>Ga0334898_1000766_pt1 | contig 44538 bp, 42 predicted proteins | sample GraSluR3_MG_10_FD_207228 | JGI IMG/M metagenome (GOLD analysis project Ga0334898, IMG submission 207228) | Sludge microbial communities from methane-producing bioreactor in Wageningen University, Netherlands - Granular Sludge_3_08-R3 | ecosystem: Engineered > Bioreactor > Anaerobic >... | reverse complement strand
AAGTCCTCGATGCCATGGACAAGAGCGGCAAGACCTTTGAGGAAATCATCCGTCTGATCAAGCTGTAAACGGGCAAGAATTGAGCCGTTTTTGACTTCGAGTGTCAAAAATTCTGGAAGCTAACGATATATTATCGAAATATCAATAAGTAACTATAAAATTACGAGATTTTAGGTAGCAAATGATATCCAACTCGCTCCCGAATACACAAATCCCAAAGTAATGCACTTAATTACAGAATATGTTGATGAAAACATGATGATTCAGGCTTTAGAAATGAAAAAGAAAGGATCCATTCTGTCCTTCGAGCCTTTGGTTGATGTACATCAATGGACAAATAAGGAAGAAATAATATCGTTTATGCCAAATGTGGACTGTATTTCTCCTGATTGGCCTACAGCGTGTGGTTTTTCAGGTGAGACTGATCCGTTGCATGTAATGAAGTGGTGGATAAAGAGAGGAGCAACATGCATAACTCTTCGTGATGGGAGAAGAGGGTCTTATGGATGGGATGCGATAAATGACAAAATATACCATATACCAATAATTGAAGTACCACGTATTGATCCTACTGGGTGTGGAAATAGTTATGCAGGAGGCACTGCCGTTGGATGGGAAAAATATAAAGATGTAAAAATGGCTGCAGCTATGGGAACGGTATCTGCAACCTTTATGATTCAAGTCCCTGGAATTGCATTTTGGGAAGATAAAATGAGAATGCAAGCAAATATATACCTTGAGCAATTACTTGACTCAATACAGGAACTTTGATGATAGAATTCGATTCAATTTCCAAAGTATACTCGAACAGGACTGTGCTTTTCCCATTTTCATACATACTTGAAGAAGGGAGAAGCCTTGCAATACTAGGTCCTAATGGTGCAGGGAAAACCACTCTGATTAGGATGACTCTCGGTGTAATTCCCCCAACACGAGGAAGCGTTAAAATTTGGAATCAGACAATTAAGAACTCATCATTTTCCCTTAAGCGACAGATTGGGGTAGTATTGGAAGAACAAAATTTCATGCTGGACGTTACGGCTATAGAGTATTTGCGATTCTTTTCAGAGCTTTATGAAGTCGATAATCCAGATGAAAGGATAGTTTCCTTGCTGGAGTACATGGAGTTGGGAGATGCTGCACATAAGAAAATCAGAGAATATTCTACTGGTATGAAAAGAAAGCTTAACATTATTCAAGCTGTACTTCATAATCCTAAAATTTTAATTATAGATGAACTGTTTTCTGGCTTAGATCCAATTGGTATATCCTTAACAATGAACTTGCTTAAAAAAATCAAGAGTAAAGGCACAACACTTATTCTGTCTTCACATATTCTCAGCGACTTGGATGATTTAGTCGATGATGTCCTAATTATTCATCAGGGTGTCTGTAAGGCCGTAGGGAAGAAAGAGGATGTGTGGGAATCCTTCAATATTGACAAGGTAGGTAAAGTGCAAGTATTAAAGGAGAACGTTCCTCTCTTTTTAAAAATTCTATCAGAACTTTCAATAACAAGTTATCGTTTAAAGTCTGAAACAATCATCGAGTTTACAATTCCCTCTTCGATTTCTGGTTTCAGGAAGGACTTAGCTAAAAAAGTATTAGAATATAAAGTTGGTATTCTCTCTTTATCCTATGAGGAACCAAAAATTCAACAGCTATACTCTAAAGTTATGAATTATAAAGAGGTGGAAATTAATGAAGTCTGAAGAAAGGTGGAAATCTACAAGAATTCTCATAAGGCATTTCCTAATTAGTCACCTTAGTCGAGTTGATATTTGGTTACTCGCTTCAGCTACTATGCTATTATTTTCGATTTTTTCACTTAATACTATCAAGACGATTCATAAGGACATGTTTATTATTTCTAGTGGATTATACTCAATGCCAATTTTCGTAAGTACCTGTCTGCTATCAATATTTCTTACTTTTCTTTCTATGACCAAAATAGCAAAAGATTTTGATAGCAGAATCTATGAAACATACCTATATGGTCCCGTGGATGATGTATGCTACCTCCTCAGTATTGTTATTACCTATACCATTATTAATGTGATTATGACATTGATACTGCCAATTTTTTGGCTTCTTGCACTCTATATGTTCACTGGTATTCCCGTAACTGGTAAGGCAGTCATAGAATTAATTCTTGGAATGGTGGTGGTTGAGACAATATTTCTATTGGGATTAGTCCTTGTAATCAAAAGAGAGAAAGAAAGAAACTCTATTTGGAGTATTTTAATAGTTCAACTCTTATTAATTGCTATCATTTTTGCCCATACTGTAGTGAGCAAGTACCTTGTTCCTATTAAGCTCACAGATGTTGACATTTTTAGGTTCTTTAGAGATGTCTTCAGTTTTCTATTTTCTTTATCCCGATTCATTTCTCCCTATACTTTTATGTTTTTAATTCAATCTATCGATAGGAATAGAACGACATTAACTGTCTTGTTCCTGATAATAATGCTAGTGGTGGACATTATTCTTTTCTTTTTGGCAAAAGAAAGATTATCAAGGAAGCTTACATGAAAACGCTAATAGTACTTATAGCATATATAACAATTCTAAATAGTAATATATATGGAAATCAGCAAACATATGATAACATCTATGCTTTAAATTTCTATGATGGGGTTGGATATAACAGTACCATTATTCCTCCGAAATCAAAGAATATGTATTTAATTGCCGATTCGATGAACGCACTAGTCTTTCGAGAAACTAGTCTATACTACTGGCCTTTAACTAGTGAGTATAAAGCTGATTGGGCTACTAGAAATACTGTAGTTTCTGGGAAGCTACTAATAAAGAGTAGTAATGGTCAAATCCAGGAAATTGAGAGCCAACCATATATCATCCAATATGATATGAAAGATATTCCCAATACTATTGCAATATACTGGGGTGATGAGGCCTTCCTAATGCAGCAACGCTTCACGAAACTTCAACAAGCCTATAACAATGCTGTCTATGAGTATAATATTGAGTTACAAAACTATAATAATTCGGTAAATGCATTGCTACAACTAAGTAGAACGACCGGATTGAGTGAAGAGCAACTTGCATCTTTTCCTGTAGTGCCAATTCCTCCGGACAATCTCTCTATAGTCTCAACTGAGATAAATATTGGATTCCCCCTGCTTCTATCTGAGGGAAAGTATACAATTTGGGTTGAAGATGAAAATAGAACCGAGCTTAGAGATTCAAGAAAAACATTGATAATGTTTACAGAATCACTTGAGGCTGGAGGTTTTAAAGTATTTGAAGAGAATCGGTGGACTGTTCCTGTTGATTTTCCAGACTCAAAGAAAACACTGTTTACAACGAAATCAAGTACTCTCTATTTTCAACCGTATCGTTATAAGCAATATGAAAGATTTGCATATGAAACGCTGGTTAATCCCCAACAGACGACAGTCAGGGATCAAACGCAAATATGGATCCCCATCAATCAAGACATTGAAACTAAAACGTTACAGCTTAATGGAACAGAGTATTCACTTTCTGGATTCAAAGTACTTCAGACGGCAGGAAGCAAACTGGGTTACTCGATTCTTCCATTGTCTACTGATGACCCCGATATCTCATTTTTTGGTATAAAATTAAAATTTGGTGAGGTGGAAAATAGTAGAAGATTTTCGCTAGGAGAGCACAGTTCTTTAGTAATTCTGAAAGACTACCCAAGCCTTAGCTTATTGGTTTTATTATTCTCGTTCTTTCCACTATTAGTGTACCTAATTTTGAAGTTTGCTTTTAAAAAATTTTAGTTATCTTCCATAAGGAGACATTATGAATTTCTCACCTATAATTTCTGAACCATTGGCAATTTTTATGGCTGTTGCAGCTGCTTCAATGTGGGGAACTTGGTTCATTTCTTTAAAACATTTAAAAAATTACCCTATTGATGCCTATTATATTACACTTTTTTCTGTTTCATTGATTTTTGTATGGAGTGTTGGACTTATTATAGAAGGAAAACTAATATTTACAGATATCTTGCGTCTATGGAATATTAATCCCTTAAAAATAATAATTATTTATTTTGGAGGTATATCTTATGTAGTTGGTATGAGCTTAAGTCTAAAAGTCATGACTTTGATAGGATTAACTTTATCTCAGCCATTACAAGCATCAATTAGTCTATTTATGGGAACTTTGATTACCACAACAATTGGAGGTATTCCTGAGAATTTTAAGCTTACAAACATCCTTGTATCTGTATTATTTCTACTATTTGCAGTTGTATTTGTGGGATTGGCAGAGAATAGTAGGCGAAATGATCAGAATCTCAAAGCAATTGAAACAGGTCTAAGTAAAGATAAAACAGTAATAAAAAAGGCTATTATAATAATTATTATCGCATCAATTTTTGCTCCAGGATATACGTTGGCCCTATCCTATGGACTGCAAAGCATCACACAAACCGTAGGATTATCAGTCCTTCCATACATGTGTGTTTTGGTTACAGGTGCATTCACTGGTGCGCTTCTTACCAGCGGTGTCAAACTCACGAGAAGAAACCAGTGGCATTTATTGTTTCAAGCTCCAATGAGTATTCATCGTTGGGGTATATTATCCGGATTATTTCATTACGGAGGGAATATAATACATACATTTGCAACGGGTGTATTAAGCTCAGCTATAAGTTGGCCATTAGGTCTTACAGCAGGAATGTGGACACAACTCTGGGGAATTAAGTATGGTGAATTTAAAGGATCCTCTATAAAAACTTACATGTTTCAAGCTTGTAGCTTTCTATGTTATATTTTAGGAGCCTTTTTCATTGTAATGAGATAGTTATTAGTTAAAAATATTTTTCAATCAAGATAAGAATGAATTATAACAAAAGAATAACAATACTAAGAAATGAGTATCGCAACTCTATAAAATGTTATAATATATTCATTGTATTACGCTTGCTTTAAGCCATGAAATAATGACAGTATAAGAAAGCATATAATAATTATGGTTATACCATAAATTTCTAATGAAGGATGGATTGTATAATTGACTCTCAAATATGTATCAGTATTTCATGATATACAAGAAAAAATTCTAACTGGACGCTGGAATTACGGAATGCTATTACCCTCAGAAGTTGAGCTTTGTGAAATATTTGGGGTAAGTCGGATTACAATTAGACGTTCAATGGATGAACTAGAAAAATTAGGATTGATCATCAGAATTCAGGGTAAAGGAACTTTTGTTGCAGGATCAAACCATCCTTCAGGAGCAGGTAGAGAACAGCGTGGTTTCAGCGAAAGCCTTAGACAAGCTGGTTTTCATGTGACAAGTACAATATTAGAAAAAGGGTTAATAGAGGCATCACCAAAAGTCGTTGAGAATCTTCGCCTACCACTAAGAAAGACTCATAAAGTATGGTATTTTAAGAGATTAAGATTTGTATCAAATAAGCCAGTCGTACTAATGATTGCTTATGTCTCGAAAGAAGTTGGGGATAAAATGAACTTAATGGATTTAAATGATGTATCATTTTATAAACTCTATTCTGAAATAACGGAAAAGAGAATTGTTGAAACTCTTGGAACTATTACTGCAATTATCCCAACAAATGAGGAGTGTTCACTACTACAAGTCGATAATAGAACTGCCCATATTTTTCATGAAAGTGTTACATATCTTTCAGATGGGTTTCCCGTAGAATATAGTACAGCAATTTATAATGCAAATGCCTACAAATTCACTGTAAACATGACAAATTTGTTACCTATTTATTGCTTAGCTTAGCAATTTTGTCAAACATGACATTCGCAGAATAATACCTTTCTAAAAATTTCAGATTCAATCGTAGAAGTTTAGAATTGACGGTATTATGGTAAATCTTGAAAACGTTAATTATTTTAAAAGGCTAACTCTTCATCCTCTCCCATATTCATGAGGAAAACCTGAAGGTTTACACCCTTGTTCTTCAATCCTAACTTCTCTCTGAGATTGTTTCTATGGTTTTCTACTGTCTTCTGGGTTATTTCAAGGGAGTTGGCAATATCCTTGCTAGACATTCCCATCCGAATAAATTCAGCCACCTTAACTTCAGAAGGTGTAAGGACCTTATATAACTTTCTCATAGTCCCTGACGCATCAACCATGTCTTCAAGATTCTTTTTAATGATATCCAAACAGATAAGTGTTAAAGGATCCTTCACTTGTTGTTGTTGATTTTCCAACTCTGGAAGAAAGTACTCCTTCACTCTCTTTCTATTCTCATCGGTAGGCTCGATAGTTTCGAGTTCCTGTAGTTCCAATAGAAATCCTTGAACCATTTGCATATTCTGAATTTCCTGCTCTGTTTGCTTCCTGCTTTCTTGAGAAGTTTCCAGCAATCTATCCTGAGTTGTTTGAGAGCATTCAACATCAGTGAGCATTTTTATCTGAAGAAAGAAATGGTTTGGGAGAGAGGCCTTCGAGAAAAGGACAAACTCCAAAAACCCATCATGGGTGGTGATCTCAATATCATCGTTGATGGATAAGTCCATGATTCTCCGAATCTTGTCTATATTTTTCTGCTGAAGCAAGTAAGTTAGATCTTCAATTCGTTTAACCCTATTTCCATTAGGGATATTCTGGTAAAGTATGGTTCCTGTTTGGTCAAAGACTAGAAAAAAGATATTGTTCTTCTCTATCAGTGTCTCAAGCACTGAGATATACACCGCCCCTAACTGGGGCAGTTGTTTACTGTTGGGAGAAGATTGTTTCTGTATTTTCTCATTATTGCTAAACATATCGGTAGTATAGGTGTTAGAGCAAATCAACTGCAAGGAGTTTTCGGTGATTTTCTATTCCTCATTCCTTACTGTAACAGGTACTTTTGTATGATTAGTACTCACCTCTCTGCTCAAAAGAACATGCGCGGCTGCTCTAGCTGAACATGTTCTGCTTGAATAGGCGCAAAGGTAGGTAACATTCTTCGGATAGAGAGAAAGCTCATAGGGACTCCTCAATCCCACAATGATGAGTTTTTCAGGGTATTGTGCGCACAGTTCAAGTACCAATTGTTGCTGACGCTGCTTTTCAAAGTCCTCTCCTGGAAGTGGGTAATCCTCAGTAACCACCACCAATGCTGCTGCAGATGTAAGAACTTCAACTTCAATACATATTTGCTCATGGGTGAGTACTTTAATTGAGCTATTTCCAGCTAGTTCTTTAATAAAGCTGTCAAAAGCAGTAGTCTCCTGATTTGGTCCGATACCTCGGCTGTTCATCATATTGTGATAGCTGGAAACAGGAGTAGCATTGATATAGACAATCTCGCCCTTCTTCGGAAGCGGCCAAAATCGTTTTTGCAACAGAGAAACGGCCTTCTTAGCAATATCAAACTCCTGCTGGGTATATTGTTCATATGCTTGAGATGAAATCTTTGAAGTACTTAGAAGCATTTTGTTAAACTTATAATCAAGAATACGAAGTAACTTATCGGTAACCAAATCTTCTGCTAAGACGCCAGTCTCAATTGCCTGTTCAACCAATTTAAGACTACATAATTGTTTTAAGAGATAATCGCCGGTTTCAAAATCGTAATGTTCTTCGCTGAGCATTACGATATCTACTCCAGCTTTGAGCGCCAGCAGAGTTGATGTTGCAGGATCATAAGTTTTTCTGATAGCTCCCATATTCATACTGTCCGACAGAATGAGTCCTGAGAACCCTAGGTCCTTCCTCAAGATATCTTGAAGAATCTTCTTGGAGAGAGTTGCGGGATTCTCACTGTCAATCTGGGGATACCGTATATGGCTGGTCATGACAATCTCTGCTCCTGCCTCAATACCCGCTTTAAATGGAATAAGATCAGATTGTGTCAACAAATCATACGGCTTATCAATGAAGGGAATTTCCCTATGGGTATCTCCGCGGGTAGCTCCATGCCCAGGAAAATGTTTAAGGCAGGTAAGGATACCTGTCTTTTTTGCTCCTTGAACAGCCAAAGAAACGGCTTTGGCGACTTGCTCTGGATATTGACCAAAGGAACGGGTCCCAATGATGGGAGACCCAGGGTCACTATTTACATCGGAACAGGGCCCAAGCACTGCATTGTATCCAACACTTAGCATTTCAGTTCCTATCATCTCATATGTTGATGCAATTACTTGCACATCATCAATAGCATTAAGCGCCATATTCCCAGGCCCAGGATGCGATTCGGGGATCAGAACACCCCATGCGCCCTCTTGATCCACACCTAGCAACAGAGGAATTCCCTGTTCTTTCATACTCATCTTCTGAAGAACTGTCGTCATCAGCTCCGCTTCTTCGAATGTCTGAGCATTATCCTGACTGATATAGCAGCCACAGATTCCATACCTCTCGATTAGAGGTCGGATGACCTCTGGATTTTTCCCTGGATAGGCAAGCAGGAAAAGCTGTCCTGCTTTTTTTGCAGATGACATCGACTGAATTATTGTTTTGAGTTGTTCTTTGGTTTTCTTCATCTTACTTTTTCCCTCATTGTCAGAGCAACGGAGACAATAATGATAAGCCCTCGGAAAATCATCTGTTGGTCAACAGAAAAGCCCATGAGTATCAGACCATTGTTCAAGATTCCCATGATTAAGGCACCAAGCAGGGATCCTACTACAGAACCTTTTCCACCATTCATACTGGTACCACCGATGATAACAGCAGCAATTACAATCATTACATCGTTCTCTCCTAAGGTATATCTGGCACCATGAAGCCTTCCAGAATAGAGAATTCCTGCAAGAGCCGCTATTGTTGAATTGAGGAGCATTACAGAAATCTTGATATTTGGAACTTTAATGCCAGAATACATAGCAGAAATCTTGTTGCCTCCAGTTGCTAAAACCCTTCTGCCATAGGGAGTTTTCTTGAGCAATAGATGTCCAATTATTGTTAAACAAATTGTCCAGAGAAAGAGTATCGGAAGGGGCCCAATATCTCCGGAGCCAAAAACAAAGGTAAAGGTATCGTTGTTAATCGGAATAGACTGGAGGTTACTAACCCATCGAGCAAGACCTAATACGATACCATTCATCCCCAAAGTGACAAGAAATGATGGAATATTCATTTTTGCAACCAATAGACCATTTGCCAAACCAATTACAGCACCAGCAACAAGGCCACAAAGGATGGCAAGCAAAATGCTCCCTGTACTATTGAGAATCTTGGCAGTGAGTATGGACGAGAGAGCCACTACGGATCCAAAAGAGAGATCTATCTCTCCTGTGGAAAGAACAAAGGTCATTCCGATAGCCATGATGGAAGTCATAGCTGTCTGTCGTGCTATGTTCATCAAGTTTGTACTTGAAAGGAATCCTTTGTCAAAGAGCAGTATAGAAAAAAGAAGAATGACCCCAAGGAAGATATAGTAGATTACCAGATCTCTCCATTTCACCGTTTTAAAATTTTCCAACAAAGTAGTATTCATGTATTTATCCTCGTATCACTGAACCATATAGAGAAGATTATCTTCGGTCATAGAACCAGACATACATTCTGAGAGCTTTCCACGTTTCATTACATAAACGGAATCGCAGTAATCGGCTAACTCATTAAATTCCGAGGAGACCATCAAAACGGCATTTCCCTTTGCTGCATAAGCATGTATTATTTTCATGATTTCATGCTTTGCCTGTAAATCTACTCCAAAAGTGGGGTCATCAAGCAATAAAACACGGGAATCACTAGCTAAACATTTTGCAACAACTATTTTTTGCTGGTTCCCTCCAGATAGGTAACGCACCACTTGTCCAGGTCCTTGAGTCTTTACTCCCAATTGTTTGATATATCTCTTTGAAATAGAATCCTTTTTTCGTTCATCAACAAACAATAATCGTCTAATTCTATGCATGATGGGCATGACCAAGTTTTCGGAAACTGAATAGTCGAGAACAAGACCCTGCTCACGTCTGTTTTCTGGTACAAGTGCAATCCCGCGCTCTATGGCATCGGAAGTTGATCGCAAGAGAATTGGTTTCCCATCAAGCCTTATTTCTCCCTTAATAATTGAGTCAATTCCGAATAGAGCTCGGAGCAGTTCTGTTCGACCACTTCCAAGCAAACCTGCGATTCCTACAATCTCTCCAGGATATACTGAAAGAGAAACATTGTTGATGAAATGCGTCGTTATTCCAACGGCTTCCAAGAGAGGTTTTGTGTCCCTTAATCCTTTGACATGCTCCCAAGTGATTTTTCCCCCTTGATCATTGGTCATAGCAACAACTACTTGTTCCAGAGTGATTTCTTTCGTTGATTTCGAAAACAACACCCTTCCATCCCGGATCATTGTGACGCCATCACAAATCTTGAAGATGTCTTGCAGATAATGAGTAATGTATATGATAGTAATACCCTTCTGTTTCAGAGTGTTTATAACAGAGAAGAGTCTTTCAATTTCAGAAGTCGAGAGAGAGGCTGTCGGTTCATCGAGAATGAGTATTTTAGGATCATTTGATAGAGCTTTTGCAATCTCCACCAGCTGCTGCTGTCCGATGCTTAAATTGGAAACGAGATTAAGCGGATTAATTTCCGTATTCACCCCAATGCTTTCCAATAATTTAAGTGCATGCTTTGCACTTGTTCTGTCATCAATAAATGGTCCAAATCGAAACGGTATTGATTTAAGGAATATATTGTGTGCCACCGTCATTGTGGGAATCAGACTCAAATCCTGGAATACCATAGCAATGCCTGCCTTTAGAGCTTCCTCTGTACTACTATAATCACAGAGGTTTCCATAAAGGGAGATGGTTCCAGCATCTTTGGCATAGACTCCGTTGAGAACCTTAACTAGGGTTGACTTTCCAGCTCCATTCGGCCCTACCAATGCATGCACTTCCCCTTTTCGTACGGAAAAATCTACATCATGAAGAATCTGGACTCCATTGAAACCAATTTCGATACCTTTGGCTTCGATTGCATAGTCGTTCATACCTTTTAATTCCTTTTAAAAACAGGCTTGCCGGAGGTTAATCCGACAAGCTTTTCAGCTGTTATTTCAATGCTTGAGCAATTTCTGAAGGCAAATCCCTATTCAGTGACTGCTTCCACGCTTCATTAATATTTTCTTTGGTGATTGAGATAGCGGGAACAGTAACAAATGCAGGGGTTTCTTTACCAATCATGCTCAAAGCACCCATCTTTATCAAAGTTTCTCCGAGCACAAAAGGAAAATCTGCTACAACGCCTTTCATACTTCCACCCTTTACCATATCCATAACATTGTTTGCACCAAGATCCATTGTGAAAACTCCTACATTCTTATTTCCCGTTGTTCTGGCCGCTGCCACAACGCCTTCTGCAAGAACGTCCCAAGGTGCATAGATGGCATTCACATTGGGATACTGTGTAAGAATTGCGGAAGCAAGAGTTTCAGAATCATTTGCGTTGACTATACCACGTTTAGCAACAATCTTGATATTAGGATAGTCTCGTCGGAGAACTGCTTCGACCGCTTGGTCACGTTGATTCGTAACGTAGTAATTTGCATCATGGAACATTAGTGCAACTTCACCCTTTCCCTGTAAGTACTCTCCAATCATGTTGGCTACACTTTTTCCCATCTGAAAAAGGTCGTCGGTAACAATACCAACGTAGTCTTTTCCATGAGTAAAGTTACTGGGAAGATTGCTAATCAGTACAACTTTCACTCCTTTGTTCACGGCTTGCTGAAGTGCAACAGAACCACTGACAGGATCGAGCACCAAGGTGATAATGATGTCTGGGTTAAGCGCTAGAGTGGTCTCTATATCGGTGCGCTGTTTGTTAGGATCTTGTCCAGCATCAGTAACTGCGACAACTTTCATATTGAGGTCAGCACTCATTGAACGCGCACCTGCAATGACAGCATTAACCCAATCAGACGATTCATGCATTAGAATAGCTACCTTGTATTCAGCTTTCTTCACTGCATCCATCTCCGCTCGACTAAGAACTACCTTTGTATAGTCTGTCGGAGATTCACCGCCGGGGCCTTTTGTTTCATAGATATACTGAGAGGTATCGACCGCAGCATCCTTTGCACCTTGAGAATAGAGAGGAAGTGTTATCGAAATAACAAGTAGCACGGCAAGAATCAGTACCAGATTTTTTTTCATGGTTATCTCCTTTTGTTTTAATCTAGGAGTATAATACCCTCATAATACCTATACGTCAAACATTTTCTAGGTATTTTATAGGTGCTTTTTATTAGACGATTTAATATTCACCCGAACAACACCTAGGCATTAGCTGTCATAATAGTTTTCGCTAGTACAAAACCCGAAAGTAGCTGGGGATACCATATTCGATTAATTCCAAGTCAGTGCAGTGGATCTATTTTCTTTTCTGCTTTCAGTTGCTTCGTTTGCTGATGCGTCGTACGGTTTCATGGCTGACGTTCAGATACTGCGCGATGTCTTTCAGTGTATGGCCGTCTGTGACGGCCAGCGTGATGAATGAGGCTCTTACGTCCCGAAGCAAGGATGAGGAGTATCCTGACAGCAGTCTGTTTTTCTGGTTTGAGAGGTCCTGTTCTGTGAGCAGTTTGTCCAGCAGGTAGGCCAGACGTTCTTTTGTTTCGACTTTTGGGTCGGTGATGGTGGCAAAGCCGATCTTCGGCGACCATGAGGAATCTTCTGTGCATGTTTTGTATCGTTTGAGGGCTATTCTTTCTTCAGGGGAGAAGTAACTGAGCAAGGCTTCTCTGTCGACTATCTGGTTTTCATTCTTGAGCACTGCTCTGTGTCCGCTGAATTGGTAGTCGATTGCACTTTCGACGATGCCTGCTTTGACGGGGTTCTGGACGATGTAGCGTACGGTGCTGTAGAACTTCTGTTTTTCCGTTATAAGGTAGCTCTTGTACCTGTCGCCGTAGATGGTTCCTGTCCTGTTGTAGCGTTGGTTGTAATGGACGCTGTACTTCCTGTTCAGATACCAGATTAGATCAGAGAGGGGGTATTCCCCCACTCTGACGAGCAGGTGGTAGTGGTTGTCCATCAGTACGTACTGCAGAAGTTTTGCGTCATACTTTGCGAGCGCGGCGTCCAAGATGGAGAGAAACTGTCGTTTGTCACGAATTTCCTCATAGATGTAGTTGCGGTTGTTGCCTCGTTGGATCACATGATGGATGGTCTTGGGGGCGTCATTTCTCTGTCGTCTTGGCATGGTTCATATACTCGCTTTGATATGCCATTTGCCGTCAGCTTTGAAGATGATTTTCCCTGAGAGTTCCAGTTCGGTCAACGTTTCCATAAGGCAGGATTCTGTTGTGTTGAGCTTGTGTTTCAGTTCGCCGGTGGTGAGTGCTTGTTTTTTCAGCTTGGTAAGGACGGGGTGTTCGTCTTCTTCGGTTGTGAAGAGCTTTTCATCAAAATAGGCATGGGCGCCTTCTGAGAGGAGCAGGTTCGTTCCCGAGCTGGCGGGCTCGAGAATGTTGTTCGGTACGGCGAATACTTGCTTGCCTTTTGCCAGGGCGCTGCGTGCTGTATACATGCTGCCGCTGTTTATTCCGGCTTCTATGATGAGCAGGCTGTCACACCAAGAGGCTAAGAGGTTGTTTCTTGTGAAGTATCTGAACGGGAGGGCTTCCTTTCCATAGGGATACGGGCTTATGACCGCTCCTGTTTCTATGATTCTCTCGGTGAGGTTGGTGTGTGCCACGGGTTGTGCTTTGTGCAGGCCGCAAGGAATGAATGCATAGGTTATGCCCTTCAGGTCCAAGGTGGTTTTATGGGCAAGGACATCGATGCCGAACGAGAGGCCGCTTGCGATGATGTTCTTTTTGTTAACCAAGGTTGTTATTGCGGCCTTGGTCACCTTGTGTCCGTAGTTCGTGCTGTGTCGCGACCCGATGACTGCGGTGACGGGCGATCCGATCGGGGCCATGATTCCTTTATAATAGACAAGCAAGGGGGTCTTCTGATCGGTAGCGTACAGGCTCTGGTAGTGCGCATCTTCTGAAGTGAGGACGTTGATGTTGTATTTTTCGTTGTTTTTGAGGATGGTTTCTGCTTCCTGGAGGTTTCTGCCGTTCCATAGTGAGGGCAGTTGCTCTTTTTCTTTTGGTTTTGAGGTTTCGAGAAGGATTTGGGTTATTGTTGAGAGGTCTGCCTGATATATCTCTTTTGGTGTTGCGAAGGCAGAGACGAGCTTTCGTTTTGACTTGAGCGTCAGTCCTCTGAGTTCGTTGAGCCATATCCAGTAAGGTGTTTGTTCATACATTGCGCATCTCCCGTTCCAGGTCGCGTGAGAAGAAGGCTTTCAGCAGGTGTTGTCGTTTGATTCGGTCGCTTGCGTCGATGTCTGCAAAGGTTCTGGCTAGTTTGATGGTTTTGTATCGTGCGCGCACCGAGAGTTGGTCTCGTTCATAGGTCCGTTGCAAGAGCTCTGCACAATCATCATCGAGGGAGCAGTAGGTCCTGAGGTTCGTGCTGTTCATTTCAGAGTTGGTGGTGATCGGGTCGCCTCCTTTTCTGAATCGATGAAGCTGTCGTTCACGACAGAGCATCACTGTTTCACGGAGTTCAGCTGAGCTGATGTTCCCGCTCATGAGGTGGCCGTCGGTGAATTCCACCCTTCCTACATATTTCTGCATGTCGATTCTGTCGAGGATCGGTCCTGATATACGTTGACGATACTGTGCTATGGCATGAGGGGTGCAGGTACAGCGGTCGGTTCCTGCATATCCACAGGGACAGGGGTTCATCGCCGCGACGAGCATGAAGTCGGAGGGGTAACGGTTTGTCTGGTTTACACGACTTATGGTTACCTTCTTGTCTTCAAGGGGAAGACGCAGCGATTCGAGGGTTTTTCTGCCAAACTCGGGTAATTCATCCAGAAAGAGGATTCCCCTATGGGCGAGGGTTACCTCACCTGGTTTTGCGTAAACTCCCCCTCCTATGAGGGCGTGTGACGACATGTTGTAGTGGGGGCTTCTGAACGGACGGGTGGTCTTCAGGGCATGGCCGTCAAGCTCGCCGGCTATGCTGTAGATCGATGATACTTCAAGGATCTCCTCTTCACTCATGGGCGGCAGTATGGTGGGCAACAGCCGTGATATCATCGACTTGCCACAGCCTGGGACGCCTACCAGTAATAGGTTGTGGTTTCCTGCAACGGCAGCCGCCAAATAAGGCAGCAGCTCTTCATGCCCTACGACATCAGAGTAGTCACCAATTTTCTTGCTTGATTCTTCGAGCTTGCTTTCTTGTCCTCTTTTGTGCGGCTGTATATACAACCGTTGTTCAAGATAGGCTGCTACCTGTCCTACCGTATCACATGCGATGATTCGGATGCCGCCCACGAGAGAGGCTTCATCGGCACAGTCTCGAGGGACGATGAGGGCGTCCCATCCAAGGTTTCTCGCCTGGATTGCCATGGGAAGGACCCCATTGAACCCGACGAGGTTTCCTGTGGTGCTGATGCCGCCGACAAGAGCTATCTGCTTGTAGTCATCAATCTTTGGTTTGAGTTGTCCTGATTCGATCAGCATGCCGATGATCATGGGCAGGTCAAGATAGGCTCCGCTTTTCTTTATGTCGCTCGGACTGAGGTTGACGACAACTTTCTTGGTGGGATAGGCATATCCCAGTTCTTCTGTGCACGCTTCCATTCTGTCTTTTGCTTCCTTGACGGCTGCGTCGCCTAATCCAACTATGTTGGTCGTCTGCAGACCTGCTATGATTGCTACTTCGACTCCCATTGGATATCCGCTGATGCCGGTGATGCCAAGACTCTTTATTACTGTTGCCATGGTTTTTGCTCCTAAACTAACGTATTAAGGACAAACCGCGGCCATATTGCTTCAGATGATTTGCAAGTTTGGACAAGTATTTTGATTTTGGTTGGGTAATAGCGTATAGAATACATGTTCATGATTGACAGGATTAACAGCTGCTGTTTAGGATGCTCTTAGCAACGTGCTTTGAAGGAATTACTGGTATTTATAACTGCAGAGAGGAAAAAGCATGAATGGTATCGTGATCTATACGTCAAAATACGGTTCGACGAAGCAATATGCTCAATGGTTGGCTGAGGATGCTGGGTTTGAGCTGTACAGTATTTCAACGTGTCCAAAAAACCTTGGTGGTTTTGACGTGATTGTCCTGGCCGGGAGCATTCATTCCGGATTTGTTTCGATCAAGCGTTATGCAACTGCAATATGGCCTTCGATCAAGGACAAGACGGTGGTGCTCATCCTTACAAGCGGGACGAGCAACAGGGAAATCATCAAGAAGGTGGTACATGATAGTTTTCCTTCTGATATTGTTCGTTCTATGACGGTGTTCCCTGTTGGTGGTCGTTACGTGTTTAACAAGATGTCTTTCATCGACAGGAACATCATTAAAATGGTTGCGTTCTTTACGAAACATCAAGAGACGAAAAAAGGGATGATGACTGAGAAGGACGATGTGAGGAGGGAAAACCTGAAAGAGGTCTTGTCCTTTCTGGGTGGTTTATAAGCCAGGTTCAAGATGCGTTGTTCGGCTGATGGGTATTATCTTGTCATCGGTCTTATTTTAATCTGAGTCATCAAAATTGGTTTTGATTTTCCAGTTGCATTTAAGCCGAATACCGCTACTGACCTCAGCTGCTTTCCAGCAGAGGTCTCAAGGACACTGATGCATTATCCAAATATTGCGCAGCAAATGATTTTGCATAGTAACCATTATTCTCGTCTACCGTTACTTTTTCAGGCAACTATAGTGTCTATTTGTGAAAATTCTGTAAAAGAATTGGTTAAACATTGACCGGGGTATAGGGGCATGATACCTTCAATTGAGGGTTCTCCTCAAAGGAAGGTTTGCATGAAAAATACACAAAAGTCTTTGGTTTTAGTGTTGGTGCTGCTGCTTGTTCTTGGATCGGCATTTGCTACAGGTTCAAAAGAAGCTGCCGCTCCTGTCAGTACAGAGATGGAGAGCAAAGTCTCCATGTATGCAAGTATTACCGCAATCGAACCGATAATCGAAGCTTTTACTGCAGATACCGGAATTACTGCAGAGAACACCCGACTTTCTACTGCTCGTTTTGTCTCCACGGTACTTACGGAGTTTGAGGCCGGAAAACTATCCGCCGACGTCCTTCAGGGACCACTTCCCGTATTGGAAATTCTTAAAGAGCAGGGTGTTATCGCTGATTACATCTCACCTATGGGCGAGACCTACCCCGAGTGGGCAAGACGTGGTGATGGCATCTATCTCTTCGGTATTGAGTACGTGGCTCTCATCTACAATACCGACTTGGTCGCACCTGAGGATGTCCCCAAGCGCTATGAGGACCTTACCGATCCCAAGTGGAAGAATCAGATTGTTATGGCCAATCCTGCAAGTCACGCAACCACAATCAGCTGGCTGGTGGGTTTGAAAGAACATGTATTTGCTACCGAAAAGGAATGGTATGATTTCCTTCACGGTCTTGCCGCCAACAACCCGATGTTCGTAGCATCGTTCGGTCCGACTCCAGCTCCCATCGAGAGTGGTGAGAAGAAAATTGGCATCTCGATGCCTAAATACATTGTCACCAAGGCCCCGGCTCCGCTCGCATGGGCAGAAGTATCACAGCCGATGCTCGGCAGCCCCCGTGCAATTGCAATCACCAAGGATGCTCCCCATCCTAATGCAGCAAGGGCCTTCTTTGAATACTGGCTTTCCAACAAGGCAATGGGCATGTTGGCCAACGACGTCGGTGAATATGTGTTGACTCCCGGTGTCTATCCCCCGATCCAGAATATCGAGAAAGCAGAAGTCATCGCCATTAGCGAGCTCTCTGACGCAGATCTGATGAAATGGGGTGCTGAGTTCGAGAGAATCTTTGAAAAGAAATAACTATTACCGAAAGCAGGAATAAGCAATGGAAATTCAGATTACCGGGGTAAAGAAGTACTATCATTCTGAAGGGAAAACCATCAAGGCACTGGATGGGGTGAATCTCACTATTCCAGCGAACAAGATTTTTACTTTGCTTGGTCCCAGCGGTTGTGGTAAGACCACACTTCTGAGAAGTATTGTAGGTCTTGAGACCCCTGATGAGGGAGAAATCCGTATCGGCGATACTATCGTGTGGTCAAGTGAAAAAAATATCGACGTCCCCACTGAGAAGCGAGGACTTGGCATGGTTTTCCAGACCTATGCAATCTGGCCGCATATGGACGTTTTCAATAATGTTGCCTATCCGTTGCAGAATATGAGACTCCCAAAAGATGAGATCAACCGCAGGGTCGAGAAGACCCTGCAGTTTGTCCAACTTGAGGGCTTCGGGAATCGTCCTGCTACCCGTCTTTCCGGTGGCCAGCAGCAACGCGTTGCTCTTGCGAGGGCGCTTGTTGCTGAGCCTAAGGTCATTTTGTTTGACGAGCCGCTTTCCAACCTGGATGCGAAACTTCGTGAAGAAACCCGTAAGGAACTGAGAAGTTTTCTGAGCAAACTTGCAATTACCGCCGTCTATGTTACCCACGACCGCATTGAGGCTCTGGCACTCAGCGATCAGATTGGGGTTATGCGTGCGGGCAACATCATTGAGATTGGAGAGCCGAAGAAAATCTACTTTGATTCCGAGCATCAGTTTGTTGCTGATTTCATCGGTCGCTCCAACTTGCTTCCGGCAACCATCGTGGAACAGGGTAGTGATTATACCAAGGTAAGCTCATCGGTTGGGAATTTCATGTGTGCAAAACGCGAGTTTTCCTCAGACAGTGAGATTACCCTCTGCATCAGGCCTGAGTTTGTTGATTTGATTGATCCAAAAGAGAAAGACAAGCATCAGAATACGCTGGTTGGAAAGATGCATACCATGGTCTTCGTCGGAGAGGTGTATGAGAGTGAGATTATGGTTGGCGATCAACTGATTATGGTGAAAGTAGATCCCGATTCGAAGGTGAAGGAAGGAGATGAGGTGGTGGCTTCCATTTCAGCAGACCACTGTCTTTTGGTTTCAAGGTAGGAAGAGGATACTATGGCTAAAACTCGGCATACAAAACTTACCTATTTGTTGATCCTGATTCTTGCCTCGCTCACGTTGGCACCTGTGGTGATGTTGGTGATCGGCAGCTTCTCAAAGGGTCTACGAAATGTGGGTGCTTTTACTCTCGATAAGTACATTTCTGTGTACACTGACCCTGCCTTGATGGCGGTTCTTCTGAATACCTTTGTGTTTGTGATAGGTTCAGCGCTTTTTTCGACGGTGTTGTCACTCTTCTTGGCCTATCTGAACAACCGTACTAACATCCATTGGAAATTCATGTTCAAGGTGCTTTCCGTCGTGCCTATGATGATTCCTCACGTCTTGTTTGCAGTCAGCTGGGCATTGTTGCTCAATCCCTCCAATGGTATTTTGAACCTTTGGATCATGCAGGCCTTCAACCTCACAAAGGCGCCGTTCAACATTTATTCCCTTCCAGGGATGATTATGGTGGAAGGATTGCTCGATCTTCCTATTGCCTACTTGATCATCTCGCCTGCGATGGCATCATTCGACGTCTCGCTGGAGGAGTCCTCGAAAGTATTCGGGGGTGGCAATGTGAAAACGCTCTTCAAAATTACATTGCCTGTGTTACGTCCAGCGATTCTTGCAGCATTCATACTGTGCATGGTGCGTTGCCTCGCCTCTTTTGCAGTTCCCTCGGTGTTGGGTATGCCCGGTCGCGTATATGTGCTGGCAACCTACATCTATCGAACGATTAACACTGGCTTCATTGCAGACTACGGGAAGGCAGCCGCAATCGGCATGAGCATTTTGGTTCTCTCCATTTCCTTGATTTATGTATACCGCTATTTCACCCGCAGCAGCGAGAGGTTCGTTACGGTTTCCAGCAGAGGCTTCAAACCGGTGGTGATCGAGCTCAAGAGGGCAAGGATTCCTCTTTTTGTCGTTTTGTTGCTCGTTTTCTTCGTATTGATCATACTGCCTGTTCTGGTGTTGCTCTATACTTCGCTTGTTCCGTACTCGATGGTTCCGAGTGCTCGCGCGTTCTCGATGATGAACCTCAATCATTGGAGAACGGTGATAAAGGATCCCATCTCCTTGCTCTCTTTGAAGAACAGTTTGTTCCTGGGCATTGTCGGCGCTACCTTGGGTACGTTGCTCTCCCTCTTTGTCGCCTACGTCATCGTTAAGGTGAAGAGTAAAGCAGCTGGAGTGCTTGAGTCGTTGAGTTTTCTTTCATTCTCCTTTCCCGGTATTGTCATCGGTATTGGGTTCATGTGGTTTTTCATCAAGACGCCTCTTTATGCAACCATTTGGGCTCTGCTTATCGGTTATATCGCTACCTATCTTCCCTATGGCATCCGACCGCTTACCAGTGCCTTTATCCAGATCCACAGTCACTTGGAGGAGTCTTCGGCCGTGTGCGGAGCTTCGCTATTGACTACCATGAGAAGGATTGTCGTTCCCTTATTGGTTCCAGGCATTGTCTCGGGTTGGGTTTTGATGGCTACGATGTTCCTACGAGAACTCAGTCTCTCGGTAGTGCTCTCACGTCCGGGTACAGAAGTGCTTGCAGTCCAGATTCTTCGCTTCAGCGAGGATGGTCTATGGGGCAGGCTGGCAGCACTCGGGCTCATCATGATTTTTTTCTCAACCTTGTTGGTGGTAATCGCCAATTTGGTTGGAAATCGTTTTAAGGCTGCTCATAATTAGTTCTTCACTTTGCAGGTATATTGTCCTCTGTTGACTGACTGATTCATTATGTGCTAAATCACGCTCTGAGAGCATTATGAGCTGGTTTTCTGGTGTTTATCGTTCACGGCTATACTGTTTGCATTATAGCCGGTGAGCGTTTATGCTTCAAAGGAAGAGGAGCAACTACTATGAAAACACGTCCATTCGGTCCAGAGAGAACCATGGTGTCAGAAGTCGGGTTGGGGACTTGGCAAATCGGCGGATCCTGGGGATCGGTTGATGAAAAAACAGCCATGGAAATTCTCCATACTGCCACAGATGAGGGTATTTCATTTTTCGATACTGCCGACGTCTACGGTGCGGGAAGAAGTGAGACATTCATCGGTTCCTTTCTCCGTTCTCAGAGAGACGATGTATTCGTCGCTACAAAACTTGGGCGTGGAGCAGATCCAGGATGGCCTGAGAACTTCACAGCAGAGAACATGATCAAGCATACAGAGGCTTCATTGACTCGTTTAGGGTTGGAACGATTGAATCTGCTACAGCTTCACTGTATTCCCAGGGACGTCATGGCCGAGGGTGCAGTGTTCGACACGCTTCGCCTTCTGAAAAAACAGGGGAAAATCGAGCACTTCGGTGCAAGCGTGGAAACGGTCGAGGAAGGTTTGCTCTGCTTGGAGCAGGATGGTATCGCTTCTTTACAGGTTATCTTCAACATTTTCCGGCAGAAACCCATTAAGGAACTGTTTACGAAGGCGCAAGAGAAGAACGTATCCATCATAGCTCGTGTGCCACTTGCCAGTGGTTTGCTCAGTGGGACGATGAGCAAGGCAACCACCTTTGGAAAGAGCGATCATCGTAATTTCAATCGTGACGGTGCTTCATTCAACGTAGGAGAGACCTTTGCCGGTGTTCCGTTTGAGAAAGGGGTTGAACTGTCTGAGGAGCTTTCATCCATGAAACCGGAGGGTCTGACATTGGCCCAGATGGCTTTGCGATGGATTTTGGACTTCGACGCGGTAACTGTGGTCATTCCCGGTGCAAGCCGAAGGGAACAGGTGAAGGCGAACGCTTCAATCTCGGCGTTGCCTCCTTTGAGCAAAGCTCTGCACGCAGACCTTGAAAAATTCTACAATGAGAAGATTGTCCAGCATATTCGCGGTGCCTACTGAGCGTTGCTTGTTTCGATTTCATCAGTGAATATATGGCATGAAGAATCGAGATAAGTTGCTGTTAACAAAAATGGTGTACACTCATTAGCTGTCACAAAAGGTTTCGTTAGAACATCTGATTTGTGTACGCTTAGGAGATATCTTTTCAAAAGGCTATCTGAGAGCCCCATATGCAGGTTTTATGGAAATGCGGATTTCTGGCCTGCTACCTATTACCTATAATAGTCTCACCATCCCATGCCTCCTCACAGGCAGGAGTATGGGGCAATTCGCACCAACGAGTCATCCATGGTGGGGTTTGACACGTACCCTATAGCACATGAGGATTAAGGTAATACCCTGTCTGTGGGCCGGTTTCACCGGAAGGCACCAACAATCCTTTTTGGAGAAGCAGCTGAATATCTCTTGAGGCTGCTGCAGGGGAACATCTGTTCATCTTTGCCCATTTGTCCGTGGACAGCTTCCCTATGAACGAACCATCGGCAAGTTTGAATAACATAGACAACTGTCGGGAATTATAGACGGAGGGATCAAGATGTGCCATAAATCGGGTAAGTCTCACACTCTTCTCATAGACCTTCAAGGCTTCTTGTTTTGCTCTTATCGCAATGTTGATATTCCATATGAGCCATTGCGTCAGATCCAATGAATCTGACTGTGACGTATATGCATACAACTGCCGGTAATACTCATTTCGGTTCTGTAAAATCAAAGAAGACATACTGTATACCCTGTGAGTTTCATTGAACCCCTTTGAGAGAACGTAATCTGCCAGTGCACGTGATATTCTCCCATTTCCATCTTCATACGGGTGTATACAGAGAAACCATAGGGAGACTATGGCACTTTTTACAATAGGTTTTGTTTCATCCTCCCCATTAACAAACTCAACAAGACGTTCCATCTCCTCCTGAATCCTTTCCGATGGGAGACCTTCATAGATGAGCTCTTCCTGTATACCGTTCCCCTTGCTGACATACACCGGGCTCTGCCTATAGAGTCCAATACACTTCGGCTTCATTCCTGCCATCGAAGAAAAAAGTAGGGAATGCCATGTATGTATCCTTTCAAGTGAAAGAACGTCGAGATTCCCTGTTGCATCAAGGACCAACGTCGAAACACTTTCAGCATAGCGATCACTTCTTGCCTTCTTTTCCAGATGAATATCAAGTCGGTTACATATAGATGAGAATACCGGCTCATCAGCGATGATTTCACCCTCTATCTCCAGACTGGCAAGAATCTCATCAGCAAGAGAGCGTGCATGCATCCTTTCCATTGTCTCAGGATCGATAAGAGAAAAAACTATGTCCGTGGCCTTCTTCTGCAGCAGATACTCTTCGTAGTACTTCTGAATCTGTTTTCCATCGTACGTATAAGACGGCCATGCAGGGTTGTTCCAGATATATGCCATATGCGCATCTCCCAGTCAGAACGATAGCACACAAAACCCTTTTAATCTATCATTATTGACGGGGTAATCGCATTATTGTTTCACAATCTTCAATTATGAGGGAGTAGTTTCAACATACATATGTAAGCTGTGGATATTCCACCCGGAACCCACCATCCACAATCTGGCACTCAACACCCGCATTTCGTACATGATCTGCGCACGTTTCTGTAGACACTATTTTTTCGAAAGAGCCAAATGAGAGCCCCATATGCAGGTTTTATGGAAATGCGGATTTCTTTTCTGGAACCTATGATTGCCCGATCCCCTCCAAGGCTGAGTAACGGTGACCGGCTAGGCCTTTCCGGACGGGATTCGCACCCGCAGTATGTTAAAGCGACCTATGAGATGCTCACCGGTAAAAGAAACTGTACAACCTCCTTGGCGAAGGATGATCTGGTTTGTGCCATCAGCTACATCGCCGATATGCTCAAGGCTCCGTTGGCTGCAGAGAGGCTCCTCGATGATATTGAAAAGGAACCTGCAGTTCTCGCAGAGAATTCGTATCTATTCCCCCTTTCTCACGACGAGTATATCGCACACCGCGGAATACGGCATGCAAAAGTAAAGAACTATATGCTGTTCTACACCGTCAATGAGGATGCAAGGACAATCACGATCATCAGGATGTTGTATGCTAGGCGAGATTGGTTACAGCTGCTGGGTGCGCTCTCACTGTAAGCTACTCATCAATTGCCGCACTACGATCTTTTTCCATTGACCGTCCCAATAAAGCCAGAAAGCGATGCTTCAGTAGCTACATATTTTTGATTGCGGCTGTTTGGTTTATCTGGGTGGGTCATCTGTATCCTCCCCGATTCAAGCAGCGGCTTAAGAAAGTTTGAAGAAAAATGTCTCACATCCTTATAGCCACAATGTTCCGCAATCTCTTTTCTTCCTCGTGGTATTACACAATACTGTAGTATTGCTTCGTGGATGCTATCTTGTTGGTTATCTTGTTGGTTATCTTGCGCGGTATCGGCTACAGCAGAGTAATTCACATTCTTCAGCACCACCCGGAAGTCCGAAGGTGTGGATTTCACGATCCTGGATTGCCCGACCGTCATACATGCCTCCGGGGCTTTGGATCTCAAGCCGGTCATCGAAGATGGAACCTTTGTCGAGTCCATTCCAACGGGTGCAGAATACTCGCGAATTGCGTACGATATACTGGTCAGCCATCAGTTTGCCTGCATTGGTGAGAAATCCATCCTTATCAGCCAGGGCGAAGGATAGGTAATCAGAGGCCGCAAAATGGTTGCCTGTCTTTTCAAGATACGTTGCCTCGAGCAAGGTGAAGCTGTAATCTTCCTTTCGTGCGTCGGTGATCATCGCATCGAATGAGCGATTCGTACCTTTGAGAATCAATTCATTCAGCATATGATCGGGGGCAACGATACTTTCATTGCCTATCCTGATATAGGCCTCCATGATTCCATCTGCTCGATAATAGTATGGCGTGGAACGACCTGGGAGCACTTTCAGACAGAGTATATCCTTTTTGTTCTCCTTGAAAGCCGACAACTCGATTTGTGGTAGCGGTGTGATACGATCTTTGATCAGCCTGCTGATGGACTGTGCATCATCTTGCGCCGCATCAAGGCCGACTATCTGCTTGTCATCGTCCAAACCGAAAAAGAGCATGCCCCCGATTGAATTGGCGAATGCGCTGACGCTCTTCAATCAACTCTTGGGTCTTTTCTTTTCAAGTGCTACCTTGAAATCACATTCTGTAGCCTCAGCAACAAGCTTCTCAATCATATCAGAGTCTTCACCTCCCCTCTCTTACAATACTACCATAGAAATCGAAATCTATGGGATCCTTATGTGGTTCACATGGTAAGGCAGGAGCACAATCATGGGTTCTTTGCCATTTGTGATATCACATGAATGGGATATGACTACAACATAGCGAACGCCTCCAGGTACTGTATCCGATCCCACACTAAGCTGTTGAACATCTAGCACATTCCCTTGAGCCAACATCATGCTTTCCTTTTCTATTCAAGATACACAGGAACACTGATTGCTTTAATTTCCGTCTTTTGAGGTGCTTTTATTTGACCTTGCTTACTCATACGAGCACGACGTGCAAGTATCTGCTGCTGCTCCACAGAAATAAATGCCTGGATATTGTCAATTCTATCGGAGACTCTTGTGGCATTCCATCGGAGACTCTTGTGGCATTCCATCGGAGACTTCGCTCTGGCTTTCCCTCCCCAGATGAGGAATTCCTGCCTGATACCGACGGTCCGAAATTACGCTTCTTCTGCGAAGGGGTCTTGGCAATGAGGTGAATCCATGGTAAATCAAAAGTAGGGATTTCCCTACTTTGGAGGCAATACATGACACAACAGTTCGTTGAGAATGCAAAAGTGATGGCCAAAGGTCAGGTGACCATCCCTAAGGACGTCAGAGAAGCCTTGGGCATCGGAACCGGGGATCGTGTGACCTTTTTAGTGGATGGAAGCAATGTGAGGATTATCAACTCAGCGCTCTACGCCATGGAGATTCTGCAGAATCAGATGGCTGGTGAAGCACAGAAAGCAGGCTTAAAAGATGATGAGGATGTGATAGCTCTTGTTAAAAACTTGCGCTCTGAGGATACTGAATGAGAGTCCTTGGTCTCGTCAATAGATAATTCTTCTCGGTTGTTTATTCGAGAAATCATTTCTATGGTTCTTCGTACCTGTGTCAACTGGGTCTCTGTGGCATTCTGTTTAATGGCATATCCCTTGATAAGATACTCCTTCAAGATTGTACTTGCCCATCTCCTGAACTGCACACCTCGAGAAGACTTGACCCGATACCCGATAGAAATGATCAAGTCAAGATTGTAGTGTTCCACCTGGTACACTTTCCCATCGGAACCAGTTGTCGCAAATTTTGCGACAACTGACAAATCCTTCAATTCTTCATTTCTAGCGTTTGAGATGTGTTTGCCTATCGTCTTTATGTCTCTATCAAACAATACAACCAGCTGCTGTCTATTCAACCAAACAGAGTCTTCCTTGAGTGTAACCTCAAGCTTGATTTTACCATCCGCTGATTCATACAGTGCTATAAGACTATCGTTCATACTCTACGTAAACTTCCCGTAACCTATCATTTCAAATTTAAAGACAATTCAATATAGGATCCGTACCCCCGTCCCGTTGCTTAATCCATCCGAAGCCGTATCAATGGGGAATATGGAGGGGAAGGGGAAGGTTTCGCCAGCTAACCTCCAATCCCTGGCGTCTATTGGCTCATCGGCTCCTCTGCTCTTGCTCCCCTCACGGTCCGTAAGCCGGAGCCGGCCGATGCGACGCTACCCCTTCTACTTGGGCTGATTGTTTGATTTGCGATAGTTCAATGTTGAATGATTAGGATAAATAAAATCACAGAATCGTTTCAGATGTGGATTCTGTGGAGATCCTACCCGGAACCCTGTTTCCTCAGGAGGACCCCTATTTCAAGCCTCGTAATTTTTTGTTTGTTCATGTTCTCTATATTTCATTACATTATTTATAATTGTTATTCTTCTTGACTTACGTTTTCTTGGCTCTATACTGGCTTTAGGTTGGTACAAAAACAAACAAACCACTACCTATTGGAGGAATCAATGGACAGTCCACGAAGAACAAGACTCATCAATTCCTCCCGCATCATTCATCGTCTGTGGATAGAAGATGAACTGAGTCGAGCAGAATTGGCGTCCAGATTGTCTTTGAATCGTTCTTCCGTTTCCAATATTGTTGTCGACCTCATGCAGCGCGGCATTGTGAGAGAAAATGAAATTATTGATCCAGGTCCGAAAGGAGGAAGAAGGGCTATCGGGATTACACTGAACAAGGAGTACTTCCATGTAATAGGTATTGAGATCCGTTCAGACTCTTATACTGCCTTGTCAGTCGACTTGGAAGGCAACGTCTTATTCTCAGAAACAAAATCCAAGGGGTTCACTGCAAAGACTTTCAAGGCTGATATGCTTTCATTCATCAAGTTGCTCACCCAACGCTTAGAATACATGGGACGACACTTGTTGGGAGTCGGAATAGGGTTTTCAGGAATTGTGGATGCAGATCGGCAAATGCTCATTCGTTCCGTATCACTGGATTTCAAGCAACCTTTTGATTTCTACACAGAAATCGCCACTGCATTTTCCTTCCCTGTCTTTCTGGAGAACGATGCAAATTGTGGAGCTTGGGGTGAGGTGATATTCCAAAGGAAAAGGATACTACGCAACTTCCTCTTCGTTCTGATTGAGTTCTGGAAGGCCTATGATCTACAGACGGGCCTATCAAGACCGACTGTCGGTCTTGGTTTCGGCTTCGACGGCAAGATTCATCGGGGCAGCAACAATCAGGCTGGTGAGTTCAAGAGCGTACTGAACCGTGATGTTGATTCTTGTGAACAGGTGGTGGTGGACAAAACCATTTCGGTCACCGAAAGCAAGGAAGCTCTACATGCATACCTGAGCGAGGTGTGTGAGAACCTTGCATTCCTCATCAATACGTTGGATATCGCCCATGTTTTCATCGGCGGTAATGTTGAAACCATTGAGGAAGTTTTGCCAGATATGTTGAGAGGAGCCCTGCGTGCGAACTCTCTTGACCATAGTGATGAAAGAACACAAATACAGTTCTCTTCGCTTGGCTATCAAGCTGTTTCATTCGGGGCTGCTGCTCTAGTGCTCGACAAAGTGTTGATGAATCTGGAACCACTTTCCGACTATGCATCACAAAAAGTGCTTCCTCTGTTTCATCTGCTTGCCTAACTAAAGAATTCCTTCCTACGAAGGATGCCATAAATGGAGGATTACTATGAACAGGAAACGGTTGTTGAACTTGGTTATTGTTTCATTGTTTCTTGCCCCTCTCTTGTTGTTTGCAACAGGAACCAAGGAACAAGCAAAAGATGCAGAGGATGGTGTCATTACCTTGTCTGTATATCACTTCCTTGACCAGACGGATAAAACCACTGCCCCGAATTTCCAGTATCTGGTGGATGTATTCAAGAAGGCCAATCCAAACATCAGGCTCACTTTCGAGTATGGCTATGGCGAGGCGTTCCACGACAAACTGCAAACCATGGCAATGAGTGGACAACTGCCTGACATTGTACTGCTCTATCCGGGAGAAAGGACAAGCCAAGTTACAAATGCAGGCTTGGTACAGGATTTGCGACCGTATTTGGCTGGACACGAGGATGAGTTTGCCGATATGGCAATGCAGGGCCAAGGGAAGAATGGAGAAATCTGGGAACTACCCGAAGACATCAGCATAACCTCAATCATGTTCACCAACAACCGCTTGCTGAAGGAGCTGGGACTCTCTTTTCCTAAGACATATGAAGAACTCTTGGCCCAAGGTCCAAAGATCAGGGCAGCAGGGCTGATCCCCATTTCCATTGCCAACAAGGATGCATGGCCGATGCAGTCCTGTGTAGCGGGGATGCTCGTAGAGAGAGCTTGTGGATTGGATTGGTTTGACAAAGCAATCGCAGGCGAGGCACGTTTCGATGACCCTCAGTTCATCTATGCCATGCAAATCATCAAGGAGCTCACTGACAAGCAGATGTTCTCACCGGGGACAAACCAACTATCCTACGGACAAGGATTGGATGATTTTGTTCAGGAAAAGGCTGTTTACTTCATCGACGGTGGCTGGACAGTAAACAATATGGTAGGAGAGCTTACCGCTGAACAGAAAGAATATATAAGTCTGGAATCTTTTCCGGATATCCCCAATCAGAAGGGAAAAAGCCTTTCAACTTCGGCGACCGCTGGACAAGGATTCGGGATGAATGCAAAGCTCACGAAAGAACAGTCTGATGCAGCTTGGAAATGGATTTGGTTCTATTCGGGTCCTGAGGGGTCGGCAATCAGGCAGAGATTCGGCAGATTGCCCGCCTACAACCTCTCAGAGCCCAAGGACGCTGATCCAATGATCCAGAAGCTGGTTGCTTATGCTGCTAAGGTGCCCATGGGCTATGTCATGGATTCAGTGCTTGCTGCAGAACCCATTGGGAGGTTCAACATCAACCTTCAGAATATGATGTTTGGTACGAAGACGCCCCAACAGGTCGGACAAGAACTGGAAGCCATGGTTGCTGCCATCGGTCGGTAAATTTAAATTGCAAGGCTCTTTGCGCAATCGAGGCAAGAGCCTTCTTTGGAATATGAGGAGCTTCATGACATTCTCACAACAAAAACGGATGAGCTATCTTGTATTGCTGGCACCGGGAGTCTTCCTGTTTGCTTCGATCATTATCTTCCCTGTTCTCTACAGCTTGTCACTCAGCTTCACCTCCTTTGGAGGATACGGGAAGCCTGTGTTCATCGGACTGGAGAACTATTTAAAGATCATCGGTGATGAAGTGTTTCGGCATTCCCTGAGAAACAATCTCTTGATAGTGGCTGTTTCCGTATTCGGCCAGATACCCTTGGGTTTTCTCTTGGCTTACCTGTTGCATCGAAGGATGATTCGTAACGGAGAGTTCTACCAAACCATGATTTTTCTGCCCATTACGATTTCCCCAGTAGTAGTTGCACTTTTATGGAACCAGATTTTTTCTTCCTCGGGGATGGTGGTAGCTGTCATTAGGAGACTGACCGACCAGCCCCAGTATGTCATGAAGATTTTTGAGAATAGACAGATGGCCATTTATCCGATTCTTTTTGTGCTGTTATGGATGCATACCGGTACATATATGATTATTTTCTATGCAAATCTCCAGAAAATGATTCCTTCCTTGCTTGAAGCGGCGCAAATCGATGGGGCCAGTGAATCGCAGATGCTGCTCAGAATCATTCTTCCAAGCATGGTGGGAACAATTGCAACCACTGCGATATTCGCAATTTCGGGGAGTCTCAAGGCATTCGACCTTATTTATTCCATGACTGGTGGAGGGCCGGCACATTTTACCGAAGTAATCGCCATCTACATGTACATCAACACCTTCAAGTACTACAAATATGGCTTTGGTAGTGCCGCCTCGATGATTATCATCCTCTTGGCGGTCGGCTTGATTCTGATCCTGCAATACATCAGCAGACAATTTGAGCGTCGGTTCGAGTAGGGGGAGCTATGAAAAAAACCATTACATTGGGGAAAGTTCTCTCCTATATTCTGATGATTACGTTCACCCTGCTAACGGTCATCCCACTGACGTGGATGATCCTCAGCTCCTTTAAGCCGCATGCCCTGATCGTGAGACATCCACTGGCTCCTCCCACAACATGGTACGTACAGAATTTCATCCTTGCCTGGACACAGGGGAATTTGGGCATCTACTTTATCAATAGCATTGTGTATTCCATGGTAGCTACGTTTTTCACGGTTCTTTTCGCAATGAGCAGCGGGTATGCGCTATCAAAGTTTCATTACAAAAGCAGCCGAGTGGTCTCCATGCTTTATACGTTGGGTCTGCTCATTACCGTACACTCGGTCATCGTGCCTTTGTTCATCATGGAAACGAAACTGGGTTTGGCCAATACCAGACTGGGTGTGATTCTTCCCTATATTGCATTCGGGCTTCCATTCCAGGTCTTTCTTGCTACTACATATATCAAAGGGATTCCCGATGCTATGCAGGAGTCGGCCATTATCGATGGAGCGACTTTCATCCAGGTCTTTGTGAGAATCATCATTCCTGTCGCCACCCCGATTATCTCCACCATGTTCATATATACCTTTTTGGGGAATTGGAATGAGTTCATTCTAGTGCTGACGCTGACCAGTGATTTTACTGTGCGCTCGCTGCCGGTCGGGATCAACAGTTTTGCAGGAGGCATGTCCCGAGATTATGGTCTGCAATTTGCAGCGCTGGTCATCGGTACGGTTCCAATGATCATCTTCTACTTGTTTTTCAAGGACAATATAGCTCAAGGCTTCGCTGCCGGGGCGCTAAAGGAATAATACCATCCATATGACAGAAAAACTCCCTCTCATTCCCTATCCTTCAGGTGCCGTTTCAATGCTCATTGGCACATTCTCTAAACCGCAACGCTTGGCGGTTGCTTTCGACCCTTCCTTTGACGCCGATTTTGTACGGTACTACATCAAAGAGTATCTTGGCATAGAGGAGGAAAGGGGTGGACAGATTCCGAACCTTACAATTGTAAAGGCCGGAGGTGTTATGGATGAGCAGGCCTATCACTTGGAGGTGGTCGGCCAAGGCTGCAGAATTGAAGCAACTACCTTGCAGGGGGTTTTCTACGCCATGCAGACACTGCGTCAGCTTTTTCGTGCCTATCCAAAGGCCATCCCTTGCTGTTGCATCCATGATGCTCCGGCCTTGCAATGGAGAGGCTTCATGCTGGATGTAGCAAGATCCTTCTGCCCGGTCGAGGAGGTGCGGCGAATCATAGATGTCCTTGCTTTCTTCAAAATGAATGTCCTGCATCTGCATGTCAGTGATGATCAGGGTTGGAGAATCAAATCCGATCGATACCCTGAGTTGGGTAAGGGAAACTCGGGGACGTACTCGAGACAAGAGGTCAAGGACCTGGTTGCGTATGCACAGGAACGTCATATCATGATCGTCCCTGAGATTGACATGCCAGGGCACTTCACAGCGGCTCTGTGCTCTTATCCCCAGTTCAGCTGTACAGGAGGACCATTCACCATCCCCCAGGGCGAGGGCATTTTCCCTGACATCTTATGTGTGGGAAAAGATGAAGCCATCAATTTCGTTAAGCACATTATTGATGAGATAGCTTCACTATTCCCTGCCCCGTACTTTCATCTGGGCGGTGACGAGATTCCCTTGGATCGCTGGGTCGAGTGTCCTGATTGTCAAGACAGAAAGAAGGTTCTGGGTTTATCAGATGAAAAAGCTTTGCTACGATGGTTTTGTAATGAGATAACTTCTTATGCAAGAAGCCTGGGCAAACAGGTAATCCTTTACAATGACTATGTTGACCAAGGCTACGATAATGAGATTGTCACACAGGTCTGGAATCCTTTGCTGAAGGATTCACAGCCGACACATCCGGTGATTATGAGCGACTACTTCCACACTTATCTAGATATGAGCCATTCGCTGCTCCCCTTGAAGGTTGTTTATCGCTACGGTAAGCAGTTGCAGACACAGAAGAGCCCTGCCCTGCTCGGTGCAGAGTTCATGCTCTGGACTGAATACATTGCAACCAGAGAAGAGCGGGACCTGCACTTGCTTCCTCGCCTGATTGCAGGAGCCGAGACCTTTTGGACTGAACAGGCACACCATGACTATCATCGGTTTGCAAATACAATGGCCGAATACGGGGCTTCTTTTCTCCTCGCTGATGCATGCATTACGCCCAGAAAGCTCTGGGACACTCCTTTCATTGCCTTTGCATTTGAACGATTCAAACGAAAAAGAAGAGTACGGAAAAACAGCATGAAGGCAGGCATCAGGCTGACATAGTCTTTGCCAAGTCTTGTTCGTGTGCAATTGCCCATGCTACAACCAGTGGAGTAAAAATCTCTCTTCATCAATCATTGGTGGCAATCTTATTCCAAGGGGTGGGAATGCAGGGGCAAAGAGCAATGGGATTGTTTATAATGTTATTATTATAAATATTGATATCCAGCATCTAAAAAAAATCACGTTTTCCATCAGCTGTCACGGGCCCATAGGCTCCTGTTTGAGTTCCCTCAACTCATGTATGATGTCACCGTCATTCAGATACTGTTCTTATAAAGTTTGTCTTCGAATATCTGCACATTATGTGCAATTATATTAATTCATCTTGGTTTTTACAATAGATCATGACATCATATACCGGTCAGGAAGGAATTGGAGGAGCTATTAATGAAACCGACTTCGGTGAGAATCACTGGTAATGAGAAGGAAATCCTGCTGCAGAACGCGATTCAGATGAAGACGGTCTTGAAACGAAACCGATGATGGGGATTCCTACCAGAGTGAAGTATCAGCATTTCCAAGCCTAAGAGTCAGCTGGTCCATCATCAGCCTTTCTTTGCTCCAACCAGTTCCGGAACCGCTCGCCACTTGTAGCAAGGCTTTGCCTGTCTTTTTCAGACAGTTCAACTCTCACTTGAAATAAAGCCCGAAATCCTGCGTTTTCAAAACCCAGGTAATGCTTAATTGATACTTGATTCAACACTCCACCATTAAGGTAATCCTCTGTCGGTAATTCTCCACCCCCCCCCCCTGCCCCGAACCTAAAAAATAAAATAACTTCATCTCAATCCGATGGGATTATTCTTGCCTACAAATTATCAAGTATAACTATTTACTGCATTTCGCTTGTAAAATTGTTTGATTTTATTATATTCTGGTACTATAATACATTTAAAGGTTAAAAACGATAGTAAAAGATGAGACTATAAAATGAAAATAAAAAGTATATCCATAGGTGGATTCAAGAATCTGAAACAGACAAGAATCGAGGTCGATCGCATAACCGCGCTGGTTTCACCTAATAATTATGGTAAATCCAATTTTCTCCAGGGAATTGACTTTGCATTGACGTTCTTGAGTGCCGGGGAGAAGAGCCGAAAGAAGATGACTTCTTGGAAGAAAGGGATTCCATTGAACCCGAACTCCGCGGATGATCCGTTCTTCTTTGAGGTTGAGTTCCATGAACCTTCATTGGGGGAATACCAATATGTCCGGTATGGCTTCTCATTCACATGGATACGCGATGATGCATCAGGTCAACGGATTGTCGATGAATGGCTGGAGATGAGAGAAAGTGAGAGTGTTAAATATACAAGGTTTCTGAAGCGAAATGAAGGCCACTACCGGAAAGCAAAATCCACAAGCGCCTTCAGGAACATCATCCTTGGTGATTATCAGTTGGCGGTCGACACTCTGTCTTCAATCGATGATATCGCTTACACCCTTGTGCTCGATCGCATCAAGCATCTTTCGTTCAAGACATGCTCATCCCTGGATATGGATACTCAATATCAGGATGTTCCATTTGAACTGGATAAGCCGGGCATTCCTCTCTCTTACACCAACGATATCCCTAAACTGCTCAACGCTCTCAAGGAGACCAATCCTGAAAGATTTTCTTTGTTCAAGGAAGCCATCACAACCCTCTTCCCAGAGATCACCGATGTGGAAGTGGTGAAGGCAAGGTTCGATCCTCCTCAAGGATTGATCAAGATGTACTCCATGAAGAATGGAGAGGGGCTTCAAAGCAACGATACGGAAATCCCCCCATTCAAATGGAAAAATGAAATCCAAAAGATCTTTGTGACAAACAAACATATGAACCAGCCTATAGACATCACCATGTTGTCAGCAGGGACCAAGCGCCTGTTCTGGATCATGACCATCCTGTTTTCCAGCAACTCGGATACCCATCTGATAGGCATTGAGGAACTGGAGACCAGCATCCATCCGAGACTCTTGAAGCAGACCCTGGAGCTGCTCAATGAGCACCTAGGAGACATCTCCCTTCTCATCACAAGCCATTCACCCTATCTTGTCCAATACTTGAAATTGGAGAGGATCTATATCGGCCTCCCCGATGAGACAAGTCTGGCCTCCTTTCAGAATATTACCAAGAACAAAGCAAAATCTTTAGTCGGCACATCCCAGGATCTTGGGCTCTCTGTGGGAGAGTACCTGTTTGACTTGATGTCGGGCGATTACAAGTCCACCCTCATCCTCAAGCAATTCATCAAGGGTTGAGCCAATATGAAGAAAACCTATTCCAGCGGCGTTGCATTCATTTTCGAAGGAGATACGGAGCAAACTTTCTATGAGATACTGATCAGTCAATTCAGCGGAAAGCACCCAGAATATTCGTACTCGGTCAGTTTTGATGATATAGTCAACGAAGTCATCTCAGAGTCGATCTGTGGATCTCATTCTGTGATCATTCGCATGTATTCCGTGAAGACGATCACTCAAGTAGCTCATTCTGCCGATTGGTTCAACAACTCCTGCAAGAAAAAAAATCCTGGTATCAAATGGACCGTCTTTTTGTGCTATGACACCGACTCCCATCTTGCTGATATCACAAAATTCTATGAAGGTGACTGGCTCACCTTACGGAGGAAATTGAAGGGAAAGAACGTCGAGGTCATTGACCTGGCCTCACGTGCGATGATCGAAGATCTTTTTCTCTATGATAAGGAGGGAATCTGCAACTACCTGGGAGTTCCGAATCAGACCATCCCTCGCGAAGGAAACGGCAAGGCTACCCTAAAGCAGTTCTTCCGCAAATTTGGTAAGGTGTATCACGAAGGGGAACGAGCTGCGGATATGATATGGGGCTTGGACATGGATCTGATCGTTGCCAGCGCTGAGATACAATTGAACCTGATTGAAGAGCGTTGTTTTCCTCTCGTTTCCGAGAGGGTCTTCAGAAGCTGATCGACTCTGATCGAACGGTTTTTGCAGGTACGCTGCTTCCTGTCCCTACGTTTTCTACACCTATACACCAGATAATCATACTCGGTACCCTTGTACTCGGAGCCGTCATCTTTCCTATAGGGCAAGCCGCATTCACTGCAGTATACCAACCCATATAGGTAAAGCAATTGCGAGTTCCGGTAGATGCCGACCTTGCGCTCTTGGTCGACCCACTCAAGCCGTGCCTTCACCCTGCAAATGACGATGAATTAATTATCCCGATAGACTTTTTCTAACTCCTTGTCAGATAATAGGGTACTGTTCTCACCATCGGGATAATTTCTTAGAGACCATAGAGCTTCTTTACAATATCATCGTCCATGAACATTGGCGTTTCAGATATAAAGAGAGGTTCATCACCTCCCAACGCTTTTTCAATGGCCTTCCTTTTCCTGTTCACATCAAAGTACCACCTAATTATAGGGGATATTTTCGACAAAGAAAAGTTGCTGTGCGCCGGTTTCTGCATCGAGACCCGAGCGGCGCACAGTGCCATAATTGTTATACTGTTGTTGAGGGTTCATGTCGGACAGAAACTATATTGCTCTCAAAAATCGATACTCAGCAGCAAGAATCTCGTTCAACACCACAACCGTATTCGGTCCAAAATTCCATGTCTTGTTCATTGTAAGCAATGACTTGCGTAGTGCGTCTTGTATCGGAGGCAACCACTCTTCTGCATGTCCGTTGATAACAAGAATGTATCTTACCTTACATTGAGAAAGATCAACCGAAAGCATGGATTCTGGCAGGATTTCTTCACTCACCCCGTGCCATCGCAGAATCGTAGCGAAAAGTAACGATATCCCATTTATCATCTTCTCACTGATTTCACTGATGAACTCATTGAATCTCCCATGATTGTCAGGGCTTGGGGAACTATGCTTCGCCTCCACTAGACAGAGAATTTGCTCACGATTATCTGACGGTCGGTTGAGTACAAATTCCACCATCTTCACCCCATCACCAAGATTTGCGTATATGGGACTTTTTTCAATGTAAAAACATACCGATTCAGAGTATGGGCCGAAAGTCATTTCTGATTCATTAATTGTTAGGCTCATGACAACGACAACTCCACTTCTTCTTTGTACAGGCTGATGGATTCATTGATAATCGAGTTGTCTGGTATTCCGTTGATAAGATTATCTTTCTTCCAGTCTTGACCTTCAGCTGAGAGAACAGGGATGGGGAGGTGATGTTGTTGCGAAAGGAGAAACAACTTCTTGACCACAAAGTATGAATGACTGGCAAGGAAAAACTGGATACCGCTTTTTGCTAGAATCACAATGATGTCCATAAGCTCCGAAATTGCCTTAGGATGAAGAGCCGACTCTGGTTCATCTATGAAAACCATCGAATGGGTATCAAGATACCGGTTACTTAGCAATGTATCCAACATCGCAATCTTCTTAACTCCCTCAGCCGTAACCCCTATTGCAAACTTTTGGTTGCCTTTCCTAAAGCTCCATCGACCGGATTCCTCATCGATTTCGATCCGCCCATCGATTATATTACGAAGATTCTTTCGGGCATCGGCAAACTCCCGATAATTTCTCCCTTGCCTAGGAGGTTGCCGGAGAGCTCTGGCTAGATCTACATAGGTATCGTCAAAACCAAACGATTTGTCTGTCTCCCTTGATTTTAATACAATGCCATGAAGAGATAGAACTTCCTTGGCGGGTAGAAAAATTGAATTGCTTGACCGAGGCTCAACATCATTTTGCAGGGAAGAAATTTGCTTGGTTGTATCCTTACCGAACTTATACATAAAATGCTTCTTATCCACATCCATTGAAAAGGAAAGCGAACCATCAACCCCTTTTGTGACCAGATCACCTATTCTATCGCACTGGAACGTCCAATATAATTTTTGGGCAAGAATTTCTGATGCAGTACTCTGCTCATTCCCACGTTTATACTCTTCAAGAGTTCTCATTGCGGTGTAGAGAGCTTTAAGGAGGAATGATTTTCCTGTACCATTGCCCCCAAGGACAAGATTTATTTGGCCTAAACCCGACCACTTAAGAGCTTGGAAAGGCCCATAATTTTGTAGGTGTATCTGATCTAGCATGCATTGCTCCTTATTTTCATCAAGTCTATTACGAAGTCAAGCGTCACACCCGCATACAGAATCCGCAATAATTCTTTCAGAAAATCAATTATACGTTATTTAATCACGCATCTCAATAAATAATAAACACTTATATTGATTATGGTCGGGCCTTTTCCATTCTTTTCGTATTCTCTCGTACCAATGTAGGTGGTATCCTTGAAAGAATTCGGAACATCTCATCCTGCTGGGAAACCAATGGTAATTACAAGCTTATTACTCAATACCTCAGCCTGAACCCCAACGAAAGCCTTCAGAAAAATATACTCTACAAAAGACCGTTCAAGCTTCCAACAAGCGTTCCATCAGATAATTCTGCAGAACGATTTGAGCTGGCAGATTCTTTTCGGCTGCCAGGTTCTTGATCCGTGCTTTCAATTGCATGGGATTTCTGGTGATCATAGCAGAATCTCCATGTACGTCAGGACCTTCGACTGTACCCGTAGCCTTTGTGCATAATCCATGAGGCGCCCAATGTCCTTCTCCCGTGAGCCGGCATACATCCTCATCGCTTGGTTCACCACCTGGATATCGGCCTTGTGACGGGTTTTGACCATATCGCAAAGAGTACGTTCGATATCATATACCTTGAGGGAGTTCCCACTTGGTGAGGCTTGTGTCATGATCCCCAACGGATACGTTTCTTCGTTGGCTACTTTGGCTACCACACCTCGTTTGATGACATTGCCAGGATTGTAGCCAAAGGGAAATGTCATGGTGTACCGTGATGGGGTTCGATCGGTCATGGCATGAAGATACAGTGCAGTCTCATGAGAAAAGATTCCCGAGGGCTTCCTTTGGCCTCTCGTTATTGTACCGGTGGATAAAGTTTTCAACCACAGGCACCAGGATTTCCTTGCGGACCATGTGGCTCTCAACCTTTGTCTTCCCGAACTGATTGTACAAGCACTGCGTCTTTATTATGCCATTCAAGGCCTCAATGAATCATACGAAATTTCGTATGATTCATTGAATCCTGGCACAAAACTCTGAAGTATTCAGTCGGATATCCTAAGATGTTCGAAAACCTGGAGGCTGCGAGGATATGGTATGCAAACTTTGTGTATTGGTACAACAACGGTCACCAGCATTCAGGTTTGGCATATGCCACCCCGATGCAGGTCAGAACTGGCAAGGCCTCTGATTTGTTTTCCGAACGAAACAAAACAATTAGGCAAGCAAGAGAACGGAATCCCCTACGTTGGAAGGATGAGAAAACAAGGATTTATGTATTGCCGGTAGTCAAGACTATATACCGACCTTTAAGAAAAGTGGTTTGACTAACAAGAGTCAAAAAAAAGGCGAAAACTAGCTTGACAAATACCGGGGCTCACCTTCTTTCAGATGCTTGAAATCTTTGAAATACGTAGAACTGTTTTATCTTATTTGGGTGTCCTTGATGGGTACGAAGGCCTTCCCGTGAACCGGTATCCGTACAGGTTTCATAAATCATGTTTTAGATGCCCTGTTTTAGCATTTGGGGATATTCTGTACCAATATTCCCTCATGTATTGCTAACTAAACGTATATATTGGCTCAAAATTTTGTTATTATTGCAAATTATTCGCTCATCTTTTTGTATTTTTGATTGCATTTCTCACGTATGTGAAGCATAATTAAGCCAATAAGAGGTAAGGAGAATACCATGCTCTATTTGAAACGGAAAATTGACAGCTTTTTGTCAGGGTGGGAAAAAAGTGATAATAAGAAGCCTCTTATTATAAAAGGCCCTAGACAAGTTGGAAAAACTGAATCGATTCGGCGTTTCTCAAGTAAGAATTACGAGAATGTCCTAGAGATCAATTTTGTTGAAGAACCAAAATACAAAATGATTACGGTGGACGGATACAAAACAGATGACATCATCAAGAACATCTCTCTCCTTGATCCTTCCAAGCGCTTTATCGCAGGCAAAACACTTATCTTTTTTGACGAGCTACAAGAGTTCCCTGAGATTGCCACAGCTCTGAAATTTTTCCACATTGATGGCAGATTTAAGATAATTTGCAGTGGCTCCATGCTTGGCCTAAACTATACAAAAATCGAGAGCAACAGCGTCGGGTATAAAACGGACTATACAATGTTCTCTCTTGATTTTGAGGAATTTCTGTGGGCAAAGGGATATGATGATCAGTTTGTCCTTACTCTGCTTGAACATATGCATACACTGAAGCCTTTGAACGAAGTGCTAATGTCGGTTTGCAGTTCTCTCTTCCTTGACTACTGCATTCTTGGTGGCATGCCAGCAATAGTACGCGACTATATCGTAAAAGGTACTTTTGAAGGCTCTCTGGAAATCCAGCGTCAGCTGATTGCCGACTATAAGGAGGATATCCGCAAATATGCACAGGGAGTGGATCAGACCCGTATTCTCAATGTCTTTAACCAAATCCCCACGCAACTTGCGAAGGACAATAAGAAGTTCCAGATTTCGAAGGTCGCATCAGGAGCCCGTTTTTCAGAGTATCGAGGATGCATTGAGTGGCTCGATGACGCCGGGGTGATTAACCTCTGTTATTGTCTGAAATTCCCCGCCCTGCCTCTCAAGGGCAATTTCGATGAAACCAAATACAAGATATATTTTGCCGACAATGGATTGCTCGTGGCTATGCTGGATGACGAAACCCAAGAGGACTTGCGGGCAAATAAAAACTTGGGGGTGTACAAAGGAGCGCTGTATGAGAACATCGTAGGGGAGGCACTGGTGAAAAGCAGTTTCAGTCTATACTACTATAAGCGCGAAGATTCGACCTTGGAAGAAGATTTCTTTGTCAGAACAGCCTCTGAATTGATTCCTGTCGAGGTCAAAGCAAATAATGGTCGAGCAAAATCCCTCAGGACACTGATCAAGAGCGACAAGTATGCTGACATTCAGTATGGTATCAAGTTAACTGGAGGCAACATCGGATATAGCGACAATATATACACATTCCCCTATTTTTGTGCATTCTTGTTGAAGCGGTATCTGAAATCCAAATCATAATCGAAGAAAAGATACGTTCTGGCACTCGAAGATTTTGCAAATGCTATAGCCGTGGAGTGAAAAAATTCTTCCACCTCCTTGTTGCAGCTGCATAAAAATCGGGCTAGGACTTGCTCGATTATGGAATCGTCAGCATATCCTAGCCATGAACACAGCTGCTCAAGACTCAGCTCTTGTTGTTGTCCAGCCATTTCTGGAATCTCTCTGAACTGGTGGCGAGACTCTCTTTATCTTTCTCGGACAACTTGAATCTGACGACAGGCTTATCGATGTTCTTGGCGATTTCACGCAAGGCCTTCTTGGGCATTTTAAACACAGTGTTAAAAGAACTTGTTGCCATGGCTCACCTCCTATATGCGATGCTCTCCTGGCTGAACCTCCAGAACTCTGATGAAATAAGTTTCGGTGAACTGTTCTACCAACTCCTGGAAGAAGTCCAAGATACGGCTCTCTTTCATGCCATTGAACTGGTGTTGACATTATTCGTCGAGACCCTCGCTTCTGAATATGCCATGCCACCGGAAAAGCTCAATGAAGCGATGAACAAATTCCTCAAGCAACTGCCTGAGAGGCTGAAAACATGTCTGGATCTAGCTGCTTAGGCCTGTGCGAACTTTGAGTTAAGAATATTACTTTCGATGAAATTATTGAACAGTACTTAATTCTAGAATCACCAACGCCACTCGAATCATAGGTTAACATCTCTTTTCATTTGCTTTCACCATGGTGGTGAAAGTGAGCTCAATTATCGTTTTGGTGGGATACCAGTTGTCCTCACATCACTTATCCCGATAATGCGAACCACACTGAACAATTCGGATAACCTCTCCATCAATACGATAGACCAGCCGGTTGCAATCATCGATCCTTCGACTCCAATATTGAGCAAGATCACCAGATAACCGCTCTGGCTTACCTATCCCTTTGTTGCCATTTCGATCGATGTCCCTGAGAAGCGCTAGAATTCGCTTCAGGGTTTTCTTATCATGCTTTGTCCAGTATTTGAAATCCTGCCTGGCCTCGTCCGTTCAGGCCTTAATCACGTACATCCACCTCGTCGATAGTGCCTCCTGTCGACTCCATCTGGGCAATTGACTTCTTGAGTCTTGCCATATTCTGGTCGCTGTAGAACGGATCGACGGCCACTTCAAAAGGGATACGCTTCTCCCTAGCTACCTTCGTGGCGAAGATGGTGAAAGCCGCGGTAGGTGTCAAACCAAGTTCCCGACAAGCCTTCTCCATATTGTTCTTCAAATCTGCATCCATGCGGAAATTTATATTTACGGTTGACTGTCCCATACGATTCTCCTCTCTTATTGCAATATTGTATTCTGCTATCAAGATAGATGCTATTGCAAAGCGTTAGGCAAAGCGAGTAACTACCTTCCAACTAGTATCGTGGTTACTTCACGACTTCCGGGGTGACTTCCGGGGTAAGGCGTATTTGGTTTGATGCTCATCCACAACCTGTACAACATAAGTTCATGCAGGCCAAGACTACGAGGAGTCATGAACTTAAATTTCGATCAGAAAGTCTAAATTGAAATAATGAGCTCAATTCGACGTTCGAATTTCAAGATATCCTTACTCATGATTAAAAAATCGTACGGACTATCCTTGTACATCTGCGCTAGGCTCCTGTTTGAGTTCCCTCAACTCATGTATGATGTCACCGTCATTCAGATACTGTTCTTATAAAGTTTGTTTTCGAATATCTGCACATTATGTTCAATTATATTAATTCATCTTGACTTTTACAATAGATCATGACCTCATATACCGGTCAGGAAGGAATTGGAGGAGCTCTTAATGAAACCGACTTCGGTGAGAATCACTGGTATCACCATACACAACTTCAAGAATGTTATCGAAGGGTCTTTGTCCTTCGAGAACATAAGGAAAAATTACAGGGCCAGTATCGTAGGGTTGTATGGACAAAACGGTTCGGGCAAGACCGCATTGATAGATGCCTTGGAATTATTGAAATACGCACTCTGCGGACGCACAATTCCAGAGAAATTTGCAGATTTTATCAACGTGGATTCTGATGTGGCAACGCTCTCATACGATTTTGCTGTTAAAACGCCTGAAGATACTTCCATGGTGACCTATCAGTTCAGCATAAAATCAGTCTCTGATTCTTCTGAACGAAACGTCGACTCCGTCCAGTCAGGCGAACATAAGAAACGGGTCTACGTATTCAACGAACTTCTCAAGTGCCCGATCTTGAGTGAGAAGAAAATCAGGATGGGCAAACTTGTTGATACGGATACTACAGAATTATTTCTTCCGAGACCGAAGAAACAGCTTCTGGTTGGAAGCAGCAAGCAAATTGATACTGATCTTGAAGTCGCGAAAAAACTTTCAAACGCCCAATCCCGTTCATTTGTGTTCTCAAGAGAGTTTCTGAATGCTGTGAGAAGCACGGTGAAACAATCCGCCAATTCTGACACGGAGCTTTCCTTTTATGCCCATCTCATAGAAAGCGTGGTAAACTTCGGTAACCACGAGCTATTTGTCATCAACAAAACCAATTCCGGCCTTATAAGCCTGAATGCACAGCCATTGGTCTTTAAGTATACAACAGGAAATTCGGGTGCCATCGGTACGATGATGATTCCTCTCAATGAACCAGCTGTGATACCAAAGAAGGCAAAGGACGTAGTCATAAATGTCATCCAGACCATGAATGTGGTACTAAAGCAGATAATCCCCGGACTTACCATCCACTTCAAGGATCTGGGGATGCAGGTTCTTGAGAACGGGGAGGAAGGAAGCCGAATCCAGCTTATGTCCCACAAGAACAACCGGGAAATTCCTCTCAATTATGAATCTGAAGGCATCAAGAAAATCGTTTCCATTCTCCAGCTTCTCATCGTCGTCTATAATCAGGCATCCATCACTGTTGCCATTGATGAGCTCGACTCCGGGGTATTTGAATATCTTCTCGGAGAACTGCTCAGCATCATCTCAGAGAGGGGGAAGGGACAGCTGATCTTCACCTCGCATAATCTGCGCCCACTGGAAACGTTGGATCGAGGATTCATTGCCTTCACTACTACAAACCCTCACAAGCGCTACGCTCGCATGACAAACGTCAAAGAGAACAACAATCTCCGCGATTTCTATTTCAGGGACATCATGCTCGGGGAGCAGGATGAGGAGCTCTACGAGCAGACGAACAATGCTGAAATAGCTCTCGCGTTCAGGGAAGCTGTAGAATATTGTGGCTCGTAAAAAGATTGTGTTCGTAATCGTCGAGGAACCTTCTGATGCACAAGCGCTCGAAGTTCTCCTGAACCAGATATACGACAAGAATTCCGTATACCTTGAGATCACGCACGGCGATGTCACCACCACTAAGAACGCCGGCTCTTCGACAATCCTTTCCATGCTTGGAGGGATTCTAGAAACCTACATGAAGGCTAACCACCTTGCCAAAAGCCATTTTCAGGAAATCGTCCACATTGTGGACATGGATGGAACATACGTTCCTGATAGCGTAATCATGAAGGATGAGACGGCACACAAAACGATCTATTCATTGACGGAAATCCGTACTGACAAAGTCAGCAAAATCATTGACCGTAACGCAACCAAGCGTGCCTGCATCAACAAGATATCCTCGATACCAAAGCTTCATAATATTCCGTATCAGGCATATCTCATGTCCTGCAACCTCGATCATGTACTGTACGACAAGCTTAATTCCACTGATGAGGAGAAAGAGAGAGATGCATTCAGTTTTGCAAAGAGATATTGCCGGAACATCCCGGAATTTGTGAAATTCATATCCGAATCCTCTTTCTCAGTCGGAGGCTCTTATCTGGAATCGTGGTCTTTCATTAAGGAAGGAACACATTCACTTGAACGTTATACAAAT
>Ga0334898_1000762_pt1 | contig 44951 bp, 44 predicted proteins | sample GraSluR3_MG_10_FD_207228 | JGI IMG/M metagenome (GOLD analysis project Ga0334898, IMG submission 207228) | Sludge microbial communities from methane-producing bioreactor in Wageningen University, Netherlands - Granular Sludge_3_08-R3 | ecosystem: Engineered > Bioreactor > Anaerobic >... | reverse complement strand
ATGCAGCTGTCCGCCTTCTTAACGATAGACCGCGAAAGTGTCTTGGCTGGAAAACTCCTCTGGAAGCTTTTTCAGACATGCTTCATCAGGATGACCAAAAGCGTTGCACTTGATTTGACAAACTAAGGGGAAATTACGGCTTCGCAAAAAAACACATCGGACGTTGTCTCTGAGCATTTCGGAAGCGCAGTTACCCAAGGAAATTAAACAAGCATTTCGCATCACGACATAAAGCCCCCCTTACTGCTCTTGCTCTTTCTTTTTTTGGGGGAAAAAATATTCCAGAAGAATCTCCCTGTAAACCCCCTTTCTGATCTGGCATTCCCAGATAACAAGCACCTTCCACCCAAGTTTTTCAAGCTCTGCAAGAGTTTTCAGATCTCTCTCCCTGTTTTTCCTGAATTTCTCCATCCACCATTCCGTTCTGCTTTTGGGAATATAGGCAAGTTTGCAATCCTGATGATGGTGAAAAAAGCATCCATGCACCAAAATGACAAGCCCCCACTTGGGGAGAACTATATCCGGTTTGCCGGGCAAATCTTTGCGATGAAGTCGGAAACGAAGTCCTTTTCTGTGAAGCCACTGACGAACCAGGACTTCCGGTTTTGTGTCTTTCGACCGGATTCCTCGCATCATCAGGCTGCGTTTTTCGAGACTTACTGTGTCTGTCATGCTGAGATGCAAGTTTTTTCTGAAAACTCTGGGTCATGCCTTGTCAGTGTCTGCAAGATTTGCTCTGCCACCCTTTCGACAAGAGGCACTACAACAGCATTTCCAAACTGCCTGTATGCCTGAGTATCGCTGACAACAGGTTTTTCATATCTGAGGTCATACTGACTGAAACCCATGAGCCGGGAACATTCGGCAGGTGTAAGTCGCCTTGGGTTCCTGTCTTTCTGAGGGATCAGAATTTCGGAACCATCCTTGTGATAACGTGCTGAAAGAGTTCTCGTAATTCCCTCAAAATCCACCAAACCATAACCAAAACCGTTCCCTTTCATCCGGTGTTTTTCAGCGTAATCCTGAAGATACTGCCAGAGATTATCTGAAAGGGTATATTTTTCAGGGACTTCCCGGTCAAGAATATCCCTTACCTTCGGTTGAAAATTGGGTATTTCCGGCCATTCAAAAGGAATTCCCTGCCTCTTGAATCCCACAATAAAAATTCTTTCCCGGTGCTGGGGAACCAGAGACCTTGCATCAAAAATATGGGAATATACTTCATAGCCCAGCTCATCGTGAAGAGTTCTGTAAATAACATCCCACGTCTTTCCCTGATCATGGGATCTGAGATTTTTTACGTTCTCAAGAAAAAAAGCCCTAGGCCGATGGCAGTCAAGAATTTCAGCAATCCTGAAAAATAGAGTTCCCTTTGTTTTATGACGAAAACCATGTTCCCATCCAAGGCTTCCATACTTGCTTACCCCTGCGAGTGAAAAGGGCTGACACGGGAATCCGGCGAGAAGCAGGTCATGTGCGGGGATCTGATCTACAGGAATTGTATTGATATCTCCATACGGTTTTTCCCCAAAAATATATTCGTAAGTTTTCTGGGAATGCCTGTCAATCTCAGATGAAAATACGCACTCTCCTCCGTGCTCTTGGAAGGCCATGCGTATGCCCCCAATTCCAGCAAAAAGATCAATGAAGCGAAAACAAGGAAGTTCAAGGGGTTCAACGACTTCCGGATGGCTAAATACATATCGGTTATTCCTGAAGTTCTCAAGGCTTCGTGTAGAATAATAGCGAAATCCAGTTCTGATATCTCTGATATCGGGAACAAGGATTTCTTCCCTGTCCCAGCGTCGCAAAGTCTGGCTTGAATACCCCAGGAATCTCGCTGCTTGCCCTATGGTCAAACGATCTGATCTCATATAAAGCCCCCCTCAGTCCAGAAAAACACCCAGAATCCTTATACAAGGTTACCATATTACACCCAGTAAGGCTATGGGAAAACTGAAACGGAGGAAAGGACATTCCATGATTTCTGACTCAATGACAAATACAGGAAGCTTTTCCAGAAAAACCCTGCTAAAAAGTATTCAGAAAATCCCTTTTCTCTTTCACAGGAGCTTCTCCATTCATCAAAAATCGAGTTTTTTCTGTTTCTCCACAACCATATCTACAAACTCGGAGAGCGTGAGAATGTTCTCCGACTGAGCAGTTGTATATGTTCGACGTATTTCCGATGGAACAACAAGCTGGAGACTGTTTCGCTTCATTTCCTCAGTCTGCGGAACAGAAATTCCCGGCTGAAGGGTAAAGAGGTGTTTCCTCGGAATCTTGTTTGCTTCGGCAAGAACCTGCCGCCATCTGTCCTTGCAGGTAGTTTTTGACCCAAGCATGGAAAGAAGTTCCTTTGGAAAACCATGGTCATGGTAATATTCTATTCCAGGAAAAATGAAATCTGGTTTTGACGAACCTTCAGTTACTTTTCCTCGAGAGAATTTGACATTAAACATTTTAAAAAGCGCTTTTAGATGGTTTTCTGCTGCATGACCAGCCCGGGATTTTCTACGATTATGAAAAGAAAGTGAAAAAGCAACAAAATCGTCTGGATTTCTAAACCCTTCACTCAACTTATCCGAGAGTATGTGGCCTTCAAGCGTGCTAAAAAGTATCGCTTCTCTCTTAAACCAAGATATAAAAATCTCATCCGGTGTATTTCCGCTCCAATCGTAATCTTTCGATCCAGATTTAAAGCTATCTCTTGCAAACTGAGAGAATACTCTTGTAGCTGGAAAATCATTCCCGAAAGTTCTCAGAAGAGTTTCGAGAAAATCCGGGTCTGGTTCATCTGGAGTTATCCCCAGAGTCTCGAGAATCAGCCCTTCCACAAAGGAAACTTGCTCACTGTCAGCAATCTCCTTAATAAACGGCGTGTTGGGACTTCGGAGCCTATCCTCATCAATGTTGAATAGGTATCGGAGCTGCGTTTCTATAATCCCTTCCGGGGGCGTTACAACAACGAGAAGTGAATCTTCGTTGCGTTTTTTCGCTATAATTATGAAGTCTCCCTCTGACATTTCCGTAGAAACCGGATTGTTTCCGTAATAGAGTCTGTATTCAGGGCTCCTGTTTTTTTGCATGTGACGCGTGTCATACCACGTCAGGGAAGCTTGCGCCGAAATTGTTTCCTCTCCATCACCAGAAATGTATAAAAAATCTCCTCGGAAATTTTTCTTTGCCCCAAGATCGGGAGTGCCAAGAACGGCTTTCATTCCGTTCGACCCTATTTCGTGCTGATGAGATTTTTGGGGATCGGCATCTACTGCACTGAGGTACTTTGCATACACCCCCGTGAAAAAATCATTCAACTTTTTTGGCATCACCTATCACCTCTCTGTTACGTCCAGCAAAGTAGTTTTGGCTGAAACAATTGTAGAAAAAATAACCTCAAAAAGCTTACACACCATTTTGTTTTTTGCAAGCCCAAAACTCCCATTCTTGCAAAACTTTTTCCCAAGGGGGGGCGGGGAATTCTTAAATATGGCTTCGCATAGGAGAATTCCTTACCCGGTTGCCTGTGGTGGCATCCACTGCATTAAGTTCTCGCAACAATAGTTGTCAATTCAAGCCAGTTCTTTTTATGATTTCAGAGAACCATTCTTTTACTTCTTCGTAAGCATTCCGGTCTTTTAAACGGTCTAATGACATACAACTTGCAACGTCCTTATTCAACCAATTTTTTAAATATCGGCGTTGAATTTTCTTTTGTCCATCTAGGCACTTTATAATTTCTCCCTCAACGTCACAGTCATCTGAAAGTTCAAAAGCAAGACTCCGATTAACAAGAGGTTCCAGCACTTCTTTTATTGCATCAATATGGAGATAGTTCTCCATCTCACGTTTCGAAGTCAAAAATGCAATTGAACCATCTCCTCTTTGATTTACACTATCCACGGCAGCCTGATATTTATACTTTCCATTTACTTGCTCATCTCGGTCATAAATATGAACTTCCGGGATTCCAAGATTCTTCAAATAATTCTCATTTACCCATTCTTGCAAAGTGCTTCCTCCCAAAACAATCTGTGCAACTCTTGAGTCAGCAAAGACATCAAAAAAACACGTTTCTTCGCAAAACAGTTTATTTATATGTTTCAAAAATGACAGATCGTTCGGCCCCTCTACACAGATCAAGACCTTCACACGTTTGTCAGGAACAATTCCCAAGTTATCCACAATTGTTTTTATCACCTCGTCATTTGCCACGCAAACTTTCCTGCCCTCTCCTTGGTGATGTACATATCGAATGGAGCTGGTCGGAAGCAGTGACGCTAAAGAGGGGACATGCGTAGTCAACATCATCTGACATCCATCAATTTCGGCAATGCCCTGCAAAGCTTCAATAACTTTCCGCTGGTTATTTGGATGCTGTGCGGTCTCTGGCTCCTCTACAGCATAGATGATATTTCCTTTTCCGTGTTCCTCTCGAAGTCGTTCTGCTTCGGCACGAAAAAAACTAAACAAGATCAGCCTTCGAACTCCGCTCCCTCTTTTATTTATGGGTATCTCCTCGTCTCCAGTCAGAGAAAGCTTGAAAAGTCCATCCCATTTTGGATCAGACTTGAAATTTGGACTAAGTTTTGAAGATAACTCATTATCAAAATCGGCAAGCCTTGCAATGGTACGATTGGCGACATCAAGGGCACGCACTCTGACTTTTTCTTTAACAAAATCTAGTTCAGATTGGACTTCCTCAATAGCTTGCCTTATTGCAACCTTTAATGGATCTTGAACTTCTGAATCTTCGTCAGTTGAAGGACGATCTGCTCTAAAAAGGGCATATTCCGGAAGATGTTTAGAAATTTGATCCCAAATCTTCTTAGCATCTTCCTTGTCTAGTTGGATTGCGGTAAGACAAAATTCTAAATCCACCCCACTTTTCCAAATAGCTTTTCTAAGTGCCACGTTAGAACGTTTATCGACTTCAACCTCTATTTTCATACCCTCAAATATCTGCTTTAACTCTCCATTCTTTTTTAATAGCAAATTACCAAAACCCATGTCTTTTGGATGATGAGCGATTGCAAATATTTTTGGCTTCTTCAGCACACCAGAGGAGAACTCGTAAACCTTATGGATCTCCAATGCGCCATCGATGTTAAGCAAATACTCATCTGCAAGTGATGTTACAGCGGTTGTATCAACTGTTATCGAACTAGGGAAATCCGTGAAAACACAGCCTATACGTAGTTCACCATTTTCCTCCGCATGGACACAAATATCTGAAGAATCAATCTTTTCTAGCGGATGATCAAAAAAAATGGCCAAGGCATCAAAAATCGATGACTTGCCAGCATCATTTTTCCCAATAAATGCAGTTAGCTGATCTATTGGAATGCGATGTTGATTCCTGTACCCACGAAAATTCTGAAGAACAATTTCTTTGAGAAACATTCTCCTCCTCCTCCTTAGTCAGTATTTCATGTTGAATTGCGTTTCCCTAGGACTTTTGCCAGTCACAACATATTCTTCTACTTTTCACTCCCCCTCACCGTCAGACTCCCATCACGACTAATCAAAATCTCCCTCCCCCCATCCCTCAAATCCGGACTCATTTGAAGCACCAGAGAAGCAATCTTCATCCTCAGACAGGTCTTTTCCCACTCGGATTCCTTCAAAACCCGCCGATACTCCTGATCCATGGAATAGTTGTCAAAATAATGCCGTACGGCAACAGCGAAAACGGTAGAAGCTACCGCCACCCCCAGAAAAAAGACCGCAAAAAGAACCAGGAACTTCCTCATCACGCACCCCCCCGTCAGGACAAACCACCCCATTTTCCCCTCAAAAAATAAGGCGGCACCCCCGTCTCTCTTCAAACTCCCCCGATAAGGTGCCTCACAGCCCCCTCAAGGGGAATCCTGTCACTTTTGGCTGTAGTATGCTTGAATACCCTCGCAGACCCCGGAGAATGCCCCAGAAGCTTTTTAAGCACCCCCCGAACCTCTACAATCCTGGGAAGAAAGCCGGGAAGCCAGTTCAGAAACGTCTCCTCCGAAACACGCCGAATAATCATTCCCCGCAAAGACTCCTCCTCAAAGCCTCCACCGGGAAAATCCTCTCCGGAAATCCTTCTCCGTTCAATCTCAAGGACGTACAGGCACTCCGCAGCGGTTCTCACCCGTAAAACGAGAACACCCCGGATTCTTCTCTTCTCGGGATCCACGAAAATCCATTTGTTCGGCAGAAAATCTCCCTTCTGGCTGTTCCACAAAGAAACAAGGGAGGGATACCCTTCGGAGCAAAACCCTCTGGAAGGGGAATACCAGGCAACTTCCCGCACAACTCCCGTCTCCCGGAAATGGAGAAAAGCCCTCCAGAGATCGAAAAGAACACCCTCCGAAGGAAACTCTGCGGGGGAATGAACATCCGCCTGTCCCGTCTCCTTCCCTGAACCGTACTTTTCTCCGGTAGAAACCGTTCCGGGGCCGCCCGGAATCCCGGAAAATTTTTTGGAGGAAGCTTTGCTCTTCTCCACGACAATCTTTCTGGGGGTTCCAAGCACCACAAAAGGCTCTTCCTGTACGGAGGCAACACCGGAAACCCTGTCCGGCTCCACGTCCTCCGTCAGGGTCAAGGGGCTTTTCTTCTGAAAAAGGATTTTCTCTTCGTCCTTCCGGGAATCCTTCTCCCCGGGACTTCCCTCCGTCTCAGGCTTTCGGCAGATCAGGGAAGGCCCCGCCGGGTCGCTTGCACCGAGGATCCTCAAGGCAAGAAAGGTTCTCTGGGAATCTATCCAGAGCCCCCGAACTCTCAGCGTAGCAGATCCCCTGAACCAGGGAAGCACCTTGAGAAAGGCTATTCCCTGGGAACCTGTAATTTGCGTGGCTATCTGGGCGTAAATGCTTCTGGCTCTCTTCTGGGCGTAGGAATCGTGCCGCAGATGGGCAAGAAATGCCGCATCCCGAAGCTGCATTCTCTCGGCAATGGTTACAGCCCACTTCCCGGGGGGATCCGGTTCCTCGAGTTGGGAAAAAAGCCTTTTCTCACACTCTTGCCAGGGATAGGTTGCAAGGATACGTCTCAATTCCGCACTCCTGCCGTAGCACCTGGTAAAGAATTCGAGACAAGGGATAAGAAGAGTCTGCCCCTTTCCAAAAGGGAATCTGAGCAGATAGTTTTTGTCGAAGGAATACTTGAGCGGATAGTCTTTTTGGGGGATAAGAATTTCTTGATGCTCTCTGTGATATTCGAAGGGGGACACGCATAGATCCGGGCTTTCCGTAAAATCAAGATCCACATCCATCTGCTCCCAGGGAAGATCCGCCTCCCCGGAATAGCGTCCGGATTTCCATGTGGAGCCCATTCTGAGCCTTCCCAAGTGGGTTATCCCTACAGAACGGGAAAGGATATCCCCCATCTGTCCTTTTCCGGATATTCCCCGGAAAAACACGATGACCTTGGGAACCGTCATTGCCTGGGGATTATTTACGATGCCGCCGTACCACCAGACGACAATCTCTTCCTCAATGTCCTTGATGGAGGCAAGAGAGAGGTCGTCATTTCCGGACACCATAGGCTCCTGTCTCCTTTCGTCGGCAAGGTGGTGGTTCAAATTTTGATGCACGTCCCCAAGAAAAACACCTGTGCTCTCGGAAGAGGAGACAGAATCGGGGCATACGGGATCTTCAGTGATCTTTTTCTTTGGGGAGAAAACAACCCTCAAGAAATGTTTTAGCGCAAGTCATTCATTTCGTCAACAAGAGCGCAACAAAAAAGCCCCGCCAGGGATAGGCAGGGGCTTTTAGAAAAGGGAACATAGCTCATCCTCGATTTGCAAAATATTCACCGCTCTAATCATCAATTACTGCATCCTGTATTCCCGCTTAATCCTAACAAAGAATCTGGGGAGTCGCTGAAAACCCAGTAACGATCGCTCTTCGGAGATTTTTCTCATTACCCGGAACCTCGTTATGTGCGGTCTGGGATCCAAGGTTGTAGAGAGGCATACAGCTCAATATTATGCTTTGATCTACCGGGGAATCCTTGGGCAAAACTGAGTGACAACTCGTGTTCGTAACATAAACGGAAATAAGCCGGGTATCCACAAGATGCAAACCACTCTAAGCTATACGCACCTTCCATTGTTTATCAACATCAAAGAAATTCAAATGCATTTTTGATTTCATGCTCATTCAGTCGAATGTGCTTGTTATAGATCTTGACATTTCCATCATTTGATATTTTTATGCCAATTCCTGCCTGAGCCAGATTTTTAGCTGCGGTAGACCTACCTCCAGTATCATTATCTTTAAAAAATTTTTGAAAATTCCCGCTTTCCCCGTTGATTGGAACTATTGAACCAGAACTGCTCACGGATCCGTCTCTTCTAATTATTGTGGCTCCATCTATGCCAAGCAGCTTTGCTCTAGCTTCTCTTTCAATGGTATGAAAAGGATTTGCGTCAATGATTTTCTCGATCATCTTCTTCTTCCATCCGCTATAGCTATTTTCCTCTATAAGGGGATCCTTACTCAGCGTTACAACCCCGATACACCCGCCCGTCCTTGAAAAAGAAACATCAAGAATTGAAAGATATATAGCCTCCAAAACATCATCTGATATTTTATTCTTCAACGATTTATTCATGAACTCTTTGTATTTTTCATAGTTAACAGGAAGCCACTTTCCTCTCCTTTTAACGATAGAGAGGGCGCCGTTAGTTACTATAAGTATTTCTCTTTGCCTAGTGAGGACAATTGCCACTCCCTGATCTTCTGCCGTTTTTTCGGATATTGCCGCAAACCTTAACGGAGAATATGTTTTTGCATTCGCATATCCTTTTAAAACTACATAACCAAGTTCCCCGTTCCCGTTTAACTCAAATGTCCCTGTTACTCCATCAGATAAAGTTTTTACAAATGGGTAGTCAAGCATAGAAAGCTCGCCAGAAGTAATATCGTCATTTTTTATAAGTATAGCAAAGGTAATTGGCATCCCCTCATATGTTTGGAGCTGCCACGGCTCTATTTTACTCAAAATATCCAAAGTAGTGTCAAGGCATTTCTTTTTCATTGAAGGCATGCTGATTTCTAACAAAATAGGAAGCATTTCCTTTTTTACTAACTCAATTACTGCATTTAATTCTTTTGGACTCACATTCTGCTTGCTTAATATTTCTTGAATAATTACCTCGGTTTCAATTTTCTTGACCAGTTTTTTTATAATTTTTTTCCTCGCCGGAAATGAGACTTTTCTTCTTAATGTATATGGCATCATCTCTTTTTTTAAAAAGACAAACCCGGAGTATTGTTGCTGGCCCCGGAGGTTGCGCTACGGAGTCTTTTATCCTAGAGGGAGCCTTTGTTCCTGGAATCTCCTTTTCTATCGCTAAGTCCGCAGAGAGGAATTGACTGAAGATTTCCTTAAATATCTTTATGTATTGTTCTTTTTTTGCACTCAAGAAATCTACCTCCATAAAAATTGCATTAGAAACACGGACACCTATTCTGCACAACGACTCTTTCATCATTTAAAACATTGCACATTACGCAAAACGACCCCTTGGCGTTCTCTTTCGCTCCCATGTGCTGTATGGGGTAGACAAAACGAACGCTGGTCTCTGGAGCAGCATTAAGAAAAGAGCGATCCGAACACTTAAGAGCAAAGCGTGCATATAAATAGAGTTTCTATTAGATATCGCATGGCACGTCATTTCAAAAATCTTTACCAAGAAGAAAAAGCACAACCTTTACCGTGTCACATGCGATTTTTTATGAAATTCATAAAGGCTTTTCTAAGTGCTCTTCTCTCTTCCTCCTCAAGATCAGCGCCCTTTTCACACCGAGCTTCTATAAGGAGGATTTTATCAACTTCCCTTGGCAGTTCTGAAGAATCGTGTATTAAAGCCAAGCGATCTTCCCATTTTCTTTCTTTAATCACATCAAAAGTTTTACCTATTGCATCAGCAAAAGTTTCGATTACAACGCCAGAAAAGCACTGATCTGGCGACAAAACAGGAGAATCCTTTTGGAAATCAAAAACATCTTTTTCCTCCCAAATTCTAGTGGAATCAACCGCTCTTCGAACAAGTTTTGAGATCGTCTCCGTTTTACTGGCAATTTTAAGACAATGAACACGAATGCCCGCATCTTGTACCAAGATGATCCCTGGAAGCAGGTCACCATCCCCCGAAACAAGTAAGATATCCGAAATAGCTTTATTTTGAGCAAGCGTTATCATCTTTGTGATAATACTGCCATCAACTGCCTTTTGCTTTACCTCTTTTCCATTTGCACTACCCTCTGCTGTATTTAAAAACCCAAGACACAAGTTGAAATTATCAAGGTTGGCAATTTCCATGTGTGCAGAAGACAATCCTCCATTCTCTATTGATGGACCGTCAAACCAATAAAATCGAAGGATCTCATATCCCGGAAACTCCTTTTCCAACAATAATATGAATTTTTCACGCATTTTACAGAAGTCAATAAAAATTCCTGAGCGATCTCTTTTCTCTCCATAAAGAATTTTTGACACTGCAACCCAAAAATAACCTGCATCAACGAAAATAGCTATTTTCTTCATGACAGAATGCTCCTTTTTCAGGGAATGAAAAATCAAGCAAACACAAAAAAGGGGCAAGTGCATAAGCACCCACCCCTTTTTTGATGGAACTAAAGATGCCTTTGGGGCATCAACACAGCTATCATATCTATACGTTCAGAATATCCCAAAAGATTCTCTTTGTCAATAAGAAAGAAACGCGATCACTTTTTTGATTGCAAATCATATATTTTCTGAAATTTTTCTCCGTGCAAAACACGCCACACAGTCTCACTTATTCCTGTAAAAATGCGTTTCGTCTCATTTATTGCTGAAAGTCACAGCCTCCGCCGCAGACCGAAGGAGTGGTGGCAGTATGATGGACGCATCGAAAAGGAGGGAGAGGGCTTACGTCGAAGGGGAGTCCCAGGGTACTGCGGATACGGTGCACCTCAAGAAGCTCTTCCCGGGAGAGGGGAGGAAGTATTCCCCGAAGGGCCTTGGCAAGCATGGATTTTCCCGATCCCGGAGCTCCTACCATAAAAAGGTTGTGATGCCCCGCCGCGGCGATCTCCAGGGCCCGTTTCGCCTGAGATTGCCCCTTGATTTCCCTAAAATCCACCTCGGGAGTCTCAAAGGCCTCTTCGGGAGGTTCTTCCCGCTCCAGAAGAGGAAGAAAGGTCTCTCCGCGGAGATGGCGAAAAAGGGCGGCGAGATCCGGAACCCCGTAGGCCTTCACGCCGTCCACCAAGGAAACTTCACGCTCATTCTCCCGAGGAACGTAGAGGGGAACTCCGAGATCCCGGGCAAGAATGGCTCCGGAAACGGCACCCCGCACACCCCGAAGACGCCCGTCCAGGGCGAGCTCCCCCAGGAAAAGGGCTCCTGCGGAGGGAGGCACAACGCCTCCCTGCACGGCCAGCCCCACCGCTATGGGAAGATCCAGAAGGGCTCCCTCCTTGGGGATATCCGCAGGAGCGAGGTTGATGGCGATACGTCCCCGAAGAGGTATGTCCAGACTCCGCAGAGCCGCCCTGACGCGTTCTCGGGCCTCCCGGACCGCCACGTCCGGCAATCCGACCAGGGTCATCACGAAAAGCCCCCCGGTCATTTCCACTTCCACTTCTACCCGAAGAGCCTCGGCTCCCCGGAGGGTTATGCCCCAGACGGCGCTCAAGAAAGCATCCCTCCCGTAACGTCTTCAAAATGTTCCATTCTCTGCTCCCCGGTTCTCGTCACCGTAAGGGTCACCAAATCTATTCGCCAGAACCCCGTCCATTTTTCCCTATCCACGTAGCATCGAGCCGCATGAAGAAGACTCCGGACTTTTCGAGGCCCCAGGGTGCTTTCCGGAGGCTGCAGAAAACCCACCGAACGGGCTCGAACCTCCACGAAAACCAACTCCTTCCGAGGATCCAGAAAGACGAGGTCGATCTCTCCCCGGGGAAAACGCACGTTCTGCCCCAGACAACGCCACCCTTTCTTTTCCAGAAACACTCGGGCCCGATGTTCTCCTTCCTTGCCGAGCTCTCGGGGATTCATGAGCCTTGGGGGCCTCGCTGTTTCTGGTCCATTCGGTAGATAAAGGCAAGAACTTTCGCCACCGCCTGATAGAGCTCTTCGGGAATTTCCTCCCCTAGCTCCAGCACCAAGAGAGCGCTCACCAGGGCAGCATCCTCCACCACGGGGATATCCGCTTCCCGGGCAATCTCTTCGATGCGCTCCGCTATGCGTCCCTTTCCGGAGGTAAGAAGCCGGGGAGCCCGATCCTTGGCACGGTCATACCCCAAGGCGGCAGCTTTCTTCTGGGAGAGCCGTTCCTCCTTCATGTCAGACCTCCATATCGATGGCACGGTAGGAGGCTTCAGGTTCCTCTTCCGCAAGGAACATGGCCAAAGACGCCAAGGCAAGAGGAACCTCCGCAAGATCCTCCGCCAGCTCCTTCTGATGAGCCCGGAGAACCCTGAGGGCCTTTCGCTCTTCCGCTCCCAAGGCAACCACCAGCCCCTTGCCGTCGCTGGCGAGATTTCCCCGAACGGTTCCCAGGGCGGCTCCTTCCATATCGAAATGTACCCGCCAGAGGGTCCGCTCTCCCCGGGTTTCCTTTTTGAAACGTACCCGGGCAAGGAAGGATTCGGAATCCCCCAGAGGCCAGAGGGCGGGCATAAGCAGGGAAGTGTCCACCCCTTCCCGGGAAGGAGTGGATAGCATGCCGTGGGCTTCGAGAAATCGCAAAAGCTCCGGATCATCCCCCGCCAAATCCTTACGGGTTCCGGAAAAAGAAGCCTTTTCTTTTCCCAAGCGGCGGAGGTTCTCCTTGAGCCGTTTCCAGTTCCGGGCTACCTGTTCTTCCTGAAGATGCATATACCAGAGGAGAAGCTGTACGTTGTCCGATGAGAGGGGAAGCCCCCGGGCCCAGAGTTCCGCCAGAGGCCCCGGGGTCTGCTCTCCCCCGCCGAGGCGAAGCCAGGCGGTGCGGAGAGAGGAAAGCACTTCCTCCGAAAGGGGAAGCCCCCGGGAGAGAAGTGCCAGAGCAAGAGGCTGCTCCCGAAGAGGAACGGAGCGAAGCAGGGAAAGGTCTGCCGGGGTAAGGCGCAGCACGGGCATACCTCGGGATCTCTCCCAGATGGCTTGGAAATGCTGCCCCGGAAAAAGGGGCAGATTCGCCATGGCCCGAAGCTCCCGGCCAAGCACCCGTACGAGGTAGGTTCCATCCTGTTCCGCGCTGAGCACCACTCCCTTGACCAGAGTGCCCTCGGGGATGTTCGGAAGCCGCCCCTCTCCCCGCTGGACCTCCGCTCCCTGCTGTTGCGGCTGAGGAAGCCCCGAGGGAGTTCTAATAGTGTTTGCGTGAAGAGGATCCAGGGGACTCATGGCTCACCTCCCTAAAAAGTCTCACCAGGAAAAGCTTTTGCGATGCCAGGGAGTGGGCCCCAGACGCTTGAGAATTTCCCGGTGCATTTTCGTGGGGTATCCCTTATGCCGGGCGAAACCGTAATCGGGATAGCAGGTGTCCAGGGTCGTCATTACTCGATCCCGGAGCACCTTGGCCACCACGGAGGCCGCCGCCACGGAAAGAACCCGGCTATCTCCCTTGATCACCGTTTTCTGGGGACAACCAAGACCGGGAATGGAACAATTTCCGTCCACCACCACGAGATCCGGCAGAAAGGGAAATTGTTCCACCGAACGCTTCATGGTCCAGAGAGAAGCCTGAAGAATGTTATCCCGATCTATGCGGGCCGCCGAAGCCGCCTGGGCCCGCCAGACCACTCCCAGCCGAAGGATCTCTGCAAAAATCTTTTCCCTTCGGGAGGGAGAAAGTTTTTTTGAATCCCGAAGCCCCATCTTCCAGAGGCTTTGCATCTGTCCCGGCTCCAGCCATACCGCTGCGGCCACCACGGGCCCCGCCAAGGGCCCCCGGCCGGCTTCGTCGACTCCGAGAACTCTCATGGAAGGGCGGGAGAATCCGGAGATTCCAAAGAGATGCGCCCGAGCTTCCCTCGGGAGAACCCGTCCAGAAGACGCTTTCCCGCATTCCCTCGATCCACCACGCCCCCCTTGCGGAGGCATCCCAAACGACGTCCCAACCGGGAGAGATCGTCCTCCTCGGAATCCATGGGATCCGGCAGCTCTCCCCAGGTCGCTTCCACCAGATGCCACAGATCCCGGGAGCGAAGAAACGCGAGCAGCTCCGCCCCGAGAATTTCAAAACTTCCCACCACGTCGCTTCGGCTGCTTCCAAGCCAGGCGAGCATACGATGCACCTGGGGATCCGACTTGGGGTCGAGAATTCCCGGAGAATCCACCACGATCATGCCATCCTTGCTGGAAAACCAGGAAACTCCCCGGGTTACCCCCGGAAGGGCTCCCACCTTGGCGGCATGTTTTCCCATGATGCGGTTCAAAAGCTGAGACTTTCCCACATTGGGAATTCCCATTACCGCCAGCCGAACTCCCCGATGGGGAGGGGCCAGGGAAGCGAGCTCCTTTTTGAGGGGCCCCAGGGGATCCTGGAGCAGGGAAAAAGCCCAGGTTTTACGCCCCTGATCGCGGTAGTGAGTCACCCATGCCCGGGTGATCTCCTCATCCGCCAGATCCCGCCGGGAAAGGACGGTCCAGAGAGGCCGCATCTTTTCGAGCTCCTTCGCCTGGGGAGAGGCGCTGAGCTCCGGAGCCCGGGCATCTCGAATTTCGATGAGCACGTCGAGCTGCTTGATCAGTTCACGAAGCTCCCGGGAACCCTTGGCCATATGCCCCGGATACCATACGGTTCTTCCCGCCACGACCCTATTCCTTCGTCATTTCGTTATTCCAGCAGTCCCAAGCGATCCAGGGGCCAGTAACGGAAAAAGGCGGGCCCCTTTATAAAAGCTTTGGGAACGAACTTGGTTCCCTCGGGCCAGAATCTCGCGTCCTGGGAGTTGGGCCGGTTATCTCCGAGAACGAAGTACTGATTTCGGGGAACCGTAATCTCCCGCATATCGTAGGAATCGTGATGGCGTACGTAGGGTTCTTCAAGAGCCTCGCCGTTCACGTAGACGATACCATCCTCCATGGAAACCTGATCCCCCGGAAGCCCTATGATGCGCTTCACGAAATCCCGCTTGGGATCCACGGGGTACTTGAAAACCACCACCTGCCCCCGCTTGGGTTCCTGCACGTAGTACCAGAACTTGCAGACCAGCACCCGGTCCTTGATCTCCAGCGTGGGAATCATGGAACCACTGGGAATCCAGAAGGCCTGGACCACGAAGGTGCGCAGAATCAGAGCCAGAACAAGTGCCCAAAGCACGGTCTCCAGGGTTTCGCGCCACCATGGTTTGGAAGCCATACACAATCCCTCCTGTCATATTCGCTCTTCTGAAAGAGCCTGAAAACGTTCTCTTTTATAACCGTATCTTCTTCATATTTCAAGGGATCATGTCCCGAACCGTAATTCTCCCGAAGAGCGAGACCGTTACGGCAGCTTCGGGAGATGCGGCAAGATCTTTCTCGCAACGGATTTCGAGGGTAAAGGTGGGAGTGAAGGTGCCCAGAGGAAGGGCGAAGTGGGATTCCGGTACCCCCGAAACCCAGAAAAAGTACCCTCGTCCTTCCCAGGTTTCGGCAACATGCCGGGATTTCCAAAAAAGGCTCACGGATTCTCCCAATCGAGCCGCAGGCAGAGAGAGCCGGAAATTCTCTCCGTGCAACCGGGCTTCAAGAATTTTGCTCTCCAGCCAGAATCCCAGGTTCTCGGCATGCCGTACCGCTCCGGCGGGAGAGACCGAAAGAATCCAGGAAGAGGAGAAAAGCACGCCCAAAAATGCGGTGATACTTCCCAAAAGAATGAGCACCACCAGCACTTCCAGAAGGGAGAATCCTCCGCATCTCCTCCGGAAGAGAGTATTGCCAGGGGGGAGCCCCTTCGGTGAAGCTCCCCCCTTAGTATACGCCACATTTCGAGATCTATTCCGGAACATTCCGAAACGCTCCGCATCTTCCGGGGAACCCCGGCAAAAGCATGATATTTCTCGTCGCAAGAGAGACGAATGTTAGCTCGAACCACTTGAAAATGCCGAACGCCTCGGTTCGTCTCCCTGGCTCGTTCCAGAACCAAGAATTCCGTCCCTTGCACCGGACCGCACTAGGAAGCGAAAAAGGCCCGCCCAAGCTCCAGCACTTCCAAATTGACCTTACGAAACTTCTCCGGCGAAAGAGCTTCGATGGCATTCCGGAGTTCCTCCGGGGTAATGTCTGAAACCCCGGCTCCTCCCATGGCTCCGAGAAGAAGAACGTTCAGAAAGAGAAAACGTCCTCCCATGTGCTGCCGGAGGATATCGTACCCCGGAATGGTGTGAAGATGGATTCCCCTCTCCCGGATAAAGGTTTGGAGATGCCCGTTTTCCACGGCCTCGGGCTCATGGAGGTTGATGAGGGCGTGCCCTCCGGGGCGGAGAAAGTGAAGATTGCGGAATCCTTCGTTCTGGTCGAAGGCCAGGAGGAGATCCGCATCCCCTACCCTCACCAGAGGGCTGGCATACTCCCCGATCTTGAAATGGCTCACCACGGAGCCTCCACGCTGGGCCATGCCGTGTACTTCGCTTCCCATGACCCGGGAGTTTCTGGAAAGAGCGATATGTCCCAGCACCTTGCTGGAGAAGAGAATTCCCTGGCCTCCAAGGCCCACCACGACATACTGCATAATCTACGCCTCCTCCCCGGATTGTACGATGGCTCCGTGGGGACAGACCTGCATACAGACCCCGCAACTCACGCAGAAACGCTCGTCCACGTAGGCTTTTTTCTTCTCTTCGTCAAACCGAAGACCGGGACAGTTGAAGAAGTTGATGCAGAACTTGCAGCCCACACACTTTTCCTGGTCCACCCGAACGGCGATCTTCGGCTGCTCGCACCGAAGAAGCATACAGGGATGTTTGAAAATCACCACCGCAGGCTCCTGATTGGCCTTGGCGTGTTCCCAGGCTTCCTGCACCGCCGCCACTCCTGCGGCGACATCGTAGCTGGGCACCTCTTTGACAAGGGAGATGCCGCATCCCTCGCAGGCCTTCCGGATATCCACCATCCGGCCCGAATCTCCCTTGCGGAGCTTGGTGCCCACCGCGGGGTTGGGCTGTCCCCCGGTCATGGCGGTGATGCTGTTATCCAGAATGGCCAGCACGAAGGCATGCCGGTTGTACACCGCATTCACCAGACCCGGAAGTCCCATGTGAAAGAAGGTGGAATCCCCGATGGTGGAGATGATGGGCTGATCCTTCCGGTCTACCTTGTGGGCCAGATAGAACCCCGAGGGTTGGGTCACCGACGCTCCCATGCAGATTACGGAATCCACGGTCTTCTGGTTCACTCCCAGGGTGTAACACCCGATGTCGGAAGGATAGATTCCCTTGGGATAGGCCTTGCGGATGGCGAAAAAGCTCGCCCGGTGAGGGCACCCAGGGCAGAGCATGGGAGGCTTGGGCTTTACCGAAAGCTCCTCCAGGGCCGTTTTAAGCTCCGAGGTATCTTTCTCGGGGGCCTTCTCTCCCAAAGCCGCGAAGAGAATTTCTTCCACCACCTCGGGAAGGAGTTCTCCCGCCTGGGGAACCATGTTGTTCCAGCGCCCGAGAATCTTGGTTCTGTCCGGAAGCTGCATTTCGATAACCGGGTAGGTCTCTTCGAGAACCAGCACTTTCTCGTGCTTCGCCATAAAGGCTTGCACCATCTTCACCGGAAGCGGCACGGGAGTACCGATCTTGAGTACCGCTACATCCTCCCGCCCCAGGGTTTTGAGAAGATCCATGATTACCGCAAAGGAAACCCCTCCGGCGATGATGCCGAGCTTCGCCTCTTTCCTGGCGGGGACTTCGTAGTTGTAGGCCCCGAAATCCTTTTCGAAATCCTCCCGGATGGCGGCGTTCTTCTCGTTCAGCTTGGGATGGTTCAGCCGCACGTGGGCGGGAAGACAGACCCAGCGACGGATATCCTTTTTGAAGTTCACCGGCCGTTCCACGGAAAGAACCTCTCCGAGTTCCACGTCCTGCCTGCAGTGATCCACCCGGCCCGCAGGACGGAGCATCACCGGAATATGGTACTTTTCGGAAAGGTCGTAGGCATGAAAGACCATGTTCTTGGCCTCCTCCGCCGAGGAGGGATCCAGACAGGGAATTTTGGCGTACATGGCGAAGTACCGGCTATCCTGCTCGGTCTGAGAGCTATGGGGCCCCGGATCGTCCGCCACCGCCAGGAGGAATCCTCCTTCAAGCTCGAAGTGGGCCACGCTCATGAGGGCATCCGCCGCCACGTTGAGCCCCACCTGCTTCATGATGGCACAGGAGCGCTTTCCCGCAAAGGAAGCCGCCGCGGCAACCTCGAAGGCAACCTTTTCGTTGGTGCACCATTCCACGGCGGTACGGGTATCCAGCTCATCCGCATACTTCGCCACCGCAGGAAGAATTTCGGAAGACGGAGTACCCGGATAGGCCACCGCCACCTCACATCCCGCCTCAACTATTCCTCTCGCAATAGCCTCATTGCCGAGAAGAATGGCCCGCTTACCCATGTTCTACCACTCCTTTTATTCGGATTCGGAAGATATCATACGCCGCTCAAGCATGTCGTAGAAGGGCTCGGGGCGGCTCAGCAACTTACCCTGAGGATCCGTAAAGGCATGCTTGGTATATCCTTCGGTAAGAAGAATTTCCTCCCGAAAAACGTTGTAGCCGAAGGTCACGCTGCATCGCTTCAGCTCCCGTATCACCGTGCGAACCACCAGAAGGTCGTCGTACCGGGCGGGGCGCTTATAGCGGCAGTGAGCCTCCACGCAGGGGAGAAGAACTCCCCGCTCCTCCCACTCCCGGTAGGAGATGCCGAGCTGCCGGCAGAATTCGGTTCTCCCCATCTCAAACCAGGGGAGGTAGTTGGCATGATAGACGATGCCCATTTGATCCGTCTCGCTATAACGAACCCGAAGGGAGATCTCCCACGCATTTTTCTCCGGAAACCGGAGCTTTTTCTCTGTCATGACCGATAGCGTTCCTCCCGAACTGTACCAGCGTTTGGATAATCATAGCATGAAAACCGGCGCCTTATCCCAGTAACGTACTACTAAAGAAACGTTACATAGCAAAAAATTGTACCCATGAAAAACTATTTGTCATTTTAACACAGGTACATGCGAAAAAAAACACAAGATTTCTCTCTGACAGGAGGCAGAGAGCCTTTTCCCTTCCGGGCACTTTGAAAATATTTTCCAAATCTGTCTCCTCACATGGGCCTTAAAATCTCTTCACGAGATAGAATTTCTATGCTATTCTATGCTGCAAGTTTTGAAAAGAGGAGGTGCCTTTCATGATCCAGCGTTTTCAATGACCTGCCATACAAAGGATTGTGCACGGAGTGCATAGGTCGTTTTTCTGCGGCGTTTTTGGGCGCTCAAAACAGCGGATCAGAAGGTATGCCCCTCTTGAAACGGTTTTTGTTCTCTCTTTCCTCCCTCTTCCTTCCGCAGGAACTCTCAAAATTTCCGCATAAAAACAAGTTGTCCCAGCAGGTTGAACTCGAAGGGCCAAAATCCTTCGAGAAAAACTGGTGGTGTTCGCCTCTCAAAATATAGAGAGGCGAGTTGCCCTGTTCGGGGCTCCCCTTTTGCAAATTTCTCTCAAAAGACAAAATTTATTGACACTAAAAAGAAAAAACCATGAAGGAAGATGCTCATGTCTGACTGCTCCATTGGAATTGACATTGGTTCCGTGGCAGTAAAAGGGGTTCTCCTTGAGGGCTCGCTCCTGAAAACTGCCATAGTTCCCACGGGATGGACTCCTCGAGAGAGCGCTCTTCAGGTACTGCACCATCTCTGCCAGCAAAGAGGAATATCCTCTCCCCCATACTCCATGCCCCTTGTAGCTACGGGATATGGTCGCAAATATCTGGAATGCGCAGGAAAACATGTCACAGAGATTACCTGCCACGGCCGGGGAGTTCGGCATCTCGCTCCGGCGGCCCGGACCGTGCTGGACATCGGGGGACAGGACAGTAAGGTGATCCTCATGAACCCCCATGGAGGAGTGGAAAACTTCGCCATGAACGACAAATGCGCCGCTGGCACGGGACGGTTCTTTCAGATGATGGCCCACGCTCTGGAGTTCTCCATGGAGGAGTTCGGCGCCGTGTCTCCTGAAGGGGAACTTCAACCCATCTCAAGCATGTGTGCGGTCTTTGCGGAAAGTGAAGTGGTGGGGCATCTTGCCCGAGGCGTGCCACGGGAAAGCATCGTACGGGGACTTCTGCGCTCCATCGCCTCCCGCTCCGCTACCATGCTCACAAAAAACGGGCTTCTCCCCCCGCTCTTCTTCTCCGGTGGCGTCTCCAACAGTTCCTGCCTTCGGCGCCTTCTGGAGATGGAGCTGAAAATGCCCGTGCTCTGGGATCCCCGTTCCCAGTTCGCGGGAGCCCTGGGAGCGGCACGTATCGGATTGGAGGAAAAAACAAACCATGGGAACCGTGGATAGCATCGTTCAATACGTTCAGGATCATCTGCGAGACGGCCCGGTGGCCATCAAGGAGGCCTCCGAAGCGGGCAAAATTATTCTTGGCATGTACTGCACCTACATGCCCTGGGAGCTTATCCATGCGGCGGGGGCTATCGGGGCAGGGCTTTGCGCCAAAAGCTCCAAGCCTATTCCCGCAGCGGAGGAGCACCTCCCCCGAAATCTCTGCCCCCTTATCAAGGCAAGCTACGGTCATGCCCTGCTAGACACCTGCCCCTACTTTCACTTCTGTCACACAGTTCTCGCAGAGACCACCTGCGACGGAAAAAAGAAGATGTACGAGCTGCTTAATCGGATCAAACCTGTCTACACTCTTCAGATTCCCCAGCGTTCGGATCGCCCGGAGGATCTGGAACAGCTGCGGCGGGAGTTTTACAAGATTCGGGAGTACTTGAAAGACCTGACGGGACACAGCATCAGCGAAGAGGATCTGCGGCGGGCTATTGCCTTAAGAAATGCGGAGCGTCGGGCTCTTCGATCTCTCTGGGAACTCTCCCGGGAGGAAGATCCTCCTCTTTCGGGAATGGAGCTGGAATATTTCAGCGAGTATATGCAGTTTTTCTTCGATAAAGAAACCGCCGTACCCTGGTTGGAAGAACAGGTTCGACGTATTCGGGAGGCCTGGGAAAAGGGAGAACGCCGCCAGGGCTCGAGAAGGCCGAGAATTCTGGTAACAGGATGTCCCCTGGGGGGGGTTACCAAGGTGATTGAGGCCGTTGAAAACGCCGGAGGAACCGTGGTTTGTTACGAAAATTGCGGGGGCCAGAAGGAGATGGGTTTTCTGGTGGATGAAACAAAGGATCCCATGGAGGCCCTGGCGGAAAAGTATCTCGCCACGGGATGCTCCGTCATGAGTCCCAACAGGCACCGTATGGAATCCCTGGAATTCCTCATGGAGCATTACAGAGTGGAGGGAGTGGTGGAGGTGCTTCTTACAGCCTGTCATACCTATGCGGTGGAGGCCCATACAGTGCGGGAGCGAGTACAGTCCCGAAGCAAAAAGTACCTCCTTGTGGAGACGGACTACTCCGAAAGCGATCGGGAACAGCTCGCCACACGGATGGATGCGTTTATCGAAATGCTGTGATATCCCCCCAAAAAAGGGGGACAATACGAAAGGAGAGATACAGATGTTGCAGAAAAACATGTGGCAAAGCATCGGCATGGCGGTAGTTGGAGTGCTTCTTGGAGGAAGTCTCGCTTTTGCAGGAGAGCTTGACCCCAGCGGCAAGGGAATGAGCGTGTGGTTCGACGCCGGGGGTGCCCCGGGGGAAGCCTACGCCACCATTGTGGTGAACGGGGCAAAGCAGGCTGCGGCAGATTTGGGAGTAGATCTTACCGTGGTCTACTCCGACTGGAATGCGGAGAAGATGCTGGAAAACTTCAAAAACGGTCTCGCCGCGAAACCCACGGGGTTCGTGGTGATGGGGCATCCTGGGGACGAGGCCTATGCTCCCCTTATTGACGAAGCTTTTGCAGACGGCATGATCGTCACCGCCGTGGATACGGAACTTCCGAAACTTCAGGCTAAATACCAGTCCCGAGGATTCGGCTATATCGGCCCCGATGGATGGAAGCAGGGAGAAGACATGGCGAAGGAGATTCTCCGGCGTAAGGATTTCCAGCCCGGAGACCGGGCCTTCGTCTGGGGGCTCAAACGCCTTGAGAGCCGGGGACGGCGCGCTCGGGCCATGCTGGAGGTCTTCGAACAGGCGGGGCTCACCGTGGACTATCTGGAGATCTCCGATGAGATAAACAAGGATGCCGCTCTAGGGGCTCCTGTTCTGGCGGCCTATCTCGGATCGAATCCGGATTGTAAGCTCGTGGTGGTAGATCACGGGGCTCTTACGGGGCAGATGGAGAATTTCCTTCAGGGTGCGGGGCTGAAGCCCGGGGAAATCTATGCCACAGGGTTCAGCCTTAATCCCGCCACGGCGGCTTCCATAGAGAGCGGCTATCTGAACCTCGTCTCGGAGGCTCAGCCCTATCTGATGGGATATCTCGGAGTGCTCCAGATCGTACAGACCGCCAAGTACGGCTTCGGAGGGCTCGTGGTGGACACCGGAGGGGGATATGTGTCGAACGAAAACATCCACGCCATCGCTCCTCTGGCCAAGGCGGGAATACGATAATCCTCCTTTGAAGGCAGACATCTGACCCTGGAAACCGGAAGAGAGAGGCAACATCTTTCTTTTCCGGTTTAATACTTTCGGCGAGGAGTTTTTTATGGAACCCCTGGTTCGCATGAGAAACATCACCAAATCCTTCGGCTCCATCTCCGCCCTCAGGGGAGTGGATCTGGATCTTTACACCGGCGAGATTCTGGCCCTTCTGGGGGATAACGGTGCGGGAAAATCCACTCTTGTCAAAGTGCTCTCGGGGCTTCACTCTCCGGACTCCGGAGAGATGGAGATTCGGGGAGAACAGGTGAACTGGAGAAAATATACCGTGGCAACCGCCCGAAAGATGGGGGTGGAAACGGTCTATCAGGAGCGCTCCCTGGGGGAGAAACAGCCCCTGTGGAGAAATATTTTCGTGGGGCGGCATATCATCCGGGGCCCTTGGAAGCAAATTCAAGTGGCCCGGGAAAAGGAGATTACCATGGAGCTTCTTTCGGGCTTTCTGGGGCTCTCCGGTGCAGGGCTCACCCCGGATGCCCGGGTCTGCACCCTCTCGGGAGGAGAACGCCAAGGGCTTGCCATCGCCCGAGCCATGCATTTTGACGCCTCCATCATCATTCTGGATGAACCCACCACTGCCCTGGGGATAAGCGAAGTCCGCAAGGTGCTTTCTTTCGTCGATAGAATACGCCGGGAGGGGCGCTGCTGCATTTTCATAAGCCACGAGCTGCATCATGTTCACGCCATAGCAGACCGCTTCGCCGTCATGGAACACGGAAAAATTGAGGGAATATACCCCCGAGAGAGCACCTCTCTGGAGGATTTGGCAGGACTTCTTCTGCTCGGAAAAGGAGGAACCCCATGAGAGTATTCCTTCACAACCACCGAAAACAGGCCCTCCTCTCTCTGGCCCTCCTGATGCTCTGGGGGGTCTTTGCTGCCGCCAGCCCCGGCACCTTTACGAATCTGCGGATCTATCGCTCCTTCCTCTCCACCCTGCCGGTTCCTCTCATTCTCGCCCTCGGCATGACACTACTGGTAACCCTGGGCGAAATGGATCTCTCCTTTCCTTCGGTTACGGCAGTCTCCGCCTACGTATTTGCCTTTCTCTACATCCACGGTTACGCCTCCTCTCCGGTGGCCCTGGGGGCAGCTCTGGCAGCGGGAGTATTCATGGGATGGTGCAACGGCCTCTTGGTGGTGCTTGTGGGAGTTCCTTCCATCATCGCCACCATAGGAACCCAGTTTCTCTGGAGAGGGCTCGTGCTCCTTCTGGCAGACGGCTTGGCCATTCCTCTGGGCTCCCTTCGGGGAGAGCCCCTTCACTTTCTTCTGGCGGGAAGAATCGGGGAATGGGGAATACCGCTTCAGGCTTTCTGGGCAGTGGTAATAGCCCTTTTTCTGGCATTTCTTCTAAACCGCCACCCTTTCGGCGACGCCCTTCTTTTCATCGGGGATAACCGTAAAACCGCAGCCATGATGGGTATTCCGGTACGGCGGGTACGGATCATCGCTTTTATGCTCATGGGGCTCCTGGCAGCTCTTGCGGGAGTTCTGGCAACCTTCGAACTCAACAACTGGTGGCCCACTCAGGGAGAGGGGTACATGCTCATGGTCTTTGCGGCGGTCTTCGTGGGGGGAACCTCCGCCTACGGAGGAGAGGGAACTATCTACGGCTCCTTCATAGGTGCCATCATGATCGGCATCATCGAGGCGGGGATCGTGAGTGCGGGGCTTGTGGGGTTCTGGACCCGTTTCATCCATGGCCTGGTGATCATTCTCTCGGTTTCGGTCTACGCCTTTCTGGAACGCAGAAAAAAGGGAGACGAGGAATAAATAGTTCCATAAAAAAACAGGCCGGAGAAAGCTCCAGCAAGCTCTCTCCGGTCTGCTCTATGGCTATGCACCCTTTTGTTTCAGGTTTATATCTGCTCTTTTTCTTCGGCCCGATCCTTCCCCTGAGGAAGCCACTCCGCAGAATCTCCCGGAAACACCCGGCCTCCCCGAAGAACTTTGCAAAAAATCCCCTTGGTGGGCATGATGCAGCTTCCTGCGGTTTCGTAGATAACGCACTTGGTATGACACTCCTTGCCGATCTGGGTAACTTCGAGGAGGGTATCTCCCAGGGCAATTCTATCCCCCAGAGCCACCTTATGCAGAGGAACGCCCCGGGTCACCACGTTCTCCGCGAAGGCTCCGTACGTGATGGAAGGAAGAATCTTCTGCATCTCCCGGATGTCCTCATCTCCCAAAAGGCTCACCTGGCGATGGCCGTAGCCGAAGTGGCCGTCACCTCGTATGCCTTTATCCTCCTCCAGGAAAATTTCCTCCACCGGTTTTTTGGGAACTCCCCGCTCTTCGGATATGCAGAGGGCCGCCACGCTTCCCTTCATAGTCCCTATCCTCCGGAAGCGGTTCGCTTGCGATAATCCTCCACCGCCGCCTTGATGGCCTCTTCGGCGAGAACGGAACAGTGAACTTTTTCCGGCGGGAGTTCTCCCAAGGCCTGAATGACATCCCGATTCTTGAGCTGCACCGCCTCATCCAGGGTTTTCCCCTTCACCATTTCCGTGGCGATGGAACTGGTGGCGATGGCGGCGGCACATCCGTAGGTTTCGAAGGAGATATCCACAATCCGTTCATTCTCGATCTTGAGGTATATCTTCATCACGTCCCCGCAGGTGGTATTCCCCACCTCCCCCACCGCATCGGGGTTCTCCAGGGCTCCCACGTTTCGGGGATTCAAAAAGTAATCTCGCACCTTGTCGTTATACATGGTTTTCTACCCCTTTCTCCCGAAGGGAGACATTTTTCGAAGCACCCGGACAACCTCTTGGAGGTTCTCCGCGGTATACCGGATATCCTCCTCCGAGGTGTCCTTGCCGAGGGTCATCCGCAGGGATCCATGGGCCGTGGCGTGATCCAGCCCCATGGCAAGGAGCACGTAGCTCGGCTCGAGACTTCCGGAGGTGCAGGCGGAGCCGCTGCTGGCACCGATACCCAGGGCATCCAGCCGGAGAAGGATGGCCTCTCCCTCGATATGATGGATGCAAAAGCTCGTATGGTAGGGAAGGCGCTCCTCGGGATGCCCCGTGAGAATTACCTCGTCGTTTCGCTCCAGCACCTGCCGGATCAGAAGATCTCGAAGGCGCTTCTCCTCTTCCACGGAACCGTCCTGAAGCCGCCGGGCCCCCAAGGCGGCGGCGGCCCCAAAGCCAACGATGGAGGGCATGCTTTCGGTTCCCGAACGAAGACCGAACTCCTGGCCTCCTCCGTGCACCAGGGGAACCAGGGGGGTCTTTTTTCTCACGTAAAGAGCCCCGATCCCCTTGGGGCCGTACATCTTGTGAGCCGAGAGGGTAAGCAGATCCACCGGAAGCTCCTGAAGATTTATGGGAAGATGCCCCGCAGTCTGTACCGCATCCACATGGAAGAGAACTCCCCGCTCCCTGCAGAGATCCCCGATTTTTGCAACGGGGTTCAGGCTGCCCACCTCGTTGTTGCCGTGCATTACCGACACCAGAAATGTATCTTCCCGAAGGGCTCCCCGAACCTGCTCCGGGGTAACCTGACCGTAGGAGTTCACCGGAAGCACCGTAAGGGAAAAACCCTGTTCCTCCAGCCACTTGCACGTATCAAGCACCGCGTGGTGCTCCACCGCCGTGGTAATGAGATGCTTTCCCCGGTTCTTCTCGAGAAAGGCCGTACCCTTGATGGCCAAATTATCCGCTTCGCTTCCTCCTCCGGTAAAGACTATTTCCTCCGGACGGGCCCCCAGGAGAGATGCCACCTGTTCTCTCGCCTTTTGCAAGGCCTTGGCGGCCTCCTGCCCCCAGGCATGAATGCTGTTGGGGTTTCCCGGCACTTGAGAAAAGTAGGGAAGCATGGCTTCCAAAACTTCCGCAGCCACCGGAGTGGTGGCGGAATGATCGAGATAGACCTTGCGAGTAGACATGGAACACACTCCTTTTATTGATTCTTACAGAGGCGTTTTCAGGCCCCTTCCGAAAAGAGCTTTCACTTCCTGAAAAACCTGGAGATCAGGCTTTTTTCCGTTTCTCCCGGGCCCTTCGCTCCGCCATGAGACAGTATCCCGAAAAGACCGTAAACCCTTTGGAACGAAGCATTTCTTCCGCTTGTCCATTTTCCGCCCCCGGCTGGAACCACACCACTGGAGAAGCACCGCTTTCGAGAAGCTCTTTCAGCACCGCGTCCTGACGGGACGAAGAAATAAAGAGAGCCACCACGTCCAGGTTGGCAAGATCGAGGTCTTTCAAGCTTTCGACACAGTGGAGGCCCAGAATCTCCTCTTCCGGATAGGCAGGATTCACCGGAAAGAGGGTATATCCTTCGTGAAGAAGATAGGACATGACCACGAAAACCGGCCGTTCTTTCTTGGGAGAGGCTCCCACCACGGCAATCCGAATTCCCCCGGTTTCGAGAATTTTTTCCATAATGCGGCTTTCTTCAGCGTTCATTTCGAGCACCCTCTCTCGCGCAATTCAAAACCTGATGTATTCTACTCCCTCTCGGAGCATTTCTCCACCGTTCCCGGCACACTATTCCATGTCTTCCAGGCCGGAAAATTTCGAAACGCCTTTCTGTTTGTTCACAAGATCCTGAAGGGTAAGTCCCTTGAGAATCTCATCTACCGAAGCGGCGATGTCACACCATATTTCCCAGGTGGAACAGACCTCTCTTCGAGAACAGCTTTCGGGCCGGGGAACACACTCCACAGGAAGAATATCTTCTTCCAGGGCGGTAATCACATCGAAAGCGGTGACTTCCGAAGGGTTCCGGGCAAGTTCGTATCCTCCCCGGGCTCCCCGGAGAGAGCGAACGAGGCCTACGTTTTTCAATCCTCCCAAAAGAACCCGGATGTAGTTTGGAGTGATCTCCTCCTCTTGGCTCATTTTCTCTACTCCAAGGGGGCCCTGACCGTAATGGGCCGCCAGGGCCACCATAAGCCTCAGCCCGTATCGGGCTTTTGTGGAGAGTTTCATGGTTTCACCTCCAAGATGAAAGCATGTTATTTTCAAAACGTACCCTAACATCCTCGGCAGATAATGTCAAGTGTTTTACTTAAGATTATGAGGGTTCTCTCTACGATGAGCATTTGCCCACGAAAAAAGGCCCCCGAAAGGGCCTTTGTCAGTTCCGGAACGTATTTGCGGCAACCCGAGGGAAATCGCAGCAGATTAGCAGCCTCGGCAAACACCGAAAAGTGGAGTCCCCACTACAATCCACCCCTTATTTTGCAACGAAGGTCCAGGGATTTCCTGTGGATTGTTTTTCAAAGGTTCTCAAATAGGAAACGTGGATTGGGCCATGATCTTCGGCCCAATCGGGATTGTCCGCAAGAAATGCATCGGCATCGAACTTCATCCCGCAGGGATGTCCCCATCGTACCCACTGCCCCATTCCCGCAAGAGCCAAGTCGCTGTTCGTCACTTTTCCGTCATAGGCTCCCCCGGCTACGCCGATAAACTCGGGGTCCGTCATTTCCGCTTCCCAATGCCCGCATAACGTTCTGGCGCTCGGCTCGTTACGATCCAGATACGTATCGTAATGATCCGAAAGCATGGTCATTCCCGTTTTAAGGTCGATCTTTCCATAATGAACTTCTTTCAGCTGGCTCCAGCGAACTCTTCGTGCATATCCAAAGTGCATGGGATCCGGCTCCGGAACGGAATCGCCTTGCTCGGCCCTGTATGCCTCGCCCCAAGGATAGTTCGATGAATAGTAAAAACCGTTAAAAGTCCTATGGACCTCGCAGACTTCGCAGCCAAGCTGTGCCGTGGCTATTTCACCGGTTTTCGCATCTCCGATCAGCCATTCGTTCGGATACGCTCCGTTACTGTCTTTCGTGAGAACCTCCAGAAAATCGTCGATGGTATCCGTGTATTGAACGGCCTCGACAATCCGGACAAAGAGAGGCACTCCCGCGGGATTCGAGGCATCTCCCTGAAGGGATGTTTCCGTGACCATAAGCCCCGCATCGTTCATATACCAATCCTGGCCGCTCCAGATAGAGGCTCCCGAAGTCTGAACAACATAGTCATGCCCTTGATCGGGATGAACGTAAAACATATAGTTGTACATAAAATCTTCGTTATATACGGACCAGGTATTGTGTCCCATGACGATCTTTCCCCCCACCGTAGCGTCGCCAGTGGCGATAAAAGCGCTACAGCGATCCGCACCGGGCGCTTTTGCAAGAAGAACCGGAGACTGTTCGGCATAAAGCTCGTTATAAACCTCTTCGTAGACTTCCTGATCCGCCCAATTGTTCAACGCCACGATATCCCAGATATCACAGAAATGTCCTTTTTTATTTAAAGCATATACAATGCCTTCCATCTGCTGCTGATACTCTTGGGGTATCATGGCCCAGATGATCTCTTTCGCAATTCCCCGGGATTTTTCCCGGTACTCGCTCCCCGGCTCATCGAGGTAGGCATACAGAATCGCCGCAGCCGACTCCGAAGCGTACCATCCTTGCTGGAAGCCACGCTGAAAAGGGCTGCCGCTGATGTGAACTATATTCCAGCCGTCCTGCTGAACGATACTGGAATCACGAAGAAGAAGCTCCACAAGAGCGTCATCGGAAGCCGCTCCCGCCAAAGCAATAAAACCCCCCGTCGCAACCCAGAACAACGCCACGGTACACATCAGCCTCCTGATTGGTCCAAACCGCATCACCCTCATCCCCACCTTTTATAAAAATTTCGTTTTCCTTTCCCCTTTCATCTACCCTGACATAGAGGTAGCGTGAAAAAGGATTGAAAACTGCTCCTTGCAGCATACTACTTTTTTATGTAAACACAAGTGTACTTTTCTGCCCTCAAGTTTCAGATCTTCGATTTTTTGAAGAAGTAGACCTGGTTTTAAAAGGCTCACAATTTCTGAAGCACGAGCTCTCAAAAAAACTGTGAAACTGCGAAAAAACCCATGTTTCAAATCAAACTTACCAAAAATTTTCTGCGGCAAATTTTCCCTGTCCCGTTTAGGGATGACATTATTCCTGTCCCGTCACAAATCCTCTTTACCAGTCTTGACGCTTTATCTCTCCAAGGGTACCCTTTATGCCTGCACATACACGAAAAAACTGAACATCCACGAAAGGAGAACTCTCCATGCCCGGATCACCCGAAAAGCTTCCTTCCTTTGTGCTTCCCCTCGCTTTGGGCTTTGCAGTAAGCCTTGCGTATCCCCTTATATTCGCTCTGGCGGAGTTGTACGGCATGTGCGGAGGATGCGGTACCGTTACGGTACGCCCCGAGATGATAGGCTTCATGATAGGAGGCTTCGCCCTCGCCCTGTACCGAAAGGAGTTTCGCTCTTCCTCCTTTGCACCTCTCTCTCCCCTTCTCTTAGGCTTTGCCACGGGAGTGGTGCTGCCGGAGTTTTTCGGCTGCCCCTGGTGCATGTTCATGCAACTGGGAACGGGAGGAGTGGAACGGCTTCCCCAGATCGTAGGCTTTATCGCAGGAATATGGGGAGGAAGCGCTCTCCTCCGAAGGGGAGCGGCGGTGGAGGCGGGGCCCACATGGCGTATACCCGCCAGACTGACTCAACTGCTGATTCTCGCCGTGGTGGGAGGTTCCCTCTGGTGGATGAAAGAAAACATGGAGGTTTCGGGAAGCCGGGAGAACCTCGCCATGGCGGGAGTGGTACTGGTGGGTATTGTCCTGGGAGCCGCTATGCAGCGCATCCGGTTCTGCCTGGTGGAAGGACTACGCAACGCCTTTCTCATTCCCTCCACCACCGCCAAAGGAGTGGCTCCCCTGGTGGGCATGGTGGGTGGAGCCTTTCTCTACGGTCTTGCCAGGGGAGAACTTGCCTTTCTGGGGCTTGACCTGACCCAGGGAGATGTACTGGTACAGCAAATTTTCGTTTTTACATGCGCAGGACTCGCAGGGATGGCTTTTACCCTTGCAGGGGGATGTACGGTATGGCACGCGGTGAATACGGGAAACGGCAGTATGCACTCCCTGACCTTTCTCGGAGGAATGCTTGCCGCCGCATGGCTTCATAAGCTTCCGGGATTTCTTCTGTTCACCCGGGAGTTTCAGCAGGGCATGTTCTTCTGGGCCCCCCGGATGAATGCCCTCTACCGCTGGATCGGAGCCCATACCCTCTATCTCCTTATCGGAGGAGCCGCCTTTGTGCTGGTTCTCTGGATCAACCGCCGCTCCTTCTTCTCCGAGGAGGATCTATAGCGCCAAGGATCTGAAAAAGAGAGCCGGCGCATTACGAACACCAGACGCAACAAAAGCGAGGGGATCCGGGCAGAATATACCGCAGATCCCCTCGTAACGTACTCCTCTCCCGCAGGGAGAAAGAGAAAAATCAGCTTCGCTTTTCTTTAGCCAGCTCCCGCAACGCTTCCAGGCAGATGCGGATCTCCTGGGGAGTGGTGAAATATCCCGGAGATATCCGCAGGGCTCCCTGGGGAAAGGTTCCCAGGGTTTTGTGCGGCAGGGGACCGCAGTGAAGGCTCGGGCGGGTTTCGATATCGTAGCGTTCCGTAAGCTCGTAGGCGAGCATGCCGTTATCCCATCCCTCGAGGTTCAGGGCAAAGACGGGAAGGCGGTTTTCCATGGTTTGGGATCCGTAGACGGTACATCCCGGAAGAGAAAGAAGTCCCTCAAGAAGCTCTTCTCCCCGCTGATGCCGGACCTGGCGGATATGATCCACCCCCTTGGCCTTCACCCATTCAAGAGCGGCAAGCATTCCCGCAATACCGGGAAGATTGGGAGTTCCTCCTTCGAATTTATCCGGCAGTTTCCGGGGATGATGCTCGTCCTCGGAGAAGCTTCCCGTCCCCCCCTCGATAAAGGGCTCCACCTTCTCGGCAAATTCGGGTTCCCACAAGATGCCTCCCATGCCCTGGGGCCCCATGATGCCTTTGTGCCCCGTGAAGCAGAGAGCGCTCAAGCCCAGTTTCTCTACGGAAAGGGGAATTTCTCCGGCTGTCTGGGCACTGTCCAGCACCAGGGGGACATGATAGCGCCGGCAGAGCTCCGCCACGGAATCCAGATCCTGAATGGAACCGCATACGTTGCTGGCATGGCTCATTACCACAAGATCCGCCCCTTCCTGCAGGGCCTTCTCTAAAACGGGCATTTCGAGAAAACCCATGGCGTTGCAGGGAAGCACCCGGACATGTATCCCCCGGGATTGTTCAAGGCTCCGGAGAGGCCGGATCACCGAATTATGCTCCATGCTGGTAGTAACCACCCGGGTTCCGGAAACGCAGAATCCCTTGATAATAATGTTTAATGCCTCAGTAACGTTCGTACAGAAGGTGGCATATCGGGGATCTCTCTCCACATACCCCTCGAAAAGCTCCGCCACGGCACTCCGGCAGGAACTCACCATATCCAGGGTGGTGATGTCTCGTTCCGCCGCAGCCCCCCGGGCGAGATTGGCCCCCCGGGAGAGCAGAAAGTCCCGCATGGCATCCGCCACCCCTTCCGCCTTGGGCCATGACGTGGCGGCATTGTTCAGATAGATGCCCATTACCCTACCTCCTTACAGATTCATACCCTCTGAACAATCCAGGGGGTTCCCACAACCACCATGAAATCTGTTCCAGATCTCCTCTTCGGTACTATCCGTGTCATCAACACCCTCTGCGGAGCTACACCGTATCCACCCCGAAAAGGGTCCATAAAAGAATGGCCCCAAGAAAAAAAAGAACCAGTATTACTGCGGCCTTCGCCTTTTTCTTCGTATCCACAGGCATTCTCCTCCTCTCATAAAATATGTACTCCTTCTTATTCTCCAGGAACTCCAAGATATTCCTCTCGTCGGAGAAGGCCCTTTAGAGGATTGCCCTGAAGATGGGCGGCAATGTTTTCCAGAGCTTTCCGAAGAGGATGAAGCTCCATCTCCCGCACGTGATCCGCCCGATGGGGTGAAGCCAGGATGTTCGGAAGCTCCAGAAGGGGATACTCCAGATGAAAGGCTCCATGATGGGCGGGCTCGGACCACCATGTATCGATCCCCACAAGAAATTCCGGATGTTTTTTCATGTGTTGGTAGAGAGCTTTCTGATCCACCAGAGCTCCTCTCCCCACATTGATAAAAATAGCGTTATCTTTCATGCGTTCCAGCTCTTCCCCGGCGATGATATGGCGGGTCTCTTTGGTAAGAGGAAGGGTGAGCACCACCAGATCCCAGCAGGAAAGCATTCGGGAAAGGTCTTCCAGGGTTCCCATGGCATCACAGGAGCTCTCGGAGTTTCCCGTACGGTTTATTCCCTCCACTCTCATGCCCAGGGCCTTTGCAAGCCTCCCTATGGCCCGGCCATTGCCTCCGTAACCTATGATACCGCATACTTTCCCGGCAAAAAAAAGGCTTTCTTCGGAACTGTCGAAAAAGCCCTCCTTCATGCGTTGATGCAGAGGAAAAAGCTTCTTTCCGAGAGCCAGGGCCAGGGCAAAGACATGCTCCGCCAAGGGTTCCGCAAAACCTCCGGCGTTGGAAGCTACCGTAACATGCTCGGGAATGCGTGTAAAGGGAACGTTATCCGCCCCCGCAAAGAGGAGCTGTATCAATTCCAGGTGCGAGAGGGAGGCCACATCGGCGGCTGTGATTTCTCCGGGGGCGAAGCTCTCGCAAAGAAGCACCGAAGCTTCCTCCAAAACTCTTTTTCTGGAATCTCCCCGGAGATCGGAGAGAAGCGAGAAGTCCGCCAGAGATCCCAGGACTTCCCCGGCGAGTTTCATCTGTTCCGGAGAGGGATTGAAGGTGCAGAGTACATGGGGCATGGTCATAAACATCACTCCTTTAGGTATCTCATGGATTCGAGAGGAATGCCACCTTTCCGAAGGCCGCTTGGAACATCTTCGACATTTTCACGGTTGACACTCCTCTTTTCTTCCTCCAAACTACGGAATCATTGCAGTCGCGGATCTTCCAAAAATTTCCCCGAAAACCGGAGACTCTTGAAAATTCCCGCACCCCCGGAGGAGTCCGAGTATATCCACAAAAACACTCTACCGAACCTTATTCCAGGGGTCAATTCCCGACCCCGAGAGGAGGCGTCTTGTATATGTCTCATGAATTTTGCAGCCACCCGGAATGCTTCGTATGCGGCCCCGAGGAAACGAACCCCGAAGGACTGCACCTTTCCATCTTCTGGAACTCCGAAGAAGAGCGAACCACCGTAGAATTTACCCCCCTTCCCTTTTGGAACGGCTTTGCGGGCATCACCCACGGGGGAATCCTCTCCTCTCTCCTGGACGATCTCATGGCCTGGGCGGTAAAGAAAAATACAGGACGCTGGGCCGCCACGGGAACCATGAAGATTACCTTCCGACACCCCGTGGAGATCGGAAAAACCTATCGAGGTTACGGGAAGATTCGCAAAGAAGGAAGCCGAAAGGTAGAAACCGTCGCATATATCGAAAATACCGAGGGACTTCCCTGTGTGGAGGCGGAGGCACTCTTTTTCTACCTCCCTGAATCTCCCCGGAAATCCAAGGAGGAATAAATCATGGCACGCGTATGCATACGGCACTATACGGAAAAGGAGCCCCTGGCTCACACCGCGGAAACGGAGAAAGTGCTTCTGGAGATGATGGAACAGTACCGCCCCCGATACGAAACTCTGGGACACACTTTGGAACTGGAACGAGATTTTTCGGATCCCGAAGAAGCGGAGGAATTCCTGAACCTGGTCACCCTGAGCTGCCCCGAACTGGGACACGCTGAAACTCCCCTTGAAAGAATCGTGGAAGCCGAGGTAGTCCGGAAAGAGATTTCTTCTTCCCAAGGAACACGCACCGTCCGAGCTCTCGTGCTCCATGGCAAAAGCTACCTCACCCTCCCCCGGGGAATGGTGGCGGAAGGGCTGCTGCGAACTCTTCTGGCACTCACTCCTATGGAGGAAGGTTGCTCCGGGGGCTGTCAGGGCTGCTCCGGAAGGTGTTCTCTCTGATACATTGCTCTCCTGAAAAACAGGGCAGAAAAATCGTAAACCTTCGTAAACCTTTTGTAGAAATTTAAAATACTCCGGGTATATTTCTTGGAGAGAACCGTGAATATGACGTATAATGAATGCACCATGCAGCGAGTACATAATTCTTGCATGACCCGTTTTTAACTTCATTTGTTGCGAGGTGCTCATATGATTTTATCGTCCACCCTTTCCCCGGCTCATAACACGGATCTACGACAGATCGTCTACGAAAAGCTGAAAGAAGCGATTCTCGACGGTGCCATTCCTCCGGGGGAACGCCTTTCCGAAGTAGAGCTGGCGGAACAGCTTATGGTATCCCGAACTCCTGTACGGGAGGCCATCCGGCAGCTCGCGGAGACTGGACTTATCATGCTTATCCCCCGGCGGGGAGCCTTCGTCATTCTCCCTACCACAGAAGACGCCCGGCACCTCTACGAGGTTCGAACCGCCCTGGAGCTTCTCGCCTTGAAACGGCTTTGTGCAAATCCTCCTCAGGAAGAACTCCAGGCTCTTCGAAAGGCCTTCGAGAAGGTTTCCAATTCCAGCGATTCCAAAGCCTTTCTGGAACTGGACATGGAGCTCCACCACCTCATACGCCGGGGATCTGGAAACCCCTTTCTCGAGGGAGTGCTCCATAACGTGATGGATCTCCTCCATCTCTGCCGAAGATATGCCCTTTTCGGAGGCTCCATAGAACGTTCCGCAGGCGAGCACGTCAATATCATCAATGCCATTCTCGAACAGAATCTTCCGGAGGCTCAGAAAGCCCTTTCCGCACATCTCAGCAACGCCATGACCACCCTTGTAGAGTACCTGGCAAAACATCCGGAATATACCCGGAAAAACGATTAGAATCCATGGAAATATTTTTCGGCTACGCCCTCGCTCTTGGAGCCGCGGGAATATGGGCTCTCGCTCCGGTACTCTACAAACGTGGTGTGGATCGGCTCTCCTTTACTGCGGTGGGATGGATACGCTGTATAGGATACCTCGCAAGTGCGGGAATCTATCTGGCCGCCACAGGAGGAATGCGAAGCTTCATCCCCTCGGGTTCCTGGCTTTATATCGGCGGAGCCGTGCTGGCGGGCATTATCTGGCTGGTGGTGGGAGATCTCCTCTATTTTGCCTGTCTTTATCGTCTCGGCGTTTCCATCGCGGTACCCATAACCTCGGCCTATCCTCTGCTGGTAGTTCCCGCTTCGTGGTTCTTTCTCCACGAACCTATGACTCCCGGCATTCTTTTGGCGGCATTGCTCATCGTGGGAGGCATCGTACTCATAGCTCCCCGACACGAAGGCAAAGACCCCCTACGCATATCCCAGCGTCCCCTGGGAACGGGGCTTCTTCTCGCCTTCTTCACCATGGCTTGCTGGACCTTCGGGCTCCTCACGAATAAAATCTTCGTCGAACATATTCCGGTACCGCAGCTCGAATGGTACCGGGCCCTGGGAGTTACCGCCGGTTCCTTGCTGCTCTACCGCATCTATCCGGGGAAGCTTACGGTGGCCTCCCTTTTCACCACCGCCAAAAATCCCCGGCGCATTCTGGGGGAGGTGATTTTTGCGGGAGCTCTGGGACTCGCCCTGGGAAATCTCTTCTTTACATACAGCGTCCTCTTCATTCCCGTAAACGTGGCGACCTGCGTGGTTTCCCTGCGCCCCTTTCTGGCAGCACTTTTCGCGGTTCTTCTCCTTCGGGAGCCCTTGACAAAACCGCTTCTCGGAGGAATTTCCCTTATCGTTTCGGGAGTGGTTCTTCTCTCCTTCACCTAAAGAAACCTCTTCCGCACCCCCACAAGGAGAAGCCTTGCCATGCTGTACGCCCTGTACAAAACTGCGGCGGCACTGATAATACCTCCGGGAATAGTCATTCTTCTGCTTCTTCTCTGGGGGCTTTCCCTGGTTTGCAAAAAACCCCGGAGAAAGGCCATCGGAACTGGAATCCTCCTTCTGGGGCTTCTTCTCTACGGAGGAAGTACCTCCCTGGGGCCGGAGCTTCTTCTGGCTCCCTTGGAGGCGCCGTTCTACGACTCGAAGCTTCCCGAAAGCGGCCCCTCCACGGGGGTGGTGGTTCTCGGAGGAGGATACTGGGTGGGCCCCGAAGGAAAAAGTATGCCCGGCCCCTACAGCACCGCCCGACTGGCCCGGGGAATGGAAGCCGCTCGAAGCCTGAACGGTTGGATTCTCTGCTCCGGCACGGCTCTCCTCTCGGAAGACGATCAAAAGAACACCCCCTCCCTGGGAGAGAGCATGACCGCCGCCCTTCGGAACTGGGGCTGGAACGGAGAAGTGCTCTTCGAAAACACCTCCCGCACCACCTGGGAAAATCTTCGACACCTGGCTCCCCTCCTGGAAGAACGAGAAACCGGGCGCATCATCCTGGTCACCGACGCCTTCCACCTGCGACGCGCTCTGGCCATGGCGGAACGCACCCTCTCCTGCCCGATCCATCCCTACCCCTCTTCCTTTCTGGTGGACCGAAAGGAACGAACCTGGCAGGACTTCCTCCCCTCCATGATGGAACTTCAAAAAAGCTGGATAGGTCTTCGGGAACGGATGGGCTTTTTTGCCTACGCCGCTTATGACATACTTCGGAGTCTTTCAAAACCGTAAAAAAAGCGAATCCTCCGAAGGGGATCCGCTGGAGCTTCTCGAAAGACACCGGGCAATACCCGTTTTTATTCCTCGCTTCGGAAACGCCTCCAGAAACTTTTGAGAGGCTCCGTCAGCTTCGGCTCTTCTCCCTGGGTTCCGGGATAGAAAAAACGCCGGGGCTCCCGCATGTACTGCTGGGGAATCCAGTGCCGGGGGTCGTCATGGGGATACCGATATCCCTCTCCATGGGGGCGAAGGTGTTCCGGCACTTCCTGAAGCCCTCCCGCCTCCACCTCTTCCAGAGCCTCGTTAATCGCCTGATAGGCGCTGTTGCTCTTGGGAGCGCAGGCAAGATAGAGCACCGCCTCGGCGAAAATGATACGCCCCTCGGGCCATCCCACCACGTCGCAGGCTTGAAAAGCCGCGAGAGCTACCGAAAGAGCCCGGGGATCCGCAAGCCCCACATCCTCCGCCGCGAAGATGACGAGCCGCCGGCCGATAAAACGAGGATCCTCTCCGGCGGCGCAAAGCCGAGAAAGCCAATAGACGGATGCATCCGGATCGGAACCCCGCATGCTCTTTATGAGAGCCGAGATAATTTGATAGTGATCGTCCCCCTGACGGTCGAACCGAAGGTTTCCTTTGGGAAGAAAGGAGATCACCTTTTCGAGGGTAAGCCGCTCTCCCCCTCCCACCGCTACCGAAGAAGCCACGGCCTCCAGAAGAAGAAGCCCCTGCCGGGCATCGCCTCCCGCCCGTTTGGCCAGGGCCTCCAGAGCTTCGGAATCCGGAATCAGTTCGAGAGTTCCCAGCCCCCGTTCCCGATCCTCAAGGGCCCGGCGGAAGAGGCGCACCAGATCTTCGGGCTCCAGAGGGCGAAGTTCGAAGATCATCATGCGGGAACGCAGGGTCTTGTTGATTTCCATATAGGGGTTTTCCGTGGTGGTTCCCACGAGAAGAAGATCCCCTCGTTCCACCGGAGGAAGCAGAACGTTCTGCTGCTGCTTGTTAAGATGATAGATTTCGTCCACAAAAGCCAGGGGAGTTCTTCCCGAAGAGGCCTTCAATTTTTGGGCGAGGTCGATCATATCCCGCAGATCCGCCACCCGGGAGGTTACCGCATTGATCTCCAGGAGCTTCCGTCCGGTCTCCAGGGCAAGAAGACGCACCAGGGTGGTTTTTCCCACCCCCGGAGGCCCGTAGAGAATACAGCTCGGCACGTGGCCTCCCCGAAGGATTTGCCCCAGGGTTCCCTGAGGACCGAGAAGGTGCCCCTGTCCTGCGTATTCCTCCAGGGAAACGGGGCGCATGCGCTCGGGAAGGGGCGTTTCTCCTCGAAATTCCTGTTTCTCCCCTTCCGGAGAATCTCCGAAAAGCAGTTCCTGGGATCCCATGGCTACTCCAGGGACTCCAGAAAAGCCGGCAGGTCTTCCACCTTCGGGGGAAGGGGCAGATCCTCCTCGGCAGGTTCCCGAAGAGCGAGAAAAGGGAAGCGGCTTCCCAGAGAGTGCCTCAAGACTTCTTCAAGAGGTTTGCCGAGAAAAGAGGCTTCCAGGCCGTGCCACCGCATCCATTGAGAAGGGGAGAGACGCTCCTCCGGAGAAACTCCCAGGGCTTTGCAGCCCCAGCTTGCGGCACCGAAAGCGAGGGCTCCGGGATCTTCGGCATCCTCCGGAAGGGAGAAGGAGAAATTCCAGCGGCGCCGGAGCTCCGCGGAAGAGGCGATATGCCGGTACTCCCAGGGATGTACCGGCTCGTCCGAAGAAAGAAACGCCACGAACTCCCGGAGAGTGGAAAAGGCAAGGTCCGCCCAGGAAAGCCAGGACGGCTCGTCCCGCTGCACCAGCACCCCTCGCATGCCCCCTCGTTTCGCTCCCATAAGGTCGTAGAGGAAATCTCCCACCATAACGCATCGCTCCGGGGAAACTCCCAGGGCGGAAGCGGCGTTCCACAGGGCCCTGGGATCCGGCTTTACAGGCTCCTGATCCCTCGTAAAGGTATGCGCGGGCAGAGTTATTCCCGAGGATTGCGCCGCAAGGCGTATGGCAGCCTCACAGTTTCGGGAGACCACCGCCCAGGGAATATGCCGCTCTCGAAGAAACTCCAGGAGCTCCAGAGCTCCCGGAACCGGATGGGCTTTTCGAGCTCCCTCCATTTCGAGATTCACCAGCTCCTGTTCGATACATTTTCTTCGGGAAGATTCCAGGGAGGGAAGGGTTTCGAGAAGCATCACCCGCTTGCCTCCGAAATACTTTGCAAAGATAGGGCGAAAATCCAGGCTCGTCTCCGCCAGAACCCCGTCCCAATCAAGAATGAAGGCTCCCTGTCGGGCGGGATGCCAGAAGGGGATTTCTCCTTTCCACATAACGCCTGTCATAAACACGCTCCTCTCCTCCGCGTTCTCCGGAGAAAGGCTTATACAAACCATACAAAAAGGAGGCTTCGAGCATAGCCCTCCGCCTCCTCACAACAAAGCTCTTCATCCCCGCAGTGCCGTGCCCGGAAGGCCCTGACCCATTCCTAAAAAGGAGGAAACCTGCTCTCCGTAACTTGGTCGATCCCCGAAGGAATCTCCGCCGCAGGAAAAGACGCGATTTCCGTATGGGTGTGTGTTGGCTCAGGGCACTTCGACAGATACACGAACACCGCAGGAAGAACTTTCTTACTTGCTATTATAGCAAATCGTTATGAATGCGCAATATCCCCTTTGAGAAAGCCTGGAAACCTTTCTTCGGGCACCTCAAGCATCCTCCGGAGAAATTCCGTCCCCTTCCTCTGCCACCACGCTATTTTTCCCTCCAAGCTTGGCGCGGTAAAGTCTTTTGTCCGCCACGAGCATGAGGGTTTCGGGGCTGTGATAATCCAGTTGAGCCACTCCGATGCTGAGGGTAAGCCGAATCTTCTCGTGCTCGAAGGCCAGAATCTCGACGAAACTCCGAATCCGTTCCGCCACTCTTGCGGCTTCTTCCAGCCCCGTTTCGGGAAAAATCACCGCAAATTCGTCTCCACCGCAACGCCCCACCATATCCGTGGCCCGGCAGTTTTGTACGATGCATTCCCCAAGGTCCGCAAGCACCCGATCTCCCACGGCATGTCCCCAGGTGTCGTTCACATTCTTGAAATTATCCGCATCGATCATGGCCACGCTGAGTTTCCGGCGATAACGGAGAGCACACCGAATTTCCCGTTCCAGGCTTTCGTGAAAATAGCTGTGATTATAAAGCTTGGTAAGGCCATCGATCTTCACCATCTGGTTCAGAAGGCGGTTCTTTTCCTCCAGCTGCCGGTTGGTTTCTTCGAGTTCCCCGGTGACCGTATCCGTAAGATGGGTAAGAGCCTTGATAATACTGAGGTGACGATCTTCCTCGGCGGATTTCCGGAAAGGAACGTTCTCCGGAGGATTCCGAAAGGATTCCTGGGATTCCGAAAGCATGGTCACCGCCATGGTGGCATTCAGAAGCTGATTCCTTCCGGAAGAGTGCATAAACTCCCCGTAGGTGAAAAAACCCGTCACCGGGGCAAGACGCAGAAAGGGGGCAATTTCGTCCCCCGCCTTCTGCTGGAGCATGCTCTTCCGCACGATGCAGGAAAAGATAAATATTCCCTCCGCCGGAAAGCTGGCCATTTCCTGACATTCCGACTGGAGGCTTTCGAAAATAAGAGATAGATTGCCGTAGCCGAAGTGAACCTGTTCCCCCGAAAGAATATCTCCAAAGTAGAGAATGCTTCCGTCTTCCTTCTGTCCCGACACTACCCGGGCCACATCCATTCCCTCCCGATGGAGAATGAGAGGAAATACCGCTCCCGCCGAGTGAGGCAGGTTATCCGCCATATCCGGGCCGAGATAACGACGATAAACCTCCTTGACGGGCTGGTGATCGATGGTTCGTACGACGTTTTCCCAGGCATCGGTAACGGTCATCTTCTTGCCGATCTTCTTCCAATTCAGCCGATGAAATTGCCGGATCCTCAAAAAAGAACCGTTGAGGGCCACCGCCACGGCACCCCCGGTAATAACCTGGCGATTGTAATAAACGAAGGTCTGTTCGAAGCGCAGATCATCCCCCGCCTTTCCTCCCGCCATGGGGAGATGGGGAACCTCCAGGGAAAGCTCTCGAAGGAGCTGCTGGGCTTTGATTTCCAAACCATCCGTGAGGAGAAAGAGCATTTTGGAATCCTCCCGAAGGATATCTTCTTTCATGCGACGGACCATTACCGCAGGAGCGTACTGGTCCAAGGAATAACAGGCTCCCCGGGGGTACATGTTCTCGAAGTGACAGAAGGTGATCACCGTTCCCGTCTCAAGAACATGTCCATCTCCGATAATTCCTGCGGAGGAACATCCCATGAGAGTAGCTCCCGGAAGAAGATCGAGAATTTCGCAGTTTATCCTCCGGGCCTCCTCCATCTCCCGGAGGACGGAACGGGGCTCTTCGGGGACAAGGTTGGTAAAAACGAAAATCAAGAGCTTCTCCCCCACCAGCTTTTCCGTGACCACGTGTCGTTTTAGATCTTCCAACGATTGATACTCGATACTGGTACACTTCATCGAAAGAACCTCCGTTCTTTGGGGGAAATCGGAAAAGTATCCGCCTTTCAAAAAGGCTTTTCCAAAATGCGTGGCTAGATGTTTTTTATAAAATAATCGAAGAAACGTCGGTATCCCGCGCAAAGATAGTTGATTCGTTCTCCCCCGTTCGCCGAAGAAAGGATACGATCTTTGGGACATCCTCCGAAACAGAGCTTGATGTAGGGGCAGGAAAGACACTCTTTCCCAAGCCCGTAGGTCTTGTGCATACCAAAGGAGCGGTTCTTCTCCATGAGCTCCTCCAAAGGAGTTTCGAGGATATTACCCAGCCGGTATCCCTCGAAGGTATAGCGTTCACAAGGGTAGAGATCTCCGTTAACCTCCACCGATGCGGCATGTCCGCAGAGAGGATTGTGCACACAGAGACTGCTGGGTTTCCCCCGCATATTTCCTGCGGTAACCTCGAAAATCTGCACGAACCGCCTTCCCCGATCCAGCTCTTTCCAGCGATCCAGGATTCCGCAGAGAAAGTTTCCGTACCCTTCGGGGGTTACGGAAAAATCCGTCAGAGGATGCTCGAGAAAGGCACCCTTGATCCCCGGGGGCATGGCGAAATGCTGCCCATCCTGGATCTCGAAAAGAGTTCCTTCGCTCTCCACCACGGGAAGAAACTGCATATAATCCGTATACTCCCGGAGAAAGTCGTAAACCTCCCGGGGATATTCCATGTTGGCGGCGTTTACCGTGGTAAGGGTGTTGAAGGGAACTCCGTGTTTCCGAAGGAGCTCCACCCCCCGGAGAGCCTCCGAAAAAGATCCTCCTCCGGGACCGATACGATAGGTGTCGTGCATCTTTTCCGGACCATCCAGACTCACTCCCAGGAGAAAACCGTTCTTCTTGAAGAAGGCGCACCATTCATCGGTAAGAAGGGTGGCATTGGTCTGAAGGGTATTCACTAGGGTACGTCCCGCACCGTATTTTTTTTCGAGGGCCACGGCCTTTCGGAAAAAGTCGATTCCCCCCAGGGTGGGTTCTCCGCCATGCCAGGCGAACTCCACCACCGCCTTGCGGCCGTTGATGGCAAGATTCTGCTTCACATAGGCCTCAAGAACATCCCCGGGCATCCGGGGATGTTCTTGAGAGAGCAGGCCGGGCTTTTCGGTATAGTAGCAGTAGGTGCACCGGAGATTGCAGCGCCCTCCTACCACCTTGGCCATCACCGCAAAAGTTCTGGTTTCTTTTTTGTCCATTCTCCTATCTTCTGCGTTTTCCACGGAAGAGAAGCAGGAACGTTCCGGGAAGGATCAGAAGTGCCGCCCAGGGCGCGGCTCCACCCAGGGCGCAGCCACTGCTTCCCTTGGGACGCAATCGTGCCTGGTAATCCCGGAGGGCTGCACGAACTTCTTCTCCGTCATCCTCCCCGATCTCCTCGGCGATCAGCCGGTTCAAAAGATCGTTCAACTCCAGAATGAGCTCCTCATGGGCCTCGGGATTCGCCCCAAGGTTCACCAGCTCCTGGGGATCGTTTTCAAGATCGTACAGCTCGATGTCGTTTTTCTCCAGGATTTCCTCCAGGGTGGCGGGGGTGTTGAACTCCGTGGAGAAGTACCGGGCGAACTTGTACCGCTCCGTCACGAGGCCCCGAACAAACCCCCGGACATCCGTATCGAAGGTGTAATATAGGGTATTTCCCTGGGAATCCTTCTGCCCTCTCGCCATGGTGGCGGAAATGAGTTCACAGCAGAAGAGAGCCCCCTCCCGAACGGATTCCGCAGTTCCCGCCATAAGTTCCATCAGGTTCTTTCCCGGCAGCCCTTCGAGAGCGGCGGTTTTTTTCTCCTGGCTGGCATTGGTCATGTTGAGCAGGGTGGGAGCGAGGTCGATATGACTCGTCACAGCAGAGACGGAACGTCCTCCGGGATATTCTGGATGATAGATGATAAGAGGCACGTGAAGATTGTTCTCGTACAGAACTCCGCCCTTGCCCTTCAGGCCGTGGGCTCCTCCCATCTCACCGTGATCCGAGGTGAAGACGATGATGGTATTGTCCAGCATGCGGAGATCTTCAAGGGCCTGAAGAATTCCCCCAAGGTGGTTATCGCTTTCCTGGATACAGTTGAAATAGTAATCCTGGAATTCTTTCCATCCTTCTTCGGTGGTCACGGGCCCTGCGAGGGTACGGCCAAAGGCCCGGAATATGCGAAGCGCATCGGGATAGGAGGGGTCATCGAGATTCTGGTTCCAGGATGCGGGAACGGGGGTATCGTAGGTTTTTTCGTAGAGAGGATCGTCCGGGGCTCCGCCCACGTCGATGGGGCCTTCGAAATTTTCGTCGGTATTGAAGTACATGATGTCATGGGGGTTCACCAGATTCACCGCAAGATAGAAAGAACGCCCCTCTCCGTTCAGGGAGACCCCCTTGTTCCGGAGCCATTCCACGGTATCCCCGTGAATTTCCGGATCGATCTCGTGGCCTTCCCACTTGGCGCTGACGTAATCCCCCCCGATTCCCCAATCCGCAAAGCCGTATTCATCGAGATCCGTCACGTCCTCTTCCGTCCGGAGGGGGGTGTTGACATTCGCCATGTGCCATTTCCCCTTGTAGGCGGCGTAGTAATCCGCAGAATCCATGCGATCTCCCAGGGTAACGATATTTTTGGAGAGGGAGCCCTGCCAATCGAAATCGGTGTTATCGATCATTCTGGTATGGGTAATATGTCTGCCCGTATAGATTACCGATCGGGAAGAGGTGGACATGGTGGCACAAATGTAGTGTTTCTCGAAGGTAGTACCCATTTCCGCAAGAAGCTTTCGGGCTTCATAGGCGGTGCCTTCCGCATATTCGTCGAAATGGTGTTCCTGGTCCGTAAGAATGGAGATGATATTGTAGTTGCCGTCTCCGTTGAGCCGAGGAGAAATCTCCACCCCCTCGGATGAGCCTCCGTGTGTCTCCGAGGCTCCGCTTACCAAAGGGCAGGTCAGTATTGAAAGGGTAGCGGTAGCCGCCATGATTCTGCCGCATCTGCGCATATGAAATCACTCCTTTCGCAGTTTTTCATGAAGAATTCAAAGAAACGCGTTTTTCTGTTGCTAGATGTAAACTACAAGTGCAACGGGGCTAAGATTTACAAGATTTAATGATAAAAGAATAGCCCACAGCAGGACACTTTCGTTAATATTGTTTTTGGAGAAAACCTATTGACGAAGGAGCCC
>Ga0334898_1000747_pt1 | contig 45771 bp, 43 predicted proteins | sample GraSluR3_MG_10_FD_207228 | JGI IMG/M metagenome (GOLD analysis project Ga0334898, IMG submission 207228) | Sludge microbial communities from methane-producing bioreactor in Wageningen University, Netherlands - Granular Sludge_3_08-R3 | ecosystem: Engineered > Bioreactor > Anaerobic >... | reverse complement strand
ACCTCATGGATAACAAATTCTAAGGGGACAAATGTATTCATTCGAAATCATTGAAAAACTGCATCTGGGATTCCCATTTGCAGTTTTTTAAGCACATTTGAGTAAACTGGTCATAAACTCAGGAAATAAGGCGATCTAAATCCCATGAATTGAATCCCGCAACTATCATATGCATTGTTTTGGGCGATGGTCGAAGCGGCCCTTCGCCTTCGCCAATAACAACCATATCTGCTAAAGTAAAAACTGTGCGTTGCTGTTTCTGACGCAAATGCCCTTCCTTGTCTGCATATAGCAAAATCCGATTTAAATCGCTCACAGTTCTCCAAAGTGTATCGTTTCCGTACCAGCACCCCGCAGTTATATGATTATCTTTGGAGTTGAAAAACTTTCCAATAACAGCAATCGCATATAACCCGAATTTCAGCAAAAATGTCACAATGAACAGCTTGCGACCGTTTGCCCAATCAATACTTTCATTCAATTTCGAATGCCAAGTGTACAGCAAGTTTGCCTTGGGGTATTCGTCTCCCCGCGCATTATTGCTTTTTGCTCCCATTGTGTGGTGGGGTAGATAATCTTTCTCAACATTTATTCCGACGATGTTTTTCAAAGCACCTGTCATTCCGGCTATACGATGCGTTTTGGGCTTAGGCAAATTAATAATAACATCTGCATGAAGCGCATCTGCATAAATCAAGTATTCATGAGTGTGATCATGATGGTGAGAATATACTTCTTTCTTCGAATAGTTAGCAATTCTCAGGTTCTTTTCCTTGCCACAGTTATAGAAAGCACTATTCTCGGCCATGTTGACGAGAATGGATGGCTTTTCCTCGTTTGCATTTTCCTGGAAGATAACACCTGCTCTACCCGTCTTCGATACCGTTCCGCGAAAATCAACAAATCGAACATCTATCTCTTGCCGGGCATAAAATTCCATAATCGAATCGTAATGAGCGGCCTTCATGAGTTCCTCATAATCACAGGTTTGTACAGGTGCATCTCCAACCACCAATCTGTTCCCTGCATTTAACGCTATAATTACGTAATCCAGAACAGCACGCACAACCGATCCATGTGTAACCAAACAATCAAGAGTCCCTAGTGGATTCATATGCTTGACAAAATTAGGTTTAACCAGTACGGTGCCACCTTCCGGCAGATCAATGATATCTCGTAGTGGGTTCCACTCCGAGGTCCCATAATGTTCATCATCCAAACCCAAATGATGAAAACAGGAACGAACCATGTCATAAATTGGATTTGTGGTTGCTGAAATTGTCCCGAACCTATACTCTGGATACCGAATAGACGGAGAAAAAGCATCTTCTGCACCAGGATATTGGGATTCGGCATTATATTCCACATAAATCTTTTTCCTATCCATTGCAGTTCCCTCCTTTTTCTCTGATCTTTAGAACCACTCCGGATGTAGTGCTTGAATATGGGCTTTCTTCTCTTCCATACTCATTTGAGCGGTTTCCAATGAATTCTGCAATGCTTTCTGCTTATACGCATCCAAGCTTTTTATAAACCTTGCGGGCACTCCGCCATACACGCCATTTGCGGCAAGATCATGTGTCACCACAGCACCAGCCGCAACAATCACGTTGCTCTCGATCGTCACGCCCGGCAATATCAAGCTGTTCATTCCGATATACACATTGTCGTGTACCGTAATCGGCGCAAGGACATTAGCTTTAGGATATTCATCAATAAATACGAAAGTTCCACCGTCATGCGTAACGAAATGCGTTCCCGTCGCAATCAGCACATGGTTGCCAATCGTAACAAGCCATGGTTCGCTTCCAAAACATTCACGTGGATTGCAATGAATTTTGCATCTTTCTCCAACGCGCACACCCAGTTTGCGGGCGTAAGCGCTTTTGTTGTGCCTATAACGAATGTCTGTCATCAGTACACGCAAATGTCCTATCATGTCTTTTTTCACTCTCCGCTCATAACGTGCAGCCACTTTTGCTTGATTGTCTCACTGTCGAACAACCGCATGGCAATATCCTGCGACCTTTTTCCCTGCCGAATCATATCACCCTTGCTCGTGGTTATCACATTGCGCAACGCTTCCGCGATGCTCGCCGCATTCGTTGAGTCACATAGGTATCCATTTCCATCCACCAGAACCTGAAAATCCGATATGCGACTCATGATAATAGGCTTGCCAAGCATCATTCCTTCGCAAATTGCGTTTGGAAGACCTTCGAATATACTGAACAAACCTACATAGTCTGCTTCATTCATGCGTTCATGGATAGACTTTGTTTCATCATGTAAATGGACGCATGTATCCATGTTGTTATCATGCACCTTGCGTTCTGCCGCATCATAGAATTTTGTATTGCCCAGATTTATTTCCCGGCGACCATACCATTCGATGCACAACTGTCGACGTTCTTCTTCGGACAACAGCAGTATCGCTTCTAATACTCTGTCAATGTTTTTAACCTCATAGTAGCTTGCTGCCACTACGATATGCGCCCGACCATCTTTTCGCATCACATAATTGGAATGAATGTCTGCCAGTTGAACGTCATTATATATAACAACGAGCTTTTCCTGTGGGATTTTTCCGGAGCTACGCCAAAACGCTGCCTCTCTTTCTGAATTGCAAACAATTCCGTCCACGATTCCTGCAAGAGCAAGCATAGCTTTCCCGTATTTTGACATAAACATATTCTTATTCGCACTCCCCATGCGAATAATCAACCGCCACCGCTTTGCTAACAGCGAGGAGATCTCGGCGCAAAGTATCGGGGAGCGCAAAATAGCCAATACCGCATCATACCGACCGGATACTAGTTGCCGCCGCGTTTGAATGATCGCGCCAATCTTTGACGTGCCGGACAGTTCAATAAAATGCACATTCGTGTTTCGGAACATATCCGCATAGAAATTTTCAGGTGAATAGGTCAGAATCGATACATCATGACCCTCTTGCGCGAGAATAATCGCAACCCTTGTCGCCTGTCTTTCAGCACCGCCAGACTTCAAACTCTGTACTAAAATTGCAAATTTGATGCTGTATCCCTCACAATCAGGTGTATTTCTGAATCAGATACTCGGTATGCTCCCCAAAAATGCCCTTCCCGTGACATATTTGCGGGAACCATACGCTGTTTCCATGATAATTCGCTTCAATAATAGTAGGCTTCCCATTTCCATCCATGGAAAAATCCCATCCTATGATCCCGATATGCGGTGTACGTCCATGCAAATTACGAGCAACATCGATAACTTTATCTATATGTGGCAAGTTGATATTTGCAAATACCACGCCCGAATTGGGATGCGCATACATTCGTTCACAAACATCGGTGTGTCCGAGTCTATAAGCTGTTTTCCCAAGCGTTCCATTATCATTAACCGCTATTACAAGTCCTCCGGAATGAATATTATCCAATCGACTTTTCCCGCTCCCGCAGCGCATTGTCAATGGCGCATAATAAACCTTGCCATCTACAATATACGTCGTTACTCGAATGCTGTTCAATGACGTCGGATTAATAGAACTCAATACACTGTTTTGATGAAAATAACGTTGTACAATTACTTCTTTTGTTATCAATCCAGTTAAAACGTCCTTGACAGTCTTTCCTGTACTTAGATCAATCCCACAGTTAAAATTCGCAAACACAATCCCATGACCGGAACCAAAGCCGGAGGACGGCTTGATAACCACTTCGCCTGCATTACTCAGTAAATCAATAAAGCGATCTGTCCCTATAACCCGTCGTCTGGAATCAAAACATGTCCGCCCGTCTGTCAGCGCAATCGTTTCGGGAAAGCGAACGCTCGCATCTTGATATATCAGTTCAAATAGAGCTTTATTGCTAAGGACTTTCCCATAGGCTGCTTCATTCATCCGCGGTTCTATTTTGCTTGTATAGAGTATTTCAGGGACATACTCCACGTTAAAGACACCATTATAACTTTCATACATTCTATGCCAGCGATTTGATATTCTTTTATTATAAGCATGCTGCCAAAACGCATCAAAATCTTTTTGCTGTTGCTTGGACCAGCGGACATCTTGATACAATGATCTCTTTCGCAAAATTTCTTTCCACTCAAACGCCGTATAAAAGCCAGTTCGAAGGTCATTCTTAGCACGATCATCCAGCCGCTGCAGTTTGCTCACCAAAGACATACTTATCCCTGCTTTTCTCTTTTGATAGGTTCTATATCAATCCAATCGCCCATTGTATTCGCCCATTCTTCCGGCTGAATATCAACGCAGCCTCCACCGTGATAAAATGTGATCTCGCCGAAATATGTCTTTCCCCGGATACAATATAAATCCACTCTGCAATGCGGAAACGGAGCAGATAGCGTGGCAGCAATTTCCTTCATCTGGGAAAACGTCAGCGGCGGTTGAATATCTGCTTGTTTATTACGTTTCGTGCCAGAGGTGATGGGCATTAAATTAAAATCCATATCATATACATTGACAAAGCGGGAACCCGATGTGTTCCGTCTACCTTGCTCATCGCAGACGCAACCTTCCATGAACACAAGTTTTGGCACACCACCGAAGCACATGAATTTGTAATCCAGAGGCAGACTGCCGTCTTCGTTGCGCAGAACTTCCTCGCAAAGAATACGGGGACGGATGTTTTTATAGTTCCATTCTCGCGATAGTACATAATGATTATGGTGCAAGTCAAAGTTAAAATCTGATACAAAGCGCTTTTTATCAAACGGATAGTTCGGGCGGTAGATACAGTTTGTACCGGAGCCATGGTTGCATTTCAAAAACACCTCTTGAGAGAAAGCCGTGAAGTTCACTTGATTTGCATTATCATATACCCCATACAGCTGCGTAAGAATGTCTTCAAATCCACATTTTTTCACATATGAACGAACCAGATATTTATCCGTGCATTGCGTCATTAATTCATTTCTGCAATTCAGCTTAAGCCACCACAGTTTCTCATTAAAAGAGCGGGGATGTTCCAGATTCAGTATTTTTCCCGTATATCTCTTATACATTTTTTTCGCATACACTTCATCGGGAATGATCCTCTGGAGACTGGACAAAGAAATGGCACTCCTATGTAAAATCGCCCTTAAGCCCTGTCGTTTTCTTGCAAAATTGCTGATGTGTCCAAGAAAATCTGTGTATTTCATTGCACGTTTCCTTTCACAAGGCTGTTTTCGATAACAAATTCTTTTAACATGATTTGTATCACCTTATCAGGGCTGTACAGCTCTGCGTGTTGTAAACACGTCTCCCGCATGTCTGCAATTTTCTCAGGGTGTTCGGCTGCCCAAAGCAGTTTTTCCTCAAAATCGTCCCAATTTCCTAACTCAAAAGATATGCAATCTTGTCCATCGGTCAAAACATCATCAAAGGAATTCCAACGTGCCGCAATTGTTGGGCATCCACCGCAAAAAGCATCCAGCACGGAACCAGGGAATCCCTCCGTTTTATATAACGTTGGAAACACATGCAGAAAATAGTGTACCATAACCGAGCTAGTTTTATTGGGATCGACTTGCCCGCAATACCGAATATACTCAGGTGCATCTTTCATAAGCGAATTAAATTCCTGCTTATATTCCTGCTGAACAGAACCATATATGTCAAGTATAAACAGCGGCGTATCATGCCGGTCATTTATACTGCATATCCGCTGAACCATTTGAGTTACGCCTTTTTTTTCAACGATTCGCGACATAAAAACAAGGCGATACGGCTTTTCCGCTGTATACGGCAATTCTGCCAAAGAATACACCTTGGTATACTTGAAGTTCGGAAACACTGTCACAGCTTCGACACCGACAGAATTAAGCACTTTTTGAAGCACCTTTGTCTGCACGAAAATACCATCAAGCTTTCCTAAACGTTTGGCTCGATCCGGACGCCCTTCCACATACTCAGAAATCCATCCGCCAATAACATTATAATATACCTTTGTGCCAAATACCTTTCGCAGTATCAATGCCAGTGGAATTAGTACATGAATCGCCCTCAAGTCCGGAAAGAGAATGATACGTTCGCTGTTTCGCATAAGCTTCACAAAATTGTGCAGCAAATGAAATGGCCTTTTCTTCCACGTGTGGTAGCTTAAGCGACAAACTCGTTCTACGGGCAGTGCTTTTTCAAGTTCAGTTAAAATACTGTTTGAACGTATGACTTGTCCGTTCAAGAATTTTTCATCTTGAAAGAAATTGCCGCACGCGCCAATTGTGAATAGCTTATTCATATTTATTCAGCCAACTCGTCCAATCGAAGTATTTTTCATAATAGCGATGTCCCTGCATATCCGCGTAAAATTGAAGCTGACCAACTTCTGATTCCTTTGAGAAATCCGGTACATAAACAACGAACGGGTATTCCGAATATGGCTTATGAGAAAATAGAACTTTAGGGTAAGGCACTTTTGCAAACTGTGCCACAGTTTCATTTGTGCAGTCATTTCGATCCGTCATACAGATGAAAAGGTTGTTATGATTTATTCGCTCTTTTCTTCTATTCCACGCATTCATCAACTCATGATGGCTGTGATAATGAACACCATATAGGTGGATATCCCACAATCGACTGACCGGATATCCTTTTTCTTTGCTCATTTCATCGTCAGAGATCAGTTCTTCCTTAAGATACTCATCCAAATGCAAGCAGAATTTTACGAAATCATCTGCTGTAAAGAATAGATTTACTGTCGGCGATCGAAACTCAAGACCAAGATCATGTGACAGAATTCCGCTTATGCAATTACTCGATATAAGAGTAAAATCCTTGTTGGTCAGCTGGTTACGCATTTTTTCACATATCTTCGGCCGATATCGTATTGCGCAAATGTCCCTAACTTTTTTTCTTATTCTAGCGTAGATAGTCATTTGTCCTCTCCTATCAACAAGCTCACGATTTGCGAGTAAGTATTGCCGCGATCAAATCGTTCCTCTGCCATCCTGCGGCTGTTCGCACCCATTTGCTTACGCAATTCTCGATTTTTGCCCAGCAACAGCAGCTTATCTACCATATCCTGAACATCGCCGTTTTTGCATGTAATCCCGGCCTGATAGACCGCGAGCAATCCCTGATATTCTACGCTTTCCTGCGTGTTGATCACAGGTAATCCGGCTGCCGCATAATCCGCATGCTTGTTAATAATACTCTGTGCCGCTCCTCCCTGTATTGGGTTTACGGCAATATCACAGGCTACGAGGCGCTTCACCATTTCCTTATATGGCAACCTTCCGGTAAACTCCGCATCAATGCCGGAAGCCTTAGCATGCTCCATAAACCTCCCTTGTTGCGGCCCGTCTCCCATGATCAGAAAGTGAAACTCTGAATGCCCATTTTCTTTCAATATAGACAAAGCGTCAATTACGCATGTGAGATCATAGCTCTGTCCCAATGTTCCAACATACGCAACATATACGTCGTTGTCGTGTTTTTCACGCTCCGCAGCCACCAATTCTGCCAGCTTGTCAAAAGATGATAGTTCCGTTCCCAAGAAAACAACCATTTCCTTTGTGCACTTGGAATTGACGCGCATTGCACGCTCGGCATATGTTTTTGAGACCGCAAGCACATAATCTGCACACTGATAAATAAAATTTGCTTTTTGCTCCATGGGATAAAACAGAATAGAGGATAGTACAGGAACGTGAAACACGAGTTTGAATGCTTCTGGCCATATGTCCTGCACATCCACAATAAAAGGAATAGTATTCTCTTTTGCATATTTCGCCACCGTATAGCCTGCATCCAGCGACGGCACCGCACAGTAGATAACATCCGGCTTTTTTCTCTTACGCAGATACTTTGAAAGACCTGAACCCATCTGATGATTGCTAATTAATCGACGAGCTGACACATTCTTCCGATAGCTGTTGACCGGAATAAATGTCATATCATATTTCCAAGCCTTTAGTTGCTCCAAGGAGACGCTACGCTGAACCTTCAGGTGATGCGAAAAGCTCATCGTAACAATTTCAACATGGACTTCAGGATCAAGAGCTCGAATCATCTCTGCGATATAGCGGAACCTATCGTTTTCAAATTCGCCTGGCGCTTGGGTATATTGTGCAACAATCAAGATATCTCTGTTCATGAATACCTCCACAGCCGCGTTATTAAGCCAAACGTAATCTTTACGCGCGATACTTTGGAAAAAAGTTGCTTTCAGAAGGGATGTCATTGCGCATTTCCACTAGCTTATCGTACACGCCTTGATTGAATATCTTTTTACCGATATAGAAGCGATTCAACTCACCACGGAAAAAGGCACGCTTAAAAGTTAAGAGACTATCCTCCTCTGAACCGACTCCTCCACCAAGGTACAGCGACTTATATCCATTAGCATAGCCCCAAAGTGCCGCATGATACAGCAGCAGATTTGTTGGTGCAAGGTGTTGAAAGCTTTTTAGTGAGCCGGATAAGTGGTAGTTCATCTTACCGTTTACTGCCAGCATGATAGAGGAAGCTATTACCTGTCCCTGATATTCCGCATAAAAGATTTGCGCATTCAATGGCAAGTCTTCCAGTATGCTCTTATAAAACGCTTCTCCGAAATAATAGTAAGCGTCCGCTTGATCCTTGTCCATTGTGCTATTATAAATTGTTCGGAACGTTTCAAAAAATTGAGGGCACCTGCCATTATATATATGTATTCCATTTTTCTGAGCTTTTCGAATCTTGTTCCGATTTTTGCTAGTAGTGTTTTCCCATATGATGCCGGATGAGGACAAATCCATCACAACTGTTTCACCCAGCGGAATAACATCATAAGCGCCTGCAACCAGTGAATGATTCTTGAGTACCGGATGAAACCGAACAAATTCGCTTATAATATGGTTTTCTCGACACCACGCTTCATAATCGCTCAGTAGTATAGTAGCATCTCCTTCAATGAGCCATCCACCATACCCGTAAGGAGTTGTAAAATCATAGTACTTATTCTTTTCCAGAACATTCTCAAAACACTCGGTGGATGCAATGTCCCGTTTCATGACAACATTAATGCCGCGCGTCGATTTTCCCTCATAATAGAATAGAATGGGCTCTCCATCGCCATGCAATTGAAAAGCATGTACATATCCACTGAGCCAATATACATCATAATCGGAAAATGAACGCACTATTATATCCCATTCCTCTGCCTGATCTATGGAAAAACGATTTAGCATTTAGCACCTCAAAATTTTCTTATTACTGAAATAGCTTTCAATCAGAGAACAGACACGTTCCATATCTGCAAGTTCATATCTCTGATCGCAAACAAGGCTTAGCTCATTATCATAAATCTGGCGTGTCTGTTTATTCAAGACGTGATACTTGCTTTCCCTCCAGTGAACAGGGCAATATACATCATTCTCGATGAAGAAGCGTCGCAGTGATTCACGTCGACCATCTTTCACAAGGATTGGAACAAACAGCGGGCATTCATTCAGTTTGATTGAGGGGAACATCGCAATTCCTGCAACTGCCTGCAATAATGCTTGTGCATTTGCCCTACGCTTTGCCCTCAGCAGTTCTACGTCGATATGCTTGGCATTTTTAATATCACGTTCTGCTGCTTTACTTATACCAAAACCATCCAACAGCTCTTCGGCATCAGCGAATTCTTGAAGATAGCCCTTATCTTTCCGTACTCCTCGAATGTATTCAGCCTTTCCCGCCATAGCTGCTTTTCGTAGACTGACATACTGATCCTGCTGCGCTACCCGTCCAGCTTTTGTCAGCCAACCAGTTCTACTCCATGATACGCCGCCTGTCCAAAATCCGGCCCATTTGCGCAGACTGGCAAAAGCATAATCATAATCGTCATATTGTGTCGAAAAAATGGAGTGCGTCACATCTCTGATAACAATCCCAGAAAACCCTATTGCGGCACTTTCCATGGTATATCCGAAGTAATCCATTATAAGAATAGCATCGCATCCTTCTGCATTAGAGAAATCGCGTACTAAAACTTGATCGTTATCTACATAGACCGAATAAAAATCTACCTCTATGCCATTTGTTACAAAAGGAATAATCATGCTGTCACAGCACCACGAAGGGAGAGCTATCTTGCAGAAGGATTCATGGCTCTCTGTAATATCCCTAATAACTCGACAAAGCGCGCTTCGTCCGCTCACATACCATTCCGCATCGTCCGGGATACCATCGAATGTCGTATCACATAACGGAATATCCCAGAATTCGCTTCCAATTTCATGATGTGCCATCAGTTTATCCTCTCCAATCGAGCAATGCTTCGATTGCAGTGGGTTCATAGCAGCATATACCGTATTTTTCTCTTACTTCGATTCTCCTTTGCTCATCCCGCGATATAAATACTGCCTTTTCAAACACAGTACTGTTATCATTTCCACTCACGAAAATTGTAGAAAACACGGATGTCGCAATATGCTTTTCTTCAAGTTGCTGCATAGCCATTTGCGTATCGCTACACAAAAGAGTAATTGGCTTTCTTTTATTCAAGCATTGATAAATGAACATCATTAGAAATGTATCCACGCATTCTCCAATACATAAGCACTCGACACCATCCACAACCACGCGACTATAAGCATTAGCGATCGAATAGCGACCTATGAACATTTTATCCGCTTCGATTGGAATGTCATTATAATCAAATTGAACATCCTTGTTGTCAAAGTCTCGCAAGGCAAGCAACGGTGTGTTCAAGTCCATACAACGCGTCAGGCTAAATGCACCGGCAAATCTCGTTGCAATTTCCAACAGTTTAAAGCGTCCTTTTTGATCGCGCTTAATTTGAAAGAACCATGGGCCGCGGAACAAAATACGAGTATTAATTCTTTCGGCAATACTTTGAATTTCCTCATCATGCGACAATCTTCGCGCATGAACGTCAATACCGGCTAGAATGCGATCTGCCGCACGTGGATTGACAAGTCGAAGCGCACCATGCCTGTCCGTGAAACAGTCAACCGTCACTTCTTCTCCTGGCAGGTATTCGCATATAATCATATCTGGCTGCCTTGCATAGAGCCGCAGTTCAGCCTCATTCTCTACCTTATAGGCATGACGCGCACCTTGATCATCGTCTTTCTTCACGAATACCGGATATGCATCTACGTCTTTTTCCATGTATACAATAGGCACAAAGTCAAAGCCTGCCAACGCCTGATATGTCTTTGACTTATAGCGGCATAGCAACGCCGTATCATAACAGGAGCTTACAATTGTCGCAGCAATTTCATCGCGATGTTCCTGAAAAAACAGAATCATATCCTCATGTAACGGAATAATTAAGTCAATCTGGTAGCGGCGCAGAATCTCGTTGAAGTTCGATATAAAACTAGGAGCACTGATAAAAGGAACCCCGCCTATATAGTTCTCATAGATGTATAAGCCATGATCGTCATAGCTGGAAGCACCGTAAACTTTATACTCTTTGTTCCCACGAAGGGCAATGTTGATGTCGATAGCCGGTATTGCCCCGCATGAAAAGACTAATACATTTTTCATGCTTTTGTTCCTTTCATCGTGTTGCACATGCTAATTATCGCTGTACTTCACGCACATAATCTAAATCTTCTGGTGTCGATACTCCGCGTTCGCCAATATTGGATCTTTGCAGAATAACCTTGATTGTTTTTACAAAAATGGACACATCCAGCGCAAAGCAGACGTGTTGCGTATAGAAAATGTCATATTCAAATCGTTGTTCCCATGTGAGGGCATTTCTGCCTTCAACCTGCGCCAAACCAGTGAGACCGCCGCGAATTGTATGCCGCAGTCTCTCTTTCGGGCGATAATACGGTAGATATACTTCCGGCAGTGGGCGCGGTCCAATCAATGACATTTCTCCACGCAGTACGCACAGGAACTCTGGTAATTCATCCATGCTCGTCGATCTCAAAAAGCGTCCAAATCGTGTGAGGCGCTGTGTATCCGGCAAGTAATTGCCGAAGCTATCCCTCGCATCGCGCATAGACCGGAATTTAATCAGTGTGAACACCTTTTCACCCACGCCAATGCGTTTTTGCTTAAATAGTACGGGGCTTCCTAGATTGATCCGTACCGCAATCGCAATAAGCAAGAATAACGGAGATAAGACGATAAGAGCCGTTCCCGCCAAAAGAATATCAATCATCCGCTTTACATACTTCTCGTATATTCTCTTTTTTCTAGAAGGCAGGATCTTGGTGTTAGACTGTGTTTCGATTTCTCTGTCCTGCATCACATTTCCCTCGTAAATCAAAGATTATTCCGATACCACATGATCGCTTCATTTAATCCACGTTCGAAATTGTACTCCGGTTCATACCCAAACAACGCTCTCGCCTTACTGATATCCGCATTGCTGTGCTTGATATCGCCTTTCCGATCGGGTCCGAACTTCGGCTCAATATCCACGCCCAGCGTCTTCGTCAACGTATGATAGATATCAATCAGATACTCTCGACCGCCATATGCAACATTAAAAGCCTGTCCAGCAGCCTCATGCGGCGCAATGCAGGCTTTCAGATTCGCCTCTATCACGTTTTCGATATACGTAAAGTCGCGGCTCTGCTTTCCGTCCCCGTTAATGATGGGCTGTTCGGCGTTCATCAGTTGCTTGATAAATTTGGGAATCACCGCTGCATACGCGCCATTTGGGTCTTGTCTGCGTCCAAATACGTTGAAGTAACGCAGGCCATAGGTGTCAAGGCCGTAATGCAGGGTATATTGCTTTCCCCACTCCTCCGCGCATCGCTTGGTAACGGCATAGGGGGAAAGCAAATTGCCTTCCCTTCCTTCCTGCTTGGGCAGGATCGGTTCGTCGCCGTATACGGAAGAAGAAGAGGCATAAACGAACTTCTTCACATTGTTCTGTCGCGCCGCTTCCATCATGTTCAACGTGCCCATAATATTGTTCATGCAGTAAAACTGCGGCATTTCAATGCTGCGCGGCACGCTACCCCAAGCAGCTTGATGAAGAACATAATCGACGCCTTCCGTCGCTTTCATGCAGGTATCAAAATCCTTTATGTCGCCCCTAATAAATTCGTATTTCAGGTTATCCGTAAACAAATCCACATTCGCCTGTTTGCCGGTGGACAAATCATCCAAACAGCGAACGCGATACCCCATGTTCAAAATCGCTTCGCACAAGTTCGAACCAATGAATCCCGCGCCGCCGGTAACAAGGAATAGCGAATTCTGCGGAAATTCCAAGTGTTTATATCCCATTCCAACGACTCCTTCTTTGGCTTACAGACGCCAGTAGCTATAGCCCGCCGCTTCGTATTCTGCCCGATTCAGCAAGCCCTTCACGTCAATCAACACCTTTTGTCCCGCCCCAAAGAACGCGTCAACATCCGCTTTTGCAAATTCACCAAACTCCGTGTGAGCAACGGCAAGCACAACCGCGTCCATATTGTAAACAGTGTCCATGCTTACGAATTCTATATTATAGAGGTGCTTCGCTTCATCCGCGTCCGCCTGCGGATCCGTGATGATAGGTTCAATGCCATACTCGCGGAGTTCCTTTACAATATCGAATACTTTACTGTTTCGCGTGTCCGGGCAGTTTTCTTTGAAGGTAAATCCAAGGATAGCGACTCGTGCGCCCTTAACAGGTTTCTCCGCCTTGATAAGATTCTTAACCACATTTTCGGCGATATATTTGCCCATGTCGTCGTTGATGCGGCGACCCGCCAGAATGACTTGGCTGTGGTATCCGAGCATTTCAGCTTTATATGTCAGGTAATAGGGGTCCACGCCGATGCAATGCCCGCCAACAAGACCGGGATAGAACTTGAGGAAGTTCCATTTGGTTCCCGCCGCTTCCAGCACGGACTTTGTATCCACACCCATTTTGTTGAAGATAATAGAGAGCTCATTCATAAAAGCGATATTGATATCGCGCTGGCTGTTCTCAATCACCTTCGCGGCCTCGGCGACCTTGATGCAGGAAGCCCGGTGAACGCCTGCTTCTACAACCAATTCGTACACCTTGGCCACCGTATCCAGCGTTTCCTCATCCATGCCGCTGACGATCTTCACGATGGTTTCTAATCGATGCACCTTATCGCCGGGATTGATGCGCTCCGGCGAATAACCCACATTAAAATCTACGCCGCATTTGAGACCAGACTCTTTTTCAAGAATCGGAACACATATGTCTTCGGTTACGCCGGGGTAGACGGTTGATTCATACACGACAATGCTGCCTTTCGTCAGATTACGGCCGACAATGCGGCTTGCGCCTTCTACCGGCGTCAGATCGGGATTATGATCCTCGTAGACCGGCGTTGGAACCGCGACGATGTGGAATTTCGCTTCACGAAGCCGCGTTTCATCTGAAGTAAAATCCACTGTGCAGCTTCTAATAGCCTCATTGCCCACCTCATTCGTAGGGTCAATGCCAGACTTATAAAGCGCAATTTTATTTTTATTGAGATCGTAGCCGATCACTCTTACCTTTTTTGAAAATGCCACGGCAATGGGCATGCCTACATATCCAAGCCCAACCAGCGCAATTTTTTCGTTTCCTGACAGTATTCCTTCGTAAAGACCCATCGTATTGCCTCCATATATTGAGTATCAATTCGCATGCTATTCTCTGGTAAATACGTTCGATGTTAAACATCCATATTGTTACTGAAAACAGTTCTTTACAATCGCAATCACCAAGTCTTGCTCTTCCTCTGTCATCTTGATATCGCTCGGCAAGCATAACCCCCGTGCGAAGACGTCTTCCCCAACACCTGTACCGATAAGGTCATTTTCACTGTAGAGCGGCTGCATATGCATCGGCTTCCAGATTGGCCTGCTCTCAATGTTCTCTTTTTCTAACCCTTCCCTAATCAGAGTGGGCGTAACAGAGCAATCTTTATCAATCAAGATACAGGAAAGCCAATAGTTTGGCTCAGTGTCTGCTGCATGAGGATTCATCTTAATCGGCAGATCCCTAAACGCCTGCTTATAGGTTTCATAGATCTGCTTCTTTTTCTGGATATGATCATTAAGGTAGACAAGCTGTCCTCTACCAATACCCGCAACAATATTGCTCATGCGGTAGTTATAGCCAATCTCACTATGTTGGTAGTGAGGAGCGGGATCTCTTGACTGGGTTGCCCAGAATCTTACCTTCTTAACTGCGGACTCATCATCCGAGAGGAACATGCCTCCACCACTCGTTGTGATGATTTTATTGCCATTATACGAGAGAGCACTATATTTCCCAAACGTTCCAGTCTGTTTTCCCTTGTAGGTGGCACCAAGGCTCTCGGCAGCATCTTCAATGAGAGGAACATGGTATTGCTCACACAAGGTAAGTATCTCATCCATCTTGGCAGGTGTCCCATATAGATGAGCAACAAGAACTGCTTTAGCTTGGGGATACTTCTTTAAGGCAATCTCTAAGGCTCGTGGATCCATATTCCAAGTATCGTACTCACTGTCAACAAAAACCTGGATACCACCTTCATAAGAAACTGGATTGACCGTCGCAGAGAAGGTTAAATCACTACAGATGACAATATCGCCGGGTTTGACACCACAGAGCTTGATGGCAAGGTGGAGAGCGCTGGTTCCACTGACCAACGCCGCTCCGTGTTTGACTCCAACGTAGGCAGCCATCTCTTTCTCGAACTCATCCACATTTTTACCAAGAGGAGCTACCCAGTTGGTATCAAACGCTTCCTGTATGTACTTCATCTCCAAGCCATGCATGGTCGGAGATGAGAGATAGATTCTTTTATTCATTATAAACCCTCTTTTGCACAGTGTTGGTAAACTGTTAGCAAAATATTGAAATTAGTGGTAAGGTAATAAGGCATTGAGAGGGCGATGGAGCAGAAGATGTGGTAGTCCCTGCCCATTGTTCTCCCAATGCTTAGGACTACCACAATGCCCAAGCATATCACTTCATCCAGGAAGGAGACACCCTGGACCGGCAAGGACGATGCGACCCCGTTGCAATCATTCATTGATGCAAGCAATCTGTCCAACTACAAGAAGAAGCATCCCTCAATTTCGGACACCGAAGAAAGTGAGCTTCTCAACTCCTATGCACCCCAGGAGTGCCGGTATTGCCAGAGCCTCAAGATCCAGAAATACGGATTCACGAGCAACCATGTCAGACGTTACCGGTGTTCGGATTGCGAAAGGACTTTCACGGTCACAACGGGCACCATATTCGACAACCACAAGATACCCATAAGCGAATGGGTGGATTATCTGCTCGGCTTGTTCAGGATGCAGAGCTTCAACTCAGTATCGAAATCAAACAGAAACAGCGACACAACAACGAATTACTGGACATCCAAACTCTGCCTTACACTCAGGGGATACCAAGATACTATTGTTCTCAGGGGAAAAGCTTACATCGATGAGACCTTCTACAAGCTGAGGAAAGAAGATATCCAGATGAAGGAGGATGGGCTGCAGTATCGTGGTCTATCACGAAACCAGATCTGCATAGGGATAGGATGCGATCTCTCCGGCCATGTTTTCTGTACCATCGAGGGGAACGGAAAGACATCCTCCAAGAAAACGTTGGAGGCATTCCTTCATCATATCGAGCCAGGGACAACCCTTGTCCATGATAGAGAGAAAAGCCATGACAGTCTGGTGAAAGACCTGCACTTGGTGAGTGAAGCTCATAGCTCGAAGTCGCTCAAAGGCTTGCCTGACAAGGAAAATCCAATGAACGAAATCAACCAGCGCTGTCGACAGCTCAAGCAGTTCCTGAACTCGCATTCCGGTTTTGACAGAGCCAATCTCTCTGATTACTTGAACCTCTTTGCTTTTATTGTCAATCCTCCCAACGACCCGTACAAAAAGATTGAAATTCTACTCAACAGGGTTTTCGAAAACCCTATTTCGCTCAGTTACAGAGAGAAATACTCAAACTAACGCTCTATTTGCAGTTGGCGACCAACACTGTGCAAAAGAGGGTTTTTTCATTATTCATCCTTGCAGGATTAAAAGATACAAGCTTCCAGGACGGAGCCAGGTAGGAAACCTGGCACCGAGAGCTCCCCCTCAGGAACTCATCACTCCCACCCTATGTTCATAAGTTCCTCACCACCTATTTTAGCTCTGCGCCTAAAACGTGGTGTGGCTAACCTCTTCTGTACTCTCTTTCGCCCTGTCTCAGCTCAATCAGCCCAATATACCAAAACCCCGCGATTCCTGCATATTCATGCAGCTTTCGAGCCTATTTCCCTTATTCCTGAATATCTATCACTTGTCCTATTCTTCAAAACGACTAAGGGAAACGGGGAGAAAACTAAGATGTGATTTAGGCCATCTCGAAGGATACAAGCCTCCTACTCAGAGCCAGCTAATGCTAGCTTTCTTTCCCAGCGCCTCTTCTTTCTTCCCCTCTTCCTACTACTCCACCGATATCGATGCAAGGATATTAGTATGCTTGACACCTAGTGATTGTAATAGCTCATCAGAAGCTGTGTTCCAGGTGAGTATGTGAAGCTTCGGTTCTTGCTTGAGTAGTGCTGTGAGTTCTTTTTCTTCAGAGAGCACTCTCTTGGAAAGGAAGTCGAACTCAGAATCAAGCAGTTCTTTTAAAAGCAGGGCGAAGTCATCGTCAGGACCGAAGAACCAGATGGTGGCTTTTTGCTGTTCTGTAAGCAGCGGCCTGAGGCTTGATGAGAATATTGATGGTTCCCAAGGATACACTGACGTGCTCAGACAGTTGGCGCTGCGTTGCGTCTGAGTTTTGGTCGATGTAGGAAAGGATGGAAAATTCCTTGGGTGTATTTAAATGGGATTTTTGGATTATAGTGTATATCTATACAGATTATAGCATTAATTATTTGTCGAAACAACTAGGACAATTAATTCCGTCTTCCTGAAGCTCAATCTCTAAATCATCAATAGAGATGGTATAATCATCATACACATCATTGAAATTATCTACATCTAGACCTTCTAGCTTAAAAGAAAAAGAAAGTAGCCCATTAATACTAAGAAGGACCTCTTCACCTACTTCAAAATAATGGTCATTCCATTCTGCATCTATAATGTAGGATTCATTTCTTTGATCATCGTAATAATCATGTTTATAGACAAAATATTCTATTCCAGCATCGCAAGTTAAAGAGAATTCGATAGTATAAAGACTATCTGTAACTTTCTTATAACTCTTGATATCGTACTCGATATCATCAAAGCCATTTATTGCATCAATACTCGCTGTATTATTATCACTATTTATACGAGAATCTGTAATCTCTGAATAAGGCAAATCTCTTTCTAAAATACTAATAATTTTCTGGTTAACTTCTTTTTTAAAATCAATTAACCCTGTCATGATACTATCAATTTTCTCCTGCAACTGCTCTTCTTTTCCTTTCCTAAGGATATCATCCATTTTTTTTAAATATTTCTTAAACACTACTGAATCTGTGAAGCATCTAAGGCTTTTATATAAGGAAAATCCTTCTTTAGTTAAATACTCAAAAAATGGACCATCAGCAGTCACGATATGAGTATTCGATCTATCATCTTTAGAAGAATAATTGATAATTTGTGCAGCAATTATCGCATCAGGAATATCTTTTCGATTGTGGGTAGAAGAAAAAATTCCTTTATGCTTAAAATAGTTATTAAAAGCATCATCATAATCATTTTTAAAAATATCTACTTTTTCTGCACCTGATTCATTTATAAATGTATCCAGCATGGCAATATTAAAACTAAAATGATCACATTTACTTTTCTCTAAACTAGTCAACGCACTTTTGAGAGATTGCTTTATACTTCCTTCAGGCATTTTTTTTTCAATTTTAGTAATATTGCTAATAAGTGGATCATATTGTTCTTGAATGCATTCAAGAACACCACGATTATATTCTTCGATAATGAAACTCGGCATTATCAACTTAACTAGTTTGTGAGCACAAACTTGTTTAACTAAAGTTGCTGAAGTAGATTCAAAGAAAGCCCTTCCGCCTCTCAAAATACATGTATCAATAAATAGTACATCCACGTTTCTCTTCCCTATTCATGGTTTAGAATTATGATAGTAAAGTTCCAATCTTTGGTGTTTTTCAAAATACTTACTCCCCACCCCCACCATATGTTCATAAGTTACCTACAACCTGTTTCAACTTTGATTTTAAATTTAGGTGTGGCTTATGTTTCCTATGTTTCTTTTTCTCCGACTCAGCACTCCGACCCAATTTCACAAAGCTCCGAAGCCTCTGCATATTAAAGAAACTTTCATGGCGAGATGGTGCCGATATATTCCGTAAAATATTAAATTTATCAAGTAGCACTTTATTCCACATTGAATATCAAAGCTTTTTGATTTCATCTTCTGTAAATTTGATGAGTTCTACTATCTTGGCTTTAATGTCCCAAAGATTCGAATTTTTCATCTGAGCTTGGGTTAAACTATTGATATAATTCTCAAGTGCCTCTTCTTTATCCTGAATCGTCCCACCTATCAGTCGTACTGGCGTTATAATTTTAATCAAGCAAGCAGTTGTCATATCAATAATAAAATTTGGATTCAATAACTCAAAACAATGTGTCTTGATAAACTCAATATAGAACTGGGCTAATATATCAATTGACTTGAACTTATCCGTGTTCTGAAACAGAACCTCGCAAAAATTCCTTAGATAGGAAGTAGTCAATTGAAAACTTGACTCATCAAGGTCATGATTTAAAAAAGGTTCTTCCTTCAAAGGTGGATATGCGGTACTAAGAGCTAAACCATATACCTTAATATTGTTCAAATTGGTTAACTGAGCGTTAACCTGAAAAAGGAATTGCTGTAAATTTTCTCTTATCTCTGTATATAAATTTCTCCGCGCAATTCGTTTTTCATTCTTTCTATTTTTACAATCTTGAAAAATTGTGATAAATCCACCGGTTGCAGTTGGTAATATTGCAAGTATTATTGTCAAAACAGGATTCTGTTTAGTGGCTTCGATAATAACTTGAAATACTGGTTGCATAATTAATTCTCACGATAAGTAATAATTCAATTAAGATGCTTTCTCAATACAAATAAACTCATCCACGTTCTTCCCCAGTGGTGCTACCCAGTTGGTGTCGAAGGCTTCTTGGATGTATTTCATCTCCAAGTCGTGCATGGTGGGAGATGAAAGGTAGATTCGTTTATTCATCAAATGTGTTCCTGTTTCTTGAAGGATCCAAGCCTCTTCTTTCTTCCCTTCTTCCTACTCTACCGATATCGATGCAAGGATATTGGTATGCTTGACACCGAGTGATTGCAGTAACTCGTCAGAGGCGGTGTTCCAGGTAAGGAGGTGAAGTTTAGGTTCTTGTTTGAGCAGTGCGGTGAGGTCTTTTTGTTCAGAGAGGACTCTGTTGGAAGGAAAGTCGAACGCTGAGTCAAGCAGTTCTTTTAAAAGAAGGGCGAAGTCATCGTCAGGACCGAAGAACCAGATGGTGGCTTTTTGCTGTTCTGTAAGCAGCGGCCTGAGTATTGCAGTGAGCCGTGCTCTGAAGACAGAGAGCTCTCGATAGGTTCTGAGGATATACCCATACGTCCTCTCCAGCTTACTTGCTATCCCGGCGGGGGTGAGGAAGTATTTTACAGAGTTGGGTTGGAGGCGGTCTATCTTGATGAGGCCTTTCTTGACCAGGCGCTTGATGAGAATATTAATGGTGCCCAAGGATACACCGACGTGCTCAGACAGTTGGCGCTGGGTTGCGTCTGAGTTTTGGTCGATGTAGGAAAGGATGGAAAATTCCTTGGGTGTATAGTCTGATTGCATAATGTGTATAGTAGTACAAACAGGAATATGTGGTAGTGAAGATGTGGAAAGAAGGTGATGCGGCGGCTTCGGGTTTTCCCGTTCACCAACTGAACGCTCCTAATACAGTAAAACCTTTTCAAGGATGGGTTTCCCCGAAAAGGAGAGGCTATAAAGAGTGGATGTAGTACAAGGTGTTACAGGTGACTCAAGGCCATAGCTTCGCCGATACAGACCTGGTTGTAGGAGTGCATTATAGGGTTGAAGCCATAGGGTCGGAGCAGCGGATGCCGAAACAAACGCGCTGCATATCTTTCAAGAGGAAGCGGGGCTTCCTACTGAAAGAAAAACCTGCAAGGGTGCTAAGAGGTTACGAGTTGAAAGAAGAAATCTTCTGTCATGGGTAGAACACACTTTGCACTTGAAGAATATACTAGCACCAGAAGCGCGATACTTCAACTAAAAACCGGATTTTCTTTACAAATTTGATATTTATTTCATATCAGATGTCTGCTAAGAGCATGATTGATGGGGCTTATTGCCTAAAACCAAAACTTAGGGAATCGATAAACGAAAACGAGAGAAGAAGTTACGGTTGATTGTAGGAAGACCCCTACAAAACAGAGTTTAAACACTACTAATGTCATATGATTTTGATGTTCAGGGTATAAAACAAATCTTTTTTAAGAAATTCCTGAAGCAAACACGAAACAGAGTGCTCTTAAGAGCTAAGAACGATAATAGGAGGAAGCTCTATGCAGTTTCAACAAGCACTCTGTCAGGTGATGGAAGAGAGGCACGTAAGTCAAGAAATGTTAGCCGCGCGAACCGACGCAAACCCAAGGTGGATTGTTGAGGTGACGACAAATCCAGAATGGCATCCAAAGCTGGATACCATTCTACGGCTTTGTCTTGCGCTCAGGTACGACGTAATTTCGTTTTTGGAGTTGGCAGAGGTCGGATCGCGCGGCTTAGCTCCAAGCTCCAAGCTCCAAGCTCCAAGCTCCAAGCTCCAAGCTCCAAGCTCCAAGCTCCAAGCTCCAAGCTCCAAGCTCCAAGCTCCAAGCTCCAAGCTCCAAGCTCCAAGCTCCAAGCTCCAAGCAAAGAAGATTTTACGTTGGAAGAGCAGATGCTTCTGTTGTTGGAGGTGATGCCGTTTCATGTGTCGAGAGCTTTGCGGGCTGCGCGGCTTGAGGCAGGGTTGTCGCAGAGGAAGCTTTCTAAGCTTACGACGTTTTCTGTGTGTTCGATTAGTCTGCGTGAAGGATATCGGAATACGAGCTATCCTACGGTTACGACGCTTGGTTTATACTGCGAGGCGTTTAAGATAGAACTTGCACAGTTCATGGCCTGGGTGTTCTTCTTTACGAGGCAAGATCAAGGCCTGATGCCGATCGATTCCTTGAAGTTGTATGAGAAGTGGTAGTTGAGCGCACTCTCGAAGGCCTCAAAGTCGCGCGCTTTGAGGGCGTCGAGGATGCGCTTGTGTTTTTCATAGCGCAGGGTGCTGTCATCGATGAACTTAGCCCGGTAATAACGGTCGCAGGCCCAGGCTGAGTCGATGAAGGCGATCAAGACGTCGTTGTTGATGTTGCGCAAGATCACCTTGTGGAAGTTTGCGTCCAAGGTGTAGAAGTCGATATGGCTGTCTGCTGTTTTCATGGTGTCCAAGAGCTGCTCGAGCTCGGAAAGCTGCTCGTCTGTCATGGTGTCGAAGCTTTGCCGGGCGAAGCCGAGCTCCAAGACCCTGCGCACCTGTTGTGACTGGCTGACCAGGTCGACGTCTTCACCGATGAGGTTCAAGAAGATCACCGAGGAGAGGAAGTTTGCGTTGAAGCTGTTGACGACGATGCCCACGCCGGGTTTGCTGGAGACGACCCCGATGATCTCCAAGGTTTTGATCGCCTCGCGCAGCACGTTGCGCGAGACGCCTAAGGCCTTGGACATCTCCATCTCGGTGGGAAGCTTGTCCCCCGGCTGGAGGTTGTTCTGCACGATGTAACCACGAAGTTCCTCGTAGACCTGCAAATACAACTTCTTGTTCTTTAAGTTCTTCATGTTCCTTCCCGCCTCGTATGTCCTGTCTACCATATCCAAAAGAACGTGGTGTATCAACGCTTGTGACTGGCAAAATCCATCAAAAGCTGATCGTGCATCCCGTCGATGAATGCCCACATCCTGTCCATCACCTCTTGTGAAGGCCGGTTGAAAGGCCGACGTACAGGACCGACGTCGACCCCGCTGTCGGTGAGCAGTTGCTTGATCACGCCGAAGTGCCCGTATCGTACTGCCTCGACGATAAACCGCGTTGCGTGTCGCTGTACTTCCATGGCCTGTGTATAACAGCCCTTTTGACAGAGGTCATAGATCTTGAGAAATACGTCGGGGATGATGTTGTAGAAAGAACCGATCAAGCCGTCGCTGCCGGCGAGCAAGCCCTGGGTTGCCATCTCGTCACAGCCTGAGTAGACCATGAAGTCAGGACCGAGGCGCTCTTTGAGCAGCGCCATATCATGATGCTGGGTACCGGTGAACTTCAAGCCGCAGACGCCGTCGATGGTAGCAAGTCGCAGTACCAGGTCGTTGCCCATCAAAGTGGCGAGGGCGATGTTGTAGACGATCATGGGCAGGTCGACGCTGCTGCAAAGGTCCTCGTAATACCGAAAGATTTCATCAGGGGTGTACTGGTAGTAGAAGGGAGGAACGCTGCTGATGGCGTCAGCGCCGATGGCTTGGGCATGCTGGGCAAGCTCGATGCCAAGCTTGGTGCTGATGGCCCCGACGTGGACGATGACCGGTATGCGGTTGTTCACGCGCTGTACGACCTCCTGGGCAAAGCGCTTGCGTTCCTCGATGGTCATCAAGAACCCCTCACCGGTACTGCCGGTGATGTACAGACCGTGTACGCCGCTGGCGATCAGGTGCTCGACAAGAAGACCCGATCGCTTCAAGTCGAGTTGCTCCTGCTCGTCGAAGGTGCTGAGCATTGCAGGGATGACGCCGGTAATATGGCGAATGTTTGGTTTTGAACACATGGTAGAGACTCCTTGGTTATAGTGAAAAGGCTTGTGAAACAAACCTCTGAGCGTAGTGACAGCCAACTAGGTGAGAACCTGCCTCGATCTTCTGCAAGTGAGGAAACTCCTTTTTGCACAGGTCGGTGCAAAAGCCACAGCGAGGATGGAAGGGACACCCCATAGGGATGTCGACCGGACTGGGTACGTCCCCCTGCAAAGGGGTGCGCGTTCGCTTCTTCGTAATATCGGCGATGGGAATGGCAGAAAGGAGAGCCCGGGTATAGGGGTGCAGCGGATGTTTGAAAAGCTCATCGGTGTCTGCAAGCTCGACAATCTTGCCAAGGTACATTACGGCAATCCTATCAGCAATGTACTCGACAACCGAGAGGTCGTGGGTGATGAACAAGTAGGTAAGATTTCGCTCAGATTGCAGGGTGCGCAAAAGCTTGAGCACCTGAGCCTGGATCGAGACGTCAAGGGCCGATACAGCCTCATCACAGACGATCAACTGAGGGTTGACCGAAAGCGCTCGGGCGATGCCGATGCGCTGACGCTGACCGCCGCTGAACTCGTTGGGATAGCGAGTCATGTATTCAGGGGGAAGGTTGACGTCGGCCAGAAGCTTGGCTACGAGCTTTCGGCGCTCCTTCTTGCTGCGGACCCCCATCTTCTTAAGAGGATCGTCGAAAGAGCCAAAAATGGTAAAGGAGGGATTGAGTGAAGAGTATGGGTCTTGAAAGATGATCTGCAGATGCCTGCGCGCTTGATCCAGATCTGCTCCCTTCAGGCTCAACACGTCCTTCTTGCCGTCGGCAAAGTCATAGATGACCTTGCCCCCTGAACTCTGAGAAAGCCGGAGCAAGGATTTGCCCAAGGTGGTCTTGCCGCACCCCGACTCTCCTACGATGCCCAGCGTCTCACCACGGAAGATTTCCAAGTCAACGCCGTCGACGGCCTTGACGTGACCGACGGTACGTTTGAAAATCCCTTTCTTGACAGGGAAGTAGGTTTTCAGTCCCTCAATCTTCATCAGCACTTCACGCCTGTCGCTCATTCATCAGCTCCTTATAGTTGAAACAACGAACCATGTGTCCGTCTTGGTCGATGATCTGCTCATCGGGCATCGCTTTATGACACTCTTGTGTTGCAAAATCGCATCGAGGGGCGAACTGACACCCCTTAGGCCGGTCGAAGGGATCGGGTGTTGTGCCTCTGATCGGCTCAAGACTCTGCTCTTTCCCCTTTCCCAGTACCGGAATGGAAGCGAGTAATGCACGTGTGTACGGATGGGCTGGGCAACCCATCACCTGCACGACCGAGCCACGCTCGACGATGTTGCCCATATACATCACCGCCACGTCGTCAGCCATCTCACAGACAACGCCCATGTCGTGGGTTATCAGAAGGATGGAGGTCTCTTTCTGCTCTTTCAAAGCATGCATGAGGGCGAATATCTGGGCTTGGATGGTGACATCCAAGGCAGTGGTAGGCTCATCAGCAATGAGGATCTTGGGATCGCAGGCCATGGCCATGGCGATCATGGCACGCTGGCGCATGCCTCCTGAGTATTGATGGGGATACTCCCCTGCTCGTTGCTCTGGCAGAGGAACTCCCATCTGCTTGAGCAGCTCTACAGAGCGCTCTCGAGCCTTCTTCTTGGAAAGATTGGTATGATTCAATATCATCTCATCTATCTGGAACCCTACCGAGAAGACGGGGTTCAAGGCTGTCATGGGGTCTTGGAAGATCATGGCAATGTCTTCACCCCTGAGGCGCCGCATCTCTCGTGCATTGCGAGAGAGGCGCTCGATATGTACCGCCCCCTCTTGTGCATGGTAGGTGATCGTGCCCTGTTCTATACGGCTGAGTGATGGCAGCAACTGCATGATTGCGTTGGCCGTCACGCTCTTGCCGCAGCCTGACTCACCGACAAGGCAGAGGGTCCTTCCCTTGCTCAGGGAAAACGAAACATTGCGCAGGGCTTTGTTGCACCGTTGGTTGGTGTAGAAGTTGACACAGAGGTCGTCCACGGTAAGTATTGGTTCGTGTTGCATATCAGCCTACCTGTGTGGGGTCTGCGGCATCACGCAACCCGTCGCCGATGAAATTGATCGCCATGACAAAGAGTGTGATGACCAAACCTACAGGAAGCCAAACCCACCAAGCACCCCGCAGGATGTTCAGATCCTGGGCGACGTTGAGGATGTTTCCCCAGGTGGCCTGCTCCAAGGGAACCCCGAGGCCAAGAAAGCTCAGGGCAGCTTCCTGAAGGATGAACATTGCCGTGGAGAGCGTGATGTTTACAAAGATCGGTCCTACTGCATTGACAAGCATATGCTTGAAGCTGATGGTGAAGCTTCCGATCCCGAAGGCCTGCAGGGCCTGGATGTACTCCATTTCACGGATGCTGAGCATCTGAGACCGAGCCATGCGATACATACTCGGCCAGCCGGTGAGGATGAAGATCAACAAGAGGTTCCACAAGCTCTGACCTACGATGGTCACGAGGATGGAAACGAGGATGATCTGGGGAAAGCTCATCATGATTTCACTGACTTTCATCACCAGGGCGTCGAGGGCCCCACGCCGGTAGCCGGCGTAGGTTCCCAGGCTGACTCCGATGAGCGCTGCTCCCAGAGCCGAACCAAGCCCTACAAAGATCGAGATACGTCCGCCATAGAGGATACGTGAGAAGATGTCCCGCCCGATCTGGTCTGTTCCCAATAGATGGGCTCTTGAGGGAGGGGAAAGGCGGTTGCGCAAATCGATGGCATTCGGTCCATATGTGCTGATCAAGGGTGCTGCCATGCAGGCGAGCAACAGGATGAGAAAGAGCACCAAGCCGATGATCGCCAAAGGGTTTGCCGCGATTTTGCGCAAGGTGCGGTTGGTCGGATTGCCTGAAAGCCTGCCTTGTTCCTCAAGAAGAAGCAGGCGGTCCATCTTGCGATTCAGAGCGTCTCTTGCCACTTTTGGACTCCTTTATGAGAGCTTGACCCGAGGATCGAGCAAGGCGGTAGCGATATCGACCAGGATGCTGGCGATCAAAACAATAAGGACACTGAAGAAGGCAACCATCATCACGATGGGGGTGTTCTGGCTCCGTACTGCAGAGACAAACATCTGCCCCACTCCGGGCCACTGAAAAACCTGCTCGATAACGACCGAACCACCGATGAGCATCGGAAGACGGAAGCCTATGAGCACAGCCACCGGCGTCATGGCCACCCGAAGCCCATGCACCAAGTTTACCCGCCACGGGGGCAACCCCTTGCTGCGGGCAGTCTTGATGAACTCCTTGTTCAGGGAATCGAGCATACTTGAGCGGCAGTAGCGCATCACCCCGGCAGTCATGGAGAGCGCCAGTACCACGGAGGGAAGAATGAGATGGTCCAGTCGTTGCAAGAAGGCCTCGTTGCCCACCGTCAGACGACCGCCTACCGGAAACCAACCCAATTTGAAAACGAAGACCACAATCATGATAAGGCCGAACAAAAACTGGGGGATGGCCACCCCGATCATTCCCATGACCGTTAGGACGTTGTCAGAGAGCCTTCCCTTGTACAAGGCCGAGACTACGCCCAATATGCTGCCGAACAAGGTGGAGAGCACCAAGGCGGCAAGAGAGAGCTCAAGCGTGGCCGGGAGGGTGTTTGCGAGCAGGGTGCTCACGGCAACCCCGCTTTGGAGGCTGTATCCAAAATCGCCCTGCACCAAATTGACCAGCCAGGTCCCATACCGAACCAAGAATGGGGCATCCAAGCCCAATTCTGAGCGCAACAGGTCCAATTCAGCTTGGCTGATCGTTGCCAAAGCATCGGGGGGAATCATAAAATCGACCGCATCACCGGGCATGAGTTCCATGCCCAGGAAAATGAGGAAGCTGATCACCAACAAGAGGGGAATCAGAAGTAGGAATTTTCGGATGATGAATGAAATCACCGGACAACCTCCAAGAAGAACATCTGTGATGCAGCCTAAGAGCGCTGCATCACCTATTGTAGCAGATTACTTATTAGCAGGATGCGGATACTGGTTTACCCAGAACAGGCGGGTATAGCGGATGTTCACAGGATTGACCGTCATATGCGCAATCTTTTCGATGGCCTGGGCATCGGCGACGCTCTTGCTCCAAGCATAATCAATACGACCACTTTCGGCGTTCTTGATCAGGTTGCCGTCATTTTCCTTGCTGGCATGCAGGTATATCTTCTTGATGTTCCCACTGCCGGTGCGATAGTAATTGGCATTGCGCTCAAGGATTGCGTAGTTGTCCATGACTGTCTGCGCCACTTTGAAGGGACCGGTGCCAATGGGATTTTGCCAGAACGCGTTCTGCTGGAAGAGCACTGGGTTGCTTGATCCGAGCAGGTGCTTGGGAAGGATCGGCCACTGGCTGAAGGTCAGCAAGGCATTGGGATCGAGTGTTTCGAAGGTTACGACAACCTTGTTGCCCTCTACCCGTACTCCGCTGATGGATGATGCTTTCCCTTCAAGATAGGCATCGGCACCAGAGATGGACTTGAGTGTGTTCAAGGCAACTGCATTGAGGCCGGGTGTCTTGATCAGGTACTCAAAGGTGAAGAGTACATCATCAGAGGAGAATCTTCTGCCGTCATGCCACAACACGTCGGTGCGTAGGTCGAAGGTGATCTGCATGCCGTCGGCAGAGACGGTGTAGGATTTGGCAAGCATGCCTTCTGTAGGGGTGAGGTTCTCGTCGGCATTGATCAGCTTGTCGAAGAGGAGTTCCTGATAGAGGTACAAGCCTGGGTTGACCACAGGAGCCTCATAGAATTCCATCGGACCGCCGTTGGAGTAGATCATGCCGTCAGGACGGGTGGTGGTCCAATCGAGAATATTCTTTTCATAGCTGAACTGGTCGTTGCCCAAGGCATTCTGCTTCAGGTCGATCTTGTCGCTGATGTAGATGAACGAGAGCTGGTGATACAGAGGAATGTTGTACATATTCTTGTTGATCTTCCGCTGCAAGGCCTTGAATGCCTCTATCTGCTTTTGGACATCGGCGGTGGCCCGGGTGGCCTTAACCAACTCGTCCAAGCCTTCCTGGTAAGGAATCGTGGAGTTGTTGCTCGCGGTGCTCTCAAAACGGTCATAGAATTCATTCTCACTGAGTGCTGCCACTGCTGCATAGGCAAGGTCCCATTTGACCTCAGAGGGTCCTACCTTGCGGTCGGCAGGGGGTGTCCACAGCTGTGCAGAGAGGTCGCCTTCGAGCTTTCGGAATGAGGATTTGACCCCGACTGCCGCCCAATACTGCTGGATGATCGCCATAAGATCGACTGTCTGCTGGTCGCTGTAGTAATAGACCACATCAAGAGTGTAGTCTTTTGGCCATTGAGCTGCTTCCAACAGAGCCTTGGCTTTTTGAGGATCGTAGTCATAGCTCTCAAGGCCTTCTGCCAAATATGCGCCTGGGCTCGTCATGGCAATTGCCCGCTCGGCCATTCCTTCAAAGAGCTCGTCAACGATGGTCTGCATATCGATTGCAAGCAGCAGTGCTTGACGGACACGCACATCAGATAGCGGGGTACCTTTTTCCTGCCAAGGGGCAGTGCTTACACTTGCTTCTTTTGTACCAGTGGCAAAGAGGGCCACACTGAGACAGAGCAGTACTACAAGAACAATGATTTTTTTCATTTTCTCTCTCCTTTGTTAGTTTGTAGTTTGTACTACAAAGTCAGTATTAAACAGAAATACTCTCCTGTCAAATAGATTTTTAGGAAATATTTCTTTGCAGTAAGCCTATGTTTGGCCATAGATTACCTGCAATGAGATATTTTCGATTAAGAATGTAGGATAATCTATACAGGTATCCCCTCCCCGAGCCTCTAGCCGTTTTGTCGAGGCTTGCGTATAATTAGACACATGTCTAGCTCATTCATTACGAAGCAAGCGTTGGCCGATGCGCTGAAGCAGTGCATGCAAACCAAGACACTGGAGAAGATATCCATTGCCGACATCTGCTTGGTGTGTCAGCTGAACAGGAAGAGTTTCTACTATCACTTCAAAGACAAGTATGCGCTGGTGGTGTGGATCTTCAATCAGGAGATCGGCTATCTGCTCAGAGAGTACATTGAGCAAGGTTCTTCGTACCTTGTTGCCTTGAAGCTCTGCACGTATTTTGAGGAGCATCGAGACTTCTATATGCATGCTCTCTCTGACGGCTGTCCTGGGGCACTGCGCGATCATTTGGTGGGAGAGCTCGAGCCCTTGGTGAGCAAGACGCTCTCACTGGACAGCAAGAGCGAGATCAACATCGAGGGAGTTTCGCGCATGGTCAGTGATTTTCTCATCTCAGCCCTCAGTCAGTGGCTCAAGCGAATGCCCCCGATCAGTGCAGAGCAGTTTTTGGACGAGCTGATAGCCGTTGCCCTGGTGTTGACCAAACGGGTGAGCACCCTGTTGAACCCTACCCCAGAATAGGAGAAGTGTTACCTTTTTGCCCAGGTGTACCAGTATGGGTATTTCTTACCATAAAAAGGGTTTGCATACTTGTAGGCAAGAGGGAAACACAATGAACATAGCAAAACGGCACATGGTACGCATGGCAGGGGATATTGGCCTGAGGTATCTTGGGGGCAATGTAGAAGAAAACCTGCCCAAACTCTTGAAGATAGTTGATGACTTCGATACGAAGAACTCCTACAAGCAAGTGAGGGACTTCATTCGCTCCATCATCGAGGACAAAGAGAGCAATTGGTACTCCTACATCCTCTCATTCTTCAAGGATGTCGATGAAGAGGTGCTCAAGACGTTTTACCGCACCTTCTTCATCAATTCTGTACTTACCGGCCGCGCCGATCAAAAAGAGCTACGAAAGGTTCACAAGTGCAACCTGCCTTGGGCCATCTTGATGGATCCTACCAGTGCGTGCAATCTGCACTGCACCTGGTGCTGGGCTGCCGAGTATGGAAACAAGATGAACATGGATTATAAGACGCTTGACAGCATCATCCAACAAGGCAAGGCGCTTGGCACCTACATGTACATCTACAGTGGTGGAGAACCCTTGGTCAGAAAGGATGACATCATCCGCCTATGCAAGGAGAATCCTGACTGCGCCTTCCTTGCCTTCACCAACGGCACCTTGATCGATGAGGCGTTTGCCCAGCAGATGCTTGAGGTCAAGAACTTCTACCCCGCCTTGAGTGTGGAGGGCTTTGAAAAGGCCACCGACAGCAGAAGAGGAGAAGGCACCTACCAAAAGGTGATGCAGGCGATGGCGATCTTGAAGAAGTACCGCCTGCTCTATGGCGTGAGCTGCTGTTATACCTCTCAGAACGTCGATGAGATAGGCAGCGAGGCGTTCATGGACCACATGATAGAAGCGGGGGCAAAGTTTGCCTGGTTCTTCACCTACATCCCCATAGGAGGACAGGCAGTTCCGTCGCTGATGGCAAGTGCAGCTCAGCGCTCGTTCATGTATGAGCAGCTGAGGGCGTTCAGGAAAACCAAGGGTCTCTTTACGATGGATTTCTGGAACGACGGGGAGTTTGTCCAAGGATGCATTGCAGGAGGACGGTGCTATTTGCACATCAATGCAAACGGCGACATCGAACCCTGTGCCTTCATCCACTACTCAGACAGCAACATCCACACCCACAGCCTGCTCGAGGCGTACAAGAACCCCCTGTTCATGCAGTACTACAAGGGCCAACCGTTCAACGAGAACCACCTTCGCCCCTGCCCGCTTCTAGACAACCCACAAGCGCTCAGAAAGATGGTCAATGCAACAGAAGCACACTCAACAGACTTGCAGGAGCCGGAGAGTGTTGAAGCACTTACCGCCAAGTGTGAGGGGCCGAGCAAGCTCTGGGCGAAAGAGGCCGACAGGCTGTGGCAGAAGAGCCACAGGAAAGCAGAGGTGTCCTAAGACGATCTGTAGAGTGTTGAAGACTCTTTTTTGTAACGTGCATTGTACAGAAAGCCTTTTTCAAGGCTCTCTATACAGTGTGCGTTACAGTTGTATCTCTTTAACACGTCTCCCTGGTGATCAGCTTGGGTGGGATGCTCTCATAGACAGTGTTGTCCAAGCGGTACGTCTTGATCAGGGAGACGAGCTTTTTGCAGGAGAGCTCACCCGCTAGAGCGATGGCCCAAGCAAGTTCTGGGCGAACGAGACCGATAAGATTTGGGAAAAAGGACATACTCAACAGTCAATGCATCGGACCTCTGAGAATGAGCTTCTGTTTGGTTAGATGGTAATCTCAATTGTTTTTATAATTTTGATTTCATTTATAATTGGCGTATACAAATCAACTCCAACTTCAGGTGTTTCGATTGTAATGACAAGAGCATATCTTACTTTCTCATTGTATTTACCAAGATGCCTTCTTTCTTTCCACCAACCGACAATTGGATACACTGCAACATACTTTGCCTCACATAAATTAATAGCTAAGTCTTTACAAAAATCTGAATGTATTGAACCAACATCACGATTTTGAACACCCAGATACCAATTTCTGCTACTTCCATCTCCACTGTCTTTTATATCTTCACCACGCATTTTAATATTTATGCGTTTCTTGAAATCCTCTAATGATTCATTACTGTTGATGACATCAAACCTAAGTCCGCAGGAAGGATATCGATATTTGTCTTTCCAGCCAACTTCTCCCGGTCCTGGCTCAATAAAATATGAAAGAGTAACCCTGATCGTTGCCTCTATCTCTCCTAAAGACTGCAATATTTCTTTTGGCCATGGCATATCATGCAAGTGCATTTCATTCATATGCTCTTTGGTAAATGGTTGTAACTCGCCTTGAATAATCAAATTCACTGAATTATCAACGCACTGAATTGCTTTTGACAGGTTAGGAACACCATACCCACAAGTACGTAATAATTTTCTTCTCCCTTTTGTTTTGGAATCCTCTTGGCAAAACTGTCTATACATACCTTCAGTCCATCTTGCAGAGTGCACTAATAAAGCTCGTACTGTCTCAGGCCATATGCCAGGATACTCTGCATACAATTGCGCCGCCATCCATGATGCTTGAGCTGCTGCTGAACTCGTTCCCCAAATAGTTGAAAATTGGCGTACTAGATGTTTATGGTATGTAGTCAAAAGAGATAGATCTTCGCACTCAGAATAATCAGTGCCATTTGTAGCCATGTTACCACCATCTAAAACAATTTCAGGCTTAATTGGCCACTTATTATCCCACAGTACAGATGTGGAACTGTATGGTGATAATTGCCCTACATCAGCAACTGGACGAAAATGCTTATAACGAGAGTCAGAAATCTTAATATCATTTGCCATCGCTCCGACTGTGACACCATTCCAAGATTGGCCTGGATTTTCAACTCCATGACGAATACTCGTATCAGGATAATCATTATCTGTTAGTTCTTCAGGGTATACATTTCCAGCACTAATAAAAAACAAGCGCTTTTCACCGTTCTCGTTAGCCCCTGAGGTGATGCTATCCACCGCAGCTGACCAAGAAGTAGGACTACCGTCCTCTGTATTGTAATATGGAGCAGTAACAGCCATACACAACGATCTATCAGCTTCAGGGTTCGATATTTCTGCTAATGCAACAGCTTGTTCGGTAATTGCTCCATATAACTCTACTGTATTTTCGCCTTTCGGTGGCAGTATTTTTACCGATTCAATTTTATGATTGATAATTTGTCTGTCAGAATGCATCAACCTATCTTTCAAGTTATAATATATGGCTACTCCTGCCATTTCGGTCCCGTGCCCCATATGATCATGCACGCCCCAAGGTGAAACAACGGCTTGAACCGTCGAAGGATCTTTTATTGCCGGCTCTATCAGAGGATGTGAACTATTAAGTCCTGTGTCTAGCAAGCAAATTGTAGCATTACTATTCAAAAAATCTGTTCGATTCAATAAATCGGTAGTCCATTGTTGTTGCTCTGCACCAGAGAGTTCATTAAAAAAACTCGCAGGCTCAGGAGCTCTACGAAATTCAGCTATATAATCACAAGCGCTTATCAAATCAGACAATTGTCTTCTATTTGCCTTGATTAGATGCACTACTCGTTCAGGGAAAATCAGCTTATTTTGATCAATATCTATTCCCAATGTTTTACAACACTCAAAGAGGTTCTTTTCTGAATCTTCAAAGCATGTACGATCATACCTACTCCATACTTCACACCATTGAGCAACCTCACCTGGAATACTTTCTGGTTTACCAATCCAGAATGAATCGAGCATTGCAACTCTAATACCTTCAATGCTACGAATTAAATCATTATTTTTTGGTATTCCTTTTTCTGTTACCTCTGATGAATATGCTTCAATTTTTTTGAGAAAGTATGATTCCTTCCCAGCAGGGATATATACCGTAGCTTTCACTGTTTTTGTTTGTTCTTCAGCTTTAACTGTCAGAAGACGAATGCCCTGAGCAATGTTCTCCAAACTCTTAGTCGCTAAGTCATACTGAGCAGCACTAGAAAATTCAAGGTATACACCTTCTTTATATCGTATTGCAGCTGCTTGCTTTTGTATTTGAGAGCGCTCATAACATTCTTTCAATTTCCTCTCGATACGTTTTGCATGCGCCTTATGGTCATCTCGTGGAGGAAAGTTTTTAGGGCCATTACCCGATCCAACATATGGAATGGATGTTTTTGTTCCATCTAAAAATATATTCTTTTTTTCAACCGACACGCGTTATGCCTCCTTTTTAGAGTATAACGTCAGTCTTTCTTTGACTAGGTTCAGAATTTTAGAGTGTGTTATTTGAGTATCTTGCAAAATTGAATCCTTGATTGCATCTTCACATACCCTGATTATCTCGGAATGACAGAGCTTAAGAGACTCTTCAATCAAGACAGATGAGGGTACGAAATCACGTTGGAAGGATGACAACTTATAGTGATACAGACGTTTCACTTCGCTTTCAGTTGGCATTGAATAATGCAAAACATCATCAAAACGCCTAAACAAGGCCTGATCCAATAACCTTTGGTTGTTTGTTGCTGCAACAATAATGCTATCAGAGGAATCCTGCTCTATAAATTGAAGAAACGAGTTCAGGATTCTTCTCATTTCTCCAACCTCATTATCAAGATTTCTGTCTGCTCCAATCGCATCAAATTCATCAAAGAGATACACACCGATTGTATTCTCAACAGAATCAAAAATCTGTCGCAACTTTGAACTGGTTTCACCCATGAATTTTGTAACCAACTTATCCATCTGAACCGTATAGAGGGGCAATCCTGTTTCAGAAGCTATCACCGCAGCGGTAAAGGTTTTGCCGGTTCCCGGATTTCCTTCGATAAGTATTTTCCGACGGTTGGTCATCCCATAACTTCTCAATTTGTTTCTGTTTCTGAATTCATGCAGGATTCTTTGGATTCTTTGCTGTATCTCATCAGACACAATCAAATCCTTCAATCTTTCGGTTGGCACTGAAAGAGTCAGCATAGGGTTTTGTTGCATCTGGTTCAGATGGAGCATATTTGCTTTCACAGTACCTGTTTTTTCAGCTAGTTTTTTCAAGTCACGAGCAAGGCCTGCATGGTTCAACTTTGCCTCATAGGCTGCTATTTGCAATACTACTGTCTTGAATTTTTCATTGTCATTATCGTTATGAGCTTTTACTAAGCTTTTGATCTGATCTGCAGTAGCCATTACCAATACCTCCTTGCCCTCCGTGGTATATCTTACGGTACTCCCTATTGCCGGCATGCGTCAATGTATCATCCTAACATGTCTCCCTGGTGATCAGCTTGGGTGGGATGCTCTCATAGACAGTGTTGTCCAAGCGGTAGGTCTTGATCAGGGAGACGAGCTTTTTGCAGGAGAGCAGAGAGAGTTGCTCCCGTGGCTGGTGGATGGTGGTGAGCCGGGGAGAGAAGTAGGTTCCTATGGTGGTGTTGTCGTATCCTACGATACGAATGTCTCCAGGTACGTCTATGGCACGCTCCTTGAGGGCTGCGAGGATGCCCAAGGCCAAGAGGTCGGCTACGGCAAAGATGCCGTCTACCTTGTTTTGCAACAGCTGCTTGATGTGCAGCTGGATGTATCGATAGCCGAGGTCGAAGATGGCCCCGGGCCCCACCCTGACAATTGAAGCGGGGGTTACACTCAGGCCATGGTTCTTCATCGACTTCTCAAACCCTACGATTCTGTCTGATATGTTGATCTGTGAGTCCTGCTGTGAGAGGCTCATACAGATGGGATTCTTGCAATACCCTTTCTCTATCAGACAATCGGTGGCCAGCATGCCACCCATCACATTGTTGGTCGCATAGACGCTGACCTTCTGTGTTGTTGGGATCGTCTCGGTTGGATCGACATAGACGAACGGAATCTGTTTCTGCTCAAGAAGGGCGACCGTCTCGTCATCCAAGAGCGAGGAGATGAAGATAAAGCCATCCACCTTCTGTTGCATGGCAAGACGCTTTGCATTGGACTGACCGGTATTGACGTTGAACAGCGAGACAAGGATGCTGTCAAAACCCATCTGCTCCAGGGTTCCTTGGATTTCATGCAGGAAGGTTATGGTGTATTGGCTGTTTCTCGGGTCGATGAAGCGAAGCGAGTAGACGATTCCAATGCAACCGGTGCTTTTTGTGCATAAGGCCCTTGCACTTGCATTGAACTCAAAGCCCATCTGCTGAGCAATCTGCATCACCTTCTCTTTTGTGTCCTCTTTGACCAACGGGCTGTTGTTCAAGGCCCTTGAGACCGTCATGTGACTGACTTGAGCAATTCTTGCTATATCCCGGATTGTTACCGCCATGTTCCCCCCCATACCACAAAACCAGCTATTTTTCTTTAAAATAAGCATACTCCATCTTTTACAATGTTACAAGTAACATTTTTAGTATTGATAACAAACGTATGTAATTTATAATAAATAAACAAATTAAAAATAATATATTATCGTTGACAAATATATTATCTGCGTTTTACAATGTTCACGATAACAATTTATATCAAAGGATTTGCAATGAGTATCAGTAAACGAGACCGCATGCTTGAACTCTTACACACACACAACAGCTGGGACTACACACCCTCGGCTTTCTTCTGTCATTTTGGACCAGCCTTCAAAGAAGGCAAGGCCGCCATCCATAGACACCTGGCATATTTTCATGCCACCGACATGGACTTCATGAAGGTCCAGTTCGAACACTCATTTCCGCCCTTGCAATCGATCAAGGAGCCGAAAGATTGGCTGACCATGCCGATCTACGACAAGGACTTTTACCAAAAAGCCCTAGAAGTCATCAAAGGGGTGGTACAGGCGATCGACAAAGAATCTCTTGTCTTGGCAACCGTCTACTCCCCATTCATGTGTGCAGGGCACACAGTAGGCGATGAACTGCTGCTCTCCCATATTGCACAGGACCCCGATTCTGTAGCGATCGGGATGCAGAGGATCACAGAGAGCTTGAAGATCTATATCCAGGAGTGTCTGGCCCTTGGAGTGGACGGTTTCTACGTCTCGACACAAGGGGGAGAAGCCGGCCGATTCGAAGACGCAAAGACCTTTGAAACCATGGTCAAACCCTATGACCTGGCGATCATGGAAGCAGCAAACAAGAGCCTCTGCACCATCTTGCATATCTGTGACTACACCCTCAAATATGACCATCTCGAGCAATTTGTCGAGTACCCCTCGACCATCGTGAACACCAGCCTCGAACTGGAAGGAAGCTCGATTACCTTAGAAGAACTCTCAACCCTCTTCGCTCGTCCTGTGATGGGAGGAATGAATCGTCACCAAGCAATTACAAAGGGGACGAGCGAAGAGGTCTTTCTTGAGGCACGCACCGCCCTCGAGCAGGCCCCGAAGCGATTCATCCTCGGTGCCGACTGTACCGTAAAAGCGGATGAGAACCGGGTGAAGATAGCAGTTGAGGCTGCACACTCCTTTCTACCCAAATAATAAGCTACCAAAACCAAAAGGAGGTTTGAAATGGCAAAAAAACTGAGCATTGTACTGTTGGTCTTATCGGTCTCGCTGAGTATCGTCTCTGCTAGAGGGGCGACAGAAGCACAAAGCGATGTAGTAAAACTGGAGTTCTTCCAGCAGAAGACAGAAGCGGTGAACACCTACGCAACACTGATCGAGAAATTCCAGGCAGAGAACCCGGGCATCATCATCGAGCAGGTTACCGTTCCCGAGCCGCACATTGTCTTATTGACCCGCATGGCCGGAGGTGATGTTCCTGATATCTTCTCCGATTACCCCACCCAGCTGCAATTCCGAGACAAGGTTGCAACAGGCTTGGTACTGAATCTTTCTGAGTATGATTTCATGAACCGGGTAAATCCCGGGATGCTTGAGATGGCCAAACAGGCGGACGGCAATCAGTACGCCCTTCCGATCAGCCAAAACTTCGGCGGAGTGTACTACCACATGGACATCTTCAGAGATCTTGGGCTTGAGATTCCCAAGACCTATGCCCAGTTGATCGAAGTAGCAAAGACTCTGCAGAAAAACGGCATCACCCCGTTCATCTTTGCCGACCGCAACATGATCGAGCACTCCTACCTGATCTCCTCCGGTTCGATCAGCCCGGGTTTCTTGGGTCATCTGGAGCAGGTGCAGGCAGGAAGCAAAAAACTTGCCGATTTCCCCTTGTTCACAAGAATAGCCGAGGTGACTCTTGAGCTGAGGACCTATGCAAAACCAGGATCTTTGGGTGTTGCCTATCCTCAATCTGCTGAATTGTTTGCAAACAAGCAGGCTGCAATGACCTTGTTGGGAAGCTATGCTCTGACCACCCTCAACAGCGCCAACCCTGATGCTGAGATCGGCATGTTCCCCTTCCCCGGCGACGTTGCAGAGAAGACCTCGGCCTTGGCCGGTATCGATGCTGCTGTCTGTGTCTCAAGCAAGACAGAGCATAGGGACGCCGCCCTGAAATTCGTCGAGTTCCTCTCGAGAAAAGAGAACGCCCAACTCTTCTCCGATCTTGACAAGACCCCCTCTTGCATCATCGGCGTTGAGGTGAAGAACGAGAATATCAAAGAAGTGATCGAGGTGATCAACCGCGGTAACGTAACACCATGGATCAAGGGAGTCTTTGAGCTGTCGGTGGTCAACGATCACAACAAGGTGGTACAGCAGTTGTTGCTTGACGGGGATATCCAGTCCTTCCTCAAGCAATACGAAAAAGTATTTGCCGATTCTCGGTATTGATCGAAGTCTGGCAGCGAATGCTCCCCCTCTGGTGGGCATTCGTTGCCTCTTGTATGGTTAGGATGAGGGGTATCATGAAAAATCAAACCAGTACAGCAAAATACGGAAAAATCACCTTTGTCCTGTTCACACTTCCGGCCCTGTTCTTTTATACAATGATCTGGGGCGTCAACTTTGTCAGTGGACTGTATTACAGCCTTACCGACTGGAACGGACTTACCAGCAACTACAACATGGTGGGATTAAGCAACTATATCCGGATCTTCAAATCTGACCGCATCTTCAGCTCTCTGCAAATTACCTTCCAATATGCCTTGATCCTGGTGACATTCACCATGCTCATCTCACTGCTGCTCGCCCTCGCCTTGAACAAGAAGATCAGGGCTCTCACCTTCTTCCGTTCGGTCTTCTTCTTTCCGGCAATGATCTCTTTGGTGACAGCCTCTCTGATCTTTGACAAGATCTTCTTTTATGTACTTCCTAAGATCGGTCAGCTTTTGCACCTGGATATGCTGTCAAACAATCTTCTGGCAATGCCCGACACAGCCCTCTATGGCGTCTTGATCGTCAACATCTGGCAAGCTGTGGCCATCCCCACAGTCCTCTTCATTGCAGGCTTGCAGAGTGTTCCGAACGAACTCTACGAATCGGCAGCGCTGGACGGGGCTGGAAATATCAAAAGCTTCTTCAGCATTACACTGCCCTACATCATTCCTGTGCTGAGTGTGAATCTGGTGCTCTCCTTCAAGGCCGGCATCACTGTCTTCGACTACATCCTCATCCTTACCGACGGAGGACCTGCGGGAAAAACCGAGGTGGTGAGCATGCTCATCTACAGCCACGGCTTTGGATCATTCCGATTCGGGTATGCAAATGCCGAAGCGGTTATCCTGTTTGTCATCATTGCAGTGGTTTCCCTGATTCAGATTACATTCTTGAACAAGAAAGGAGTTGCATCATGATCATCCGTCCAAAAGCTGCAACGCTGCTCCTTCGTCTGGCCTTTCTTATCATAGGCTTGGTTCTTGTGCTCTTTCCTTTTTACATCACGGTAGTCACCGCCTTCAAGACTCCCCAGGAATCGACACAGAACTTCTTCGCCCTCCCCTCATCCTTCAATCTCGATAATTTCAGGACGGTCATCCAACGGGCAAACTATTGGCGGTTTGTCTTCAACTCAACAGTCATCTCGGTGGTGAGTGTCTGCTTCATCGCCGTCCTGATCCCGATGGCATCCTATGCGATCGCCCGCAATTTCAACAAGCGCTACTACAAGACCCTCTATTATTTCATCATCATGGGTATTTTCATTCCATTTCAGGTCATCATGCTTCCGCTCTCGATCTCGATGAGAAGATCGGGATTGAACAATATAACCGGTGTCATTCTCTTCTATATTGGGGTAAGCTTCATGAAGGGAGTCTTCCTCTTTACCAACTATATCAGGACAACAGTTCCTATTGAATTGGAAGAATCGGTCTATATCGACGGAGGCAGTGTGGCAAGAGCCTATTTTTCCATTGTATATCCCTTGATCATGCCCATGGTTGCAACCATCGTGGTACTCGATTTTTTATGGATTTGGAATGACTTCATGGTTCCGCTCATTCTGCTGAATCGAAACCCCTCGAATTGGACACTTCCCTTGTTCCAATACAACTTCAAGACCCAGTACACCTTTGAGTACAATCTTGCATTTGCCTCGTATATCATGTCCATTCTTCCTGTCCTGCTCGTCTACATCTTCGCCCAGAAATATATCGTCTCCGGTCTTACCTCGGGGGCGGTAAAATCATAAACACAAAGGAACCTACTATGTATCAAGCACAAGAAAACCGATATGAACAGATGCCGTATAAGCGCTGTGGAAGAAGCGGCCTCTTGCTTCCCCGCATCAGCCTAGGGCTGTGGCATAATTTTGGAGGAGTCGACTCACTTGAGAATGCCAGGACCATGATCAGGGGAGCCTTCGATCGGGGTATCACCCATTTTGATTTGGCCAACAACTATGGACCACCGGCAGGCTCGGCTGAGAGCACCTTCGGCCAGATCTTCAAACAAGATTTGGTACCCTATCGTGATGAGCTGATCATCTCCTCTAAAGCCGGCTATGATATGTGGCCCGGTCCCTATGGTGAGTGGGGAAGCCGCAAGTACCTGATCGCCAGCTTAGACCAGAGCCTGAAGCGCATGGGCTTGGAGTATGTGGATATTTTCTATTCCCATCGCTTTGACCCCGACACCCCCTTGGAAGAGACCATGGGAGCTTTGAGCAGCATTGTCCAGCAGGGCAAGGCCTTGTATGTCGGCATCTCTTCCTATCCGCCTGAGCAAACAAAGAAGGCGATAGAGTTGCTGCGTAAAGCCGGAACGCCGTGCCTGATTCATCAACCTTCCTACTCGATGCTCAACAGGTGGATAGAAGACGGCCTGACACAGGTGCTCGATGAAGAAGGAGTAGGATGCATTGTATTTTCTCCTCTTGCCCAGGGCTTGCTTACCAATAGATACCTCAGTGATATTCCTTCTGATTCCAGGGCTTCGAGGAATCACTTCCTCAAGACCGAGCGAATAACAAACGAGTTGCAGCAGCAACTACGGGCTCTGAACGACATTGCCGGCAACCGTGGCCAGTCTTTGGCCCAGATGGCACTCTCTTGGGTGCTGCACAATCCTACGGTGACCAGTGCCCTCATCGGGGCAAGCCGTTTGGAACAGATCATCGACTGCATCGCTTCTGTAGAAAACGAGCAGTTTGACGACCAAGAGCTGAGGGCGATCGACGCCATCGTCGCTCAGATACAAACCCTGTAGAAGTATTCTGTTTTCTTTTGCAGCGAGAGGGCTTCTCGCTGTTTTTTTATGTGCAAGCATACTGTTGTACTCTGTAGGAAGGGATCCCAAGCAAAGCATAATAAGTATACGGGATACTAAAATTAGTGAATAATGCACAAAGGTATGACCTTTCTCTGCCTTGCTGTTGAGATTAACGAACAAGGAGCCACCTATGCATTATATTGAAGCTACGATACTCTCGATGGTCCTGATGTTAGCCATCTTGGCGGACGTTCTGAGATTTCCCCTGATCAAGAAGGATCGCGGAAGCCGTTCTTTTTCCGAGCTGACGATAGCCTATTCAATATTTCTTCTCATTACAATAGCCACGAGTTTGGGTAAAGAAGGCATCGTTTCGTATTCATACCTGCTAAGCAGAAGTATCTGGACACTTCATTTCCTCTCCTTTCCTGTCCTGTTGTTTCTGTGGATGCATTTCAATGCAATCAATGTCATCGACAATGAAACGTTAGTAAAAAGATTGTCCTTGCTGCATGCAATACCGCTTTTTGTTTTGATCGTTATTGCTCTGATCGACATACCTCTGCAACGTTTTTATCCATTCAATGAAGCCTACGAACATCTGAACCCTGGCTGGGGAACCTACTATATGATGATTCTCTCTTTTTTCTTCTGCTTAGCTATGATTATGCCCACGCTGGGGCACCGATCAAAGCTGCAAGGCTCTTTCTTGTTCATCTCCTTTCTTATGCCGACGGCCTTTACGATTTCTCTCGTTTCTTTTTGGATAACACATTCGGATGTCATGTTCATAATGACGAATTCATTTATGATGGTGCTGTATTATTTGATTGGGCAACGCGATTCCCTCAAGGTTGACTCCTTGACCAAGCTGCCCTCGTACGAGCTGCTCAAACGAAAGTTGATTAGAATACTCCGATTCAAATCCTCCTATACTGTCATTCTGCTTGATATTGAGAATTTCCGGTATTTCAACACTCGGTATGGTCACTCATTGGGCGATCAAATCCTTGTGCATCTTGCAAAGTTTCTCAGTACATTCGGGGTTTCAAACGAGGTGTTCAGAATCGCAAATGACCAATTTGCGCTCTGTCTTCCTTCGAAGAACGAAGAAACAGGAGCGAAGATAGCCTCTCAGATCAAAGAGCGGATGAATAAGCCTTGGGAGATAGAGCAACGGTCTGTGTTCATACAAGTGAACATGGCAATAATCAATATTCCTGATCAAGTAGCTACCATTGAGGAATTCAAACGGGCTGTAAACCAATTGCTGCTCCAACTGAAGACGGTGCGCAATACTTCCATGATTGTCTACACACGCGAAAGTATTGCAGACCATGAACGGAAGATGAACATCATCTCTGCGTTACGAGAATCCATAGCGGACCCTGAGCAGGTCATCGTACATTATCAGCCTATTTATGATGCAATAACCGAACAAATTGTATCTGCCGAGGCGTTGATGAGGATAGAAGATTCATATCTGGGTTTTCTGCGCCCGGGTGAGTTTATACCTCTTGCAGAGCAGAGTGGTTTGATCGTCCACCTCACAAAGATTGTTCTTGCAAAAGTATGTAGATTGATCAAGGAGCTCCCTGATCAAAGTTGTGTGATCGATCACATAGCCATGAATCTCTCGGGAGAAGATTTCGAATCAAAAATTATCGGAAAGACACTGCTTGATATCATAGAGCAAGAGGGGGTGAAGCCCAGCCGAATCGGCTTTGAGATTACCGAATCGGTAGTACTTCGATCGTATGAGACCGTGTCTGAGGTAATGATTGAGTTGTCATTGAAGAAAATATCATTTGCTTTGGATGATTTCGGGACTGGGTATTCAAATCTCAAGTCTTTGATAGATTTGCCCTATGATTATGTAAAGTTTGATAAAAGCGTTATTCATGCGGCGATGAAAAACCCTTCCATGCTCACTCTGTTGACTGAGATGCTGCACAAGATGGGAAAGTGCGTTATTGCAGAAGGGGTTGAGACAGAACAGCAATTGGAATTGGTCAGAAGCGTAGGAATCGAGCGGGTGCAGGGATATTACTTCTCAAAGCCATTGGAAGAACAAGACTTCAAGGCTTTGGTTGTGTAGCGCTCATGCTCAATCCGGCTCAGCTTCTTGTGCAGGGTAAGCGCAACCAGCGTGGGGGCATCAACAAGATATCCTCGATACCAAAGCTTCATAATCTTCCGTATCAAGCTATTTCATACCCTGCAATCGAGGCTATGCCCTTGTACTGGATTCACTCAGTAAGATACCTGATGACCGGGCAATCTCCTTTTTTGCTTTTTTAGATACTTTTTTAGGAGAATCGAGGATTCTTGAGATTCTCTATGATCCTTTTGATTGGCTTAGTGATGATTGGTAGATAAACGAAAATAATTGCTTTCTGATGTATGAAACTCTTGACTAATCCGAACTTATGTTAATTTATATGTTAACATAGGAGTCAAAGGAGGAAGAATGGATTACCATGGAATACCTTTAACAGAGCTTATGTATGGTTATAAAAACCGATTACATTTTACCGTTATTGGTGATTCTTCAAACTCAACACAGATTTATGAGTTCATTGATAATGTATTTGAATCAAAAAAGAACAGGACTGCCGTTCAAGGAGTTTTTGGATTCATTGATGAAACGTTTCCGAATTGTAGTCATGAGAAAAAGTTTAAAATTTTTGAAGGCCAACGTTTTTGGGAGATAAAAACAGGACAAATACGAATTGCTTGTTTCTGGAACGGCAAATATTTAATTTGTTTTTATGGATGTATTAAGAAAGATAATAAGTGGCCTAAAGATGAAAAGAAAAACGCAATTAAATTGTACAAAGAACTATGTAGGTAACTCATTAAAGTTATACAAAGAATTATTTTAAAATAGCTTGTAGAAGTTATATTAGGGGGTTAGGATGTCTGGAAATGGAATTAGTCGCTTCATCTCTGAAGCTAAAGAGTATGAGAGTAATCCTGATGTTCAAAAAGAAATTTTGAAAAATCTTGTGACTGGAGAAATCTTGAAGGTCATGCAAGAAAAAAGTATTAAAAAGGCTGATTTGGCAAGAATGTTGAAAACATCGCCTGCTAATGTTACCCAGATTTTGAATGGTAATCGAAATCTGACTCTTGATACACTTTGTGAAATTGCACTCTCGTTGGGAACGAAAGTACAAGTTACTTTTGCAAGAGACCTCAACGTGCTGGCATGAAACCGGTCTACATACCTGTATGTAATTTTAAAGATATGTATGAGAAGAAAAAGAAAGAAAAGAAGAGCCAAGATAGTATCAAAGAATAATAATCTTGGTTTCGACAACACAGAAACGATGCCATGAAAGCCCTCTGTTTTTCTATGATAGTACATGTCTAAATAAAGCCATCGATGATGACCAACACAAGTCTAAGGGGTATAAACCATAAGACAATGCTCAAGCAAAGCATCTTCAGAAGCGATGCGTTTGGTGAAGAACGACATAAGGGCAATCGAGGCTATCGGCGCTCAGATACAAATTCAACACATTTTGCCATGCTTTTGGAGCATTCAGCTCTCGCTGCTTTTTTGGCTCACTGTGCTCTCGATTCGTCTTTGGAGTTGACAGCAGCGAGGATAGGATGTATACGAACAGTGTTCATATACAAAACACTGTTCAATAAGGAGCGGCCGTGTCAAGTAAAACAAGACGGGAACGTGATGCTGAGATAATGAAAACCAAAATTCTCGCAGCAGCAAGAGAAATTGCACAGAAGGAAGGGTTTTCCCACATTTCCATACGCAAGATTGCCCAAAAAATCGAGTATACCCCCTCGATCATGTATCATTACTTTGCCAACAAGGATGAGATAGTCAGCAAGCTCCTTGAACAGGGCTCTTCCAAGCTGAATATGGATCTTGCTGATGAGCATCAAGGGGCACAAGACCCTGTAGAAGGCCTGAAGAAGATGACACGCCGGTTGCTAGTGTCAAGGACTTTTTTATATAGTCCGGTAATGACTACTTGAGTCTTTCCGGTAATGACTCTTTTAGACGTTTCGGTAACGAATTCTTTCAGCAGCATGGTAACGACTCTTTTAACCTTTAT
>Ga0334898_1000746_pt1 | contig 45785 bp, 40 predicted proteins | sample GraSluR3_MG_10_FD_207228 | JGI IMG/M metagenome (GOLD analysis project Ga0334898, IMG submission 207228) | Sludge microbial communities from methane-producing bioreactor in Wageningen University, Netherlands - Granular Sludge_3_08-R3 | ecosystem: Engineered > Bioreactor > Anaerobic >... | reverse complement strand
TCTGCTTACGCCTTCGATATATCTCATAATTCCACCCTCCCTCTATTTAACGAGTGGATTATACCATACATCGACTAGTTTATGTCAACCAATTGCTGGATTATCGACACAATCTGACGGTTCTTTTGCTCCGCCAATTATATATAACAAAAAGAACCGTCCCTATTGTTTTTTGTTACTGTTTTATGCAAAGCTCTGCAATCACTTCCCACAATTCTTCCCTTCCCTCGTTGGTAACCGAGGAATAGGGAACCAGCAGATCATCGCTTTCCATTCCTAAGGCATCTATAATCTCGTTAAAATGCTGTCTTCTTTTACTCCTTGATATCTTATCCGCCTTGGTGGCCAGTACTATTCCATGGAACCCCGCCTGTTTTATCCAGTCAAAAAACATAACGTCAAGCTGCGACGGCCTGTGCCTGATATCCACCAGGTGTATTACACCGTTTAGGGTAGTCCGGGTGTTCAGATACTCGTCCATCATTTTACCCCATCTAAGCCGTTCGTTCTTGGATGTCCTGGCAAACCCGTAGCCGGGAAGGTCCACTATAAAGAATTCCCCGTTAACCCGGTAAAAGTTTAAGGTTCTGGTTTTCCCCGGCTGTGAACTGGTGCGGGCTATCTTTTTTCTGTTAAGTGCGCTGTTTATCAGCGAGGACTTACCCACATTGGAGCGGCCTCCAATCGCCACCTCCGGCAGACCTTCCGCGGGGTATTGCTTTCTGGACACTGCGCTTATTACCATTTCAATCTGCTTCAGTTTAATTTCCATATCAATCATTCCTTATCCCGGGCCAATGCATGCAAAAGCACCTTGTCCATATGGTCCGCAAGAACAAAATCTATCTTTTTCTTTACATTGGCGGGTATTTCCTCCAGGTCCTTCTCGTTTTCCACAGGAATAATGATTTCCGAAATCCCTGCCCTGTTTGCCGCGAGGCATTTTTCCTTGATACCGCCCACCGGCAGAATTCTGCCCCTGAGGGTAATCTCTCCGGTCATTGCTATATCCTTTCGAACCGGTCTGCCCGAAAGGGCCGATATAACAGCCGTAGCCATTGATATGCCCGCCGAGGGCCCGTCCTTGGGGATAGCGCCTTCGGGTATGTGGATGTGTATATCCATATCTTTATAGAATTCAGCATCAATATCCAGCTCCGCTGCCCTGGACCTTATATAGCTGATGCCCGCCCGGGCGGACTCCTTCATAACATCGCCCAACTGCCCTGTAAGGACCAGCTTGCCGGTACCCCTCATCGTGGTTACCTCTATCGAAAGGGTTTCGCCTCCGACGGGAGTCCATGCCAAACCCGTTGCTATGCCTATATCCACGCCTTCCTTTATTTTTTGGTATCTGTAACCGGGTATACCGAGGTATTTTCCCAGGTTGCTGCCTGTTACCCTCACGCCGGTTTTTTTATGCTCGACGATCTGCTTTGCCGCCTTCCTGCATATGTCGGCTATTCTCCGTTCAAGGTTCCTGACCCCGGCTTCCCGCGTATAGTAGTTGATTACATCCCTCACCGTTGCTTCGGATAAGGTTAAATTTTCACGGGTAAGCCCGTGCTCTTTGAGCTGTTTTGGAAGCAGGTACTTGAGGGCGATGTTTAGCTTTTCTTCCTCGGTATAGCTAGAAATATATATAACCTCCATCCTGTCCAAAAGCGGCCTGGGTATGGTATCGGTAGTGTTTGCCGTGGTTACGAATACCACCTTGGACAGGTCAAAGGGCACCTCCAGAAAATGGTCCCGGAAAGCATTGTTCTGCTCGGAATCCAGCACCTCCAGCATTGCCGAAGCGGGATCGCCCCTGAAGTCATTGCTCATCTTGTCAACCTCGTCCAGCAGGAATACCGGGTTTTTTGAACCCGCCTGCCGCATGGAATATATTATCCTGCCTGGGATAGCGCCCACATAGGTTCTTCTGTGGCCCCTTATCTCGGCTTCGTCCCTCACGCCGCCAAGGGACATACGGACAAAATTCCTGTTAAGGGACCTGGCTATGGAACGGCCTATTGAGGTCTTGCCCACTCCGGGAGGCCCGACAAGGCATAGTATAGGCCCTTTCATTCCTACCGCCAGCTGCCTTATCGCAAGGTATTCGAGTATCCTCTCCTTAACCTTGACCAGTCCGTAATGGTCCTCCTCCAGAACATCCCTTGCATATTTCAGATCCAGATTGTCCTCGGTTTCAGTTTTCCACGGAAGCTCGAGTATCCAGTCAAGATAACCCCTTATTACTCCTGTTTCAGCCGAACCCGGGGGCAGCTTCAAAAGTCTCTCTGCTTCCTTTATCATCTTTTCTTCAACTTCCTTGGTAAGCCCTGCCTTTTTTATTTTTTTCCTGTACTCTTCTACTTCAGACAGGACACCCTCCTCTTCTCCTAGCTCTTTTTGTATCGCCTTAAGCTGCTCCTTCAGGTAGTACTCCCTCTGCATCTTGTCTATTTGTCGCTTTACCCTCAGGTTAATTTTCTTTTCAACCTTTAATATATCAAGCTCCTTAATAAGTATGGTATGGAGTCTTTTAAGCCTTTCCAGGGGGTCAAAGGCTTCAAGTATCTGCTGCTTCTGGCTTATCTTGAGCGTAAGATTGGATACCACAGCGTCCGAAAACCGTGCGGGTTCCTCAATGTTGCCCACCGTCACAAGGGTATCCACCGCCGTCCTGTTGGTAAGCTTTACATATTCCTCAAAGCAGTCAAAAATCCCCCGCATAAGAGCTTCGGTTTCGGTATCCTTTGAAGCTTCCTCATGATCAATATACTCCTGTATTTCCACTTCAAAATAAGGCGTATCCTTTATTATGGCAGCTACTTTACCCCTGTTAATACCCTCCACCAGTACCCTTATGGTATCCCCGGGCAGCTTCAGAAGCTGTTTTATCCTGGAAACCGTACCTACCTGATAAAAGTCTTCGGCCGAGGGTTCGTCGGTAGCAGCATCCTTCTGGCTTACCAGAAATATAAGCTGGTCCTTTACCATTGCTTCTTCCAGAGCATTTACCGACTTGTCCCTTCCCACATCAAAATGGAGCATCATGTATGGAAAAACCGATATGCCTCTTAAAGGAAGGAGAGGTAAAACCCGGCTTTCTTTTGAGCGTTTCATGCCGATCACTCCCGCAAACTAATTAATATTAGTATATTTCCTTACTCTCTCCATATATCTGACAACTACATTATATAATAACTGTAGTAGTAGTTTTTTGCAACTTCCCATCACTTTCTTCCATTATAGCATACCCGATAACCTCTTCTATCCTTGAAACCCGCACAATTTCCAGGTCAAAATCCCTATAGGAGTCCTGCCAGTTTGCCTGTGGAATGAGTACCCTCCTGATTCCCGCCTGGCAGGCCGCTTCAAGCTTTACCGGTACACCTCCCACCGGCTTTATCTCACCCCGTATGGATACTTCTCCGGTCATGGCCAGCATATTATCTATCGGCTTTTCGGTAATAGCTGAATAAATGGCAGCAGCTATTGTGATGCCTGCCGAAGGGCCGTCTACCGGGATGCCACCGGGAAAGTTAATGTGTATGTCAAAATCCCTGGGGTCCACCCCTAAGAATTTTCTTATCACTGTTATTACATTGTCAACCGAACCCTTCGCGGTGCTCCGTCTTTTAAATCGTGTGACACCGTTGCCGGTTTCCTCCTCATCCACTATACCTGTAACTATAATTGTACCGCTGCCCCTGTCTACGGGTATTGCGGAGGCCTCAATATCAAGCAGCGCGCCGCTGTTTGCACCATGTACGGCAAGCCCGCTTACGCTTCCGACCTGGGGCAGTTCCTTTGGCCTGTTCTCCAGCCTGGGGGAATGATGCCCGCAGTTAACCACCCACTCTATATCAGTGGCGTCTATTTCCTTCCTGCCCTCGGTAATGCATACACCTCCCGCTATCTGTATCATATTTACCGCTTCCCTTCCGTTGGAAGCGTACTCGGCAATAAGTTCAGCGGCTTTGCCGGAAATTTTCAAACCGCTTTTTTGCGCCGCATTGACTGCAATTTTTTTGATATGCTCCCTGGTAAGAGGTTTAAAATATATCTCAATACACCTGGATCGCAGGGCAGGGGAAATTTCCTCCGCCGGCCGAGTTGTGGCGCCCACCAGGCGAAAATCCGCCGGCAGGCCGTTCTTGAATATTTCATGTATGTGAAGGGGTATGTTGGAATCCTCAGAGTTATAGTATGCACTTTCCAGAAACACTCTTCTGTCCTCCAATACCTTTAACAGCTTATTCATCTGTATGTGATGCAGTTCCCCGATCTCGTCAATGAAAAGTATGCCGCCGTGGGCCCTTGTCACCGCTCCCGGCTTTGGCTGGGGTATGCCCGCCATACCCATTGCACCGGCTCCCTGGTATATAGGATCATGCACAGAGCCCATAAGCGGATCGGCAATCCCCCTTTCATCAAACCTTACGGTTGTGGCGTCCACTTCCACGAAACCGGCTTTATGACCAAAGGGCGAAAGGGGGCTCTTTTTCGCTTCCTCCAGCACCAGTCTGGCCGCTGCGGTTTTCCCTATTCCCGGAGGACCGTATATTATAACATGCTGTGGATTGGGACTGCACATGGCTGCCCGGAGGGCCCGGATACCATCATTCTGGCCTTCTATTTCACAAAAGTCAGAGGGCCTGGTTTTTTCAGACAACGGCTGTGTGAGCGACACCCTTCGCATTTTCTCCAGCTTTTCCATTTCCTTTTTGGATTCCTTTTCGATAGCGCCTTTATTTCCCTGCTGGTTTTTCAATAGATTTAAAAAATATAGTCCAATTACTACCGCAAAGAAGAACTGGACTAAAAAAATTATCTCCGACACCTGTATCCATAAGCCTCCCTTCCCCCTGCTATACAATTATTATTTGCATACACGGTTTTTTTAGCATGCTATAAGGCAAGGCATTATTGGGATTTCGGGCAGGATATGGATGCAGACACGGGTATCAAACATAAGGAACGGTTCAGCACGAAAAAACACCTCCGGTTAATTCCCGGAGGTGCTATTATTTGCTTTTTTATGCGGTTTCATCGGTTTTACTGGTGGTCCGCCTGTTCGACTTTTGCTTTGGTTTCTTCTTGCGGGCAGGGTCCACAAACACCAGCGTAGGCTCGTTATCGTTCTCTATGGTTTCTTTGGTCACCACGCATTTTTCAACATCTTCCCTGGAAGGTATCTCGTACATAACATTTCTCATAATACCCTCCAGTATCGACCTTAGCCCCCTGGCACCGGTTTTTCTTTCAATGGCCCGCTGGGCTATTACCTCCAGTGCTTCCTTTTCAAAATCCAGCTCCACGTCGTCCAGCTTAAACAGCTTTTCATACTGTTTGACCAGCGAATTCTTTGGCTGTGTCAGTATGGATACAAGGTCCGAGCTGCTAAGGGGATCCAGGGTAACTATAACCGGCACCCTGCCCACAAACTCGGGAATAAGACCGTACTTGAGCAGGTCCTCGGGCAGTATTTTCCTGAGAATTTCACCAATATTCATATCACCTTTGCCCTTAATATCCGCACCGAAGCCAATGGACTTCTGGCCTACTCTCTTTTGTATCAGTTTCTCGAGACCGTCAAAGGCGCCGCCGCAGATAAACAGCACATTGGTTGTGTCAATCTGTATAAACTCCTGGTGGGGGTGTTTCCTGCCCCCTTGCGGAGGAACGCTGGCAACCGTACCTTCGAGTATTTTCAGCAGTGCCTGCTGCACTCCCTCGCCACTGACATCGCGGGTGATTGAAGGGTTTTCCGACTTCCTTGCAATCTTGTCAATCTCGTCAATATATATTATCCCCTTCTCGGCCCTTTCTATATCAAAATCCGCCGCCTGTATAAGCTTTAAGAGTATGTTTTCCACATCTTCTCCCACATACCCCGCCTCGGTGAGGGATGTGGCATCAGCGATGGCAAAGGGCACATTCAACATCCTGGCCAGCGTCTGCGCCAGCAGTGTTTTGCCCGAACCGGTGGGCCCAACTAGGATAATATTGCTCTTCTGGAGTTCAACGTCATCGTCCTTGTTTTCTTTGTTTATTCTCTTATAATGGTTGTATACCGCCACCGCCATGGATTTCTTGGCTTCATTCTGGCCTATCACATATTGGTCCAGAAAATCCTTGATCTCCTTAGGCTTGGGTATATCCTTCAGCACCTCATCCAGATCCTCTTCGAATTCCTCTTCGATTATTTCCTGGCACAGGTCAATACACTCATCGCATATATAAACCCCCGGACCTGCAATAAGCCTTTTTACCTGTTCCTGGTTTTTACCGCAAAAAGAACACCTGAGCTGCTTTTTGTCGTCAAACCTGGTCATTATTTCACCTCTCCCAATGTGTTATCACCTTGAAGTAATAACCTTGTCTATCAAACCATATTTCAATGCTTCGTCGGATGTCATGAAGAAATCCCTGTCGGTGTCCTTTTCAATTTTTTCCAAAGGCTGCCCGGTTTTTTCGCTTAATATCTTGTTGAGGCTGTCTTTCAGCTTTATAATCCTTTCGGCATGTATCTTTATTTCCACCGCCTGCCCCCGGGTGCCGCCTATCGGCTGGTGAATCATTATTTCACTGTGAGGAAGGGCAAACCTTTTGCCCTTGGCTCCCGCAGCCAGTAGAAAAGCTCCCATGGAAGCGGCCATACCCACGCAGATTGTGGACACATCCGATTTAATATACTGCATTGTATCGTAAATAGCCAAACCTGCGGATATCGAGCCCCCCGGGCTGTTTAAATAAAGGTGTATATCCTTATCCGGGTCTTCGGATTCAAGGAACAAAAGCTGTGCTACCACAAGGCTGGCAGTTATATCATTAACTTCATCGCCTAAAAATATTATTCTGTCCTTTAAAAGTCTCGAATAGATGTCGTAGGACCTTTCGCCGCGGCTGGTCTGTTCTACAACAATCGGTACAAGTGACATTTCAATAAACCTCCCTGACATTTGATTATTTTATATCAGACCTTTCAACCAACAGGTCTATGGTTTTCCTTATTATTATACTATCTTTGATATAGTTTAGTTCATCTTCGCCGAGGGACTTTTTGAACTTCCCGATGTCTTCCTGTTTATACTGTTTGGCCAGTTTTTCTATCTCCTGGTCTAATTCTTCCTCTGTCTCGGTAATTCCTTCCGTCTTTGCAACTTTTTCTAAGGTAAGCTGTGTTTTTACCCTTTCCTCGGCATCCTTGGCGAGATTGTTCCGGAGGTCCTCTGCTGAATTACCCATATGGTTAAGATAGTCCTCCAGCCTCAGACCCTGGTACATGAGCTGCATTTCGAAATCCCTTACCATTGCGTCTATCTGTTTTTCCTTCATTACATCCGGTATATCAACCTCGGACAGAGCGGTTACTTTTTTGATGACTTCGTTCTCAAGCTCGTTTTTAGTACGCTGCTCTGATTTTTCCTCCAGCTTTGTACGGATATCCTTTTTCAGCTCGTCGAGGGTGTCGAATTCGCTTACGTCCTTGGCAAATTCGTCATCCAGGACCGGCAGTTCCTTTTCCTTTATCTCCTTCACGTCCACATGAAACTCAGCCTCTTTACCCGCCAACTGCTCGGCATGGTAATCCTCCGGGAAATTGACCTTAACCGTAACGCTGTCTCCTACCTTTGCGCCGGCAAGCTGGTCTTCAAAGCCCTCGATAAAACGTCCGGAGCCAATAACCAGAGACTGGTTTTCCGCAGTGCCGCCTTCGAACTGCTCTTCTCCAACAAAACCCTTATAATCGATTATAACCATATCATCCTTTTTCGCGGGCCTTTCTTCAACCGTTATCATTCTTGCGCCGGATTCCCGCATGCTGTCCAGTTCTTTTTGCACATCCTCATCGGTAACAGGATATTCCCTTTTCTCTGCTTCTATTCCATTATAATCGCCCAAAACCACTTCGGGTTTAACTGTGACAACAGCTTTGAATATGAAGGGTTTTCCCTTTTCTATCTGGACTATGTCTATTTCGGGTTTGTCCACCGGCTGTAGGTTGTGCTCCTCCACAGCGGCCTCATAGGCATCAGGGCACACCTCGTTTATTGCATCCTCGTAAAAAATGCCCTCGCCGTAATGCCTTTCTATAATAAACCTTGGTGCCTTGCCCTTTCTGAAACCGGGTATGCTAAATCTGCCTGCATTTTTTTTGTAGGCTTTGTTAACGCCCCGCTCAAACTGCTCCTCACTTACTTCTATTTCCAGGGCAGCTGTATTGTTTTCTATTTTCTCCACTTTCGAACCCATATATGCTCCTCCTTGTTCGCATTAAATGATTATATGTACAGGGCTTTGTTTATGCCCGATTTGACTAAGACATTATAACATAACAACAAATTTATAACAAGCAAACGCAAAAAACAGACCTGTCCAGATCTGCTTTTTCTGTGGAGCGGAAGACGGGATTCGGACCCGCGACTTTCGCCTTGGCAAGGCGACGCTCTACCACTGAGCTACTCCCGCATATTGACCCATCAAGGCGGGCTACATAAAGTATATTAGCATATTTCCAAAAGCATTGCAACAGTAAAAACCTTCCCAACATCTGTCCCGCATACTCTCCTATCCATCTGTAAATGCCGGCTTGCTTTGCACCTTATATTTCTTTTTCCGTATGAATCGGTCAGCCCTTTGAAAGGAACCGACCGATTCATTTATTGTATTATTTAAAACTTCTGTCTTTGAAGGTGGTACAGCAGGTTCCTTCACTTGTTTGTGCACGGCCGTCACCCATGGCGTTTACTTCCACCGCGCTTGCCGTACAGTAATGCTCCCTCCAGTATTCGCAGTTGTTTACTCCGCATTTTACCTGCATTTTTGGTGCCGTCATATATACACCTCCCAACTTTTTTGCCTCTGATTTTATTATTTGCAGGCCGGAAAAAAATATTTGAAAATTTTTCTACAAAAACTTGCAATATTTTCTATTGTAATATATAATATTGTCACAAGTACATACAAACCCGATAAGGGCAAAGCCGTCGAAAGACGGTGACGCAAAACTAAAGGGGCTACAGCGCCACAGGCGCTATGCCAGCCAGTTGCCGGAATATATAATTTTGTATATTACCCGCACTGGTGTGCGGGTTTTTGTGTGTCCACTTTCCTCTAAAAAAACAGATAAAGGCAAAGCCGTCGAAAGACGGTGACGCAAAACTAAAGGGGCTACAGCGCCACAGGTGCTATGCCAGCCAGTTGCCGGAATATATAATTTTGTATATTACCCGCACTGGTGTGCGGGTTTTTGTGTGTCCCCTTTCCTTATTTGACTGGGGGTCAAACAGATGATGAGGGAAAAGAATGTATACAGGGTATTATTAATACTTTTGATATGTACAAGCCTTTTGATGGGCACAGGCTTGACAGTTCAGGCTGCCTACAGTGTGGGCTTCAAGTCGGCTGCCATTGAAATAACCTCTCCGGATACAAACGGTCAAGCCTTTGACGGTAGCCTGTACGTGGAAGGGAAAACCGGTCTTTCCCAAATATGGCTCTGCGTAAGAGGTCCGGAAGGCGAGCTGGAAACCTACCCGGCAGAGGTTACGGATGACGAATTCCGGGTCAGGCTGCATCTGCGGTTTGGAAAGGGCACCTATACCGTTTGGGCAGGGGACAATCCCACCAAATTCGACGGCAAGATACGTTTTGAAGTTAAAAATTCCGTAACCGAGGATATCAGATATACGGCACCCTCAGCCTATGTGGACAGCAGCCATAAAGATGTACAGGCCCTTGCAAAAAGCCTTGTCAGGCCGACCATGACGGACATGGAAAAGGTACAGGCCATCCACGACTGGGCTGCTTCAAATATTAAGTATGATTACAACGCATACCTTAACGGCGAAAATATACTGCGAACAGCAAGCGAAACCATAAAAGACAAAAAAGGAACCTGCCGGGACTATTCCTTTGTAGTGGCAGCTCTTGCCAGGGCATTAGGAATACCCGCTAGAATTGTATATGGAAATGTTGCCGATTCGGATAAGGGCTGGAAGTCACAGCTCCATGCCTGGAATGAACTGTATGCCGATGGGCGCTGGGTTAAGGCGGACGCTACCTGGGATGCGGGATACATTAAAGAAGAGAGGTTTATAACCTCCCTCTCAGACAAATATTTTGACCCCGATACTACATTATTTGCTAAAACCCACCAGGCAACATCGGTAACGCTTCATTAAAAAACTATGCCAAAAACAGAAAGTCTTATAGACCCCTCCTTATTTAAGGGTAGCGGATTCCACCGCTGCTTTTTTTGTGCCCCCTACTCCTCCATAGCAGCCCTTACAACAAGCCGCTGACTGGCGCTGCCCACCGGATGGCAGGTTGTCAGTGTAAGAACCGGATAGCCGCAGTCATCAATTACGCTCCAGTCATTTTTGGCTACGACAAATACCTCCTCAACCCTGTAGGTATAACCCCGTAAGTCATAGCCCACTATAATTTCATCCCCTTCACTGAGCTTATCCAAATGCCGGAACCATGCTCCGTGCATAGTCCTGTGGCCTGCAATTGCTGTATTGCCTTCACCCGGCAGCACGGATTCCCGGTACCAGCCCGGCCCCTTGGCAAGCTCTGGCAGGTCTGTACCTTCAAGCACCACCGCCGACAGTTCAAGCTCAGGGATTTCAATGGTCATAAAGGCTCCGTCCGGCATATGCTTAACGGGAATTTCCCTGACTTCCTCCGTTTCCGGTATGTTCTCCTCCGGCTGCTCCATCACGGGGTTTTGGGCTTCCTCCAGAGAAGTCTTAAGCTTGGCCTGGTGATACTCCGCATACATTCTGGTAAAAAGGGGATAAAGCATAAGCAATATCCCCATTATAACCAGTATCCAGCTCAGCTTATTTTTATTATGCATTTTTTCACTGCTGCTCTGAGCCATTTTTTTGTCTCCTTCTTGTATAGGCTGCGTTTAGCGTCGCTTTCTTACGTACAGTCCCAGTCCCGCCAGGGCGGCTCCCATGAATACGAACACTGCGGGATTTCCACCGGTAAAGGGCAGGTCGCCCAGCTGCGGAGCCACTACCATAGGCTCTTCATCCACTACAACCGGTTCTTCTGTCGGAGCTGTGAATACTATAGGCTCTTCAGGAACTTCGACACTGCTGGTAGTAATTCTACGTCTTGGTGTACCACCACCGCCGCCGTTGTCATCGTCGTCGTCGTCATCGTCATCATCATCATCATCATTATTTTTAGTGTTAACCACATATACTGTGGTTATATCTTCGCAGTCTATATATATATCCGGGCATTCATCAAATTCTTCGAAATCTCTGTCTAAATATTTAACCTCATAATCGTCCATGTCTATTTCTTCCAGTGTGTAATAATAGCCTTCACACTCCAGATCTTCGAATAGAATTTCTCCGTTTTCATCTGTTGTACCTGTCCTCGGCCAATCATCGTCTGTGTCTAGGGCTAAAACGCGTGTTTGAGGTTCCCATAGATGACGATAGAGTTTAAATTCTACGCCTACATGAGGCTCTCCGCCCCTCTCGTCAAGGGTCTTCACTACCCTTATGCCGGCTTCAGGTTCATCTTCTTCTTTAGTATTATGCACTTCTACTGTTTCTGTCTCACCAGCTTTTACCTCTATTTGTTCATCCGGATCAAGATCGGTTTCATATCCGTCAGGCACAATTTCTGCCAGTGTATAAAGACCTGGTTCCAGATTGTCAAACAGAATTTCTCCGTCTTCATCAGTAACTCCTGTTTTCGGCCAGCTGTCTTCTCCAGCTATGAGAAGACGTGGGGCTGGTCCCTGTTCGTATTTATCCAGAATAAAGGTAATTCCGTTGGGATCTGAATCATCAGACATAGTCTTGATTACCTTTATGCTGCCTGTTTGTATTATCTTTACCTCTGCTTCATCTTGAGCAGTTATTTTCTTGAGGACTATACCTTTGAACCATTTTCCGGTTACCGTTGCAGTATTCACCAAGAATCCGGATTCATCAAGACCCTCTTGTCCGGTCACTACGTACTCTTTGGTAAATTCTGTTGACTGGCCCGACTTAAGAAGCCGCGGTAATATTGGTTTAAAGATATTTCCAAGCTTATTATCATATACCTTTTCTATATATATATTAGCTTCGCCTGTGTTGATAACCTCATAGGTATAGGTGATTGTGTCCCCGGTTTTGGCTTCTCCGGGATCTGCTGTTTTATTGATCTCTATTCCGGCTTCCAGTAATTCTAATAGTACCACAACAAGAACAATGTCGGTATCCTGAACGGTTATATCTTCGTAATCACCTGTTGCCTTTGCCACATTGGTAAGGGTACCTGCCTTTTGAGGGGTGTAGGTATATGTACCTGTGGCTGTTTCACCCGGCTCAAGGGTACCATCTTCCCCAGGGAATTCCAGGTTTATTACCGGCTGAACATCAATCTCGCTTATCAGGTAATAAATTTTATCAGTAATCTGTACATTGGTTAGTGGAACGTCTCCGGTATTTTTCACCTTATATGTATAGGTGATTTCGGATCCTGCCCTTACAACCTTTTTGTCTACGGTTTTGGTAATTTTAATATTAGGATTGGCAGGCTCTACCGGAGGCTCTTCTTCACAGGCAGAGAATTTAAAATTACTGAGTGCAGGAGAGCCTGTTATATCTCCTCCTGTCTTGGCAGTAACCTCAAACGTCCATTTTTGATTGGAGAAACCAATAAGTTTAATGTCGTATTCTGAAATATGTGTTTTCCCGCTCTGTCCGGGGCTGTGTACCGCTCTAAAAGTAACGGTTTCACCAACACTTTCTATTGTCAATACTTCACTTTCAACGGTTGATGCCTTTGCTATTATATCTATCGGTACCCCGGACCAGTCAGCAATACCCGATTCATCATAGTCATCAAGGCCGCTTCCATCAAACACAAAAATTCTTTTGTTTATACCGTCTTCTTTGTATTCAAATTCGGGGTCAAAACCCTCAAACTTCGCCCAATAGCGAATATGATCTTTATGCTCAATATCAAGATCATATGTATGTTCGGGCTCCGGTTCTGTTACTTCCACTTCTACTACATCGCTTGTTTCTTCTATATAATCTGATGCGGTATAATATGCTTTAACTGTTGCTTTATTACTGAATGTACCAATATCACCTTCATCGGTTGTATAGGTTAGGGTTCCTGATTTGCTTGCACCTTTCGCCAGGCTTGCAACGCTGTCAGGATCGTCCCCGTTATCTAATATCACCGTTATATCGGTAAGATCTATATCGCCTGTATTTTCTATACTGTAATTATACGTTATAGTTTCTCCTGCCTCTACTGTAGTGTCATCCGTACTCAGGGTTATTTCTATGTCTGGTTCCGGCTGTGTTATTGTTATAGATACTTGGGCATCATCTGAAACTTTAGCTCCATTAAGATTTGAATTTCTGTATCCCTCTGCCTCAACTGAGAATTCAAGAGTGTCCCCATCTGTATCTTTTATTGTGTATGTCCGTGTATAGTCTAGTTTGATGCCTTTAGAAAGGGTACCTATTGTAACCCTATTACCAAAGCTATCTTCTAAAACAACTCCATATATATCATTATCATTACCACTTATGTTTTCAACCTCATATTTTACAGTGATTACTTCATCTACTCGGGCCTCATTCGGATAATCGGTAATTCTAACCTCCATATTATATCCGCCTGATAATAGAACAAACTCATCTTCCAATTCCAGATCATTGCCCATTATACCAGCGCCAAATACCATTAATCCGCCTTCGTCGCCTTCTTCATCGTCGCCTTCTTCATCATCGCCTTCTTCATCGTCGCCTTCTTCATCGTCGCCTTCTGCATCGTCGCCTTCTTCATCGTCGCCTTCTTCATCATCGCCTTCTTCGTCGTCGCCTTCTGCATCGTCGCCTTCTTCATCGTCGCCTTCTTCATCATCGCCTTCTTCGTCGTCGCCTTCTTCGTCATCGCCCTCGATACCGTCGCCTTCTGCATCGTCACCTTCTGTACCGTCACCTTCGGTGCCGTCGCCCCCATCGCCGTCATCGCCGCCATCGGAACCATCAAACTGTTCCTGCTGCTGGCCCGTCAGGTCAAGCCCGTCATCATCACCGGTCTGTGCCAGAGCTATACTGGAAGATACTAAAAGCATAACAATAGCCAGTACAGCAATAATCTTTCTTGTTCCAGCTTTTCTTATAGCCAATTCATTCACTCCTTTATTTATAATAAGTAAAATACCCCAAATATTTCTTACTATATTCTTGCCACTTCTTCTGTCAAACATGTACCTCTGCCGTGAATTACCCGCAATCCGTCATATGTATCCGTGCACAGCCGTTATACAAACCCCCTACAATACCTTGCTTTTATTATTACCCCCTTCCCCCTCTTCCATATTCAACCCCCAGGACCTTAGTCTCGCCATCTCTTTTCTGCTAATAAACATACCTTCCTCAATCAAATGCAGCATCTCCATATAGCTTCTGAAGGGCACTGATTTCCCCTCTTCTATCCAGTGTATATACCCTTGCACGCTGAAGTTTTCCGAATATACTACTTTAATCATGAAGGTAGGGGTGGCACCGGATGTCCGATGGGCACTGTTTTCTTTCGCAGGTATATTTTGCATGATAATCCCTCCAAATACAGCTCTTATGTCCTGCTTCATTTCGTATTATAGCAGAGGCCGATTATATTTTACGTTCATGTTGATTACATCTTTTGCACAGTACAATTACATTTCAATTACAAAAACCCCCTGAAGGTTTTCCGGGTAATCCGGAATCTCCTTCAGGGGGTTAGTTAACATAGAGTATATTGAATTTTATTATTTAGGCAAAAAAGGGCTTCTTATCGGATGTTATCGGTTTAAATGAAATGTCTACCGAAATGCCGTTATGCTCTGCCGTGCTATTAAATTTCTTAAGAATTCGCCTGCTGATCAACACAAGTGCATCCTGCTGCACATCCGTCAGAAGGACTATCATCTGGTGGTTATTCCATTGTGTATACACGTCTCCCCTTCGCAGTGAATCCTTGAGTACCGATTTTAATGTTTCGGCAATCTTCCCGAGTTTGTCATTCGAAACCTCTCCGCTGTCAGCAGTAACTGTGACAAGGCCCAGAAATTCTTTGGTTTGTGCCCTTATACTCCTGCGCTCTTCAAGGTTGTATATGGTCCTGAAGTACTCAATATCGCAAAACAGAGCCCCTTCCATATCATCAGCATAGGTAAAGCTTTTGCTAAGGGTTGATAGGTCGGCTTTCTGGATATTCTTTTCCCCTGCAACAATTTTGCTGTATATGCCTTTGAGTGCGGGAGAGGGCTTTACAGACAGTTCCCTGTACATTCTCCCGGTAATATAGTTGTAATGGCTCAGGGCATTTTTATATTCCTTCAAATCCAGCAGGGCTTCCAGAAAGAATACGTGCAGAGCTTCTTCAAAGGGCTCGTAACAAACAGCCTGCTCAAAGTGTTCAACGATTTCTTTGCAGCGCCCTTTAGACTTCAACAGCTCAAAGAGCCTGATGAGCGACTGCACATAAAGCCTGTGATAGCGGTTCCTGATGGTAAACACCCATTCGCTGGCGGCAATATCCGCCAGATACTCGCCTCTGTACAACCTGATCGCTTCAATGTATCTGCCTATTGCTTCATCGGGATTGTCACTTCTCATTTTATCAGCGATTTTTATGTTTTTTTCAAACAGAACTGCGTCCACCAGGCAGTTTTCCCCGATATTTAATACATAGTATCCGTTTTGGAAGGCTATGTCCAGGTATTTAACATCCCCTACGGCATTGCCGTTTATTCCCATACCGTCAAGGGTTTTACGCAGCCTGAAAATCTGGGTCCTGAGGGTATTTTTAGGATCAGCGTATTCCGAATCGTTCCACAGGTTCTCGGCTATATATTCCGGAGAAAGCTTTTTGTCCCTGTATGTAATGAAATATTTAAGCAGTTCCAGCCTTTTATGGGATCTCTTGTTTCTTTCCATAAGAGATTTGCCGGATCTTTTTATATCAAAATCTCCCAGCGTCAAAACCTCTATACTCATTTACATACCCCCAATTGCCAATTTATAGGATTGGCATCATATCTTATTGTACTAAATGTTACAGCATATTTCAATACATTGTATAATAAATAGTGGTAAAATATTACATGTTTTGACTTATGTCGATAAAATGAGTTATTATTAAATAGAAGAAATATTCCGATATATAGTATGTAAGGCCAATTTTACCTTTATATTATCTGCCTGTGAGAGGGAGGCTTTTCCTTTGATTGATTTTGATATTAAGATATTGGATAAGATACTGTCTGAAACGATTGATAAAATCCAGGAGGGCAAAAAGGAAGTTGACGAAATAAGCGAGCAGGTTAGCAGTGAATGTGAGAAACTCCGGGATGACCTTGCGGAGATAAGCGAGAAAGTAAGACTTATCATCGAAAAAGTGGACAGCTTCCAATACAAGGAGCAGCTTGCAAGGTACGATTTATTCCTTACCAACAAGGAATATATGAAACACGGAGAGGAAGACATGAAAAAAGCATACAACGTGGCACTCGACCTCCAGCACAGGTACAAGGAGCTACAGCAGGAGGAAAGGCTTCTGCGTCATGAAAGGGATAACCTGACCAGAAGGTATAAAAAACTCTCGAATACCGCCGACAGGGCAAAATACCTGTCAGGGCAGATTACCGAAGTGATAAGCTTCCTGGCAACAAGCCTGCAGGGTATGTCGGGCTACATAAAAAGACTGCAGAACAAAGAGGAAATGGTTATGGCCATTATAAAAGCGCAGGAAGAAGAGAGAAAATCAATGGCAAGGGAAATACATGACGGCCCCGCCCAGGCTATTTCCAACGTGGTAATACGGGCCGAAATCTGCAAGCATCTGGGTATTGAAAATATACAGCTGCAGGAGGAGCTTGAAGGCCTGGTAAGGACAGCCAACACCAGCCTTGAGGATATACGCAGGATAATATTTGATTTAAGGCCCATGCATCTTGACGACCTCGGCCTTATTTATGCGGTTATAAAATACTGTGAGGAATTCGAAAAACAAACCGCAATAAAGCTTACGGTAAACCATACCGACTGCGACAAACGGTTTGACAACACCTTTGAGATATCCATATACAGAATAATACAGGAGATACTCAATAATTGCCGCAAGCACTCCCAGGCCACAGATATAACGATAGACTTTGTTATGACACCGCTTAATATAAAAATCTCGGTTAAGGATAACGGAATCGGCTTTGATCCCAAGGATGTTGATTATACAAAGCATTTCGGGATAAAGGGCATCCGGGAAAGGGTCAATCTTATGGAGGGAAGTGTCAGTATAGATTCCGTCAAAGACAAGGGCACGGCAATCTATATAGAGGTACCATTTAATTAAGGAGGGTGAATATGGGCGCAATCAGACTAATGGTTGTTGACGACCATGCGATTGTCAGACAGGGCCTTATCAAGCTGATTGAAATGAACAAGGAGTTCAAAGTAGTCGCCGAGGGTTCCGACGGCCGTGAAGCGATTAAACTATTAGAGCTTCACCGACCGGATATCGTTCTTATGGATTTGAACATGCCGGATATGGACGGCATAGAGGCCTGCAGAAAAATAACCGAAGGCAGCACAGCTCCTAAGGTTATCGCCCTTACAGTATGCGAGGAGATTGACATAATAACCGATGCCCTGGCCGCCGGAGCCAAGGGGTATATCTTAAAGAATACAAGCCTTGAAAACCTCACCACGATTATAAGGGAGGTTCACGAGGGAAAAGCGTATATTGACCCGTCGGTGGCCACCGGCTTAATCGACCGGTACAACACTTTCGCCCGTCAGGCCGGGGAGAAAACAACCTGCCCCCTTTCGGACAGGGAGGTACAGGTGCTGGAACTGGTATCAAAGGGTAAGACAAACCGGGAAATAGCCGGAGAGCTTTTTATCAGCGAGAAAACTGTAAAAAACCATGTAACCAGTATACTTAGAAAGCTGGATGTCTCCGACAGGACCGAGGCCTGCGTAACGGCAATGAAAAAACAGTATATATAACGCGGCAGCCGGGAACCGTCCCCTGCCGCACCGTATAAGGAATGGGAACCTGTCCCTTTGGGACGGGTCCTATTTTTTTATGGGTATATGTGCCTACCCGAAAATTGAGCCCAGAAACTTCCAAAATAGGCCGAAAGGCTGATTCCAGCGCACCTTCGCCGGTGGTATCATATTAATTACCAAATAAACATGAAGGGAGTGCATGGTAACATGTTGAGAACAATAAAAAATTTCCTGGCAGACGAAAGGGGTCAGGCATCAACCGAGTACGCGGTGATAATCGGAGTAATAGCCCTCGCTCTTATCGGAGTTTTGGTAATATTCAGAGGACAGTTACAAAGTATATTTACAAGTGCCGGTGATGAACTTATTGATAATGCAGTTCCCACCCCGTAATAATTCCCCTTGTCCTGCTGAGACAGACGGCAGGACTTTTTTTTAGAAACAGGAGGGATTTTGATGAAGTACATTCTCCTTCTTTGCATACTTGCGTTATGCACCATAACCGATATAAAGGAAAGAAAAATCCACAACCCGGTGCTGGTGGTGGGCGTCATAATGGCCCTTTTGCTTAACTGCTACGAAGGCGGCCTGCATGGTGCCCTTGAAACACTCAAGGGCCTTGTGGCAGGAACCGCGGTTTTCTTCGTGCCCTATCTTTTAGGCTGGCTGGGTGCGGGGGATGCGAAGCTTACCGGTGTTATAGGCGCCTTTTTCGGATGGCAGTTTATAATTTACGCCACGCTGTGCATAGCGATGGTGGGTGGAATTATTTCTGTATATTTTCTTGTCCGCCAGAAAAGAGGCAGCTCACTATTAGGCAACCTTCGCATGTTTTTTTTCACCCGGTCTTCCTACTATATACGAGAACATGATGAGAAATACACCTTCCCCTATGCCGCTGCCATTATGCTGGGTACGGCTCTGGCTATGGGACTGCAGGTGATGGGCTATGTTTAAAAGGTTCTGGAGGAACAACAGAGGCCAGTCCCTTGTGGAGTTTTCAATATCGCTGCCGGTTCTTTTGCTGATTATAGCCGGCATGCTTGAGTTTTCCAGGCTGGGAGGCACCCTCCTTATGGTAAACTACGGCGCCAGAGAGGGTGCACGGGTGGCCGCCCTGGGTGCAAACGACAGCTCTATAATAGAGCAAATAAAGGAATCAACTCTGCTGCTTGACGACAGCAAGCTGGTGGTGGATATTTCCCCGGAAACCCAAAGAACCAGTAATGAAAACGTATCAGTCACCGTTAAGTATCCGGTGGATATAAATATACCTGTAATTAACAAATTAATCGGTACTACCAAATGGGTGACGGGAAGCCTTACCATGCGGGTAGAGTGAGAACCGTCACATCTAAGTCAAATTTTGGGAGGGATGTGGAATGTTAAAATTTTTCAAAAAAGAAGACGGAGTAGTGCTGGTACTGTTTGCCCTGTTACTTCCGGTTATACTTGGCTGCACCGCATTGGTGGTGGATTTTGGCATCCAGTACGGCAGCAAGGTGAAGCTTCAAAACATTGCTCAGGCCGCAGCTCTGGCCGCAGCCCAGGACGCAGGGCAGGATCCCTCCCTTGCATATGACAAGGCCTGCGAATACCTTAATTTTAACGGTGTCCAGGAACATGAGGCACAGATTGACATTTCCCAGCCCGAAGCAAGCGCCCGGGTAATCATAACAAGGGAATCCGACTATTATTTCGGCCGTATACTTGGTTTTCGGACAGCAGATATTTCAGCCGGTGCCAAGGCGGTAAGCGTAGGCCTATCGTCTGTTACAGGGGCTGCTCCACTGGGCATCCTGTCCGAAGATTTCGTCTACGGCCAGAAATATAAACTTAAATGCGGCGCTCCCCCCGAATTCGGGTCGGGTAATTTCGGCGCTTTAAGGCTTGGAGGCATGGGGGCCTCGGACTATGAGGAAAACTTAAAGGACGGCTACCCGGGAAAACTGGAAGTGGGCGACATTGTGGATATTAAAACCGGTAATATGTCGGGTCCCACCGAACGGGCCATGGACTACAGGTTTGCAAAGGACAACCGGGTGCCGCCCAATACCTTCGACGACCATGACCGGGACGCGCCGCAGATACTCTATGTGCCGGTGATTGAACCCTACGAGGTAAATGGCAGTAGTGTCCACTCGGTACGGATACTGGGCTTTGCAGCATTCTTTGTGACCGGTGTGCCCGGCGGCGGCACTGAAAGTGAAATTGAAGGCTATTTTATCAAAACGGTGAAAAACGGCGGCGGTGGTGAAGGACAGACAAACTACGGCCTTGTAACATGTAAACTAGTTGATTATTAAAGGGGGTTCTTATGTGAGCAAGAAAATAATTTTTCTGACACTGTTGTTGACCATTATCACATCCGCCGCAGTGTATTTTTATCTGGAAAACTATAAAGCTTCCATAAACGACAGGGAATACGTGCAGGTGGTTGTTACAAACCAAACCATCCCCAACCGTGAAAAAATCACCCAGGATATGCTTGAGACGGTGACTATGGACAGGGAATACGTTCATCCCAATGTCTTCAGGAACATTAAGGACGTAGCGGGGGGAATTTCCACCACCAGGATAGCAAGCGGCGATGAAGTATTAATGGATTATGTCGCCTCTCCCGGTGATATAGAAAAAGGTCTGGCCTTTGTCGTACCCGAAAACATGAGAGCCATAACCATACCGGTAAATGAAATTTCGGCCCTTAATTATATGGTGAGACCCGGAGACATGGTTGACGTTATAGTAACCATAAGCCTTCAGGAAGAACAGTGGGACGGAACAATCAGAAGCTTTGAGCAGAGCAATTATGTACTGCAAAGGGTTTTCCTGCTGGCAACCAATGATAACCTTGGCTACGACAACGGCTTTATTAATCAGGACGGCGGCAGCGGCAGCAAAAATACGGTAACTCTTGCGGTCTACCCCGAGCATGCCCTGCCGCTGGCCATGGCTGCCGACTATGGTACAATCAGGCTGCTGCTTAGGAATCCTGCGGATGATGAGCTTACTTCGATAAAGCCATCCCAGCTTAAAGACTTTATTCGAAAGGATGAGGTCAGATGAGCATTAAAGTATTGATAGTCGATGATGTCTCCGAAACCTGCAGCAATATTTCCAAGCTGCTTTCCTTCGATGATGAGATTGAAATAGTTGGGACAGCGAATAACGGAAAGGATGCCATAGGCTTTTGCCAGAAAAACATGCCGGATATCATACTGATGGATATAAACATGCCGGTTATGGACGGGATAGAGGCCACCGAAAAGATTTCGGTCCGCTACCCAGATATATCAATCGTTATGATAACTGTCCAGGGTGAACTGGAATATATAAAAAAGGCCATGGTTGCAGGGGCAAGGGATTATCTTGTCAAACCCTTTACGGCGGATCAGCTTATAAACTCGGTAAAAAAAGTACACCAAATGGAAAGCAGGAAGAACAGGAAAAAACCACCCGCCGTATCTTCCAAACCAAAGGTATTATCCGTTTACAGTCCCAAGGGAGGCATCGGCACCTCTACCATAGCTGTCAACCTGGCGGTAATGATGCAGCAGCTGACCGGCAAAAAAACGGTGCTCCTTGACCTTGACCTCCAGTCAAGCGATATAGCGGTTATGATGGATTTAAACTTAAGCAAAACCATAAGCGACATAGTCCAGGATATCGGTTTCCTGGACTGGGATATATTGAACGAGTACCTGTACAAGCACAGTTCCGGCGTAGACGTGCTGCTTGCCCCATCAGAGCCGCAGTATGCCGAGCTGGTCAAACCGGAATACATAGAAAAAATAATCAAGCTGTTAAAACAGCATTATGACTTCATAGTTATTGATACCTCATGCATTCTGGATGCCTTCAACCTGTCGCTGATGAACTTGTCGGATGAAATACTGCTGGTGCTTGCCCTTGAGCTTCCCACTGTCCGCAGGGTGAAAAAGATAGGCGAACTGTTAAGGGAACTGGGCGTATCAAACAATGTCCGTTATGTGCTCAACCGTTCTTCGGACGAAATAGGGCTTAACAGGAAGGAAGTTGAAAAACATCTCAATATAACGATTGACAACCATATTTCTTCCAACGGCAAGGTTGCAATCAGCGCACTAAACAGGGGCAATCCATTTGTTATCAGCAATCATACGTCAAAGATAAGCGACGATATCAAAAAACTCGCACTAAACTGCGCAGGGGCAGGACAGGGCAAGAAGAAGAAAAGCCTGTTTTCATTTTAACGGTATAAGTATGGAGGGGTTATAAATGTCACTTTTGGAAATGCTGGAAAACCAGAAGAAGAAAACCGAAGACGTCGGGGGCAGCAACGTTATAAAATTCGAGAACAACGACAAGTACGAGGAATTGAAGACCACCATCCACCAGCTGCTTATAAAAAAGCTGGAGCAGGAGGATAAGATTTCCAACGTTGACGAGAATGAGCTCAAGAAAGAGATTAAAAGCTTTGCCGGCGAATATATGCAAATCAATGCGCCTCACATTCCCCGCACCGACAGGAGTATCATTATCGATTATCTGATAGACGAAATATGCGGTTACGGTCCTATCACCGAGTTTCTTAAACAGACGGATATAGAAGAAATCATGGTGAATGGCCCCTATCAGATATATATCGAACAGAAGGGAAAGGGAAATATGCTGACCGGTAAAAAGTTCCGCGACAGAGCCCATGTAATGCACGTTATTGAAAAGATAATCAGCCCCCTTGGTAAGCGGGTGGACGAAACCAAGCCCTATACCAATGCAAGGCTGCCCGACGGCTCAAGGGTACATGTCATAGTGCCGCCGGTAGCGCCCAAGGGGCCTTATATATCCATAAGAAAGTTCGAAACCGACCCTTTTACCATAAACGACCTTATAAGCTTTAACACGTTAACCCCGGAAATGGCAAGATTCCTTGAAGCCTGCGTAAAGGCACGGATAAACATTATGGTTTCGGGCGGTACTTCCTCCGGAAAAACCACCGTCCTCAACTGCCTTACCTCCTTTATCAGCGATAATGAAAGAATACTGGTAATTGAGGATTCGATGGAACTGCAGCCCAGAGGAAACCATATTTTAAGACTTGAGGCAAGGGACGCAAATATAGAGGGCAAGGGAGAGTTTACCATAAGGCAGGCGGTAATTGAGGCCCTTCGCATGAATCCTACCCGGCTGATAATAGGAGAGATCCGCGGTGCGGAATGCTTTGATTTTCTCCGGGCAAGCAACACCGGACACCGGGGCAGTATAAGCACCGCCCATGCAAACTCTCCCCGGGACCTGCTGCATGCACTGGAAACCATGACCATGATGTCCAATATTGACATCCCCCTGGTTGCGATAAGGAGATATATAGCCAATACCGTCGACCTTGTCATACAGCAGCAGCATATGGAGGACAGCACCAGGAAAACGGTAAGCATAACCGAAGTGTGCGGTATGGAGGGGGATGTTATCCAGCTTCAGGAATTATTCAAATATGAGCAACAGGGTGTGGAATACGGCGGCAGGGTGACGGGCAAATTTATGTGCACCGGGGTCAGGCCTACCTTTATGAGCAGGATCAGGGCAGCGGGCATACCCATGCCGGACAGCATTTTTACAAAGTCGGACTAGGCAATACCGCATTGACGCGGCGGATACCGTAAACAAGGAACCTGTTCCCCTGTTTGAGTGGGGGCAGGCCCCGTAACAGCAGCAGGAGGTGGATTTAATGGAGCAAATGTTTCTGGCACTGCTAATATTTATAACCATATATTTAATAAACCTTATCCTCTTTAAAGCCCTGTACAAAAAGCAGCTGCGTCAGAATAAAAGAGTTGGCAGGTACCTCGCGGCAGGCGGCGCGGGAGACCTGAGGGGCGAACTGGGCTTCTCGATACAGTCCCTGGTAAGAAGGCTGGGCAAGTCACTGCTTAAGGAGGACAGGTCGGCAAAATTAGAGCTGCAGCTTCTGAGGGCGGGAGTTCTTTTAAAGAGTGAGGAGTATATAATCCTTGTCTACTTGTCGGTACTGGCTCCCCCCCTTTTGATATATGCGCTTACAGGCAACATATTTGCATCTGCCGTTACTGTCGTAGCCGGACTTATCGTGCCCAAGCAGCTTCTTAACGTCGCCATCAGGAAAAGGCTTGATAAATTCAACCACCAGCTTCCCGATGCCGTAAGCGTTATGATATATTCCCTGAAATCGGGTTTAAGCCTTATACAGGCATTGGAAAGCGTTGCAAACGAAATGTCTGAACCGATAAAAAGCGAGTTCAAAAGGACGGTAAACGAAATAACTATCCTGAGCCGTCCGAAGGAAGATGCCCTTGAAAACATGAACAAGCGGATTAACAGCGATGACTTAGACCTCGTGGTCACGGCAATAGCCATACAATCCCAGGTTGGCGGCAACCTTGCCGAAGTCCTTGACAACATAGTTGAAACAGTCAGGGACAGGATCGCAATCAAGGGAGAGATAAAGGCTATTACCGCCCAGGGCAGAATTTCGGGAATAGTAGTTGCATCCATTCCGGTATTTGTGGGGACCATGATTCTTTTTATGGATCCGGGGTATTTACAGCCCCTTATAGCTGACCCCGTGGGATGGATGTTGATTGGCTTTTCAATTCTTTCAGAATTTATTGGCTTTATGTTTATGAAAAAAATAATCAATATAGAGTTTTAGATTCGGGGAGGTATAACCATGATGACCTACCTTGTAGCATTGATTTTTGTGACACTTTTCTTTATATTCTATTCAATAATGCTTGCAATAGGCAAAAACCGGGAACGCTCGGTCAGAAGAATAGCAAAGTATGTAAAACAGAAGGAGAAAACCGCCCTGGATTTGGAACTCAACAGGTCGCTGTCCGACAGGATTTTTATGCCCTTTTACAGGAAGCTGTCCAACAGCATATCCAAAATGGTACCGAGGAACCGGCTGGACACCCTCGATGTCAAGCTGTACCACAGCGGACTTAAGGTAAGGCCCCAGGAGTTTTTAATGCTGCAGTTTATCTGCATGGCCGTTATACCCTCGCTGGTTGCCTTCGCTCTCTACCGGGCCGGCTATGATACGGTTGAAACAATGGTTTTATTATTACTGTTTGCGGCAGGGGGTTATGCCCTTCCCAGGTATTATCTTTCTTCTAAAATAAATGAAAGAAAAGGCAAAATGCGCCGGGAGCTTCCCGGAATGATTGACCTGCTTACCGTCAGTATGGAAGCGGGATTAAGCTTTGATATGGCGCTTACGAAAATTGTTTCCAAATCGGCGGGTATGCTTACCGAACAACTGGAACTGGCGTTAAACAGAATAAAACGGGGTATTCCCAGAAGTCAGGCATTGAAGGAAATGGCGCAAAAGGCGGATGTGGATGAGCTTACAAACTTTATACTAACGGTACTGCAGGCCGAAAAACTGGGTATCAGCATAAGCAAAATATTAAAGGTTCAGGCGTCCCAGATGCGTGAAGCAAAGAAGCAGTGGGCCAGGGAAAAGGGCGGTAAGGCGGCGGTAAAGATTATCATACCGCTGGTAATATTTATTCTGCCGGTGCTCTTTGTGGTCCTGCTAGGACCTTTGCTGCTAAACGCAAGGGAGTACTTTTGATAAAAACCCCGGGAGGAAAGAATATGCTTATAAACAAGGATACCGGAAACATAATAGCAAGCAGGGTATTTGTCGCAAGAAAATTCTGGCCAAAGCTTAAGGGCTTGCAGTTTAAACAAAACATTCCGCCGGACTTTGCCTATATTATTGAAAACTGCAGCAGCATACATACCTGCTTTATGCGGTTTGACCTTGACGCCGTTTTGGTGGACGGCGACTGGAAGGTATTATGGGTATACAGAGGTTTAAAGCCCTTCAAAATGACGCGGTCCGTAAAGGGCGCCCGGGCGGTAATTGAGTTAAAGCATGGAAACCTGCAGGTTGAGCCTGGTCACAGGCTGGAGCTAATCGGATGATACGGCTGCGGACGGGTTATCTGTCTTACCTCCCAGACTTTTAAAATCCCTCCAAAAATGCGGGTAGGATTTTTTCACGGCATCGCTGCCTGTTAAAATAACAGGCCCGGTGCACTTTATCGAAGCCACCGCCAGCGCCATAGCTATGCGGTGGTCGTTCCAGCTGTCCACCCTTCCGCCGGTTAGTTTTTCTTTTCCTTCTATTATTAACCCATCATCCAGTTCGGTTACGCCGGCACCCAGCTTGTTAAGCTCTGTGGATATTGCCCTGAGCCTGTCGGATTCCTTTATCCTAAGCCTTTTGGCATTTATTATTTTTGTTGTCCCGGCGCTTATGGCGCCCAGAACGGCTAAAACAGGTACAAGGTCGGGACACTGCGATGCGTCTATTTCGATACCACGGGTTACCGCTTCATACACCTTTATAAAACCCTGCCCGGCCTGCCGGCCGTCCGTCGATTCGCCTGTTTCAAGGCTTACTCCCATCTTTCCTGTAATATCCATGATAACCCTGTCGCCCTGCACAGAGTTTAAATTCAAACCTTTGCATTTTATCCCTCCGCCCAATATCCCCGCCGCTATCCAGAAGGCAGCCTGGGAATAATCCCCTTCTATCCGGCAATCTGCGCTTTGGTACTCCTGGTTTCCACCTATGACAAACTCCCTAAAGCCGTTATTTACTATCTGGATACCGAACTTATCAAGGACATGCATTGTCAGCTCCACGTATCCCTTTGACTCGGGCTCTGTTGTCACTTCTATCCTGGAGTTACCGTCCAGGAGGGGCAGTGCAAACATAAGTCCGGTTATGAACTGTGAGCTTACATCACCGCTCACTCTGAAGGTCCCCGGCTTTAACATGCCATTTACCGTTAACGGGAGCCTGCCGCTGTTACTGCAGTATTTTATGTTCTGCCCTTCAAATATTTCATAGTAAATATCAAGGGGCCTTTCGACCAGCTTGCCCTTTCCGGTAAAGGTTATCTTTTCGCCGGCGAGGGCTGCCAGGGGAACTAGAAACCTCAGGGTGGAACCGGATTCGCTGCAGTGTATGCGGTTTCTTTGCACTGTTAATCCGGGGCTTCCCTTTATACGAATCGAACATGCATCCCGGGCGGCATCATTATTTATATATTCAATATCCGCTCCGAAGGATTTCATTCCGTCCAGAGTAGCTTTTATATCATCCGACAGTACCAGATTGTCTATGACGCTTTCGCCTTTCGCCAGCGCCGCACATATTACTGCCCTGTGGCTCAGGCTTTTGGAAGGAGGGATATTTATTTCTCCGTTTAGTTTTGCCGGGTATATTTTGACAGTATCCACCTTGGTCTCCCCTTTCATTTTTATTCTTTCTCGGATATCGCAAAAATTCCTTCTCTTTTAACATGCATCCCGTATAATATTATATTTATTTGAGGGCTGCGGCTGCCAGAAGACCTGTATCCTTCCCTTCACAGCCGCTCATTTGGTTTTCCGCTCATTTGGTTTTCCTCTCATTAATAGTCCGTGCAATTTGTGACGGCACCGGCGGGCAGCCTCTGCAAAACGGAAAATCCTTGCTGTGCCTGGCCGTACAATTGCCGACTATTACCACATGGCCGCCGTGCAGATCCCCGCTCTTCAAATCCCTGCCGATGCCCACAGTAATCTGGTGCCCGTCGGCATATTCATGATGGTAATAGCGGAAGAACTGTACCATAGCTGCGTGGCACGCGCTGCATGCACCTTTGTCCACCACTTTTGGATTGGAATACGACTGGTGCAGGTCGTGCTCGGTTGCAAGAACAAACTTCCGCGAATAATCCATGTATTTTTCCGGATACACCCGCAGGTCTTTGAGGTCAAACCCTTTGTCCTCTTTAACAAGGCTAATGTGGGGAACGGCATCGAACTCCATTCCCATAAGCCTGATACATACCAAATCGTTAGCCACAGCATTATTGCTTGCAACCACTACCCCAAGGTTTACAGGGGTACCGCCGGAAGGGCCGAAACCCTCCATGGCGATAAAACCGTCTGCAACAGTATAATCCGGGTAACACACCTTGGCAAGGTCCATAATGCCATAGTCAAGGCATTTACCCTTACTCCTGTCGGGGGGATCTCTGTGTATCCTGTGCAGCCTGGTTTTGTCCTTCTGGTACATACAGCCCTTCAGATTTTTTATGCCCAGGGTAGCCCCCGCATACATATGAGTTTTTATTACGGGTACAGAAATAAGTATATCCGCCTGAAAGGGCAGTTTTGAGAATTTAAGGCTGTCCACCATAACAGAGTCCGGTATACTTATCTCCTGCATGCCGAAATCATCAAGGCTCACGCACCGGGCACCTTCCTGAATACATACGTCATATATACCGGCTGACTTTAACGCTTCCAAACTGTCGGTACCAATAATGGAACTGTCCCCGACATAGAGCCTGCCGACATTCCTCTCTATGAAGAACCGTACAAGACCCCTTACCACTTCCGGATGGGTACACAGTCCGCTGGCCGCAGGTCCTTTGAATCCGGTATTTACTTTGAGCAGTACGGATTTGCCTGCAGCGTCCTCCCTGAACACTTTCTCTATGGCTTGGTAAGACATTTCCGCCGGGTCGGTGCCTTTTATTACATATACTTCCGAAATCATGGCTTGACTCCCCCAATCACTCATTATTAGCATCTGTTACTGCAACTGCGTGTTCATCTTCCTTAAGAGCGCTTACCTGGTCTTGGATTCTCTTCGGAGGCGCGGGGGTGACCAGGCTGACTCCCACCAGCAACACCATGGCACATACAAAGGCCACAAAAGTAAGATGAAGCCACTTGTAGTAACCTACCGCAAACCAAATTGCAGAGCCTAGGAAACCTCCTATTAGGCCGGCGATAGCTCCTTCGCGGGTTGCCCGTTTCCAATAGAGACCAAATACCACAATCGGGGCAAAGGTGGATAAGCCTCCCCACGCCCACCAGTTAACCCATAACACACCTTCAAAGGGGTTGAATGCTATGTATATGGCCACCGCGCCTATTATTACTGCCGAGATCCTTCCCACCAGCAAAATCTCTTTGTCTGTTGCATTCCCATTTTTAAATATCCTGTTGTAGAAGTCCTGGCAGACGGCTGTATTTGCAACGTGGAGCAGTGCATCGGATGAAGACATTACCGCCGCAAGTATGGCCGCCGTAACTATACCTGCCAGGAACTTTGGGGTATAGGTCATAATCATCTGAATAAAGTTTGTATTGGGGTCTGCCGACTGCGGAAACATCACAAGGCAGGCCATATACAGGAAGAAGGTGCCAAACAGAAGAAACACGCCGGTAGTTCCTGCAATCACCGCTCCCTTTTTCGCTTCGCCGGGGCTTTTTAACCCCATGAACATCTGCACAATCTGCGGCTGTCCCATGTAGCCCAGCCAGCCGGCGGATAACAGCCCCACAATTGTAACGGGCGCAATCCACGGATTCATAAGCTCGGGGTCAATCGCCCTCATACCTTCAAATACCGGACCAAGTCCGCCGGTATTTGAAAATGCAACAAACAGGCCTGCCAATACCGCAAATATCATAAGCATTCCCTGTATAAAATCGGTCCATGCAACCGCCAGAAGCCCGCCGGCGGAAGTATAAGCAATAACGACAGCAGCGCCCAGTATCACCGATATGGAATAATCCCAACCAAGTATCGCCTGGAACGTGGTACCCGCCGCCATAAGCTGAGAGCTTAAGTACACCGTTATACTTATAAAGATTATTATTGCGGAAATTGCGCGTATATGCTTTTTGTCCTCATCGTAGTAACGGGCTTCAAGCAGGTCAATAAAGCTTCGCGACCTGGTCATGACGGTGAATCTGCTCACCTTTTTGGCAAGCACTAAAAAATTGATAAAGGGTGCAAAGCCGGACGAAAAAGCCGTCCATATGGCCCCAAAACCCGTACTTGCAACCTGCCCTACCCAGGCGATAAACAGCCACCCGCTCAAGCCTGCAGCCTGGTGAGCAATTGAAGTAAGCACCGTGCCGAATGTTCTGCCGCCAATCAGAAAATCCTCCGAGGTTTTAACTTTTCTTGATGCCCTATAGCCTATAAAGAGCATAACAGCCATATAGGCCAACATAATAACAATAACAGTAATCATCTGAAAATCCTCCCTTTTATGTGTGCTAATTTTACCTCAAACAGGGGGACACAAACACTAAGACAGGTACCTTGCTTGGGCGTCCCCCTGTCATAGACCGGCGTCCCGGTTATGACAGCACTCCATCCCCCTGTTATGTGCGCGGACAAAGAATCATTCCATGTCCACCATCCCAAAGCATATTGTCCGGGGACATTCCTTGGCCATAAAGGAATACCAGCTATGAAGGTGTGTCCCCTGACCTTATAGGCAGCGGTGTGTCCCAACCCGAAAGACTATCAATCGGGGACATTCCGTAGTAAGGAATTCTAATGGGGACATTCCTTGGCCATAAAGGAATACCAGCTATGAAGGTGTGTCCCCTGACCTTATAGGCAGCGGTGTGTCCCAACCCGAAAGACTATCAATCGGGGACATTCCGTAGTAAGGAATACCCGTTAGCAGCGGTGTGTCCCCTGACCTTATAGGCAGCGGTGTGTCCCCTGACCCGAAAGCTTATCAATCGGGGACATTCCGTAGTAAGGAATTCTAATGGGGACATTCCTTGGCCATAAAGGAATACCAGCTATGAAGGTGTGTCCCCTGACCTTATAGGCAACGGTGTGTCCCCATTCCTCTATATAAAAAGAGGACCCATCTAATGAGTCCCCTGACTTTAAAATCTATTACTAAAAAAGTATAATGCCTTCTATACCTTTATAGCTTTAAACAATAGTTCTCTTTTCATATCCTCATTAGAAAAGGTTTTGCATATTCTATTGCAGAACAAACAGCCGGCGCTGTAATAATAGCCCCCGCTATAGTAATAATAGCTGTTAAGTTGTCCTGCATTCACCTTTCCTAATAGGTTTTTCATAAAACCTGCCTCCGGGAAATCTGACCTGTACTTATGTATTGGAAGTGATTATATCAGCATGGATATTAAATGTCAATCAATTTCTCAATCCAAAACTGGTATTATTTTACTTTAAAGGACAAAATTATTAAAATTCTTTTTGACTACTAACATATGTAGCCCGGGAGTTTCCCGGGCTTGGAAGGCTGACTATGCTATTTCAGCTTCAATGGCTGTTAAGCAATCAAGAACACCCATAATATCGTCTGCGCCAAAATTATGACATTTATATCTTGATCTTATACTTTGAATATATAATGTTTGATAATCTGCTGCAACTTTATTAAGGGTTCTAACTTTTCTAATATTTTCAAATCTTCCGAAGTGATGTGGAGAATGAAGTCTACCAGGGGATTGGGCTAATGCTTTTTCAATTAAATGTACGGCGCAATAAAATGCAATAGTAACTATCCAATCACCATATTCTGTAGCACTCGGTTGAAATATGGGCTCTGAAAGAAGTTTTTTGTTTTCATAATATTGTTTAATATGATTTGCTTTAGTAGACATAGCCTACCCCTTAACATTTAGTATAATGCTATCCTTAGGTATGTCACTGCTATATATTTCATCTTCCGAGAGCACCAAAAAATCACAATTGATATCTGGATACTTGTCGATGTATTCATTTAAAACATCAACAAAATCTTTAGAATAGCTGCGAATAATTTGCGTAGTTGGTTCTACTACACTAATCCAGAAATAATTAGTATTAGATGCTTGATGTATATATATTTTTAATGTTTCTTCTCTGTTTATTAGCTTTTCAATGAGCTTAAATTCCCAATCTTTAAGTGTTTCAAGGTTGCCTTGATGACTCCTGATTCTTCGCATAATGAATAATCCCCTTAGTTTGGCCAGAGAAGAACCTCTATCAACCTCGCTATTCCAATCCACAACAATACGTGAAGCATTATGAAGCTACCTTCCGTTTCCAGTGTGAGATTTAATTATTGAATTAAATATTCCCTTACATAGTTTTCGCCACTGCTCGGCATTTGCATTTCGAGTATCAAATATCCTTTGTGGCACCTTTACATCTATCCATTCAGTGGAGCGAGGCATGGAAGATTCTCTGCCGTTTTTATTACACAGTATATGCAAAGTATTGCCGTATTCAGAACACATAATACTCACCTCAAACAATCTACTTTTTCATCCTCACTGCTTATTCTCATTACTTTTTTCTGTAGCTTTCTTAAAACCTAAATCTTTATTGAATTCTTTCTCATATTTCAATGCAGAATTAAATAGATGTAGTATAAACTCTACCATTATTTCAGTAGGAAATGAAATACTTGATATCAATTCAACTTTTCGCTCGTTTTCAGGTTTTACTAATCCAAAATCTACAAAAAATTCTGTCTCTGTGTATCCTATTCTAAATGTGTTTGCATACTCTGTGTTTTTTTCCGTACTTGATTTAAGTTTCTCTTTGTCCATAAAATAACCCCTTTATAATAGTCTATAATAGATATCGACCTAAAATTGGATAATTTTAACAAGATAAGGCAGCAGTAATAATTCTATATCTAGTTTCCATAAATGTAAAGTTTAAGAGGTGATTATTTAAAAGATTAGTTATTAATTAATCTTATTAAGGATTACGCTATTATAATCAAAAATCCTCTTTTTTGAACATAATTTCTTCATAATTATTTGATTGTGGGTAACCCAAATAAGGGAAATCCTGGTTACCCAGGCCATGTCTACCATATTACCACCGAATATAAATGAAAGATAAAATGGACTATTTAGAGGTCAAAAAAACTGAGCTAGAGAACAGGATCGTTGAGACCGAGATCCAGATGGAGAAATACAGTATGCCTACCAAAGAAAAAAATATTGAATATCTCAAACGAGAGTTGTATATAAGAGAAAAAACTCCTAAAGAACAAAAAAAGGTTTTCTGCCTGATCACTTAATATATCTCATATATACAAGATAGTTTATACCGCTTCTTTTACTATGTTTTTCCGCGACTCTCTTAAATTCCTTAAAGCCTAACTTCGTATATAAATTCACGGCATTATGGTTGGTATCGGCAACCTCTAATATATAATTCGTATGGGGAGTTTCCTTAAAAATATTTGTGATAATTTCCGACGCCACCCCTTTACCCCTGTATTCTGATGAAGTCGCTACAAATTCAATGTATCCCGTATCGTGTTCTATGGGAAAAGGATATTGTCTCTCTTCAAATTCCCGTTTTAAAATGACATAGGCAACGACGCCCTTAACAAGGCCAAGGTGTTTTTACAGCTTTCTTTTTTTAAGGTGGACGGATTTAGCTTTTCCGTCGCTGCAAGCGGCTATGCCGCAAATCTGGTCATCTGACAACGCGACATAGAAGATATCCGGATTAAACATGTGTGAAAGAGCATTCACCAGTTTATTCTTATCTTTCGAAAAGTAAAGCAACCATTGATAAAAACCATCTACGAATATCTTACTAATTTTATCGTTTACATCTTTACCGTGTTTGGAAGCAATTAGAATTTCAAACATATGTATTCTCATCATTGTTTAATCACAATATCCAATCGATGCGGCCTTGACTGGCTTCCTATCCGTAGGCTATCCAGTTACCAGTCTGTCTATCATTCTCAATTTTAACACAAGGAAGAACAAAAAGAAATCGGCGAATTTCATGTCGAAATTTGCCGATTTCTTTGGTGCGGGAGAAGGGACTTGAACCCCCACGGTAATTACCACTAGATCCTAAGTCTAGCGCGTCTGCCAATTCCGCCACTCCCGCATATTCGGTTATTTGGTCACAAAAGATATAATAACATATAGCTTATACTTTTTCAATAGCAAATTATGCAATCTAAATCGCAGGTTTAATCGCTCCTGCGCACACCATATGCCATGGTTCCTTTCTATTCTTTGTTGAATACCTTGTTACCATGCTCTTTTTCATCCGGCTTATAGCCCATGGAAAAAATCAAAAAATGGTAACAAGCCGGCAGTGTATCCGGCTTGTCGGTTAAGTGGCACATATTTTCCGCTGTTTTTCAATCAGACGGTTTTGCCTCTTCCGGAATGCTTGCTGATTTTATACAAGCCTATCGTAACTATGGGCAGAGTGTAAAACAGGAAAAAGCCCCACGTGATGGTCCCATAGCCCTTCGCTATGAGGCCGACCAGCCCGAATTGCGCTATGATAACACCCATAATCAGCAGTCCCAATGTGGTACCCAGGTTAACCGCCTTGGGCAGCTCTTTACCCCTTTCCTTATACACCGACTCGATTCGTCCGACTACGGCGTTAATAAATCCTGCCCCGGTTTCAATAAGCGTTCCGAACAGTGTTATCTGGAACACCATCAGCAGTGCCTTGGACCCTATCTGGGTCAGTACGAAGTTTGTGGGAACCGTTGCGGTTGTAACCTCAGGATAGTGGGAAATCAGACCCAGCAGCAGCAGTACTGCAGGGGCTATTGTTATAACCGCAGCCATTATGCCGGATATTACCGATTCCCTTCTGTTTTCAAGGGTGGTCAGGCTGAACAGCAGCGCCGGCACACAACCCAGGTTATACCATGCGTACTTAAAGCCGTTTAATGCAAAACCGGTTTCAATCTTGCCGGCGGCCAGATTGGCCGAGATATTGCTGCCAAACTTGCTAAACAAAATTATCAGAAATACCGCATAAACTCCATATAGTACGAAGGACCAATAGGACAAAAACTTCGCTATTGCCCTGGAGCCGTTGAATACCAACAACCCCACGCCTATCAAAAGGCCTATAACCCCGAAATAGAAATGGAGGCCGAATATCTCGTTCAGGATGCTTCCGGCGGCAGCTGCTATAACCCCCAGTACTATCGCCATAAGAACAAGATAACAGATTTCAAACAACACCCATCCTCTGCCCAGCAGCTTCTGGAACAGGGACCGGTAGTCGTACACCTTGAAAACCCGGGCAAATTCAAAGGTCGCCGCACACACAGCAGCCCATACAAGCATGGACACCACTGTTCCAAGCAGTCCACCCAGGGCCCCGTAGTTCAGGAAGAATTCCACAAGTTCACGACCGGTACCGTATCCGCCGGCAATAACAACCGATTGTAGTATGATGCCGGGCAAAAAATACTTTCTAAATACATTGGATTGTATAAAACCCATTAATATTCACTCCCTTTCAATATAATAACTGGCCGTACACGAGAGATTTCCGGCTGTTCTTCTCCCTACCATCCTTTTGCTATCATAAGCACTTCATCGGGGATATCCCCTGACAGATAATCCTTAATGGCTCCATCAATAATATCAATGGCCCTGTCCATCTCATCCTTTGTTATCACAAGGGGAGGCTGTACCCGCAGCACATTGCCTGCGAAAAAGGTAAGGACAACGCCTTTCTCCCAGCATCTGTAACAGATCTTCGCAGCCGCCGTTCCATCCTTTTCCTTTGTGTCCCTGTCCTTCACAAGGTCAACACCTATCGACAGGCCCATGCCCCTTACGTCGCCAATAAGCGGATATTTGTCCTTTAGCCGGGTAAATCGTTCTTTGACATAGGCTCCCAGTTCCCTCGAATGTTCTACCAGGTTTTCGTCCCTGATGACTCCTATGGTAGCGATGGCTGCAGCACAGGAAACAGGGCTTCCGGCGGTGGTAAATACGTGGGCCGGTGCCTCCCAGGACTGCATTATATCCTCCCTTGCAACGATGGCACTCAGCGGCATGCCCGAAGCAATTGCCTTGCCAAGCACAACGGCATCCGGTTTGATACCAAAATGCTCTATGCCAAACCATTTTCCTGTTCTGCCAAATCCCTGCTGTACCTCTTCGCTGACGAACAGTATACCATTGGCCCTGCATATCTCATACAGCCTTCTCATGTAGTGCCTTGGCGGCACCACAAGCCCTGCATCACCGGCGATGGGTTCCATTATTACCGCTGCCACCTCTTCGGCCGGCAGGTAGTAATTCAGCGCAATCTCAAAGTGTTTGAGGCATTCAAGGCCGCAGCAGCCTTCCCGCTGGCCGAACACACACCTGTAACAATCGGGATAGGGTATATGATGGATATCGGGCAGCAGCGGGCCAATCTTTCTTCTCATATTGAGACTTAACGCCGACAGCGAAATCGCACCATAGGTGGAGCCATGGTATGCCTGGATGAAAGAGATTATCTTGCTTCTGCCGGTGTAACATCTTGCCAGCTTAATCATGCCGTCGTTGGCATCCGAGCCCGACAGGCCGAAGGCCACTCTTTTGCTGAAATTCCCGGGGGTAATGCCGGCCAGCATATTTGCCAGCTCCACAAGGGGCTCATGGTAGGTATACACCGGCGTATAATGTATAAAATTCTTAACCTGCCCCACTACTGCCCCGACCACCCTTGGATGGCAGTGCCCGGTGTTCAGCGCACCTGCACTCGAAAGCAGATCGATAAACCGGTTACCGTCGATGTCCTCAACCGTTGCGCCATATCCCTTTTTGATAACCAGCGGGAAATAGGGCATCCTTGATGAAGGCGACATCACCCTGTCATCTTCCTTTATCAGTGCCATACATTTTTCATAGTTCATCAAATAATCCTCCCCGGTACTATGGAATTGTAAATGCTGCCAGGCCAAAGCGTGTGTGCCGCAAATAATGGATGCAAAGAACAGTGGATATATGCGCTGTATGACAGGATACGAGGCAGTGGCAGGATAAGGAACATTGCCTGACATAATCTTAATTAATTTATACTTATATGTAGTTTAAGTTATTCTTAATCTTTTTAGGATACAGTGAAAAATGAGGGCAGGGCGGTATTCGTAAGCAAAGCAGGAATCCCTCAATTATAAGCAGAATAAATCCTTATTAGCGGCAAATTGAAAGGAGTGGGTGCTTTGAAACAACCGGCAAGTATTTTCAATGATGTTATCGGCCCGGTAATGATCGGTCCGTCCAGCTCGCACACGGCAGCATCGGTGCGAATCGGCAGGCTAATTCGACAAATGACGGGTAACCGCCCGCAAAAAGTGGTTTTTGAATTTGCTTCCGATCAGTCCTTGGCAAAAACTTTCCGCAGCCAGGGAGCGGATTTCGGCCTGGCCGGTGGAATTTTGGGATATGATACGGCCAACCCGGACATAATCGGTGCGCTGGCCCTGGCGGAGCAAACAGGAATTGGTATAGAATTTCGTATTGTTGATTTTGAAGCTGACCACCCTAATATTTTCAGAATTACAGCGATTGATGCAATGCGGCGGCAAATCCAGGCAGAGATGCTTTCCTGCGGCGGTGGTATGATTGAACTACGCCAGCTGGCCGGTATTCCGGTATCGATAAACGGCGGCTTTTACGAAACCATACTGTTATTCGGCAGCTGCCCGCCCGATGTTATATACGCATGCCGGGATTATATCGGCGCCCGCAGTGATTGCCATGATGCACTGCTCACCTGTCATAATGATGCATTGGAATACCTCATCGATTACCGGGGACAGGCTGAGATGCCCGGGGACCTTCTGTCTGAATTGAAAAATAATTTCCCCATAAAGGATGTCATTGCCCTGACACCTGTGCTGCCGGTCAGGTCACAAAAGGAATATACAGGCCTTTTCAATACCGCTTCCGAAATATTGGCCATGGCAGAAAAGGGCCGGCTTTCTCTGGCGGATATTGCAATCCGATACGAAACGGGACGGAGCGGTCTCAGCGAATCGGAAATTTTGGAGAAAATGGCCGGAATACTGAAAATTCTTAAGCAGACAATAAATGATACCGCTTCATCCAAGCAGGAATATCCTGGCCGGATACTTGGACGGCAGGCACAATTGCTTTCCGGAAAAACCATAATTGGCGGCCCGGTGCTGCACGCGATAATCAGGCATATCACCCTTATGATGGAAGCCAAAAGCTCTATGCGAACCATCGTCGCCGCTCCCACTGCGGGCTCGTGCGGCGTTGTGCCGGGCACACTTATCGGCGTTGCAAAAGAGTTAAATATTCCGGATGATGCAATAAGCAAAGCAATGCTGGCGGCAGGAATGGTTGGTGTCCTGATTGCCGAGCACAGTACTTTTTCCGGGGAAGTATGCGGGTGTCAGGCAGAATGCGGCTCTGCCTCCGGTATGGCAGCTGCGGGAATTGTACAGCTTCTGGGAGGCACGGTGGAACAGGCTCTGGATGCGGCTTCCATGGCGCTGCAAAACGTTTTTGGATTAACCTGCGACCCGGTGGCAGGCCGGGTTGAAGTGCCCTGTCTCGGGAAGAATATAATGGCCGGCAGTAACGCTTTGGCGATGGCCGAATTGGCATTGGCCGGGTTTGATAAGGTGATCCCGCTGGATGAAACGATTGCAGCTATGTATCAGGTATGTTTGATGATGCCTGCCCAGCTGCGCTGCACCGGCAAAGGCGGGCTGTCGCTTACCCCCGCATCTCAGAGGATACTCCGGCAGTTGGAAGGATAGATGTCAGGCACAGGCACAGATACTATTAATCCCGGACAAAGGAGCCCCTCACTCCAAATGTGTGAGGGGCTATAAAATTCGCGCCGGCGCGCCGGCTCTGTAGTCTCTTAAATGTCGATTTGATTTGCGCTTATGTAGGAATGTAATATATTATATATATATGTTGCAATTATACTTATGAATTTCTATCAGATGATAAAATTCGCAAGCCATATATCAGCAATAAACGTTGACAGATAAATTTCAGATAGTGTTCTCTAATGGTCTGAAATAAGAAAGTGTGATACCCATGTCTGATCAGAAAACAAAGAATTTAATCATATGGACGAATTCCCTGTATTTTGGGTGGCTGTTATCCTTTCCGTTTTACGGGCCGGTACTGTTTGCAGCAGCTCCCCAGGCAAATTTCAAAGGGTTGCCCTTGGTAATGATTTTTATAGGTACCCATGCCCTGACTTACCTGCTTGCCGGATTATTCCTGAAAAAGTCAGAACTATGGTACCGGTTAATGACAGTAAGTCTTTTGGTAACTCTTATTGTAAACTCAATGATGTTACTGCCTCTAAACTGGATATGGCCTTTGGGCATGGCCATTATGGGGGCTGGCTCATCCATTTATATTTTAGGATGGAGCTGCATATTCTCCCTGTCGGGCCAAACAGGTGACCGTATTCAGATAATGGCAGCTGTCATGATTATCGGCAATCTTATTTTGCTTTCCTATAATTTTTTACTGACAGCATTACCTGCCAGACTGGTCCTTGCCGTCACGGGTATACCCCTGGTCACTGCGCTTATTATCCTGTTGAAGTTATCTCCTGCCTTTAAGCAGAATATATTAAGGCCCTTTGTACGGCTGTCACTGCCAAAACCTTTGCTGATTATCTTTTCTCTGTTTATTTTCAGTATCTATTTAAACGGCGGCTTTATGTACCGTATTATGCTGCCCACCTTGAGTTTTGACACCCCCCTTGATGCCTATTACCCCTTTATCATTTATATCTTGGTGCTGGTGGTTATACGCCAATACAGCAAAGCAATCAATAAGCTCCTTTTAGTCTATCTGGGAGTATCCTTTTTAGGGCTGGCATTTATTTCTTTTGCCCTTTTAAGTCAGCATACCTCCGGATATCTGATGACCGTCGGCCTTATGGAATCATCCTTCGCATTACTTGATATTTTCGTTTGGACAACCCTGGGCAGTCTGGCCTTCATATTCGGAGCACCCTTTCAAATCTTTGGTATGGCCATAGCTGCCAATACTGCCAGTATCCTGTGCGGTGATATTATAGCAATACAGCTGCTAAATGCAGGCGAAACCCAATATCTTGTCACTGCCCTGCTGTCTGCAACCAGCATTTTTCTGGCGGTTACTGTCATACCCTGGTTAAATAGATCTATTGATAAAAACCTTGCCTTAATCGGGGAAAAGGAAGGCAACCGGGAGGAATTGTCTAAAGACAGCCCCTATGACATATTGATCCAATACCTGCAGCCGGGCAAGTCCTTGACAGAGAGAGAAAACCAGGTTGTTATCCTAACCCTGCAGGGGATGACAAACAAAGACATAGCCCGGCAGCTTTTCATAAGCGAGCATACGGTAAAAACCCATCTAAAGAACATCTGCAATAAATTTGGCGTAACCAGAAAAAAAGAACTGCTTCATCTGGCCACCAGGAAATAATAGCCTGAAAACCAAACTAAATTATCTCTTGTCAGCCAATATCCCCTTAAAAGTGGGATGTTTTTTTTATGTTGTTTTAATAAACTGTTTGTTAAATGCGTGTATTATCGGCCATAGCTTTTTACTGCAAAATACTCTGTCTAATGAAAGGAGGAACAAACAAGCGATCATTTTTTAGTATTGACAAGGTGGTGTTTATTTTTGGACCGCGAAACCATGAAGGTTTTACTATTTGTTATCTCGGCGATCCTACTATCCATAATTGTGCTTTTCCTGGTGGGGATTTGACGGTATTAAACTAACGTAAAATAAGGAGGTAAATATGAAAAGTAAAACAGGAAAAAAAAGCGTACCAGTTTTCATCTTAATTGTACTGATGCTTATAAATACGTCCATGGGCGCACTGGCATCCCAGGCAGACGATGTGGCAGACCACTGGGCGGGTGAGGTTATTTCCGAATGGATTAATAAGGGTTTGGCCGCAGGCTATCCGGATGGAGCCTTCAGACCGGACAGCTCCATCACCAGGGCGGAATTTACGGCCTTAACAAACAGGGCATTTGGGTTCGGTGAAGAAGAAGCCATCGGCTTCAGCGATGTCTCGGAGGGTGACTGGTTTGCAGGAGAGGTGAAAAGAGCCAAGGCAGCAGGCTATATAGGCGGTTATCCGGATGGGACCATGAAGCCCGGTAACCCGATATCCAGACAGGAAGCAGCGGTTATTATCACTAAAATCAAAGGGCTTACGGTAAACCCCGGTTATGTCGGCAGTTTCAGCGATTGTGAAGATATCGGGGACTGGAGCATGGGCGAAGTTGGCGCAGCAGCACAGGCAGGATATATGGGGGGATATCCCGACGGCAGCTTCAGACCGTTAAACCCGATAACCAGGGCAGAAGCCTTGACAGTGCTGGACAGAGCTTTATATGATAATGTCTGGGTAATCGGGGAAGCCGGCATATACGGCCCGGGAGAGGGAACGCAGAGCTTTGACGGTAACGTAGAGATAAGGGCAGACGGTGTAACCTTGCAAAATGTTATAATTGACGGCAACCTGACTATAGCCGAAGAAGTAGGCGAAGGGGAAGTGACCCTTAATAACGTCACAGTGGAAGGCGATACTTATATCCGCGGCGGCGGCCCGGACAGCATCTATATAAACGGCGGGGATTATAAAAACATAATTATCCAGAAAACTGGCGGCAGGCTGCGTATCGTAATGGTCCATGACAGAGGCGCCTCGGTGCTGGTTGCAGAGGAAACCGAAGACACCGAAATAATCCTTGAAGGAACCTTTGACCGAATAGATGTAAAAACCGGGGGCATTACCCTGACAGTTCAGGGGGAAACTGCCATCAAGGAAATTAAGATAGATAAGCAGGCAGAAGATGTGGCAGTAAACACATCCAAGGATACGGTGATTGATAAGATGACGGTTAACACGTCAACATATGTCAAGAATGAAGGCAGGATAATTAAAGCAGAAGGCACAGCAGCCGAAACTTCTGAATATGAGATTAACCTGCCTGAAAACCTGCAGCCAACACCGTCAAGAAGGTCAGGCGGTTCATCAAGTCAGCAGCCACCATCTGACCCTATTGCCGTCCTAATTGCTGAGGGCTGGATACCGGTGGCCACCCCGGAAGACTTGCATGCCATAAGAGGTATGGCTGATGAACGCACCTTTGGCGGAGATACAGGCTATAATGCAGAAAGTAAAGGCGGGCTTGATAAGCGGTATATTCAGGTTGGTGATATAGATTTGGATGTGGCACCCTGGAATGAAGACGAAGGCTGGGAACCAATCGGTAACAGCGATTCTGCTTTTAATGGAACATATGACGGTAATGGTATGGGTATCAGTAATCTTTTTATAAACAGTTCTTCCGATAATATAGGGCTGTTTGGGTATATGGAAGAAGCAGAGGTTAAGAATGTTTATTTAGTAAATGTGGATGTCAAGGGCAACAGGTCTGTGGGTGGACTGGCAGGATACAACTCCAAAGGTATAATTTCCGATTCGCAGGTTGAGGGAACTGTAACCGGCCAGGACTATGCTACAGGGGGCCTGGTTGGCGAAAATCGTGGAATTTTACAGGATATAGTATTAAACAGTATCATTGTTGAAGGAACAGCACAGGTGGGCGGCCTGGCAGGATCCAACTTACCGCACTATTCCGAGGAAACGGAATCATATGACCCGGAAACCGGATTTATAAGCAACTGCCACGTTGAGGAAAACGTTACGGTAACTGCCGGGAGCTCCACGGGAGGACTGGCGGGGGCCAATAACAACGGGATAATAGAAAAGAGCTCCTCCCGGGCAACAGTATCAGGCACATACTGGGTTGGAGGACTGGTCGGCAGTAACAACAGCACAGTAAGGGAAAGCTTTAGCTCCGGCAGCGTTAGCGGTACAGCAACCAGTAACGGCGGTACCGGCGGGTTAATCGGTTATAGTTGGGGAGAAATTGTAAACTGTTACAGCACTGCATCTGTGACAGGCCCGTTTAAAGTAGGCGGACTGGTTGGACGTAACGCAACCGGTATTACAAACAGTTACAGCACGGGAAAGGTGACCGGTACCGATGTGGCAAATGAAATCGGAGGCCTGGTAGGAGAATGTAATAGCGGGTCGGTAGAAAACTGTTACTGGGATACCCAAACGTCCGAACAGACCGCATCCGCAGCAGGCACAGGATACCAAACGGCTCAAATGATTAAATCGGTGAACAGTGTTCCCATATACACAGACTGGGACTTCGTTTATACATGGGATATCAAACCGGGAGAGAGTTATCTATATTTAAGGTGGCAGAGTGACGAAAATATTCCATACCCACCGAGCCCCTTTGCCGGCGGTTCGGGAACTTCTGGTAATCCATATAGAGTTGCCAGCGCAGAGCAGCTGGATAGTGTGAGGGATTACCCTTCTAGTAACTTTATCCAGACTGCGGATATTGATTTGTCCGGCATTGACTGGAATCCCATTGGCGGGGTCTTTTCCGGGACATACAACGGGCAGGACAACAAAATAAGCAACCTGACTGAAGACGGCTCGAGTAGTTATTTTGCCGTGTTTGAAGAAGTAGGATCGGGTGGCGAGCTTAAAAACATTTTTATGGAAAATGTATTCATCGAGGGAAGAGATGAGTTAGCTGCCCTTGTTTCCACAAATAGAGGCTTGATTGATAACTGTCATGTTGATGACTTCACTGTCACCGGTGAAGAAGTATTAGGAGGCTTAGTGGCCGTCAATGAAGGTGACGGGATAGTCAGGAACAGCTCTTCCACAAATGGTACGGTTACAGCCAGTGAATATCCTGCAGGAGGGCTAATCGGTGAATCCAGTACAAATTCTTCCAATGAAGAGGCAGGGATTTTTAACTGTTTCAGTGATGCAGAAGTTTCAGCATATGAAGCTGCCGGTGGTTTGGTCGGTGCTATGAATTATGGAATAATCAAAGACTCGCATGCAACAGGTGATGTTGAAGTAACAGATGAAGACGCCGGTGGTTTGGCCGGGACAATATGGAACAGCATTGTTGAAGATTCGTATGCAACAGGCACGGTAACCGGATTATATGAGGGTACCGGCGGCTTGATAGGTGAGATCGGACAAAACTCAACTGTTAAGAACTGTTATGCGGAAGGTGGTGTTTCCGGCTACAACAATGTTGGAGGATTAGGCGGTTATGTCAGCAGTGGTGTTGAAATTATAAACAGCTATGCCAGCGGGCAGGTCCAGGGTACAGACCGCTGTGCAGGCGGTTTGATTGGCTCGGGTGGTACCAGTATGACCGTCTCCGGAAGCTTTGCCACAGGAAATGTGGTTGGAAGTGATAGTTATGCCGGGGGCTTGATAGGTGAAGCAAGAAATGGGCTTACTGTTTCCAACTCCTATGCATGGGGTGACGTGGAAGGACAGGAAGAAGTCGGAGGTTTAATAGGCGGTTCAAACTCGGGTTCAAATATGAAAGTGGAATACTGCTATGCACTTGGTACCGTATCAGGAACCTCTGAATTAGGCGGCCTTATTGGAGGGAATGATGACTTTTTAGTAACAGGGTGCTATTTTAATGAATCAAATAACAATAATGGCTACGGTAACCCCAAATCTGATGAACAGTTAAAAAATCATTTAACATACATTAATTGGGACTTTGATGAAACCTGGGATATTAGTCCGGCAGAAAATAGCGGTTATCCCTTCCTGCGCTGGCAATACTAGGGCAGCATAGGTGGCCCATTACCAAAACAGCGAACAATAGCAGCGGGCATAATACAGAAAACTGGAGACTGTAACAAATTCTGTGTTTGAAAAAAACTTGAGCTCCTCCTTGGCAAGGACAAAATAACCAAACCGGGGAGGAGCTTTAATGCTTATCCCTTTTTATTCAATATTGTTTCCAGCACCACCATAGCTTTATCGATATCCTGTTCGTTATTGAAAAAGTGGCATGAAAATCTTGTTCCGTTAAACCGTGGGGAAACAATTATGTTGTTGCGATTTAATTCCGCAGCAATTTTTTCCCCGTCGCGGCCCGGGAAACGGGCAAAGACCGTACCGGTTCTTCTGTTTTCTTCCAACGGGGTAAGAATGGTTGCTCCCATTTCCTTCAGCCTATCTATCAAATAACTGCTTACTTTTATGGCTTGCCTATATATTTGGTCAACACCTATGTCCAAAATATATTTTACTGATTCTCCAAGGGCATAGCCTGCCGCATAACTCATCGTACTGTATTCATACCCTCTAAGACCAGTATTGTATTCATAACGTGTTGCATCAAAGAAGTAGGGATTTTTCATTGACCTCCATCCCACAAACGCCGGCTCAATAATTTCTATCATTTCATCGCTTATATACAAAGCCGCTGCTCCGAAAGGTCCACACAACCATTTATAACCCCCCGCTACTAAGGCATCAATTTTAGAGCCTGATAAATCGATGGGCACAATCCCGGTAGACTGAACTGCATCGATTACACACCTTGCATTTTTTTCATGGCACGCTTCCGCCAAAGCATGTATATCAGTAACCAATCCATTGGAATACTGAGCATGGCTGATACACACAACAGAGGTTTCATCGTCAATATTCTCAATAATCTCGTCCAACATCAGGTCTGCCGGACGGTCTTTTATCCTTATGAATTTTATTTCTGCTCCTGTTTGTTTCGCTACTCTGGCCCATGCGGTTACACCCGATGGAAACTCGATATCAATTGCCAAAATTTTACCTTTTGGCTGCAGCCCCCATGCTACCTGGCACAAACCTTCTGTAGCGCTTGAAATGATTGCTATGTTATCTTCCGAACAATTATAAAGCTTGGCAAAAGCAGCCCTCGTATTTTCTACCGATCCGATTTCTGCTTCCTCGTCAAAGCTTACGGTGCCTGCATAGTTTATCCTTTCCGAAAACTCGGAAAGTAATCTCTGGACCGGCATGGGCATCAAGGATATAGATGAAGAATTCAGATATACATATTTTTCCAATGCCGGGAAATCTCTTCGTATCATATTTACATCAAATTTTCTCATTTTTTTCTCCTTGTATAATAGAGTTAGTTGGAAACATGGCTATTCCAACTACGAACTTACTGTTCATCCCGCATGCCATGTGGGATAATAGACTCGTGCAGATTGAGGGCGTAGTTGCTCTCCTTGAAGCTC
>Ga0334898_1000745_pt1 | contig 45818 bp, 39 predicted proteins | sample GraSluR3_MG_10_FD_207228 | JGI IMG/M metagenome (GOLD analysis project Ga0334898, IMG submission 207228) | Sludge microbial communities from methane-producing bioreactor in Wageningen University, Netherlands - Granular Sludge_3_08-R3 | ecosystem: Engineered > Bioreactor > Anaerobic >... | reverse complement strand
CAAGACCGGAGATTTTTCGGGGATCATTTCTCCAGAACTGGCGCATATCGTCCCGGAAACGGTCGTTCCATTCGGCCCAGCGTCCTCCGGGAAAGCTCCCGACCTGGTAGGCCCCGGCGGCATCCCAGGCTTCGGCGATTAGCTTTGTCTCCCGCAGGATAGGGTCTTCCGCAATATGTTCTATGATGGGTGGATTTTCCAGGAGCCTTCCGTTCCGGTCCCTCCCAAGGATCGATCCCAGGTCGAAACGGAAACCGTCAACGTGCATCTCCATAACCCAATACTGGAGACAGTCAAGGATAAAGGTCCGGAGGATCGGGTGGTTGCAGTTCATGGTGTTGCCGCAGCCGGAATAATTTTTGTAAGCCCGTTTGTTGTCATCCAGAATATAGTAGATGCTGTTGTCCAGTCCCCGAAAGGAGATGGTGGGCCCTTCGTCGTTGCCTTCGGCGGTATGGTTGAAGACGATATCGAGGATTACCTCTATGCCTGCGGCATGGAGTTCCCGTACCATCTCCTTGAAATCTGTAACCTGCTGACCCCTGCTCCCCGCGGAGGAGTAGTGGGCGGCGGGGGAGAAGAAATTGATTGTGCTGTAACCCCAGTAGTTGGTCAGGGCTTTTCCGGTACGGGGGTTCTTCTGCAGAAGTTCGTGGGGATTGAATTCCTGGATGGGCAGGAACTCCAGACTGGTAATCCCGAGTTCTTTGAAATATGGAATCTTCTCAATTACACCCCGGTAGGTTCCGGGAGCCGCGGATTCAGCGGATGGATGTTTCGAGAGTCCCGCCAGGTGTGTTTCGTATATTACACAGTCCCGAAGGGGGTAGTTGAGCGGCACGTCTCCCTGCCAGTCGAAATAATCATTGATGACGACGCATTTGGGCATCAGGTTGCGCTTCCACTTTTTCCATGGGCGGTCATGGGTCAGGGCTTTTGCATATGGATCGATGAGCCAAAGGTCGGGATTAAAGCGGTGTCCCCTGTCGGGATCAAAGGGGCCGTCAACCTGGTAGAGATAAAGCTGGCCGGTTTTCAACCCCATAACGTGAATATGCCAGACATCACCGGTACGATTCTGCTCCGGGTCAAGATGAAGTACCTCAGCCGGTCTGGTATCCTTCACCTCATCGAACAGAAGCAGGCTGACGGCGGTGGCGTTTCGGGAAAACAGGTTGAACTGGACTCCCCGGCCGGTAAGGATCGACCCGAAGGGGAGGGGATGCCCCGGTTCGGTGGTATGCTTCGACATTTTCCGTTTCTTCATCTTCCTGTCAGTATACTCAATCGAAGGCGTCCTTGCGGGAAAAAAAAGAAAAAAAGTGAGAGAAATGTAAAAACGGGCTCAGCGGGATTCAAGGCTTTCCTTTAATTTCGCGAAATTCGACACCAGCCGGTTCGATGTCTCAAGGAGGGTCGAGAAAGCTTCGCCGGCCTCCTCTGTTTTTCCATCGTTAAGGTTTCGCACAATCTCCATAAGGAGCCGGTGTACCTGTTCATGGCTGCGCTTGAGTTCCGGAAATACCGGATTACCGCGAAAAAGACTTTCTCCTTCGCTGTCGATCCATTTTCCCACGTCACAGCTGTGATGATCGGTCATTTCGGAAAGCTTTATAGTCTGATTTCCCGCCAGAGCGCTTCCAACCCGGGAAACCCAGCGGTGGTGCTGCAGGATGTAGGTGGAAAAATCGATCTCCTGCGATGCGGACTCGTCGTCCTCCAGTTTGAAAAAGCTGACCCGGGTTCCCAGCCTCCGTAAACCCCGGTTATTGTCGATGCCTGCTTCGGAGATGTGAGCCGCGGCATCGGAAATATCTCCGGCACTGTGCAGTACCTCGTATACTTCCTTCCCCACTGTTTCCACGATCTGATGCATTGAATTGAGGGAAACACCAATCTCCTCCGAACCGCCAAGGATTTCTTCGGACCCGAGTTTTATTTCTCCCGATACGCTCATGAGGGAGTCAACCGCAGAGAGTATCTGTCGGCTTCCTGCGGAAAGCTCCTGGGTGCTGTTGCTGATTTCGGTAAAGGAATCCAGCATGCCGGATATACTGCTCCGAAGGGCCACAAAGGCCTCCCGGGAAGAGCGGCTGGACTTCAGGGCGCTATGAATGGTGGAGATGGTATTTTTCAGCCTTCCCGAGACCTGACTCGAGTTTTCTCTGGTGGATTCAGCCAGTTTCCGGATTTCCTCGGCCACGACGGCAAAACCTTTCCCTGTCTCCCCTGCATGGGCTGCTTCGATGGCGGCGTTCATGGAAAGCATGTCGGTCTGATCCGCTACATGCTCAATAACGTCAATCATCTCCAGCATATCATCGATGGATTCACTGATTTCGCTGATATAGCCGTCGGTGGATGCCAGTTCCGCTTCCCCCTCTTCGGTCAAGCGTTCCAAATCGCGGGAGGATTCCATGCGTGCTTCGGTTACGGACGCAACATTGCGGATTGACGCGGCCATTTCTTCGATGGAAGCGGATGTCTGGGTAACCGCGCTTACCTGGCTGTCTATTCCCCGGGCAAGGTTGCGGATGGTCGCGGTAATCTCCTCGGTTGCGGTGGTCGATTCTGCCGCGTTTGAACTGAGACGCTGGGTGGCCAGCTGGAGCTTTCGTATTTCGCTGTTGATCCTGTTCGTGGCATTCAGAATGTTCTCTATCTGCAAGGTCAGATCCCCGGCGGTATACCTGCTTTCTGCAAGAGTTGCATGTATGCTGAGAACAGCGTCCCGAAAATGTTCAATGGCGGTATCGAAGTTTCCCGCAATCGATCCGAGAAAGTCCCGGCTTTCCAGGGCAATGGAGTTTCTCAGATCTCCGTGTCCGATACGCAGGGTTGCCTGATGAATACGCCGGATCCGGTTTCGCAGGCGTCGTCCAATAAGAAGGAAAAGAAAGACAAGAAAAAATCCGGAAACCAGGGCGGGAACCAGAAGACCGATAATGCTGAGGCGGATCACCTGCATTACCTCTTCCCGTCCCCGATCGGCAAAAAGTTCGTAGTCCCGGGTCAGATTTTCCAGAGAGCTTAGCGCCATCGTATGATCAACCTGGGTAAGGGCATTCAGTTCACGGGTATTCATGGGTGACGTGTCGATGGATGCGAAATATCTGGTTATCTGATCGTATTTTCCAACCATGTTGCCCACAAAGTCTATCCTGGATATCTCCTCGTCGGAAACTCCCGGAAGGGCGCGGTACTCCTCCAGCAGACCCAGGGCGTAATCCACCCTTTCCTGGGCCGTTTCCAGATATCGGGAGTCCCTGCGGATAACATAATCTTTCAGATTATGTATAATTCCGTCGTATCCCAGACTTCGCTGTATGCTCACAAACAGGTCGGTACGTGATTCCAGCTGGTCGTTGAGGCTGTTGAAACGTCGGTCCAGCTCCCTCAGATTGAGAAACTGCAGGACCAGGATAAGTATTCCCGTGGAGCAAATCGCGGCGATCAGGATTGCCACATAAACTGTAATGGATGTTTTATCGCTTTTTGCGGCCATATATAATCATACCTGCATTCTGGAAAATTGAACAGAGGATTATTAATTGACAGTTCCCTCCGCTCGATTTACCATGAAGCATGGCCACTGCCCATATCCTCAGCATCGATCAGAAACGACTCATCAGACATCACCAGCTCTATATTCTCGGGGGAATTACCATCCAGAACCAGCTGATGCGCGATCTTTTTCAGTACGAGCTGCAGCTTTATCCAGGCTTGAGCCCGGATATCAAGGCCTTTCCGGTCTCGTCAAATCTGAACGGAGGACGCCGTCTTGTACTCATCGATTGCCTGGACCGGGACATGGACAACTATCTTTCCGGGCGGGAGCTTGCCGATTATATTGTGCCCCATTTTCAGCTTGTGGCTTTCTTCAATCTGCTTCCCCAGTGGGGCCGGGAGCGTGAAGCGATCAATCTGGGGGTAAAAGGCTTTTTCTACCGAACCGACAGCCTCGAGATTCTGGGAGAAGGTGTTTTTACGCTGTTTACCGAGGGACTGTGGATCCCCAGGGGAGCTCTGTTCGAACCCCTGGAGGACGAGGAACGTGATGCGGAAGCGCTGTATGAGCAGCTTTCCTTACAGCCTCCCAATATCCTTCTTACCCGACGGGAAAAACAGATTCTCCATAATCTGGGTCGGGGACTGCGGAACAGGAACATTGCAGAAGAGCTGGGCATTGGAGAGGCAACTGTAAAGACTCATATCTACAACATTTATAAAAAGATAGGAGTGCGGCGAAGATCGGAGGCTGTCTTGTGGGCTGTCCGGCATAACTGTCTGCATTAGGAGTATCCTGTGTAGACTTTTTAAGTGTACAATTTCTCTAATAACTACTTATTCTATGCCGATATCCTGGAGTTATCCATCTATCTAAGAATAAAGTTGTAGAAAAAAAGTGTAAATTTCATACTTTGGTAGTATATATTGGCCGATAGAAACATGATAATTTCTTTTCAGATTGAAGAGAAAAAGTTTATGTATATGTATGGCTGGGTAATAAAGTATATAATAGCATAATTTTGAACGTTATTTTTGACTGAAGTGCTGATTCATAAAAGGTGTAGAATTATAAAAAGGTCCATTACAAAGAGGTTTCTAAGTAAAAAGGTGAAATGCTGTTTCTTGTTGAAAGACTCCCCTCCTTGAGGGGAGTCTTCTTTTAGATCTTCTGTTTATTCAGCGTTTTCTTACTTGAACACCTGACCAGATACAGAGTCATAAGCCCGGAGAGAAAAAAGAAACCCGACATGGATAAATAGACAGAGCTCAAACCGTAACGGTCGGCAAGAAAACCGGAAATAGCGGCGGCAGTGGATCCGACGGCAAATACCATAAAAAAGTGAGCCCCGAATCCAAGGCCCCGTATTCGTGGGGGCATGTGTTTGGCAAGTATGTAGTTCTGTACCGGCTGGGCGGAAAAGTAAAAAAAGGCGAAACAGATCGCCGACAGAAGGAGCGGCAGGGATCTGGTAAAGGACATTAACAGAACAAAGCCTCCCCCGGTAAACGAAATCAGGGTGTATATTTTTTCCGGGCTTTTTCTGTCAATTATCCGGCCGGTAATGTACTGTCCCGCGGTACCGGACAACAGGCTCAAGGTTGCAATGATTCCTCCGATGCTGACCTTGTCCATGTTTGTACCCTCCATGGAGAAGTTCTCCGCCATATAGGCAGGCAGAAAGGTCATGATGCCCCGGTAGGCCATGCCGAGGGAGGCCGCCGAAATAAAGAAGGCCCCAAGGAACATTTTCGACGGCATTTCATGCTCTGCTTCTTCCCGGATATCGGGTTTTCCCTCTGCCGCCTCCCGCCGGTAATCCCGGGGCAGCGTAAGTGAGTACAATGCCAGGAAGATTCCCGCGAGTCCTGCCGCATAATAGGCGGATTTCCAGCCGAATCGGGCTCCCATGAGGGCTGCAACTGCCGGGGTCAGGGCCAGGCTGAGGCTCCCTGATATTCCGTGAATACCGTAGGCCCTGCCTCTTTCCCGTACGCTGTGACTTATAAGGGTGTTGGCGGTCGGATGGTAGACGCTGCCAATCAGACCGATTGCAGCCATACATAGCAGAAAGGCGTAATACCCCTGGATAAAAACTACCGTCAGGGAAAGTATGCTGGTACCAAAGAAAAAGAAGGAAATCAGTCCTTTTGAACCGATTTTGTCGGTTATGATCCCCGCAGGAAGGGAACCGACACCATAGGCATATGAAAATACCGTTACGACTATACCTATACGAAAATAATCCACCCCGAAACTCATCATGAGAAGGGGAAGCAAGGGGGGGACAGCGCCTTCGAAAAAATGGGTAAACCCATGACCGGCAATCGTAAGGCGAATTATTTTGCCCTCAGTCTTTGTTTGTGTATCCATCGGTATTGGTTCTTCAATTGTATGATGATTTACGAACATTGTCCAACAGTCGTGTTTTACGGCAGCTCCAGAAGTAATCCCCGCTTCTTAAGCTCCCTGTGCAGTCTGGACAGGTCGCTTTTCCGTATAAGGATCTTTCTGCCGGCAGCGGGAATTATCAGCCGGGTAAGTGCCGGATCCTCCCGAAGAACGGAGCTCAAGCGCCCGTGTTCGGGAATCCTGAAGATCAGATATTCCGATGCTTCCTCCAGGCGGACAACACTGTCATTCATGGATTCGAACAGCTTTTGCCAAAACTCGGGAACAGGTTCAATTGCCATTTCCAGAAGGCTGTCAACAATCCTGTTAAGCTGCTCCTCCGATCCGGCCGCTGCGACTATCTGGCCCCTGCCCAGCCGGAAGACCCCCGGTGCAATCTCGCTTGCGATTCTTAGAAGGAGTTTACGCGCCTCGGGGGAGGATTCCCGGAGACGTACTATCTCTCCCGTGGACGAGAAATCCAGCACCCGGCCGGGTTTCCAGACCGGGACTTCCATCTCTCTTCCCGTTACGAACTCCCCCCAGCCGCTCAGTCTGAACTTCGTGATGCCCGCCCAGGGGGTATAGGGGCTTTCGGATTTGCCGTAATGGAGCTCAAGTATACCAAGGAAGGTCGCAGCACCAAGATAGTTCTGTACCAGGGGAAGCAGGCATGCCTCTCTGTAGAGCTCCGGTGTTTCCAGGTAACGCTGTTCCTCGTGAATCCCGGAATCACCCAGGAAGTTCCGATAGTATCCCCGGGTCTCGAAATATACATAATCCGCGGCATAATCCGGGTCAAGATAGTGCTTGAGTTCTTCCGCTTCTGTCGCCCTGGAAATAAACTCCCGAACCGGAATCCAGTCCGACCTGCAATCCTGCTGCAGCATGGAAAAGAGAAGTTGCAGGACCGGGGCTTCTCCCTTTTCCGCTTGTCGCCGTGCACGGTGTCGATGCTTCAGATGAGGAAGCAGCAGCTCCCTGTTGAGGTTTTCTGCAAGACCTTTCAGAAATGCGGCTGTTCTCCGGGCCCCCTGACAGGGATCCACCGGGCAGCCGGGTTCAAAGACTGCCCTGTAGAGGTGTTCCGGCCAGGATTGCCACAGGGGATCATCGGGGAAATCGTCGGGAAGTGAGACTTCCGGGACCTCTCCTGCGGAGCAGCTGGCTATATTCCGTGAGACATCCTTCTCGAGACTGAAAATACGGGGCATCCTTTCTCCTAACTCAGGATAAATTCCACGTCATCCCGGGTCAGACTTTTGGGAATCCCGGAATCGGCGGTTATTACAGAATTGAACAGTTCCCGCTTGCGCTGCTGCAGTTCCAGTATTCGTTCCTCGATGGTCTCTTTCGTTATAAGCCGATAGGCAAAAACGGTATTCCGCTGTCCGATGCGGTGGCTGCGATCGATGGCCTGGTTTTCCGCTGCGATATTCCACCAGGGATCAAGCAGGTACACGTAATCCGCTACCGTAAGGTTGAGCCCCACTCCTCCCGTTTTCAGGGTCATGAGCAGGGCCTGTGAATTGTCGTCACTCTGAAACCGCTCAACAACCCCTTTGCGGTCCCGGGTGGAACCGGTGAGCAGGAGATACGAGATACCCATCTCCTCCAGGTCGGAGCCGAGGGTCTCCAGGGAGTCGAGGAAATTGGAAAAGACGATTGCCTTATGATGAATCGCGAAAACATCCTCCAGACTCTCCCGCAGAAGCTCCCGTTTCGGGCTGATAATTACCCCGGAGCTCCGGCTCTCCGGAACAGTGGCTATCTGCCGCAGTTCGGAGATTGCCTGCAGAATAAAGAGCTGGGACTCCTCGATCCCGTTTCGCTCGAGGCGTTCCCGTATGCTCCGGAAAAAGTAATCCCGCCGGGACTCGTAAAGTCCCCGCTGTGTCTCCTCCATCTCGACGTAGAGGACCTGCTCCACCTTTTCCGGCAGGTCCCGGGCAACGTCGGTTTTGAGACGCCGCAGCAGGAAGGGGCTGATCTTTCGGCGCAGGTCCTCCGCGCTTACCTGGCAGGACTCTTTCTGAATCGGATTGGCATAATCCCGCTGGAACTCCTTGGGGGATCCGAACATTCCGGGATTCAGGAAGCGGAAGAGGGCGTAAAGCTCCATCAGGTTGTTTTCCATGGGAGTTCCGCTGATGGCAAGCCGGTGTTCCGATTCAAGGAGCAGCATGGCCCGGCTTATCCTGGAGCTTAAATTCTTGATGTTCTGGGCCTCGTCGAGGATTATGTACCTGAATCTCAGTTTGCGGAGTTCCTGAATATCGTTCCGGACCACTGTGTAGGTAGTCAGGATTATGTCCGCCTCCTTCGCGGATTCCCAGTCCCTGGCGGGACCGTAACATGTGCTGATCTGCAGCTGCGGTGCGAAACGGATTATCTCTCCCTGCCAGTTGAAGATCAGGGACTTTGGCAGCACCACCAGGGTGGGGGAACCCGGGCTGGAGTGCACAACCGAGAGAAGGGCTATGGTCTGCACGGTTTTGCCAAGTCCCATGTCGTCGGCGAGGCAGCCGTTCAGTCCGGTCCGGTACAGATAGTAAAGCCAGCGGTATCCGTGCTCCTGGTACTCCCGCAGAGTTCCTTCCATGCGGGGAACGGGGACCGGTCGTGATTCAAGTTCGCTGAAGCCGCGGTAGATGCGTTCCGGCTCCACCGCACCGGGTCCTTCAAGGTTCTCGTCGATTATTTCCTGCACAAGGGGCAGGTCGAAGAAGGAGATGCTTACTTCGCCATGGTTGATCTCCTTCAGAACCCGGCGCAGGCGTTCCAGAAATTTCTGATCGATAAGGGCTCGGCCCCCGTCGTTCAGAGGAATAAAGCCCTTGTCCCGGTGAAGGTCCAGCAGTTCCCTCGGAGTGAACCACTCGCCTTCGACTGAAATGTCGCACTCTCCCCGCAGCAGGTCGGTGCCTCCGCTCAGGCGCAGATGCAGGCGAGGCCGGGAGCGGGTAACCCGGAAATGGGAGAGGTTCTCGGTTCCGAAAAAAAGGTAGCGGGAAAAAAGCCTGGGAAGCTCCTCTTCCACAAAGTATTCAGCCAGTTTCGGGCCCAGGCTTATTTTTACCTCGTCCGCGAAGAATCCGTCCGAATCCTGGTGACGTTTCTGAAGGCGCTGGATTCGCCTCCTCAGGGAACTGATACCCTTACGAATGTCCGGAGTAACTGCGGGGCGAAAGCTTATACACTCCTTCTGGTGATCTATTTCCGCCACCTGGGCAGCGTCGTAGGCGGTAAAGAAATCAGGGGGATATCCCGGCCAGGTCAGGGTAAACTGCAGGTGCAGGACCCCGTCCCGGTCCATTCTGGAAAAGATTATACCCTCGGCCAGTTCTACAGCTTCGGCATTGCGGATACTGTATTCCCCGAAGTGCAGGGGAAGGCCGGGAAAGTGGGTCCGGGCCAGGGAAAGGTAGCGGGGAAGGTCTTCCTCGCGGATAAGGGTTCCCAGATGGCGGATACTGCGGAATCCCGGTCCCATGGGAGGCATCCGGTAGAGTATGTTCTCGTCCAGAACGCAGCTTTCGGCTATCCCCTGGGGGAAGTGTAAGGGCCGGTCTGCAGAATCCACAAGGCGGGCGGAGTAGGGGCCCGGGCCGGAGATAAGGACCGTCACCTGTTCCTCCCGTATCTCCAGGGGGGTACCCCCGGGAAGGCTCAGGTTGCCGCTTGCCGCGGCCAGGGGAATGAGCCCGGGATGCCTGCTTACAGAAAAACCCCTCGCCGGGTCACTGTCCCATTCCAGAGCAGTCTCTTCTCGATGCTGGATGTCCTCACAGGCTGCAAGCAGATCCCTCCAGGGGCCGGTGTACGAGCGCGATGGCGGGGGGTCGATCTCATCCCGGCCTGAGTAAAAGACGAGTCGCGCTTCTCCAGGGGGCGGTAGCAGAACACAGCGAAGTTCCCGGGGCAGATGTGCCGGGACGGGAAGGATTGAACTCTGTTTAAAAGCGTCAAATAGCTCATTCATCGGGGTCGCCTATCGTATCATGTCGGGGCAGGACTGGAAAAGCGGCTGTTCCAGGAGTATTCTATAGTATATGCTTCCTCTTTCGTACTGGGATATTCGTGATCTCCGGGTTCTCGAGGCGATCCGCATTGTTCCCCGGGAACGCTTTGTTCCTCCGAATCTTGCGGAAGAGGCGGAGGACGACCGGCCTCTGCCCATCGGGAAAGGGCAGACCATCAGTCAGCCCTATATCGTGGCCTACATGACCGAAGCCCTGAAGGTCGAAGCCGGGAACCGTATTCTGGAGGTCGGTACCGGATCGGGGTACCAGGCTGCGGTACTCTCGGTGCTCGCGAAAAATGTCTACACTGTTGAGCGGATCGCCGAGCTTGCTTTCAGTGCCGGGGAGAGGCTGAAGAATCTGGGTTATGCCAATGTCCGGGTCCGTTATGGCGACGGCTTTTCCGGCTGGCCGGAAGAGGCCCCTTTTGACCGCATTATGATTACCGCCGCAGTCAAAGACGAGTCCCCGGAACTGGTGGATCAGCTTGCACCGGGGGGAATCATGCTTTTTCCCCAGGGAGGTCGGAGGATGCAGTATCTGATCCGGATTAAAAAGAATTCCGAGGGGCGCTGCACCAGGGAAAAGCTCTGTCCGGTTGTCTTTGTTCCCTTTGTTCGCGGAATCGCGTAATACCGGATTTTACGGCGCCTTGACAGACACCGTGCTGGGTATATACTCAGAGCTCATGGATCAGCGCATCACGCACGAACTTACCCCCGATCATGTAAGCACTCTCTTTTTCCGCTATATGACCTCCTACAAGCGGGTCCTCTCTCCGGGTATGAGTTACCTGAAGAATCATGATTCTCCGGAACCGATCCTGCTCAGTCTGGTGGCCATGGGGGGCTATCTGGCGGGGGATGAACGAAGCGATGTGGTAGATTTTCAGGGCGAGATGCTCTCTCTTTCCAGCTTTATGGTCAATGCGATCGAGAACGGCTGCAATCCCGAGCATCCGGGATTCTGGGGAGCTGGTCCGCGGAGTACCAAACGTTCTCCCGACTTCGCGGCTCTGGTGGCCTTTGCCGCATGGTCCTGTCGTTCTCTGCTTTTCCGTCGTCTTTCCAACCGCTCAATTCAGTTCTTTGAGCAGTGGCTCGAAGCCGAGGGGCGTGTATCGGTAAAGAAAAAGAGCTATCGAAGCCTTGCGGTAGCGCTGAATCATGTGGCCCGCAGAGGCATGGGATTAAGACATGATCCCAAGGTGATAGATGCTGCCTTCGAAACTCTGGAGCGCAGCCATCTGGAGCAGGGCTGGTTTGCCGACGGAGGCAAAGGGACAAAAAACTTCGACGATTCCATCAGCTGGACTTACTTCAGCCTGCTTGGGGCAGTTCTTTACCTTGAGGGTGGAAAGAAGTCTTCCCGCTACCAGATCTGGGGTCCCCGTCTTCGTAAGGATTTGCGGGATCTGCCGTATCTCTACGATTCCAGGGGCAAGGGGCCCGGTTATGGAATGGAAACCTCAGGTCTCCTGGCGGGACTTTCCGGGCCTGTAGCCGGTTACCTGGCCGGAGTCTGGCCGGGTAAGAACGGGATACTCAAGCGGCTGGTACGCCTTGGCGTTCATCAGGCACTGGATGCGGCGGAAAGGGGTGAAGGTTTTCCCGCGAATATCAGCTGGCGTGTCATGCAGACCCTGGGTTTTCTTTTAATGATTCCCGACAGGGATACCTTCTGGAGCATCCAGGAAGAAGCCCTGCCCATAGAACGGGGAGATTTTGTCCATTTTATTCCCTCCCCGGGCTGGCTTGTACATGGAGCCAAATCAGGAGATCATGTACAGCTTATAAACGGGGGATCCCAGCGCAAGAAACGGCATCGGGGAGGCGACATAATAAGCCGATACGGCAAGTTCAGCTACTCCGGAATTATGGGTTTTGTTGCAGGAGCCGGACCGAAGGACAGGGTATTCTGCTGCGACAATACCCTGTCTGCCAGCGCAGATAAAAAAAGCTGGAGTCACAGGGACCGCATTGACTCATTCAAACTTGTTGCCGATAGGGTTTTACTGACAGGCATGCATCTCCCGGTAGCCGTCGACGGGGGCAGTGCAGGCACACTGAAGGTGGATACCCTTGTTGTTCCCCTCCGTTCGGGAGCCCAGGTCAGGATTCATCGTATCCGGCGGGGAGGTTTCGGCGGCGGAGCGGTAAACCTGCGGGAGGGAGGTTATGCCCTTGGCCTTGAAGCGGAGGATTCCGTAGAGACGCTAGCCAGCGGACAGCTTGCCATGGTGGAAGGTCCGCGAGGATTTTCCATTGTCAGAATACTGGGGGGCTACAGTTTCGCGGCTATATCCCAGGGCTACGAGGGACGAAAAGAGGGGCACACCATCTCTTCCTCCTTTCTGCTTCCCAGGGTAGAGACGGTACTGCGTTCCCGGGAGACCCAGTTCCTTGTACTCTTTGTACATGCCGGACCTGATCCGGAGAAGCTGGACAAGGGAGACACCCTCAGTTTCAACCGCAAAGGCGAGAAGGTAGCCCTGCTCTCGGGAAACAAGACGTTCTTTGAATACGATTTTCAAAGTTCATAGCCTGAAGCCTTATTCTTGATTATATTAATCATAAATATCCCGCACAAGGAGTTTATAGATGAGGAGATTAATCCTGATACCGGTGCTCCTTCTTGTCGCGGGGGCCGGTATTGTTGTCCAGGGAGTCGATATGGAAAATAGACGTCAGGCCGAAGCTGTTATCGGAGGCGGATGTTTCTGGTGTGTAGAGGCGGTATATGAACGTATAGACGGTATTGAGTCTGCTGTATCCGGGTATGCCGGCGGAAGGGTGGAAAACCCGAGCTATGAACAGGTCAGTACCGGAAAAACCGGCCACGCAGAGGTGGTCAAGCTGACCTACAATCCGGATGTGATTTCCTACCGTGAGATTCTTGATCTCTTTTTTATCGCCCACGATCCTACCACAGTGAACCGCCAGGGGGCGGATGTGGGTCCCCAGTACCGTTCCATAATCCTCTATATGGATGAGGAGCAGCGCCGCGTGGCACAAGAGGCAAAGGCCGCCGCGGGAAAGAATTTTGACAGGCCGGTGGTTACCGAAATTGTTCCCCTTGAGGCTTTTTACCTGGCTGAAGAGTACCACCAGGACTACTACGACAATAATCCCTTCGCCGGCTACTGCAGCTACGTTATTCAGCCGAAACTGCGCAAACTCGGCCTGGAGTGGCGTTCGATTAAATAGGATGCCCCTGAAGTATCCTTGACCTCTGTCCTCTTCCGTCGTTAGCATGAAGGTATATCTGCAACGACGGAGGATATATGATTAAGTCCGATGATAATCCCGCCCTTGACTGCATATTCGGAAGACGCAGCATTCGTAAGTATATCGACCAGCCGGTGGAAGAAGAAAAAATCACCAGCCTGCTGAAGGCGGCCATGGCCGCACCCTCCGCTGTGGGAAAGGACCCCTGGCGTTTTGTGCTGGTTCGGGAGAAAAAGAATCTCCGCAGTCTCAGCGAGGGGCTCCCCAATGGAAGATTTATTGCAGCTGCAGCCCTCGGTATTGTTGTATGCGGCGACCGGCATGCCGCCCATGGAGGTCTGGAAGGCTACATGGTCCAGGATTGTACAGCGGCGCTGGAAAACATGCTCATTGCCGCCCATCAGCTTGGGCTCGGGACCTGCTGGCTCGGTGTCTACCCCCGGGAAGAACGGCAGAGGCATGTGGCCGACGTGTTGAAACTGCCAAGGGGGATTGAGCCTCTGGCCGCTGTGGCGGTCGGTTATCCCGCGGAAGAGAGGCCGCCCCGGACCAGGTACAACGAGTCCTTTGTTCACTATGAGACCTGGTAAGTTCCCTATATGGGACCATATGCCCTATATGGAATACCTTGGCAAGAGTCCCAAAATAGGGTATCAGTGATATACTAATCAAAACTGAACAGGAGGTTTGTATGTTAAAAATTCGACCCCGGGAAGAGTGTCAATATGCCTGTGTTTCCCTTGGAGAAATCATGCTTCGCCTGGATCCCGGTGACGGCCGGGTCCGGACTGCCCGTTCCTTCCAGGCCTGGGAAGGCGGCGGAGAATACAACGTCACCAGAGGATTGCGCAAGTGTTTCAATCTTCCCACAGCGGTTGTTACCGCCTTCGCCGAAAACGAGATCGGGCATTTAATCGAAGATTTTATTATGCAGGGTGGTGTGGACACCCGTTTCATTAAATGGGTTCCCTTTGACGGGATTGGCCGCAATGTCCGCAACGGCCTTAACTTTACGGAAAAGGGCTATGGAATCCGGGCAGCCCTGGGGAATTCCGACCGGGGCAACACCGCATCCAGTCAGCTGAAGGCCGGAGACATCGACTGGGAAGAGATCTTCGGCAAGGCAGGGTCCCGCTGGTTCCATACCGGAGGCATCTTTGCCGCCCTTTCGGAGACGACCCCCGATGTCGTTATCGAGGCCATGAAGGCCGCCAAAAAGCACGGAACCATCATCTCCTACGATCTGAACTACCGTCCGTCCCTGTGGAAGGGAATCGGCGGCAAGGAGAAGGCTCAGGAGGTGAACCGGGAAATCGCCAAGTACGTTGATGTAATGATCGGCAATGAAGAGGACTTTACCGCCAGCCTCGGTTTTGAGGTCGAGGGGGCCGACGAAAACCTCACGGTTCTTCCCATCGAAGGCTACAAGAAGATGATCGAGACCGCCATCAAGACCTATCCCAACTTCAAGGTTGTGGCCACTACCCTGCGGACGGTACATTCAGCCAGCGTCAACGACTGGGGAGCCCTCTGCTGGCATGACGGCGAGATTCACGAGGCGGAGCACCGGGAAAAACTGGAAATCTACGACCGGGTCGGCGGCGGCGACAGCTTTGCTTCCGGACTGATTTACGGTTTTCTGGCTTTCAATGATGCCGCCCAGGCTGTTGAGTATGGCGCCGCCCATGGCGCGCTGGCCATGACCACCCCGGGAGATACCTCGATGGCAACCCTGAAAGAGGTGGAGAGGATCGTCGGCGGCGGAAGCGCCAGGGTTATTCGATAGATCGATTCCTGTGATCCTTCGCCGAATTGTTGATTTTTCGGCGGAGGATCGCTATCTTGTATCAAGGAGGAATCAATGGCTGATAAAAATGATAAGGTAGCCGGGAACGTCGACGGCGTCTGGTATGTTGACAACAACTGCATAAGCTGCGGCCTTTGCGTCAGCGAGGCTCCGGAGGTCTTCAAGACCAACGACGAAGACAAGGCCTATGTTTTTCACCAGGTTCCCGCGGATGATCCGGAGGCGAACTCCGCCAAGGACAGTTGTCCGGTGGAAGCCATCGGAAACGACGGCTGAACCGGATACTGCGGAAGAAAACGAGTGTCAGCGGATTGCCGGCATGATTCGATGTCGGTTTTCCGCTTTTTTTATTCCCTTCCCATCAGGTAGCCGCTCATCTCCTCTTCCCGTCTCACGATAAAGATCTCCAGATCCGAATCCTCCAGCCGGGCGAAGGCCCCGAAGGTACTGGACTTGTTTATGTCTATGTCGAAGCCGCCGTGAATATAGGTTGTATGGTAAAAGGATAGGCGTTTTTCCGGATGGATTCCCTTGCGCAGAAACGTCTGTGCTCCCTGGCGGATCAGGCGGAGTTTTTCCAGGGCATCGCTGCGGGAAGATATCGACCAGACCCCGAACTGTATGGGATTCCCTTCCACATTCAGGTCTCCCAGGAACTCCCCCCTTACGAGCTTGTCCCGGGGTTTCCCGAGGTAGGGTACGAAATCAAGGTGTTCCGCCAGTTTGCGGTCCGTGGCAAGAAAGTTGCCGGTTTCCGGGTCCGCGGTAAAAATGATTACATTTCTGTATGCCTGGCCGTAACTGCGGAAGAGGGATGCCCAGTAGCTGTCCATATCCACCGAATCTTGCAGGATACTCATGCGCCGACGTATCTCCCTGCTTATGTCCAGAAGCCAGAAATTATAGCGCTCCATATCGCTTTTATACCCGGCTATCTCATGTTCCAGATCTGCTTCGCTTTTGCGTCCCTGCAGGTAGGCGAGAATCGAGCGATAGATATCCCGGATATTGTGGTAGCGGCTGAAGCGGAGGATCAGGTCGAAGAGAAATATCTCTATCTTGCGAACCTGCCATATGTATGCCACCACCTCCCGACGGGGAGTCCTGGGGCCGACCATGGCGACCTCCCAGAGGTCCTTGAACTCGTTGTAGCGGCGGTTCATACGGACAAACCAGGTAGAAACTGTCTCGGTATGCTTGGCAAAGCGTATTGTCCAGGAGGTCCCCTGGCCCATTATGCTGTTTACCTCGATGTTTTCCGGTCCGAAGGCTGCGTAGATCTGCTGGGTACCGATACCCTCGCCGGTTTTTCTGCCCTTGGTGGTGCGTCCTACAAAGTGGGGATATCCCCGGGAGTCCCTGGATAGCAGCTCTTCGGGCATTCCGGTGCCGTTGTCCGCTATGGTAAGGATCAGGAAGTCCCCTTTTTCCCGCATGACGATGTCGATTATCCCCTTGCGTCCCGACTCCTCGATGGCGTCCAGGGCGTTGGAGACCAGATTCACCATGGCCCTTCCGATATTCACATGATAACCTTGAATAGTTGGTGCCCCGGTATCGAGATCGAGCCGCAGTTCGCAGCGTACGTTAGACCCCTGCACATAGGGGACGATACGTTCGAAGATCAGTTCCAGAAGATCAACCTCGTGGATAATCTTCATGCTGTCCCGGAAGGAATTGAGGATATTGATCAGGGTGGTGGATTCGCGGTTGATGCTTTCCACGATGGTATCGCTGTTCTCGGTACCGAGGGCCTCGACCATGGAGTTTATGAGCCGCGCCACCTTGCGGGCGTCGTGGCGGGTCTTGCTGATCTCTTCCGGGGCCAGGCTGCGGTTGAGCCCCTCTGCGGATCGTGTGAGGATCGCCCCGCAGCAGGAAACCAGCCGGTGGTAGACAAGCTTGCGGTAGGCTATGGAGCTGTCGGGTTCAAAGCCTTTGTTGCGGAAAAACTCCACCGTATCCGCCTGGCGTTCCCAGATATAGATGTACACCGAGGCTTCCCGGGGAATATTGCGGGCCAGATGTTCGATAAAGCTCGTGCCGATTCCCCGACCCCGGCCGAAGGGGCTGGTGACGATCTTGTAGATCAGAAACTCCTCCCCCGCCTGGTCGGAGTAAACAAGCATATACCCGAGGATTTCACCCTCCTCGACCCAGACATAGCTGTGGGTGTAGTCCTTCTGGACCGCCGGGTTATGGATAAAGGGTGAGGGTATGACGAAGGTATCGATATTCAGGAGGGGATTGCGGATGACCCGCTCCTCGATCTTCGGGTTCATGTTCTGAATGGAATCGTTGTGTTCCTGAGGCTGCATGCAGTTCAGACTACACCGCATGGGGGATAAAGACAATTACTGGAGACTGCTCCTGAAGTGCTGTCTCACTCCTGGTCCCCCACGGGGATATCCTTCTCCGTGATATTGCCTTCCACAAGGTCGATGGAGCGGTGAAAGCGGCGAAAGTACTCCTCTTCAATCTCTTTGCCCCGTTTTGCAGACCGGCGGACCCATTTCAATCGCAGTTCGGCAAGATCATCCTCCGAAAGCTGCCAGGAAAGAGAGCTCCGGCGAAGACGGTCTCCCAGGCGGGAGAGGATTATCGCAGCGGAGACAGAAACATTGAGGCTTTCGGCGAAACCGCACATGGGAATGCACAGAAACTCATCAGCCGTTTTCCGTATCTCCGGGCTGATTCCGTCCCGCTCGTTACCGAATACCAGTGCGGCAGGACCACGATCCAGGGAAAAATCGTAGAGGGAGCAGGCGCTGCTGTCCGGAACGGTGGCAACAATGCGATACCCTCGCCGTTTCAGGGCGGACAGGGCTGTTCGGGTATTGTCCGGGTTATCCTTGTAGCGCCGTATACTGAGCCACTGGGATGTTCCCAGGGCCACGTGGCGGTTGATGGTGGGCAGCCGGTTCCGGTTTTCAATGATATGTACATCCTGGATTCCGAAGCAATCGCAGCTGCGCAGAAGGGCGCTGGCGTTCTGACTGTAGTAGAGATCCTCCGCAACAAGGGCCAGATAACGGGTACGCAGGGAAGAGACCTCCACAATACGCTTGAATCTATCCCCGGTTACATGCCGGGACAGCATCGTCAAGAGTTCATCGTTGTTGATCATTATTGAATGTGCCGGGCAGTAAAACCCCGGAGCTGCGAAACAACGCCCTCCGGGATTAATGTTTTAGAACCTGGAGGGGCTCTCCTTTTCTACTGCTTCCCGAACTTTCAATTGTCTGCCGTCAAGCTCAGCGCCGTCCAGAGCCGACAGAACGGCCGAAGCCTCTTCGGGGGATTCCATCTCGACGAAAGCAAAACCCTTGGAACGACGGGTTTCGCGGTCGGTGATGATGCGTACCGATGTTACGGTACCGTACTGGCTGAAAAGTTCACGGAGACTGTCTTCGTCGGACTGGTAGCTGACGTTTCCGACGTAAAGTTTGTTGGACATCCAATGGCCCTCATGTAATGATGAAAAATAGGCATCTATCCAAGGGATAGTCGTCTTGTAGACGTACGCCGAAAAAAGAGTAGAGTATTGGCTGTAAACTGTCAATTTCTTTTTTCCCGGAGCTTCCAAAATCGTGGTATTTTTATCACAATTGTCGTTGCTACGGCTTAACAGGAGATGATTTTGCTGGATATTGCCCTGTTGGCGGACCTCAAGGAGCGCAGGCTGGCGGAAGAAGGAATCTGCGTCGGCGAAGGCCGTTTTGTCGTGGAACGAATGCTCGCAGAAGGACTTGAGCCCCTGCTTATCGCTACAGTCCCCGGTATGCTGGAGGGGCTTCGAAAGCTGTCTGGTGAATCTTTGCCGATACAGGTTCTGCCGCAGCCGGAGATCGCACGTATTGCCGGCTATCCTTTTCACCGGGGAGTGCTTGGCGCCTTTCGCAGACCGGTTTTCCGGACTGTCCGGGAGCTGCTCGATGAAGGAGCCGGACCGGTCCTCGTACTGGACGGCATTACCGATCCTGTCAACCTGGGCGGGATACTGCGCAGCGCGGCGGCTTTCCATGTCGACAGGCTTATTCTGGGAAAGGGCTGCGGAGATCCCTATTCCAGACGAGGCATTCGTGCTTCCATGGCCGCGTGTTTTTCCCTCTCCCTGGCGGCGGAAGGGGAAAGCAGGGAAACCGGAGGTCTTATCCGGAGCAGGGGATACCGGCTGATCGGGGCAGATCTCTGTCCCGGGGCCGTACCCGCAGGCGGACTTGCCATGGATGATAGAAGTGTTCTGGTTCTGGGCAACGAAGGTCATGGCCTCAGCGATACCTGGCGCAGCAGCTGTGAAGTCTTTGTCATGATTCCCATCTCCTCGAAGGTGGACTCCCTGAATGTCGGAGTGGCCTCGGGTATACTGCTGTATGAGCTTGTCCGGAAAAAAAGTGTTATGGTATAAAGGAGTTAAGTGTAATGTCGGCTGTACCCATTATTATGGCGATTATTCCTTCCCTGGTACTGGTCTTTCTGTTCATGCGCTTTGACCGAAGACGGCCTGAACCCAAGGGAGAAATTATGCGGGCCTTCATGCTGGGGGTCTTTTCCACCTTTCCAGTCCTGATTCTTGAAGTTCTCGTCGACACATTTTTCAGTCCCTGGTTTATCAATCCTCTGTATCTGGCGATTCTGGAGGCCTTTATTGTCGCCGCTCTCTGCGAGGAGGGTATAAAACTGATGGTGGTACGCTATTTTCTCTACCGACGCAGCCATTTTAACGAGGTAATGGACGGTATTGTCTACACCGTTGCTGCGGGACTCGGTTTTGCCTGTCTCGAGAACATTATCTACGTCGCCTCCGGAGGCATTGCAGTAGCCCTGACCAGGGCCTTTACCGCCGTACCTCTGCACGCTGTCTGTTCGGCACTTCTCGGATACGCTCTTGGAGTAGCCCGTTTTGCCCCCACCGCCGCGGAAGAGCAGCGGCTTATCGCAGGCGGGCTCTTTCTGGCGGTCTTTATTCACGGAACCTATAACTTCCTGCTGTTTATGGTACCCTTCTGGGGAGGCCTGTCTGCTCTGGGAGTTTTTCCGCTTCTGTTTATCGCTGCCCGGATGGTACGGGAACGCCTGCGCCGGGCGGAACTCGCGGACCGGAATCAGGGACGCTGAATAAGACATCTTAAGCCTCCCGGAAGCCCTTGACCCTCTCTTCTACGCTGTGGAATCCTGTAGCGGTTGCAATCCTGCTTATCCAGAAACTATACACTGCAACGGAGGAGTCTGTAATGAAGATTGTTGTGCTTGACGGGTATACCCTCAATCCGGGAGACCTCAGCTGGAAGGGCCTTGAAGCATTGGGTGAGGTAAAGGTATACGATCGTACCCCCTTTGATGAGAAGACCATTATCGAACGGGCACAGGGGGCGGAGATTGTGCTGACCAATAAAACTCCCTTGTCTAAAACAGCGATAGAGTCCCTGAAGAATCTCAGGTATATCGGCGTCCTGGCCACCGGCTATAACATTGTTGATACTGAGAGCGCAGCCGCCAGGGGCGTTCCGGTGACCAATATTCCCACCTACGGAACCTTTTCTGTAGCCCAGATGGCAATGGCCCATATTCTCCACTTCTGCCATCATGTCAAGGAGCACTCAGATACCGTCATGGCCGGGGACTGGGCCGCGGGAGAGGATTTCTGCTACTGGAATTTTCCCCTGATTGAGCTGGCTGGAAAAACCATGGGTATTATCGGTTTCGGCCGGATAGGCCGGGCCCTGGGTAAAATGGCCGATGCCTTCGGCATGAAGGTCCTGGCCCACGATGTCTACCAGGGGAATTCTCCCGACTGGGAGGGATTTCGTTTTACCAGCATTGAGGAGCTTTTACAGGAGTCCGACTTTGTCAGTCTGAATTGCCCGTTGACTCCGGAGAATACGGGGTTTATTAACAGTACAAGCCTGAAAACCATGAAGAAGAGCGCCTTTCTCGTGAATGTCTCCCGGGGACCGCTGATTGTCGCCGAAGATCTGGCCGCAGCCCTGAAGAACGGTGATATTGCCGGAGCCGGACTCGATGTTCTGGCCGCCGAGCCCCCGGAGAAGGATAACATACTGTACGGAGCCCCGAACCTGACCGTTACCCCCCACATTGCCTGGGCGACTCTGGATGCCAGAAGCCGCCTCATGAAAACGGCGGTGGAGAACGTCAAGGTATTCCTGGACGGGACGACCCGGAATTCCGTTAACGGAGTCTGAGCTTTTTACTCCCGGGGGCAGTGTCTGCGCCCGGGATTTTCGTATATACTGCAGAAAACACAAGGAGGTTCATATGGTTCAGGACCGTTTGACCAATGGAGAAAAATACACCTTTCTGGGTAAAAACTTCATCGATGCTTTCAAGTTTCTGGCCTCTGTCAAGGCTGAAGAACTGGAGGAAGGTAAGATTACCGTAAACGGGGATGCCGTCTACGCCCTGGTTCAGAAATACACGACTAAGGACCCGTCCGAGGGGGCCCTGGAAACCCACAAACGCTATGCGGATATCCAGGTGATTCTGAAAGGCCGGGAGCGAATCGATTACTGTTTCGCCGAAGGCATGACCATTAAAACCCCCTACAGCGAAGACAGGGATGTCGCTTTCTTCGAGATGAAGGAAGCATCTCAACTGATTCTCGAAGCGGGGGATTTCGCCGTTTTTCTGCCCGACGATGCCCACGCTCCCAAACTTTCCGCGGGAGCTCCTTCGGATGTGCTCAAGATCGTGGTAAAGGTTGCCCTTTAGCCGTCCCTGTTCAGCATTTGTTCCAGCCGGGCGGCCTCCCAGGCAAGCATGCACTGTTTGCGGAAGGCCCCCCAGCGATAGTCCCCGCTTTCCCCAATGCTCCGGATGACCCGATGGCAGGGTATTAACCAGGCAACATGATTTTTCCCCACGGCGCTTCCCACCGCACGGGCGGCACCGGGATTTCCCAGGGCAGCGGCAATGCTGCCGTAGTCTGTAGCTCCTCCAAAGGGCAGACGCAGCAGGGCCTCCCATACCTTTATCTGAAAATTCGTACCCCGCAGATGGAGCACCTGGTTTTTTTCGTCGGTTTCACTGAATATACGATGGAGAAGCCCTGATACCATTTCCCGGTCCTCCGTGTAATTCGCCCTTTCAAGCCCCCCCCGGACGGCTTCCAGGGGACGCTCCAGCAGCTCGTCCTGGAGGAATGCCAGGTCCGTAATGCCCCTTTCACTGGTCACCAGTACCGCTCTGCCGAAGGGGGTGTCCCCGGTACCCCAGCGGAGGACCATGCCTTCTCCCCGGGTACGAAGCTCGTGGGGTGTCATGGCTTCAAAGCTCAGGCAGGCCTCGGCGAATCGGCCGGGCCCCGAGAACCCCGCCTCCAGGGATGATTCCAGGTATGAAGCGGAGTCGCGGATCAGAGCAAGGGCGTGCTCCTTTGCCAGATAACGGATAAAACGCTCCGGGGGAATCCCTGCCCAGCGGCGGAACAGCCTTCGAAAATGGAATTCCGAAATCCCTAAATGCATGGCGACAGTCCTGCTGTCGATTCTCCCGGGGTACTCCTCCTTCATAAGGGAGATGGCTGATTCAATACGGCGGTAATCCCGAAAATTTATTGCGTGTTCCCTGTCTGAATCCATGATGATGACAGTATATGTCCCGGTATCGAAAAAATCATTCCGTTCCTTGCGCATTCGGCAATAATTATTATACTGATTAACAGGAGACACCGGATGCAGAGATTTTCAGATAAACAGAAGTACAGCGGCGAGCTTCGCTCTCTGCTGCTTTTCCGCCCTTTAAATAATGATGAAATTGCCAAATTTGCCGAGCGATCGGAGATTATATCCTATACGGAGAACGAGAAGATTGTTCTGGAGGGGGATGTGGATCCCTCTTTTTTTGTTGTGATCAGGGGGACTGTCAACGTCACTGTCCAGCAGAAAGGGAGCGATGTCTTTATCTGCGCCATCGGACCGGGGGATGTTTTCGGTGAAGCGGCAATGTTCATGAAGCTCAGGCGTACCGCCGATGTTATCGCCGCAGAGGATACAGTACTGCTGAGAATCCAGCGGCCGGAAATGATGGGATTCATCAAGGATTATCCTCGGGCGGGAAACAAGATTCTCATGCTGATTATCTACAGCCTGCTGCGAAAACTCCGGGCTGCAAACCAGGAGCTGGCTTTTGAACGCCGGGCGGACATCCACCAGGACGATGTTGATGCCCTGGTGGCCCAGCTATCGGGGAACTGAATAAGCTGCCTATAATTCTATCCGCCGATTTCCGCTACTATCCGGTTGACCTCGTCTCCGGAGATCTGTTCTTCCTTCAGGAGCTGCTCTGCGACCTGGTCAAGAGCCGCGCGGAAACGGGTCAGAAGTTCGTTGGTTGATTCGTAGGCTTTGGTCAGCAGGGTCCGAATCTCCTTGTCGATCTCCCGCATCGTTGCCTCGCTGAACTCTCTGCCCTGGGCAATCTGTTCGCCCAGGAAAACGTTCGTATGGTCCTGATTGGCGGTTAACAGCTGCAGGGTTTCTCCCATGCCCCATTCGGTTACCATTCTCCTGGCAAGTTTGGATGCCTCTTTCAGGTCGTTGGCTGCCCCGGAAGTTTCATTACCGAAGACTATCATCTCCGCCGAACGGCCGCCCAGCAGGACCTTCAGCCGGTCGGTCAAATAATGCTTGTTGTAGATATACTGCTCCTCCTTGGGCATCTGAACCGTTACGCCCATGGCATAGTCCCGGGGAATTACAGTAACCTTGACCAGGGGATCGGTATTCGGCAGTGCCGCGGCAGCTACGGCATGGCCGGCCTCGTGATAGGCGATTATCCTTTTCTCTTCCTCGGTAATCGTCAAATTCTTCCGTTCCAGTCCCATCATCACCTTGTCCCGGGCCTCTTCGATCAGCTCCATGGTGATCTTCTCTGAGCGACGGCGGGTGGCAAGAATGGCGGATTCGTTCAGCAGGTTCTCCAGCTCAGCGCCGGAAAATCCGGGGGTGCCCTGAGCGATTTTTTCCATATCGATATCGTCAGCCAAAGGCTTGTGGTTGGCATGGATTTCCAGGATCCTGATCCGGTCCTTCATCGAAGGCAGCCCGATGGTAATACGTCGGTCAAAGCGGCCCGGACGCAGCAGGGCAGGATCCAGGATGTCCGGACGGTTGGTGGCAGCCAGGACAATGGTGGAATCGTTCTTTTCAAAACCGTCCAGTTCCGAGAGCATCTGGTTAAGGGTCTGTTCCCGTTCGTCGTGCCCGCCCCCGAGTCCTGCGCCCCTGTGGCGGCCTACGGAGTCGAGTTCGTCGATGAAGATGATGGATGGTGAATTTTTCTTGGCGTCGGCAAAAAGGTTCCGCACCCTTGAAGCCCCGACCCCCACAAACATCTCCATGAAATCGGAACCGCTTATGTGGTAAAAGGGAACATCCGCTTCGCCGGCGATGGCCCGGGCAATCAGGGTCTTACCCGTACCCGGAGGACCGACCAGCAGAATCCCCCGGGGGATCTTGGCCCCCATGGAGGCGTAGCGGTCCGGAGATTTCAGGTAATCCACTACCTCCTGGATCTCCTCCTTGGCGCTGTCGAGGCCGGCAACGTCTTTGAACAGCACGGATTCCTTGGTCTTTTCAAAGAGCTTGGCCTTGTTCTGCCCTACGCTGAAGATATTCTTACCCTGGTTATTCATTCCCCGGAACATCCGGAGACCAATCCATACCAGAAGCAGCAGGGGCAGAAGGTTCAGGATTATCGACAGCATCGAAAAGTCCTGGGGCGGTTTTGTCTCCACCACAACATTGTTGGTTTCCAGCAGGTTCATAAGAGCCTCGTCCCCGAAGGAGGGATAATAGGTGACGAAGGGTCCGATATCGCTCATACCTTCGATGGTGCGGTCCGTTACGGTTACCTGGGAAACCGATCCCTCCTGGACCATTGCCCGGAAACGGCTGTAGCTGATCCGGTTCGACGTTGTGTCCCGCATCATGAAGTTCACGATGCTCGGAACAAGAAAGAGAAGCAGTATTCCCAGCAGGAACGGATTGAATCTGAATTTACCGCCGCCGAAGGGAAAGGGAAAATTCCCGTTGTTTTTGGGGGAGTCCCCCTTGTGTTCATTATCTGGTGTTTGCATGTTGCTATTAAAAGTAGCGATTGGCACCGCCGAAGTCAACAGTATCAGACGCCGCCTGATTTGGAACAACTGGAACTATCCGGCAAATTCCTTGTTCACCGGGCCCGTCAATCTTGTGAAAGCCCCGGGAATAGGAGTAGTATGGAACAAGACTGGTTTCTAAAGGTAAACACACAAGGATCTATCATGGGAATTCTCGAGTTTGACAAGGTCAGTCTTGAACTGGACGGCCATCGTATACTGAATAACCTGAGTCTCGATTTCTGGGAGGGCCATGTGCATGCCGTGGTGGGGCCCAACGGGGCGGGTAAATCGACCCTGGCCATGACAATCATGGGACTCTCGGGTTATGAACACCACGAAGGGGATATTCTCTTCAAGGGAAAATCCCTCAAGGGACTGACGGTGAACGAACGGGCCCGGCTGGGGATTACCCTGGCCTGGCAGGAACCCGCCAGATTTGAGGGACTGGGGGTAAGCGCCTTTATAGGAGCCGGCAAGCCCGGGGCCTCTGTCCAGGAGCTTGACGCGGCCCTGGAGCTGGTAGGGCTCTCCCCCGAACGGTACCGAAGCCGCCGGGTAGACAAGACCCTGAGCGGAGGCGAACGGAAGCGCATAGAACTCGCCTCCATAATCGTCATGGACCCGGAGATCGTGCTGATGGATGAACCCGATTCCGGCGTCGATATTGAAGCGGTCAACTATATCTTCAGCGTCATAGATCAGCTCAAGGAGAAAGGGACGACCATCATTCTCATTACCCACAGTGCCGAGGTTTTACGGCGTTCGGACCACGCTTTTCTGCTCTGCCACGGAAACCTGATGGACAAGGGACCCACCGACAGGATGCTTGCCTACTTCGGCGGTAAGTGCATTCCATGCACCCACAAGAACGCCCCCGAGCTGACCGAGCTTTTTGCCGGCAAAGGAGGCGCCCAGTGAGTGCCGATCCCGCCCTGGAAAGACTGCTTGCGAGCATCAACATGCATAAACACAATCTTGACGGTACCGCCCATCTGGAGATAGACGGAAACCGCATCATCGGTTCCGGATCGGTTCCCGGGTTTCATCTGGAAACCGATACAGCCGGAGACAGCGTCATTGTGCGGGTCCGGGTGGAGGCGGGCTACCGCTTCGAACAGCCGGTTCACCTCTGCTTCGGCATGCTGCCTGAGGAAGGTATACAGAAGATCGACATGACCGTGGATGTCGAGGAAGACGCCGCGGTCTCTTTCCTGGCTCACTGCAGCTTTCCCAATGCTGTGGATGTGCAGCATCTGATGGATGCACGGCTCAAGCTAGGCAGGAACGCCCGCTACTCCTATTTCGAACGCCATGTGCATGCCGAAAGCGGCGGCATAAGCGTGGTCCCCAGGTCGGTTATAAGCCTGGCGGAGGGGGCCCGGTTTAAAACCGAATTCGAACTTCTCAAAGGGCGTGTAGGGTCTGTGGATATGGACTACTCCGCCACGGCCGAAGCCCACAGCCAGCTGGACATGCTGGCCAGGATCTACGCCCGGGAAGACGACAGGGTAAAGATCCGGGAGGCGGCGGAACTCAACGGCGAGGGGGCCACGGGAGTGCTCGTCAGTCATCTGGCGGTCAGGGGGGATGCCTCGGCGGAGATTTATACCGACCTTTCCGCCAACGCCCCGGGCTGCCGGGGACATGTGGACTGCAAGGAGATTGTCCAGGACCGGGGCCGGGCCCGGGCGATTCCCATTGTGTCGGTTAACCATCCCCTGGCCCACGTGACCCACGAAGCGGCCATCGGTTCGGTGGATTCAAAACAGCTTCAGACCCTCATGGCCAGAGGGCTGGACGAGGAAGACGCGACGGACCTGATAATTCAGGGACTTTTAAGCTGATCCGAATTCCCGGAAGGATGCCGGTCCGGCCGAACTGAGAAAGGTGTGCAAATTGTGGTCACGCGGAGCTTGTTACAGGAACAGGGTCTTCAGCCTGCTGAGCCGGGAAAAATCCCTGTCGGTGCTAAGCCACTCACAACCGTGTTCAATCGCCAGAGCTGCAAAATACGCATCCGACACGAGGTTTCCCTTTGTCGGTGCTTCGCTACACAGGACCATCGCCTTTTTCCATTATGTCATAGAGATCGGCTGAGTTATCCAGATCGATTCCCCCGGATCAGGAATCTCTTTTCAGTCTTATCAGGATAGGGTATAGTATCTCTAATATGATGAAACTACTCATTATCTATCTGACCGGATATCTTGTTCCCCCGCTGGTCTGGAACCTGTTTGTCAATTTCAGCGGCGTGCTTACAGGGGATATCTTTCTGGCGGTTGTTACGAATCCTTTTCAGGGAGTTTACGCCCTCGTATTTATTGCGGGCATTTTCTTCATTCTCCGGGGAAAACTCATGCATCCCGGCAAGCGGCGCGGTATTCCCAATTTTTACCTTCTGTCGATTTTCATATTCTGTTTTATCGGGCCGAATACGGGTCTTTTCGGAATTGAAGGGATATCTCGACAGCAGATCCTCTTTTCGAATCTTCTTTCCATCCCTCTGATTTTTCTGTTTGCCGTTCCCCATATCATGATAAGTACAAGGATGCTGGAAAAGTTCATTGCCGAACGGGACAGTAAAAGCAAGGAGACGGTGGTTACCTTTCGCTGGAAACTCGGAATCAGCACCATCTACACCTTCTTCGGGGCAACGGTCTTTCTCTTTGTCTTCAACATCGCCGTTATAAGCTCCCTCGGCGACGGACTCGTTATCTCCACCCTGATACGGAAGAACGCTGTTGTGCTGGCTGTTTCCCTCGTGATTGCGGCAGTCAATATCCGAATCCTGGCCGGACAGATCATCGAGCCCGTCAGACAGGCTGTGGCAATGTTGAACGATATCCGCAAGGGTGAGATTACCGACCTGACCCGGAGCCTGGACTTCAGGAGTTTTGATGAAATCGGCACCATGGCCCGGGTTCTGAACAAGACCTTTGCCAAGGTCTCGGACCTGATACGGATGATCAAAGGGCAGACGGATGTCCTGTCCAGGGTCGGTATTGAACTGGCCTCGAACATGACGGAGACCGCCGCATCGATAAACCAGATCAGCGCCAATATCCGGAGCATCAGAAATCAGACGGAAAACCAGGCTGCCGGGGTTACTGAAACAAGTGCCGTTATGGAACAGATAGGCGGGAATATCCGGAATTTGAACTCCCTTATTGAACGACAGGCTGCCAGCGTAACCCAGTCATCCTCGGCAATAGAAGAGATGCTGTCCAATATTTCATCGGTAAGCAAAATCCTGGCGGACAACTCGGAGGATGTCCTTCGTCTGAGCTCTGCCTCGGCGGAAGGTCGGGAGGACCTGACGGAGGTATCAGCAAGTATCCGCAGAATTGCCCGGGAGTCGGAGGAGCTGCTGGAGATCAGCACTGTCATCGAGGATATTGCCAGCCAGACCAACCTTCTTTCCATGAATGCCGCAATCGAGGCTGCTCATGCAGGAGATTCGGGAAAGGGCTTTGCTGTCGTGGCAGACGAAATCAGGAAACTCGCGGAGTCTTCTGGAAGTCAGTCAAAGACAGTCTCAGCTGCTTTGAAAAAAATCCATGACGCTGTGGAAGGAATAGATAAAGCCGCGGCTTCCGTACTTGCCAAATTTGAGGACATCGATGGAAAAATAAAGACTGTATCCGAGCGTGAGCAGATAATTCGCAACGCCATGGAGGAGCAGAGTGCCGGGAGCCGGGAAATTCTCAGTGCCATCGGGGACTTGAACGGAGTAACCACTGAAGTGCAGGCCGGAGCCGAAGAGATGCTGCAGGGCTCCCGTGAGGTAAAAAAAGAGACTGAAATGCTGAGCAGAATAACCGAAGAGGTAAACGACAGCATCAGCGAAATGGCCTCCGGTGCCGAGGAGATCAGTCTTGCGGTGAACAAGGTCAACGACATAAGTCGGGAGAACAAGGAGAGTATTGAGACTCTTATCCGGGAAGTCAGTCGCTTCAAGGTCTGATTCGCCGTACTCCGGCGCTGCGTGTTTTTTCCCTCCTCTTGCAAAAACACGTGTTCAGCATGTATTTTACTGAGAACGAAGGAAGAACGTATTCTTTTCTCATTGCAGGAGGCACGATTCATGATCGATGTTGCCAATGTAACCCGCAACTTCGGTGACTTCTGCGCCGTGGACGACCTGTCCTTCTCCATTCCCAAGGGAGAAATTGTCGGGCTCCTTGGACCCAACGGCGCCGGAAAAACCACAACCATGCGAATGATAACCGGATACCTCGAACCCGGCAGGGGTTCGGTCCGGATCGGGGATATCAATGTTCAGGCTGAACCCGGGAAAGTCAAGAACATGATCGGGTACCTTCCGGAGATGGCCCCTTTTTACGGGGATATGATGGTCTACGATTTTCTGCGATATGCAGCGGCCATGCACGGGATCAACAGCCTGGAGAGGATCAGGACCGTAGCCCGGATGTGCGCCCTGGAAGAGGTAATGCACAAGAACGTGGAAAACCTCTCCCGGGGCTACAAGCAGCGGGTGGGCCTGGCGTTTGCCCTGATACATGATCCGGATGTGCTTGTTCTGGACGAACCGACCTCGGGGCTGGATCCGAACCAGATAATCGAGGTGCGCAGGCTTATAAAGGAGATCGGCCGGACCAAGACGGTTATAATCTCCACCCACATCCTTCCGGAGGTGGAGACCCTCTGTAATCGGGTCATGATCGTCAGCCACGGCCGGCTGGTGGCGGATTCCCCCACGGCGGAGCTGACCGCCCGTTTTGGAAGCAGCGTTACAATACGGGTTCAGGTCTCAGGCTGTTCTGCCGCGGAGCTTGAAGAGGGCCTGCGGAGCCTTGAAGGGGTAAAGGATGTGCATCCCGCCGGGGATGCCGAGACCGGGCTTTCCGCAGTACTGCTGAGTTCGGAGGGACAGGAGGATCTGCGGCCTGTTATTTCCCGAACCGTGGCTCAAAGGGGATGGCAGCTCTATGAATTGAGCCAGCAGAAGAACTCCCTGGAGGATGTCTTCCGGGGACTTACCCTTGAGAGTGCGGAAGAAGGGGGTGCGGCATGAAGACGGTACTGACCATAGCCAGGCGCGAGGCCTCTTCCTTTTTCCAGAGTCCCATGGCCTACATTGTTATTGCCCTGTTTCTGCTGATAAACGCAATCTTCTTTTTCCCGACCTTTTTTATTTTTGACCGGGCGGAGCTGCGGGGCTTCTTTCAGCTGCTGCCCCTGTTCTTCTCCTTTTTTCTTCCCGCCGTTACCATGCGCATGCTCTCCGAGGAGTTCAAGAGCGGAACCATCGAAACCCTGATAACCCTGCCGGCGGGAGCGGAAAAGATTATTGCCGGAAAGTACCTAGCCGCCCTGGGGATTCTCGGAGGTTTGCTGGCCCCGACGCTGCTCTATCTGCTGCTGATTGCCCCCGCCGGTGATATCGACCCCGGTCCGGTTTTTGGAGGATATCTGGGGGCCTTTTTTCTCGGTGCGGCCTACACAGCGGTGGGGCTTTTCGCCTCTTCCAGGACGGGCAACCAGATCGTGGCCTTCGTTACTGCCCTGTCTGTCTGTCTTGTGCTGACCTTCATGGACAGTTTCATGGTATTTCTCCCGCCGTTCCTGGTGGGCGTACTGGAATACTTCAGCGCCGGCTACCACTTTGAAACCATCGCCCGGGGAATCCTCGATTCCCGCGCCTTTGTCTATTTTATCAGCTTAAGCCTGGTATTCCTGATCGGCGCGGTACGCGGTGTAGAGGCACGGAGGTAGTTCATGAAAATCAGAGAGTATCTTGCTTCCGAGCGCAGTAATCGGCTGCTTTTACTTGTTATTATCGTTCTGGTTAATCTCGTCTCCCTGGACTGGTTTTTCCGGATTGATCTTACAGAGGGAAATACCTACTCCCTCTCCTCCGTCAGCCGGGAAACCATCGCTGCCCTCAGGGAACCCCTGACGGTCTCGGTTTTCTTTTCCAGGGACCTTCCAGCTCCCTACAATACAGTGGCCCGTTATGTGCGGGACCTGCTGGCGGAGTACGATTCCCTGGGAAACCCCAACTTACGGTATCAGCTGATAGATATGGAGAGCGACGAGGGGCGGGAGATTGCCGGCTCATACGGCATACGCAGCGTTCAGGTCCAGGAAGTCAGAAGCGATGAGTTTCAGTCCCGGAACGTCTACATGGGAATCGCCGTCAGCTACGCCGACGAGGTGGCCCAGCTGCAGGAGGTAACCGGGACCGAAGGACTGGAATACAGAATAACAACTACCATCTCCCGTCTGGTGGGAACCGTTGAGGCCGCCGCGTCTCTGGATCAAAAGGTGGAAGCCGTGCTCTATTACAGCCCCGACCTGGCTTCCTACCGCATTGCCGGTTTCAATGAGTTGGAGGACCTTGTGCGGGAAGCCGTGCGGACGGTCAACGCGGAAAAAAACGAAATCCTGAACCTCAGGATAGAAACCGTGGACCAGGACGCCCAGGTGGCATCCCTTGAAGAGCAGTACGGTTTTCAGCGAATATCCTACCAGGACAGGGAGAATCCCGCACGGAACCGGCAGGCCACAGTGGGTATGGTCCTGCGTCTGGGGGAACGTTTTGAGACCCTGCCCCTGGATCTTTCCCAGCAGCTCTTCGGAGGCTATGCCCTGGCCGGACTTTCGAACCTCCGGGAACGAATCGACGGGGCCCTGGAGGGGCTCCTGAGCAATAATCCCGCAGTGGGCTACCTGGTGGGGCACGGTGAAAGGGCCCTGCACGACAACCAGAATGGTGCAGGGGTTTTTCGGAATTTGAGCAGTGATCTGTATGATTTCATTGAGATAAACCTGGGAAAGGATGAGATTCCCCCGGGCATCAAGACCATGATAATCAATGGGCCGAAATCCCCGATTCCCGATGAGGAGCTCTACGCCCTTGACCAGTTTCTGATGCGGGGTGGGAGTCTGATGGTGCTGGCGGACCCCTACGAGATTGTCCAGACCCAGAACGCGCCTCCTTCATACCTGCCTATTAACCACGGCCTGACCGGGATGTTCTCCCGTTACGGTATTGAGCTTGAACGGAATATTCTCCTGGATAAAAATGCCTACACGGTACGCCAGCAGTTCGGCGAGATGCCCCTCTATTACGTGCCAATGCTCGGCAAGGAGAGTCTTGACCAGGAACACCCCGTCACCAGAAATCTGGGACAGGTGGCCCTCTTTGCCGCTTCCAGCCTGAACAGGGTTGAGAATCCGCCTGCGGAGGTGGACCTGCGGGTTCTGGCACGCTCCTCCGGGGAGGCCTGGACCATGGAAGAGAATATCGACCTGAATCCCATGGGAATGAGCCCTCCGGCGGATTCAGATTTGCGGAGCTACCCCCTGATGATCCTAGCCGAGGGCTACTTCCCGAGCTTTTTCGACGGTCCCCTGGAAACGGAGGTCCTGGCCGAGGGCATAAGCGGGTCCCGGCACATCGAGCGGGCAATTCGGCGGTCCAAGCTGCTTGTGGCGGGAAGTTCCGAACTGACCGGTGCACAGCTCGTCGATCCGCAGGGAACAAGTCCCAATGCCATTCTCATTCAGAACATGCTGGACTATATGAACGGTAACGAGGAGCTGCCCCTGACCCGCAGCAAAGGACTCAACCTGATGCCTCTGGGAGATACCTCTCCCCGGTACCGCAGTTTTGTAAAAGGGTTTGCCATGGTCGGAATGCCCCTCCTGGTACTCATTGCCGGTCTCCTGGTCTGGCGGCTGCGTGAAGCCAGGCGCAGGAGCATCAGACGCATCTTTGCCGGAGAAGGGAACAAGGAGGTGGAAAAATGATTCAGGGCTTAAGCAGACGGAAAACCGTCTATCTGATACTGATTGCGCTGCTTCTTGCTGTTCTTGTGCTGCAGCAGTTTCTGGGAAGGACGGCACTGCCGAAGATTCCCGTTATCGAGGCTGATGTGAGTGCAATGACCATTGTCGACGGCGAAAGAAGCCTGGAACTCAGGAAAAACGGGGGCGAGTGGCTGATCGGAGCTGAGAATTATCCAGGGAATGCCGACAGAATCGAGAACCTGACAGAAAAGATCCTCAGGCTCCAGCCACTGGAGCAGGTGAGCAGTTCAGGGTTTTTCCGCCCCTACAGCCTCGACGAGGAGGAGGCCATACGGGTCACCATATACTCGGGGACAGAAGAACTCCGTTCGGTTCTGATTGGCAAGGCGGGTACCACCGGCCGGCAAAGCTATATTCGCTTTCCAGGAAAAAATGAGGTCATTCTTGTGGCGGAAAACCTGCGCCGGGATTTTGAGCTCTCCATGGGGGATCTTCGGGAGAAGCAGCTGTTTACCCTGGAACCCTCGAGTGTACATCGTCTGGTCCTCGCAAGAACCGGAGAAGATCCGGAAGGTTTTATCCGGACCGACGGGGGTTGGGCCGGCGACAGCGGGGAAGCCGTGGATTCCGGACTGCTGGATGAGTATGTCGGGAAATTTTCATCCTTCAGGGCAGCGGATTTTCCGGAGGACGCCGTGGATACGGGCGAACTGATTATGCACATAATCCTTGAAACCGACGGCGGGGAAATAAGCGTGGAGATCCTTACAGAGACCGAGGAAGGATCCTACCTGGCCCGTTCCTCGGAAACCCCGTATATTTTTACCCTGGCGGCGTACACGGGAAATCAGCTTGTTAAATCACCATCGGATTTCCTGGACGGGGATCAGTAGTACTCGTAATCCTCGTCATCCAGGACCAGGTACTCCCTGATAAGGCTCCAGATGACTTCGTCGCAGGGGGTACCTGCCTCTCCCTGTGACGGGGATCCCCCCCGGGGGTCGTATCCGCAGGACCAGAAGTATGAATCCAAATCCGCGTCTTCCAGTTCCTCAATTTCCCGCCGTAAGGCGCCTTCAAAGGAGCCGAGGAGTTCGTCATCCTCGAGGGCATCGTTCAGACCGAACTCGTCTCTGAAAACCTGGAAAGCCTCGCCTCCGCTGTGCCCCTGACAGGAGAACATTCTGAGAGCCAGAAGATCCAGGGTGTCCTCGGTCCAGCCGTAAGTCTGGATGGCAGCGGATACACCGTCGGTCTCTTCGGTGTCGCTGAACATGTCAAAACGTTTCAGCATTTGCAGATACTCGGCATAGGGGCGTATCCACTCCTGTCCGGCCATTATGAGGCCGACAAAGGCGTAGGCCCCCAGAGGCGCGGTATCGGATTCCATGATCATCGATTCCGCCATGCGTTCCATGGTCTCTTCAATCTGTCCGGGAATATCGAATCCGCCGGCGGCATAAAAAAAGGTGTGTTCGCTTGTCAGGGTCATAGGACGACCGCTCACTGTTTCCAGATGCCAGGAGGGAGGGGAAAATTCAGTGAAACCCCCGTTTTCCTGGCTGCCGAAGATCAGGCTGAGATACTCTCCATCGGTTCCGCCGCGACCGTTGCCGTCTCCTCTGCGGTCCAGGAGGTTCTGGATTGCCTTCAGGGTTTCTGAGACGCTGTCGATGTTATGCAGGTTAACGGTAAAGTGCTTTGTTGCCATCCCTGTACCCTCCATAGTAAGTATACACCCCGGAGATTGCGGAGAAAAGGGGCGGGTTTTCTATTTCTTCCCGATGTGGATGCGGCTGCTCAGGGCCTCACGCTCATCATCGATGATCCTGTACCAGGTGTATTTCTGGTTCTCCTTCATCATCTCGTCGAGTCCTTTCTGTTTCAGCTGATCGTAAATCTCCCTGCTCTTTGAGGCTTTGAGAAAAAGGTCCCGCTGGGAGAGGTCCAGGAATTTGTTGATCATTTCCGGAAGATGCTCTTCCAGGTATTCGTAGAACTGCTGTTCTATCATGCTGTACTTTTCGAGGATCTGGTCGGTGTAGATCCTGAGAATCGGATCAGCATTGCGAAGATGGAACAGGGACTCCCGAAGTTCCCGCAATATGGCCATGGGACGGTGATAATCAGTACCGGATTTGTACATTTTCAAAGCCTGGGAGCATTTGTTCAGGAGTTCGCTTCTGGATGCCTCCCCTATTTTTATCTGTTTGGCGGAACTGATAACCCGGGCAAAGATGTTTACCAGAGAGGTGAAGATAAGATCCCGCCAGCGTTCTTTTTCTATGGCGGAATAGAGCTTGAGCAGATGCCCCTGGTAGACGAGCTTCTCCTTCTGGGAGTTTCGGAACAGGATCTCGAAGACGGACAGATCCATCCCCTTGAACTGGAACCTGCCGAGATTGAAGTAACCTACCTCGTCCAGCAGATCGGTTTCTGCCCCCGGACGTTCCTTCTGCAGCTGATGGACCACGTGGTTGGTGGCGAGAATCTTGGTCTCCGTGGGAGCGAGGGTGTTTGCAAAACCCTGAAGACGGGCGGCGGTATTGATAATGTCTCCGGAGATGTCCCCGTCCCGGGTTATTACCAGGGGAGTGTAGGCCCTGCCTCCGGCAATACCGGCAGAGACGGCCATATCGGGCAGTATGATTTTATGCACGATCCGGCTTTCCTGGAGCTTCTTGCTTTTTACAATCCGCCGACGGGAGAAGTAGTCGACGATATTGACCGCGGCGGAGCTTATTCCCCGGGGATCGTCGGAAATCAGGATTATCGCATCCCCTTCGCTCCGCCAGCTTAAAGTGCCGAAGTTTTTGGAGATCCTGCGGATATCTTCCTGGATGCATTCATCCAGCAGCATCAGCATCGAGAGGTTGCGGCGGTTTTTCAGGCAGAAAGCGGAGTAGCCGTGAATATCCAGTATCGCCGCGTAGACCGTAGAGATGGAGGTATTCCGTTTGAGGTCCCCGGTCCCGGGGAGCTCCGGGCAGGGGAGAACCAGTTCCCGCCAGAGCCCGGGGAACTCCTTTTCGTCCAGGGGGGCAAAGACCCCCCAGTTGAGCTCCTTGATGAGGTGGAAGATTTTTCTGTAGACCCGCAGATTCGGTTCGGTTCCCGGCAGGGGACTGACATATTCCATGAGTTTTGAGAAGCTTCTGATGGAACGGCTGATTACCCGGTTATAGAGGTGCTCGAAGAGTTCGTAGGGCGATGTGTCGGGAGAATAATCTTCAAGGGTTTTCATTGCTTTCATGTACAGAGTACTGAAAATAGAGGGCTCCGGCCAGTCCCAGCGCCCCCAGAGCGAAAGGCGCGGCTGTGAGGCTGAGGGCGGCCGTGATCAGCCCTACAGCGAGGGGTCCGGTAAAGACCCCCGCGTCGGTAAAAAGTCGCCATATGCCCATGAACTCCCCGACCTCCCCGTCGGGGGCAAGAATGGCGCTCATGGCCATGTTTATCCCCGAGCCGAACCCGTTGCCGATACCGATCAGAACGGCAACCAGAGCGAACCCCGCAAAGCCTCCGGAGAGGGGCAGGAGAATCAGCCCCAGGGAAAAGAGTCCCAGGCAGAGGACTGCTCCCCGTTTAATTCCGCAGCGGTCGAATATTATTCCCGCGGGATAGAAAAGCAGGGAATCCGCCAGACCGCTCAAACCCATGACTATCCCGATCTGGCCGAGACTGAGGCCCAGGCTTTCGCCATAGAGAGGCAGCAGCACCGGTCGGGCGGACCTGAGAAGACCCAGAACTACGATTCCGGTCCCTGCGCTCAGAAGTATTCCGCTGTGCCTGCGGAAGGTTTCGGAAATCCTGCGGAATACTGCGGGGGCTTCGTTGGGTTCTTCCGATTCCGGTGTTCTAAGCAGTATGAGTCCTGTGGAAATGAAGGTGCAGAGGGCAGCTGCAAGAAAGAGGGCCCCCAGACTGAAAATATCCGCTATATACCCCCCCATAACCGGGCCGAGAAACGAACCGGCCCGTACAAGACCTCCCATATTCGCCAGAGCTCGTCCGCGGAGCCCCGGATCAACAAGTCTGCGGACCACGGTAACCTGGCTTATGGACCAGGATGTCCGGGCGGCGCCGAAACCGATGAGCAGAATCATCAGGAATGGGAGGGAGTCAAGGACCCAGATCAGAAACAGAAAAATCCCCAGGAACAGGGTACTGAACATGTAAACCTTTTTCAGGTTGAAACGCTCGGTCAGGCGACCCGCGGGAATATCGAAAAAGAGTGTACCCAGGTGCTGAAGTGCGGCGATTACACCCGCAGCCCCGGGACCTGCTCCAAGTTTCAAGGCGTAGAGAACGACAAAGGAGGTGGTAAGTCCCTGGGCAAGGTAGGAGAGAAAAGCCGGGATATAGATGGGTAGTATCAGTCCCTTGAGGGTGTAGTTATCCGGTTTTTCGACTAGAGCCATTTCTTTTTCTTGAAATAGAGGAGCATGCCCAGGGCGACCAGGGTCATGAAGCCCATAATGAGTGGATACCCCAGAGGCCAGGTGAGTTCCGGCATTATCTGGAAGTTCATTCCGTAAATTCCGGCTATGAAGGTCAGGGGAATGAAAATGGTCGCCACAATGGTCAGGACCCTCATAATGGCGTTGGTAGAGTTGCCCACCCTGTTCTGGTAGGAGTCCATCAGACCCTTCAGGCTGTCCCGCATCAGTTCGATCCAGTCGATTATCTGGACTATATGATCGTAGAGATCGCGAAAGAATATCTGTACCTCCTCGGACACGGTGGGAATTTGTCCCCGCATCAGGGCGGAGGCTGCCTCTCTCATTGGCCAGACAGCCCGGCGCAGGGAAAGAAGCTCCCGGGCAAGGGAGTGCACCGAAGCGGAGGGGTCAGGTCCGTCTTCGAAAAGGACCTGTTCTTCCAGCGTTTCAAACTCCTTCTGCAGATCCTCCAGAACAAGAAAGTAGTTGTCCACCACAGCGTCGGCGAGAGAGTAGGCCAGGTAGTCGGCTCCCATTCTGCGCACCCGTCCAAGACCTTCCGAGATCCGGCGGCGGACCGGATCAAAGACATCTCCGGGATGTTCCTGGAAGGAGATCACGTACCCCTTTCCGGAAACGATACTCACCTGCTCGGTTTCCACGCTTTTTTCTTCCCCGTTCCAGGTGATCATGTGAAGGAGCAGAAAAAGCTGGTCTCCGTATTCATCGGCTTTGGGTCGCTGACCGGTGTGCTGGATGTTCTCCGCGACGATGGGATGAATCCCGAAGCGGCGGACGATTCTTTTCAGCAATGCGGAGTCATGGACCCCCGGTATGTCCAGCCACAGGATCTGGTCTTCTTTTGTGAGTTCTTCTAGGGAGTTCCCGGCAGCCAGCTTTTGCCGCTCCAGGGCGTCCGCATTGTAGCGGAAAAGTCCCATCTCTATAGGATGACTGCCGTTGGAGGGTTCATCGATAATCGAACCCGGGACAGTGCCTATCCTGCGGGAAAAAAGATTGGACAAACGCTTCATTTTTCTCCTCTCTTACTCTGGCGCAGTATTCCCATCAGGCGGGACTGAAGGGAAACTTCCTTCTGCCTGGTCTCCTGGACCTTCTGGTTATACATAAAGGGCCGCTTTTCGGCGTTGAACACCACATAGGAAATAAGCCCGTCGCTGCCGACAACCGGATAGGCCGTAAGAGGGTACTCTTCCACCTTGAGACTGATCGGCGAGAAGGTCTCCTCCATGGAGATACGCAGTTCGCTGAAGCTCAGCTCCTCCCAGACTGAGGACAGGGGGTAATTTATTATATTCGGCTTCTCTTTTTCCAGGGATTCCAGCAGTACGCGGCTTGCAAAAACGATAGTGCCGGAGCTGTCGGTTACCAGCATGAGGGCCGGCGAGTTTGTGATAATGATATCCAGGAGGGTTCCCTGGGATGCTATTTTACGTCTGAGCTTTGAGTTTGTCTCGGTAAGAACCTTATAGAGCTCCCGCAGCCGCGGACCGAGAGACCCGAATCCTGCGAAGTCAGCATCCCGGTCCAGGCGGCGGTACCTGCTCTTGCTGATAAGACGGTCCAGGCGTTTTTCCACCGAGATACCGCGGACAATGGTTATAACCCAGACTGTCAGAAAACCGAGAAAGACGACAATCGAAATAAAGAGGATGCGCTGGGCAGCAAAAACAGGTTCCTGTAAAAATTCTTCCGGGGCGCCGCTTATCAGCAGGTAGCCGGATATCCCCACCGTCAGGATGCCGAGGGAACCGAGCAGCATCAGAAGAATTATCCAGCGGTTGCTTTTTACATCCATGTCTACACCTGCAGTTCACTGAAGGAGGATATCTTATCGTTCCTGCCCACGATCAGCAGAATATCCTCTTCCTGAAGCACCTCGTCCCCGCCGGGGAAGATCAGTCTCTCGCTTTTAGTAGGGTTTCCAATTTCATCAACGCCGTAGCTGTAGCGGCGGATTGCTATTACGTTTATCTGCAGGCGTTTTCGAAGGTCGAGTTCTATGAGCTGTTTCTCGACAAAGTCCTTCGGTACCCGTACCTCCGCCACGCTTATTTCATCGGAAAGAGGAATCCTGTCAAGAACGTCAGGAGCAATGAGCCTGTTGGCAAGTCTGGTTCCTTCATCGATCTCGACGTTGACAATCTCGTCCGCCCCGACCTGGAGCAGTACCTGATGATGCAGTTTTGTAAGGGAGCGGGCAATAATGTAGGGAACCCCCAGACGCTTCAGAATGGCGGTGGTCAGTATACTCGCCTCGAAACTGTTTCCTATGGCAACAATACCTACATCCACATCTTCGAGGTCCAGTTCGCTCATACGGCTCTCGTCGGTGGAGTCGAGGTGAACCGCCTGGGTTACGCTGTTCTTTATCCGCTCGATCAGGGTTTCGTCGGAATCCACGGCGATAACCGTGCCGCCCTTCTCTTCCAGGACCTCGCACAGGCGGCCGCCGAAGCTTCCGAGTCCCACAACCAGATAGTTTTTGCCTGTTTTTTTTGCCATTTTCTACTCCAGTTTATCCAATTGAGAGATTCGCCGCCGGATAATGGATCTCCATCTGAGCCTGCCGGGTGCCGGCGGCGGCAATGAAGGTCAGAGGGCCGATTCTTCCGAGAAACATCATTATAATAATAACACCTTTTCCCGCAGGGGAAAGATCCCCGGTAATTCCTGCGGAGAGCCCAACGGTCCCGAAGGCGGAGACGGCCTCGAAGAGTATCTTAATCGCAGGGGCATCCTCTGTCAGCATCAGGATAAAGGTTCCCAGGAATACGGTGATGAGGCCGAAGGTGGCAATGGTAAAGGACTTGAGAATAATGTCGCTGCCCAGGGAGGAGCGGAACAGAGTAACCTCCTTTGATTCCCTCAGAAGTGAGCGAAAATAGGCCCCCATCGCAGCAAGATTGTTGACCTTGATTCCCCCGGCGGTACTCCCTGCGGCCCCGCCGATGAACATGAAAAGGCACATGAAAAGGTATGTAGCACTTCCAAGCGCCCCAAGGGGGACCGTGTTGAAGCCCGCGGTACGAAGGGTCACGGATTGAAAAAAGGCCGCCAGATACTGATTTCCGGTTCCCAACCCCTTGAGTACTCCGTCGTGTTCCAGGGCATAAAAGACCAGGGTCCCGCCTAGTACAAGGATCCCGGAAATGATCAGGACTACCCTGGTATTGACCGAAAGTCGGCGGCCTCTGTCCGCGAATTTTCCATCACGATTAAAAAGGGACAGCAGATTAACATGAACGCCGAAACTCAATCCCCCTGCAATAATGAGCAGGGCTATCGTGGCGTTTACAAGAAGATTTCCATGGAATCCCTCGAGACTGTCGCTGAACAGGGCGAAACCGGCGTTGCAGAAAGCGGAAACCGCGTGGAAGACCGCCGCAAAAAGGCGTCCCCCCCAGGCCCCGGTAAAAGAAGGGCTTGAAAAGTAAAGCAGCACAGCACCGGCAGCTTCAAAGAGAAAGGTTGTTCCTATTATGGCGATGACCGTTTTCTTTATGGACCGCAGATCGTCCTGACTGAGCATGTAGGCCGCAATGAGCTTATCCTGCCGGCTGATCCCCCGATGGAGAATAAAAATCGAGAAATAGGAGAGGAGCATGATCCCCAGTCCGCCGATCTGGATCAGGACCATGATCGTAATGTGCCCCCACAGGGAATAGGCGACGGCGGTATCGACGACAATCAGACCAGTTACGCACACCGCGGAAGTGGCGGTGAACAGGGCATCCAGAAAATGGAGTCCCTTTTGTGAGGAAGAGGTAAACGGAACCATCAGCACCAGGGCCCCGACCAGGATTACCAGCAGAAAGCTGAGTACGATGGTCTGGGCCGGCTTGAGGCTGATGGATTCCAGCAGAGCATTAAGCTTCCGGAAACGGGTCAGCACTTTGAGTACCAGGAAGGTATTCTTAAGGACCGATGCGGTGAGGGAGGGATCAACCTTTTCAGGGCTAAAGTGAACCTGAAAGGTCTGCACCTTCGAGAAAACAAAGAGGACAACGAAAGCGGCGGTAAAGACCAGGGAGAAAATATTCTGCCGTATATGGATGTATTTGTAGGGCGCGGCCTTATAGGCCGTCAGGGTTTCCGTTATCAGGATGAAAAGGACGGTAATATCAAGAGTATTTATTACGACAAGCCAGAAGACAGTCATGGTGACCTGCTGTTCGAGAAAAAGGGATACAATACTCAGCAGTACGGGAAGTAAAACCAGGTTCTTTTTCATAGCACAAGTATAGTATACCTGCAGAGAGATAGTATTTAAATATGTACTGCAAAACCTTTCATCAGGTATTGGAGAGGCTGTTTTTATTTAAAACCAGTCTTACAAATTTTTCTACTCGCTTTTTTATTGCCCTGCTGACCTCCCTGGTTTGTTGAAGGATCTCTTCCTGGCTGCCGTGAAAACCTGACGGGTCGGGAAAAGGCCACAGCATGCGTTCGTGAGTTCCGGGAAAAATCGGGCATTGTTCTTCGGTTTCCCGGTCGCAGACGGTAATTACATAATGGTAGACTTTTCCTGCCCGGTACAGATCCATTACCCCCTGCGTCTTTTTGGAAGATATGTTGATTCCTTCTTCCTTTAATACTTCAATTACATAGGGATTTATTTCTCCTGGGTCCAAACCGGCGCTTTCTACCTCAAAATGGTCTCCGGCAATCGAACGCAGGTACTCTTCAGCCATCTGGCTGCGGGCGCTGTTGTGTATGCAGATGAATAAGACAGTTTCTTTTCGCATGACATCTCCATTTCGGGAATACTATATTGCGTATAATAGACGTATTTACGTAACTTTCAAGAAAAAATACGGGATTCTTACATTTCTGACACAAGCTTAACACTCTTCTAACAATAGCGGCTGATTTTATGAATGAATGCTATTGGCCATTTGGCCAACAGGCATACACCTTTATTGGAGAGTTGTTATGAAGAAATTTGTTGTTTTTTTTATTGCTGTCTGTATTTCCGGCTTTCTGTTTGCCGGTGGAGAGAAGGAGCAGAACACTGGATCATCAGGGGCAAGGAGCGGTTTCGAGTGGGTACTTGACTCCGAGGTCAACGGTCTTCCGGAAGTAGATCCGTCACTGGTGAAGGGCGATATTATTACCGCAGGAAGTTCGACTGTTTTTCCCCTTTCCGAACGGATGGCTGAACGCTTCAAAGACGAAGGCTATAGTGGAAACATTACCATCGACAGTATCGGGTCAGGCGCGGGGTTTGAACGCTTTACTGTGGCCGGAGAGACGGATATTGCCAATGCCAGCCGACCTATCAAGGAATCGGAGCGTGAACAAGCCCAAAAAATAGGCCGGGAACCTATAGAAATACGGGTGGGAACCGATGCTCTTGCGGTTACAGTAAGCCGGGAGAACACCTTTGCCAGGGACGTGACCATAGAGGAGCTCGCAGAAATTTTCTCCTCTGCAAATACCTGGCAGGATGTTCGACCGGAATGGCCTGATGAGCCGATACTGCGATTTATTCCCGGTACCGATTCGGGGACCTTTGACTATTTTGTCGAGGAAATCTTTAACAAGAACCCCACTCCAATACTCTCCGCAAAAAACCTGCAGCTTTCCGAGGACGATAATATTCTGGTCCAGGGAATCAAGGGCAGCCCGTATGCCGTCGGTTTTTTCGGTTACGCCTACTATGCGGAGAACGAAGCTTCCCTCAATATTCTGAGCATTGAGGGGGTCAAAGCAAACCGGGCAAATGTGGATAACAACTCATATCCCCTGGCGCGCCCCCTGTTTATGTACACCGATGCAAAGATTCTGCGCAGCAAGCCGCAGGTCGCCGCCTTTATCGCTTTCTATCTCAGCTATGTTAACGAAGAAGTGGTAGATGTGGGCTATTTTCCTGCCAACGATGCCGCCCTGAACTCCGCACGGGATGCATGGCTATCAGCCATGGATGGAACTTTTTAGCAGAATGAACACCGGCAGAAGGCCCTGTGGAAGCAGGGTCTGTCTGCTTTTTATCATTACAAGGAGGTCATGTGTCGTTGAAAATTTCCGTACCCCCCGTCACTGGTTCGACGGATCTGAAAAAACATCCCAGGATTGGGGAAACGCTGATTTTTTCAGTTCTCTTCTTTTTTTCCATCCTCTCGGTCAGCATTACAGCTGGAATCGTGATAATTCTGGTGCGGGAATCGATACTGTTCTTTGGAAGCGGTGAGGTTTCGCTGATAGAGTTCCTGGGAAGTACCGAATGGCAGCCCATGATCGGAAAATTCGGGATTCTCCCCCTGATGAATTCAACGGTGATGGTCAGTTTTATCGCCGTTATGGTGGCCGTTCCTCTGGGTACTGCGGTAGCCGTTTATTTGAGTGAATACGCTTCCGATGGCCTGCGGAATATACTGAAACCTGTTCTTGAGGTATTGGCGGGAATCCCGACGGTAGTATACGGCTACTTTGCGGTAACCTTTATGACTCCCCTCCTGCGAGGTATTTTCGGCAACAATGTAGTTGAGATTTACAATACCGCATCTGCAGGTATTGTAACGGGTATTCTCATCCTTCCGCTGGTAACCTCAATGTCCGAGGATGCCGTCAGGGCAGTTCCCCTGTCTCTTCGACAAGGCGCCTTTGCCCTGGGGGCGACCAAACTGGAAACCGTGGTCCATGTGGTCATTCCCGCGGCTTTCTCCGGGCTCTCCGCCGCCTTTATTGTGGGATTGTCCCGGGCTATTGGTGAAACAATGATTGTCGCCCTGGCAGCCGGTGCGGGACCGAATTTTACCTTTAATCCCTTTAAAGCCGCTGAAACCATTACCGGATACATCGTCCGGATAAGCGGAGGAGATGTGGGCTACAATACAATGGATTACAACTCCATATTCGCCCTCGGTCTGGTTCTGTTCCTGATTACCCTGATACTCAACATTATCAGCCGTAAAATCGTCAAGAAATTCAGAGAGGTCTACGAATGAGTGGCACATCAGAATCTCATTTTCCGACGGACACAAAGGCATTTGACCGACGAACACGAAGGAATTCCGTATTTGCCCTGGTTTTTTTTGCAGGAACGACCTTTTCTGTGGCAGTGCTTATTATCCTTCTTTTCAGCATTATCAATAATGCCTTCGGCCCTATGGCAGTGGAGAACACCGTTGATCCTGCAGCATTACGTATAGGCGGGCGGGAATATACCGAACTTGATTCGAAGGAGCTGATCGGTATTCTGGAGGAGCACCTTTCTCGGGGCTTGATTCGTCGTTATAACCGGGAAACGCCTCTGAATGAACGAAGCACCGCCAACCTGGTGCAGCTGGTGGAGGAAAGGATAATAAAACCCGCGGTTAAGCAGAGCTGGTCTCTTGCGGAAGGACTGTTTGAAGGGGGGAAAATTCGGTCCCACTTTGAGGATAATCCGACCCACATCCGATCCTTCCGTGCATGGCTGAATCCTTCATTCATTGTCTCCTCCCAGTCCTCTACCCCGGAAGACTCCGGAATCCGTACAGCACTTTTAGGCTCGGTATGGATAATCCTGGTTACGTTCGTATTTTCATTTCCCATCGGTATCGGGACCGCAGTCTATCTTGAAGAGTATGCCAAAGACAGCCGCTTGAACAGGTTTATCCAGACCAACATCTACAATCTCGCGGGAGTTCCCTCAATTATCTACGGACTTCTTGGCCTGGCGATTTTTGTCAGGATTCTGCAACCCCTGTCAAGCGGCGAGATTTTCGGATCTGCGGATCCTTCCACCGCCAACGGTCGTACGGTATTCTCTGCAGGTATGACCCTTGGCCTGCTGATACTGCCGATCATAATAATTAACACCCAGGAGGCCCTGCGGGCGCTGCCGGCTTCCCTGCGGCATTCCAGTTTCGGTCTTGGTGCGACCCGCTGGCAGACTGTGTGGCATCATCTACTCCCAGGGTCAATGGAACGTATACTGACGGGAACAATCATAGCCCTGTCCCGGGCCATAGGCGAAACCGCGCCTCTGGTGGTTGTCGGCGCCTCGACCTTTGTTTCCCTGGACCCTGAGGGGATTTTTTCGAAGTTCACCACCCTCCCCATTCAGATCTATCAGTGGTCCGCCCGCCCCCAGGGGGAGTTCCGCAACATAGCAGCTGCAGCGATCCTGGTACTGCTGATTCTGCTTTTAAGCATGAACGCGACGGCAATCTATTTTAGAAACCGCTTATCCCGGACATCAAGAATACAATGAGGTGATCAAGACAGTGACTCCTACAATAGAGCAGAAAACCGAGAAAGATACCGACAATATACTTCAGATTAAAAACTTGAGTGTGTATTATGACATGTTCAAAGCGGTCAATAATGTATCTTTCGTGATACCGAAGAATCACATAACCGCACTCATTGGACCCTCCGGCTGTGGTAAAAGTACTGTACTGCGCAGTATCAACCGCATGAATGATCTGATTCCGGGTGCAAAGACTTCAGGTTCGATTCTTTTTGATGGTAAAGACATTTATGATCCCGAGGTAGATGCGGTACGACTTCGAAAA
>Ga0334898_1000743_pt1 | contig 45986 bp, 31 predicted proteins | sample GraSluR3_MG_10_FD_207228 | JGI IMG/M metagenome (GOLD analysis project Ga0334898, IMG submission 207228) | Sludge microbial communities from methane-producing bioreactor in Wageningen University, Netherlands - Granular Sludge_3_08-R3 | ecosystem: Engineered > Bioreactor > Anaerobic >... | reverse complement strand
CCTCGTTGCGCCTCTTCTTCAGGTCGTCGCTGCGGGTGATCCACTCCCGGCGGCGGGCATCAAGGTCGACCAGGCGATCCACGACCTCCTCCTGGACGCCTCGGCGAGCCAGGGCGGCTTTGACGAGTTCGGGTTCGCGACGGATCTGCCGGATATCCAACATGGTGACTCCAGGGGACAGGGATTTGCACCGGGCCCGTTCGGCACGCGACCCGCGGGACCTGTCCGAAGGCTCCTGGAACAAGCGCAGAGCCCCAGCAACCCGGCAGGAAACCCCTCGGTCGAGGTTTCCGACCGGGCCCCAGGCAGTCCTGCCAACGGGCTCTGGAAGCGGCTTGGGGGCTGGGACGATCAGTAGGGCAAGGACATGATCTTCTTGAACTCCTCGGGCCGGACCGCCTTGCGGACCGCCTCCTCCATGGTCACCAGGTTCTTCTTGACCAGGAAGCGCAGCGCCATCTCCTGGGTCTGCATCCCGAACTCCCGTCCGACGGTGCTCATCAGGTTGTGGATCTGGAAGAGCTTGTTCTCGCGCAGCAACGACTTGACGTGAGAGGTGCCCAGAAGCAGTTCGAAGGCCGGCATCAGGCCATCTCCCGAAGCCTTGGTCAGCAGCGACTGTCCGATGATCGCCTCCAGACCCACCGCCAGCAGGCTGCGGGCAGCCTGGTTGAGATGCGGGGGGTAGAGATCGATCAGCTTCTCCAGCATGACCTGGGAACTGGCCGCCGTCGCCGTGGCCAGGACCAGGGTTCCTCCGGCCGCCAGGTTCAAGGCCTGGCTGACCACCTCATAGCTCTCCAGGCCCGTGACGATCACGATGTCGGCGCTCTGATGGCGAAGCGAGGCGAAAGCCGTCTCGTAGTTCAGCGTATCGGTGCCGATCTCACGCTGGCAGATGATGCCCCGCTTGTTCTTGTGCAGGAAGTCGATGGGGTTCTCCAGGGAGATGATCTGGCAGGTGCGCATCTCCAGGATGTAGTTCACCAGCGCGGCCAGGGTGTGGGACTTCCCCGACTGCTTGGGTCCACACACGACGATCAGGCCGCTGGAGGACTCCAGGGCCAGGTTCTTGATCAATTCGGGCATGCCCAGCTCTTCGATGGTCGGAGGAGCCGGAGGGTTCGTGGAGATCACCGCCGCCACGGATCCACGCTGTCGGAAGATGTTGACCCGGAAGCGGGAAAGCCCGGGGACCGAGAAGGAGAAGTCCACCTCGAGGCGTTCTTCGAACTCCTCTCGGAGCTGCTCGTTCATGATCGCGTCGCTGAAGGCTCGCGTGTCCTGAGGCGAGAGCAGTTGTCCGTCCAGACCGTGGAGCTGATTGTTGATCCGCATCATGATCGGACTGCCCGGCACCAGATGCAGGTGCGAGGCCCTCCGCTCCACCATGCTGGTGAAGAGTTCTTCGACGTTCATGGGCGCGACGTTCCTCCGAGAGGTTCAGATACCGGGAATCACTTGCCGATCAAGCGGTTGAATTCGTCCGGGCTGTGGGCTTTGGACAGGGCATCCTCATAGGTGATCAGGCCCTGCTGATACAAGTTGCGCAAAGACATGTCGAAAGCCTGCATCCCGTACTGCGCCCCGGTCTGGATGGCACTGGGGATCTGGTGGGACTTGCCTTCCCGGATGATGTTCCGGACGCCGGGGATCATCGGCATGATCTCCATGGCCATCACCCGACCGCCTCCACGGGCCTTGGGGATCAGGTTCTGACACATGATCCCCTCCAGGCAGATGGAGAGCTGCATGCGGATCTGCTGCTGCTGGTGAGGGGGAAAGATGTCGATCACGCGGTCGACGGTGGCGGCAGCCGAATTGGTGTGCAGGGTGGCGAAGACCATATGACCGGTTTCAGCGGCCGAGATGGCGATGGAGGTCGTCTCATAGTCGCGCATCTCGCCGATCAGGATCACGTCGGGGTCCTGGCGCAGCACGTGCTTCAGGGCCATCGCGAAGCTGTGGGTGTCCGAACCGACCTCGCGCTGGCTGAGCACCGAGTTCTTGTCCTTGTGGAGGAACTCGATGGGGTCCTCGCAGGTCACGATGTGACAGCGCCGATTCTCGTTGATGTGGTTGACCATCGCGGCCAGCGTGGTGGACTTGCCGGATCCGGTCGGGCCGGTCACCAGGACCAGCCCGCGTGGACGCATGGCCAGGTCCTTCACGATGGCGGGCATCTTGAGCTCGTCCAGCGTCAGGGGCCGCGAAGGGATGACCCGGATGGCCGCTCCCCAGGTCCCGCGCTGCAGGTAGATGTTGACTCGGAAGCGGGAGAGTCCCGGAATGCTGTAGGCCAGGTCCAGCTCCTTGTCGGCGATGAACTTGGCCTTCTGCTCGTCGGTCAGGATGCTCTCGCACATCTGCCGCACCGACTCCGGGGTCAGGATCTCGTAGGTGGCGGGAGTCAACTCGCCATCCACCCGGATCATCGGCGCACTTCCGACCTTGATGTGCAGGTCGGACGCACCGCGCTCCACCATGGTGTGGAGCAGATCATCGATTGTCAGTTCGCCGGTCTCCAGAAGGCTGCCTTCCTGGGGGGGTGAGTTGTCCATTCGATCTCCCTGCGATCCAAGTCTTCGGTCGGGGCCCGCACGCCGGGACACCGCCGGGGGGATCGCTCCCTGGCTGTCTGCCAGTTCTATCCGGCTCCGGGTCGCCCCTGCTTTCCTAGGAGCCTGTGTGAATACCGCGTCGGTCGCCTCGCCGCTCAATGGGATGCACCCGCGCGGGGCGCGGGTGCGAGGCCCCCGCTGTGTTGCAGAAAGTCTCCGGCCCTCAAGCAAACCACGACTTTTTGCGCCTTGCGGGGTGCACAAGATCCCTCGGCGATGCTCGGTCCGGATACTCACACAGACTCCTAGCGGGAAACCAAGCTCGACCCGAACCGGATAGGATTCAGCAGACCGTCCGCGAACGGCCGGGGCGTGTCGCACCTGGAAGACCTGGTCTGCTTGCTGATCCTGCCTCCGGCCGAAGGCACCCGGGAGGAGGTGGCCTGCTGGCTGGACGTGGCGGTACGCAACCTGGAAGGCTTCCGACCCCAACCCTCCGTGGTCCGCCGCTCGCATAACGTCCTGGGGACCCGTGCCGAGGCCCGTCGCTGGACCACCGAGTTCTTCCTTCCGCTGACCCCCACCACCCCCCGCCGCGAGACCCTCATGCTGGGCCGCGACGGATGGCTTCACCTGCGCCGCCTGGAAGGACAGAGGAACCTGCGCCGGCGGCCGGACGACACGATCATCGACGAGATCTACGAGTTCCAACGCCTGGAGAACCCGACCCCGGTGCAGCTCGACGTGGTCCGCCAGCGCGTGCTGCGCAGGCTCTTCCCGGTCGGCTATCAGCAATGGGACCTCCTCCCGGCGCAGCACCGACGGGAACTGGTCCGCTTCGGAGGTGGGTGGCAGGACGCCGGGGCGGCCCTGGAGCGCTGTGAGGGGATCGAACGGGTCGAGACGCTGAAGCTCTTCCTGGGCCAACAGGCCGCCGAATCGCTGCGTCACGAGGTCCAGCAGGCAGGCCTGGAAGGCCGCCTTCGTCCGGGTGTGGACGTGCTGGCCTGGCTTCTGGCGCAACCGGACTGGAACCTCCAGCCCGGGCTGGTGGCCATGGCCCGCTCGGCAGTCCAGGATTCACCGGAAGAGGCCTGGGAGCTGAGCCGACACCCCAATCCGCAGGTCCGACTGCGCCTGGCCGACCTCTTCGAAACCCCGGCCGACTGGACCTCGTGGCTGGCCCGAGAGACCGACGACCGGGTTCGCGACCGGATCCTTCGGGCATTGGAGCGCCGCTACGATCCGGCCGACCTGGTGGACCAGCTCCACCGCGAGAAGGACCCGATCCGCCGCGAAGCCCTGGGTTGGGCCCTGGTGCACTGGAATCGGGGCATCACGCGGAACCAGGACTGGAAGGCCCTCAATCGCGCCCTGTCCAGCGGGATCGGCCGCGAGAACCGGACCCGCCTGAAGGAGAAGCTGGCCCGACAGGGGCGGCTTGGCCTGCGGGCCCGCCTGTTGGGCTGAGGGTTGGCGCCGATGTCCCTGGACGACGACCTGCTCCGAATGCTGGAGGCCCATCCCGCGACGGCCCGGGCGCTTCCCTGGCGGCAGACCCGGGACCCCTACGCCATCCTGGTCTCGGAGGTCATGCTCCAGCAGACGCGCGTCGACAAGGTCCTCCCCTACTACCAGCGATTCCTGGGCCTCTTCCCGGACTGGGCCTCCCTGGCCCGCGCCGAAACCGACGCCCTGCTGGCGGCCTGGTCCGGCCTGGGCTACTACCGCCGGGTTCGGAACCTGCAATCCACGGCCCGGGCCGTGCTGGAACTGGGCGGTGTCCCCCAGGATGAGGAGGAACTGCGCCGCCTTCCCGGCGTCGGGCCCTACACGGCCGCCGCCGTCTGCAGCATCGCCTTCAATCGCCCGGCCTTGGCGCTGGACGGCAATACGCTGCGGGTGCTGATGCGCTACTTCGGGTTGTCGGACGACCCCTCGCGGGCCTCGGTGCGTCGGAACCTGACCCGCCGGGTCCTGCCGGCCATCCCGCCAGGTCGAGCCGCAGAGCTCACCCAGGCCCTGATCGAGCTGGGCGCCACTGTGTGCCTGCCCCAGGGGGATCCAGACTGCAAGGCCTGTCCCCTGGCCCCCGGGTGCCGGGCCCGCGCCGAGGAGCGAACCCGGCAGATCCCCCCACCCCGCAAGCGGCGGCGCACCGAACCGCTGTTGCGGGCCTCGGCAGTCCTCTTGCGGGGCGGCCGGGTCCTGCTGGGGCGCAACCAGCGAGAAGGAATCCTGGAGGGTCTCTGGGAGTTCCCGGGAGTGGATGCCCGGCCCACCCGAAGCCCATTGCAGGCGCTGCAGGACCATCTGGAATCCCTGGGTCTTTCGACCCGACTGCACCCCCTGGGCGAGGTCCGCCACGCCATCACCTTTCGCAGCATCCGCTGCCAGGTCTTCCAGGGAAGGATCGAGGGCGATGTCCCCCTGGATGGGAACCCGGACTGGGCGTGGGTGTCCCCCGAGGATCTGGGTGCCCGGCCAGTCCCCTCCTCGACCCGGAAGATCCTGGAACTGGCCGCTCAACAGTCCAGCCCCTGAGCGTCAGGCCTGCGACCCGGCCCAGAAATGAACGGCAAAGGGGCCGCCCCCCGTGGGAGACGACCCCTCCAGGCTGCCCTGCAGGTGGGCCCACCGCCTGCGGCCAGCGGACCCACCCAGGGCAGCGACCAGCTCCGGCCAGGATCCTAGCCGTTCTTGCGGCGGAACTCCTCCATGAAGGAGACCAGGGCCTCGACGCCCTCGTAGGGGAAGGCATTGTAGATGGAGGCCCGGATGCCACCCACCGAGCGGTGCCCCTTCAGGCCGTCCAGACCGCGCGCCTGGGCTTCCTGGACGAACTGCTTCTCCAGGTCCTCGGACGGGAGCCGCCAGGTGACGTTCATCAGCGAACGGCTCGCGACCTCGGCGTGGCCGCGATAGTAGCCGTTGCTCTGGTCGATCGCCTGGTAGAGCAGGGCAGCCTTCTTCTGGTTGTGGGCGTGGATCCCGGAAAGCCCTCCCATCTCCTCCTCGACCCACTTCAAGACCAGGCCCACCATGTAGATCGAGAAGACCGGCGCCGTGTTGTACAGGGACTTGTTGTCCACGTGCACCTTGTAGCCCAGCATGGTCGGGCGCAACTCGTCCTCCAGGGCCTTGGAGTAGAACTCATCCGACATCACCACCAGCGTGACGCCCGCGGGTCCCACGTTCTTCTGGGCACCGGCGTAGATCATCGCATAGCGGGAGATGTCCAACGGACGGCACAAGAAATCCGAGGAGGCGTCACAGACCAGCGGCAGGCCCTGGGAATCGGGGTCGTGGTGGAACTGGATGCCCTCGATGGTCTCGTTGGACGTCATATGCAGATAGGACGCCTCGGGGCGCACCTTGAAGTCGGCGTCGCCCGGCATCCGCTTGAAGCCTTCGGCCTTGCCCGACCAGGCCACCTGCACCTGGCCCACCTTCCGAGCCTCCGACATGGCCTTCTTTGACCAGGCGCCCAGTTCCAGGTAGTCGGCTCCTCCGGTGCCCAGGAAGTTCATGGGAACCATCGAGAACTGCAGGCTGGCGCCTCCCTGCAGGAACAGGACGTGGTAGTTCTCGGGAATCCCCAGGATGCGACGCAGGCGGGCCTCCGTCTCCTTGATGATGCCGTCGATCACCTTGCCTCGATGGGACATCTCCATGACCGAGGCGCCCGCCCCGGGGTAACACACCAGGTCGCGCTGGGCTTCCTGCAAGGCAGGAAGAGGCAGGACGGCAGGGCCGGCGGAGAAGTTGAAGATCCGCTGGGAGGTCGAGACTGTCATTCCGGAAATCCTCCTTGTCGAGCGCCTGGCTCTGGGCGGGCTCGCCCGTCGGGGGAGCCTCCGCACCGCGCTGGCCGACGCCTTCGCGCCGCCTGGGTTCTCCGAGCCTGGAGGAAAGCCTGCCCCACCCAGGACCCTTTCCCGGCGACGATTCGGACAAAAAACCAGCCGACCGATCAGCGCGAAAGGGCTTCTTGAAGAAGGCGCGAGGCCAGCGGCGCGGCGTGGGCTCCCCCTCCTCCGGCGTTCTCCAGCAGGATCGCCACCGCCACCTCGGGTTTGCCTGCCGGCGCGTAGCCGACGAACCAGGCGTGGGGCGCCCCGTGGGGGTTCTCGGCCGTGCCCGTCTTGCCCGCCACGGCCACCCCCGACAGGGCTGCCGCCCCCCCGGTTCCCCGGGCCACCGCCGCCGCCATGGCTCGGCCAACCTCCTCGGCCACGGCCCGGGGGAGGACCCGACGGGCACGAGGCGCGGCGGGGCGCCAGGTCTCCTCGCCCCGACGGGTCTGGGCCCGCAGCACACGGGGTTCCAGGTCGACTCCCCCGCGCGCCAGGGCGGCGGTGACCCGGGCCATGGCCAGCGGCGAGAGCAGCAGATCGGCCTGACCGATCCCGGCCTCGGCGGCGGCCGAAGGGGCCCCGGAGTGGACCGGGCGGGCCGCCGCGGCGTTGGGGACCAGGGGCAGCTCGTCCAGCAGGCCGAACTCGTCCATCCAACGGCGCAGCCCCTGGACCCCCAGGCGCTGGCCCAGCGTCGCGAAGGTCACGTTGCAGGAGACCACCAGGGCCTCTTCCAGTCGGACCGGGCCGTGGACGGCGTTGTCGTGCAGGATGAAGTTGCCGGCATCCATGCTCCCCGTACACGCGAAGACCTCTTCGGCGGATGTCCGCCCGTCCGCCAGGGCGCCTGCCATCGTCAGGATCTTGAAGGTCGAACCGGGCGGGTACAGTCCCTGGGTCCCGCGCTCGATCAGGGGGGCCGCGGGGTCCACCCGAAGCCTTTCCCAGTCGGCCTCCAGGGTGGCCGGATCGAAGGACGGGCGACTGGCCACCGCCAGGATCTCTCCCGTCGGGATATCCAGGACCAGGACGGCCCCGCGGGATCCCTCCAAGAGCTCCCAGGCCACCTTCTGCAGTTCGCGGTCCAGCGTGAGCACGACGTCGTCTCCGCGCCGTTCCCCGCGAGCCAACAGGCTCCAGGCCTGCAGGGGTGTCCGAGGCACGGCGTAGCCGGCGGTTCGCGCCTCCAGGCTGGCCTCCAGACCCGCCGAGCCCAGCCTCCCGGTCATGTAGCCTAGCAAGGGGCCGGTGACCGGGCCCAGCGGGTAGACGCGACGGCCCTCCCGCGACTGCGCCAGGGGTTGGCCGGTGCGATCCAGCAGGCTCCCCCGCAGCGAGAGATCCTCCAAGGTCCGGGCGTTGTCGGGCCGAGCGACGAGCTCCTCGGAACGCAGGACCTGCAGACGGGTCAGGTTCACCACCGGGGCCAGGAAGAGCACCAGCATGAACAAGGCCACCATCCGCACACGGGCCTTAATCGCCACCGGACACCTCCCCGACGGCGGAGAGGCGCCAGAGGATGCCCAGAAGCAGGAAGTTGGCCAGCATGGAGCTTCCGCCGTAGCTCATGAATGGAAGCGTGATCCCCGTCATGGGCGCCAACTGCACGGTCCCCCCCACCAGGATCAGGGTCTGCCAGGCGACCAGCGTGGCCAGCCCGGCCGCCAGCAGCGTCCCGAACTCATCTCCGGCCCACAACGCGATCCGGAAGGCTCGGGTGACCAGCATCATGTAGACCATCAGCACCCCCAGCGCTCCCAGCATCCCCCACTCCTCCGCAACCGCCACGAAGATGAAGTCGGTGTAGGCCTCGGGGACCAGGAACGGGCGTCCCATGCCCAGCCCCGAGCCGTCCAGGCCCCCTGAAGCAAGCGCGTACAAGGCCTGGGACATCTGGTAGCCCTGGCCATGAGGATCGGCGAAGGGGTCCAACCAGGCTCCGACGCGAACCCGCACGTGGCCGAAGAGGTGATAGCACACCCACGACCCCAGGCTGGCCAGCACCGCAGACAAGGCCACCAGGTCGCGCCGGCCGGTGGACAGGAAGAACATGGACAAGAAGAGGCCGAAGAGGAGCAGGGCCATGCCCAGATCCTTCTGCAGGACCAGCACGCCTTCCGCACAGGCCCAGCCCAGGCCCAGCAACAGCAACGCCTTGCGCGGAAGCCGCCCTTCGGGAGAGAGCAGGCCCAGCCGGATCCAGTGGCGGAACTGGCGCAGGAAGGCGGCCAGGAACACGACCAGCAGGATCTTGACGACCTCGACCGGCTGGAAGAGCACCGAACCGAACTCGAACCACAGGCGGGCGCCGTTGATCTCGGTTCCGTACAGCATCACCGCCAACTGCAGGAAGACCCCGATCACGAGGCACGAATACTTGTAGTCTTCCAGGGCCCGATAGTCGCCCGGCACGAAGAGGCTCAACACGAAGACCAGCAGGCCCAGGGCGATCCACCAGGCCTGCCGCTCGCCCAGTGCCGGCGAGCCGATGGCCGGCCCCAGGCGATAGACCTCCAACCACCCCACGCTGCACAGAAGGGTCGCCAGCGGCAGCAGCAGGCAATCCCCCGAAGGCCGGCGCAGACGGCTCAGCAGCCAGCCCGCCCAGAATGCCCCCAGGAGCAGGCCCACCGAAGGCCAGGGTGAAGGCGGATCCAGCCGGCTCAAGCCCGCCTGGGCCAGGGCCGCCCCCAGGACCAGGATCGCGCTGACCAGGGTCATCAGCAGACAGGCGGTCGGACGCCCGTTCATGTCCGGTGATAGCGGAAGGTGACGTCGCCCACCGCGAAGTGGTCTCCATCCTGGAGCCGGATGGGGCCTTCCAGGCGTTCCTGCCCCAACCAGGTCCCGTTGCGGCTGCCCAGATCCTCCAGGGTCGCCCCCTCCAGGCCCGGCGTCAGGCGGGCATGATGGCCTGAGACGAAAGGATCGGGAATCCGCACCGCGCAGTCCGCCAGACGCCCGAACACGACGGGACCCTGGATGGCGATCCCGTCCGCAGGGGCTTCCATCCCGGTCACCACTTCCAGCCACTCCCGCCCGGCACCCCTGGTCGCCGGCCTCAAGGCCTCCCGGGGGCCCTCCGGCGAGGCCACGGGTTCGGCCAGCGACCTCTCAGAGGTCCGCCTGGGCGGGGGCGTTGGCAGGCGCCTTCGGCCGGAAGGGGTCTGGTGGATGGCCAACTCCTTCGGGGTGGGCAGGGCCGTGGTCATGGCTCGCAGGGCAGTCGCCAGGAACACGTACAGCAGCAGAAGCAGAGGGTACTTCAAGAAATACAGGAGTCCCTCGGAGACCTCGAGCGTCACGATTCTCCTTCGGTCCGGCCCCTCCCCTGGCGCGGGCGCGAGAAGCCCCGCCGGAGGGAGGGTCCCGTTCTCAATCCAGTGCGATCCCCGCCGAGCGGAAGAAGTTGCGGTCGTGGCACTTCTCCAGGACCGTCGCCTTGGTGATGCTGCCGGCCTTCAACAGTTTCAGCAGCCCGGCATCCATGGTCTGCATGCCGTATTCCTTGCCGGTCTGGATGTAGTTGTTGATCTGGCTGGTCTTGCCCTCACGGATCAGGTTCGAGAACCCGGCCTCGGCGACGAGGATCTCGTGGACCGCGACCCGCCCCTGTCCCCCGGTCTTCTTCAGCAGCAACTGGGCCACCACGGCCCGGAAGGACTCGGCCAGCATGGCCCGGATCTGCTCTTGCTGTCGCGCAGGGAAGACGTCGATGATGCGGTCCACGGTCTTGGCCGCCGAGTTCGTGTGCAGGGTCCCGAAGACCAGGGCCCCCGTCTCGGCGGCCTTGATCGCGTTGTAGATGGTCTCCAGGTCGCGCATCTCGCCCACCAGGATGATGTCCGGGTCCTCACGCAGGGTGGCCCGCAGGGCATCGGCGAAGGAGACCGCGTGCTGGCCCACCTCGCGGTGGTCGATCAGGCAGGTCCGGCTGGGATGATAGAACTCGATCGGGTCCTCGATGGTGATCACGTGAGCCCGGCGAAGCTGGTTGATGTGGTTGATCATCGCGGCCAGGGTCGTGGACTTGCCCGACCCCGTCGGTCCGGTGACCACCACCAGGCCGCTCTGGAGCATGGCGATGTTCTTCAGGACCGGAGGAAGGTTCAACTGTTCGATGGTCGGGATCTTGCTGGGGATCTCCCGGAAGACCGCTGCCAGACCGCGGTTCTGCTTGAAGTAGTTGGCCCGGAATCGGGCCAGGTCCGGGATCTCGTAGGCGAAATCCAGGTTGCCGCAGTCCTTCAAGCTGTCGATCCGCTCGGCATCCACCAGGGGGAAGAGGATGGCCTCGGCGTGCTCCTGGCTCAGGGGGCGAGCCTTGGAGACCACCAGATCTCCATGAACCCGGAAGACCGGCGGGACCCCGACCGACAGGTGCAGATCGGAGCCCTTCTCCGAGACCAGCCGACGCAGGAGGTCATCCAGGCGGTAGCCCTCCTCCAAGGCGATCTCCAATTGGGGGGCAGGCGGCTCGGGTTCGGGTGCGGGCGGGGGAGCCTCGGGCACGTCGGGGATCTCCTCGGCGAACGAAGCCACCGGCTCGGCGGGAGACGACGCGGGCTCCTCCTGCATGGTGAGTTTCCGGGTAAATTTCTGGAAGAAGGACATGGCGGCTCCTACTCGGTCGGGCTGGTGTTCTCGGTCTGGCGATAGGGGGCCTTGTTGACCGAGCGGGCCATGGCCTCTTCCTTCGAGATGATCCCCTTCTCGAAGAGGTCCAGGATGGCCGAGTCCATGATCCGCATCCCATCCTTGCGTCCGGTCTGCATGGCCATGGGGATCTGGTAGGTCTTGCCATCCCGAATCAGGTTGGCGACCCCGACGTTTCCAACCAGAACCTCGACGGCAGGCACCCGCCCCAGACCATCCTGACGCGGAATCAACTGCTGGGAGATCACGCCCCGCAGGGATTCCGAGAGCATGGTGCGGACCTGGGCCTGCTGGTCGACCGGGAAGGCATCGATCAGGCGATCGATGGTCTTGGCCGCCGAGTTGGTGTGCAGCGTGCCCAGGACCAGATGCCCGGTCTCCGCGGCGGTGATGGCCAGGGAAATGGTCTCCAGGTCGCGCAACTCGCCGACCAGGATCACGTCGGGGTCCTCGCGCAGGGCCCCCTTCAGGGCCAGGCTGAAGCTCTCCACGTCGCGCCCCACCTGGCGCTGGTTGACCAGGGCGCGCTTGTTGGGATGGATGAACTCGATGGGGTCCTCGACCGTGATGATGTGGACGGGCTTGGAACTGTTGACGACGTCGATCAGGGCCGCCAGCGTGGCGGTCTTGCCGCTGCCGGCCTGCCCGGTGGTCAGGACCAGGCCCTGGTGGTAGCCGACCAGACGGGCCAGGTCGGAGGGAAGGCCCAGGTCCTCGAGGGTGGGCACCGCAGAGCCGATGCCGCGCAGGACCAGGTTCGGCCCGTTCTTCTGGAAGTAGGCGTTCCCGCGGAAGCGCCAGGGGCCGCCCTGCTCGGGGGTGCCGTAGGCCAAAGCGAAGTCCAGGTTCTTCTCGTCCTGGAGACGTCGGATCTCTGCATCCGTCAGAATCTCGCGGATCATCGAGACCACTTCGGCGGCTGAGAGTTCCTGCCGGGGCAGTCGCTCCAGGGTCCCGTGGACCCGCACGATGGGCGGGACCCCCGAGGCCAGATGCAGGTCGGAGGCCCCCATCTCCTGCATGAGCCGGAAGTAGTGTGCGATTCCAGGCATCCGTCCTCCAGGTCCGCGGGATGGCGCCGGGTTCGGCGAGCGGCAGAGGAGTTCCTCCGCCCTCCTGGCCTCCCGGGGAGGCAGGCATCCAGGCACCGGAGGGGAATGCCCTCGCCTCGTGATCCACTTCACTCCACCCCCCGAAGTCCACCTCGGACCGGTCACACTGAACTGCCACGGAACCTTCTTCCTGTTGGGAGCCGTCACCGCCTGGGTGTGGACCCGGGCGCGCGTGCCCCGGGAGTATCACGTCCACCTGGACAACCTGGCCTCCTGGCTGACCCTGGGCGGAATCGTCGGCGCCCGCGCGTTCTACGTCCTGCTCAACCCCTCGATGCTGCTGGACCCGTTGTCGGTGCTGGCCATCTGGGAAGGGGGGCTGGTCTCCTACGGAGGGTTCTTCGGCGCCCTGGCCGCGTGGTGGTTGTACCTGCGCTGGAACAACCTGCCCCGCGAGCTCTTCAACGATGCCGTCGGACCGCCGGCGCTGGCCGGCTGGGGAGTCGGGCGGATCGGTTGTTTCTTGAACTGGTGGAACGAGTACGGGACGGTGACCGCCGTCCCCTGGGGGCTGGTGGTCGGAAGCGACCCGCCCCGGCACCCGGTGATGCTGTACCTGGCCATCGGCCACATCCTGGCCGCCCTCACGGCCGCCCGCCTGGGCCGGCGCTGGGGCGTGCGCGCCGACGGGCTGGCCTTGATGGGGTATGGCCTGACGCGCTTCACTCTCGATTTCTGGCGCGACTACGACCCGGTCTCCCTGCGCCTGGGTTCGCAGGCCCTGGCCGGAGTCTTCCTGGTCGCCGGGCTCTTCCTGGTCATGAAAGGCCGGATGCCCGATCGCTCGGCTCCCTCCCCCTCGGCGGAGTAGAGGATCGCCCTGCCGAGGCGCGGAAACGAGCTTCACCTCAAGCAAAGGACGTCTGCTCATGGAGACCGCTCGCAAGTTCTTCGAAGGCCGCCGGGTCCTGGTGGTGGCCCCCCATGCCGATGACGAGGCCATCGGCTGCGGGGGCGCAATCCTGCGCGCCTCCAGCCTGGGCGCCCAGGTGGGCGTCCTGATCGTCACGGTCGGCGACCTGCAGAGGATCGGCGATGGAGGCCGCGTGGTCGAGGGTTCCGAAAGGCTGGACGAGGTCTCCCGGGTGGCGGGCTTCCTGGGGGTCCACGACTGGGAGGTCCTCATGACCGACGACCACACCCACATGCGCCTGGACGGAATCCCCCGCCGCGACCTGGTCGCCCTGCTGGAGCGCGAGGCCCGCCTGTCGATCCGCAACTTCCAGCCGGACATCGTGTTCCTGCCGGCCCATTCCTACAACCAGGACCACGAAGCTGTCCTGCGCGCGGGCCTGGTGGCCACCCGACCTCACGACCACGGGGCCCTGCCTCAGGCCGCTGCCGTCCTGCTCTACGAGTATCCCCCCAACTCCTGGTGTCTTCCCCACGAGCGGGTGGTCCCCAACTTCTACCTCGACATCTCGGACCTGCTGGACCGCAAGCTGGAGGCCTACCGGATGTATCACTCCCAAGCCCGCGAAGGCCTCCACCAGAACTCGTCGGAGAATCTCCGCAGCCTGGCCCTGCTGCGCGGGCGGGAGGTGGGCGTGGTGGCTGCCGAGGCCTTCCAGGCCCTGCGAATCCGGATCTAGGAGCCGTTCCTGGCGCCTAGCGCAGGTAGGAGCGGGGCTGGAGCAACTGGGTCAGGGCCTGGGGGCGGAGCGCCGCCAGGGTCGCCGCCTCCACACTGACCACGCCGTCCTGGACCAGATCAGCCAGGGCCTTCTCCATGGTGACCATCCCCAGGTCCCGGCTGGTCTCGATCATCGAGTAGATCTGGTGGGTCCGGGCCTCGCGGATCAGGGCCGAGATGGCCGGATTGCCCAGGAGGATCTCCCGGGCCGCGACCCGCCCCGTCCCGTCCAGACGGGGCAGGAGGGCCTGGGCGATCACGGCGCGCAGCCCCGAGGCCAGTTGCATCCGGGCCTGAGCCTGCTGGCCCGAAGGCAGGGCTCCGATGATCCTCTCGATGGCCCCGGGGGCGTCGGGGCTGTGCAGGCTGGCCAGGACCAGATGACCGGTCTCGGCCGCGGTCAAGGCCAGGGAGATGGTCTCGGGGTCGCGCATCTCGCCCACCAGGATGACGTCCGGGTCCTGGCGCAGGCCGCGCTTGAGCGCGGTGGCAAAGGAGTCGGTATGGCGGCCGACCTCGCGCTGGCTGACGATGCCCATGCCGGGTTCCAGAACAAACTCGATCGGGTCCTCGAGGGTCAGGACGTGAACCGGAGAGTGCCGCAACACCGTGGCGGCAAGACACGCCAGGGTGGTGGACTTGCCGACCCCGGTGGGTCCGGTGGCCAGGACCAGGCCGCTGGGGGCCATCAGGAAGTTCTGGACGGCCTCCGGCAGACCGATCTCGTGGAACTCGGGAACCCGGGTCGGGATCAGGCGCAGGGCGGCCCCCGGCCCGGTGCGATCGAAGTAGGCGTTCAGTCGGAAGCGGCCCAGGTCGCGGACCTCCAGGGCCGTGTCCAGCTCGTGGTTGAGCTCCCATTCCTTGCGGCGTGCGTCGTCCAGAAGCGAAAAGATCAGCTCTCGAACGTCCAGGGCGGAAACCGGCTCACGACCGGGAATCGGCTCGAGGCGCCCCCGCCGCCTCAACATGGGAGGCAGGCCGGGCTTGAGGTGGAGATCCGAAGCTGCCAGGTCGACCGCGTCCCGAAGAAGGGGCGCCGCGTCGAGGGGCGGACGGGTCACGGCGGCACGGGGTGCAGACTGCAGGGTGGCCACGGAACACCTCTCACGCCGGAATCCGGCGGCCGGCTGGGACGCCACAAGGGTCCGGCTGTTCCTGCTCGGGAAGGGGCGGCCGGGCCCTTTGCCCGGGACCTTCCCTCTCCAGGGCACGGGCTCCTGCCCTGGGGCCTTCAGCCCGCTGCCTGAAGCGTTCCTGCCCCTTCCCAGAGCCGGCGGCGGCCCGCCTGGCCTCGACGGGTCAAGCAGATGCACCGGACCATGCCGTGGAAGCTACGAGGCGCCATCCCTGGAGCAGAAAGGTGCTCCCAACGCCTGCCCAGCCCGCTCTTCCCGGATCCGACCAGAGCGCAATGACTCGCTCGAAGAGCGCGGTGGGGACGGGACCGAGCCTACCAGTGAACGCCCACCACGGCCTGGGTGATCCGGCCTTCGCGGAAGGCGCTGGCCACGCAGCGGGCGCAAATCCCTCCTGCGCTGGTGCGGAAGCCGCATTCCGGGCACAGGCGCAGACTGCGAAGCGTGTCCTCCGAGTAGTAGTCCCCAGGTCGGAAGGGCGTCGCGGTTCCCTTCGGCGAATCGACGGCTTCGCCCGAGGCGCGGGCGGCCTGGGTGGTCTCCAGGGAAGCCCGGGCACTGTGTGCGACCGGGTTCCCGTCTGCCAAGGCCAGAGCCGGCCGGACCTGGCCGGGACGACGGACGGCGGAAGCCGACTCGCCCTCCTCCTGGCCAGGCGCCCCGGGAGGGACGGCCTGGGCTGGAGCCTTCTCGCCCGTGCCGGGCCGCAGGTCGGCCTGGACGAGCGCTGCGGCCGCCTGCACGGGGGTTGAGGCCTCCCCCGCCGGGGCCGGAAGCGCCGCCGGCAGGCCCGCCTCGCCCAGGGCCGGCCAGCCGATTCGGGCCGGCGCCTCGGTCCGGGCGGGCCCCTGGTCCCGCGCGGCGGTCGCGACCTCGGGTGGAGCGGCCAGGGTGGCCTTCATCGGGCGCTGCTCACCCTGGGGCGACCCGTCCTGGCCCTGGTGTTGACCGCTGGAGGCGCCTTCCGGAGAAGCCGGGACCGGGGCGCCGACTCCCAACGAGGGAGTGGCCGAGACCGAAGTCGAGGCAGAAGGAGCCGAAGGTCCGGCATGTCGGCTGCCCATGCCGGCCTGTTCCATCGCCAGGGCGCCCCCCCAGGTCAAAGGCAGGGGAGCGCTGGCGCGTGCCGCGGGTTGGGCCTGAGGAGTCCAGACCCTCTGCAGGGCCGATTCCAGCTCGGGGTTGGCGGCCACGCGCCCACGGAAGATGGCCATCTCGGGGCGCAGCCGCGGATCCCGGGTCAACTGATCCAGGGCCCGCGAGAAGCGAGCCGCGGCTGGAGGATTCGCCTCCAGGCGGTTCAAAAGCGAGAGCATCGGCCCGGCGGACGACGAGTCCCGGGACAGGTTGGCCAGCAGTCGGGCCCCCTCCTTGGAGCCGGAGACGCCCATGAACAGACGCCCGACGCCCAGGCCGCCCTCGCGGGTGGCCGCCATCTGGTTCAGGCTCTCGGCCACGGCTCGGGCCCCGGACCGGGATTGGGTGCCCTGGGCCAGCATCCTGGCCACCTCGCGCCCTCCCTGCTTGTCGAAGGCCATGTTCTGCAGCAGGCGAGCCGTGTCGGCGGCGCCCTGGTGGCTGTCCGACATGCGGTGGACCAGGTTGGCGAAGCGGATCCCTCCCCCCTCCGTCTGGAGCAAGGCCGAGAACGTGCGCGTCAGGGCCTGGGACCCCTGGACCCAGTCCGAGGAACGGCCCAAGGCTGCGGCAATCCGGGTGCCGCCTCCGGCATCCTCCAGGGTGGGGGTGGTCAGGGTGTCCATCATCTCCCACAACCCCCGGGCCGAGGACGGGTTGGTGGCCGCCGTCTGGAGGAGTTGAGCCAGGTTGATGGCCCCCGCGGGCTCGCGGCTCATGGCCGAGAAGAGCCGACCGACCGACTCCGAGCCGCCCGGCGCGTCCATGGTGAGCAGCAGGGTTCCGACGGCACGGTCGGGGGCCACCTCGACCATCCCCTTCAGCAGGGACGACATGGCCAGGGCCTGGTCCGGGGAGGAGGCCGCGTGCCGGAACACGCCCATCATCTTCTCGGGGCCTCCCTTGCCGGTCACCAGGGTCTCGAAGGCATCGGTCATCCCCCAGAGGCCCTCGCCCTCCTGGCCCAGGGAGTTGAGAGCCCAGAGTCCTCCAGGCCGGACCTGCCCGGAAGCCACCCCTCCAGATGGGCGGAGGCCTCGCGGAAGATGCCCACCCTCAGCGCGGTCATCCCGGGATCCACGGGAGCCGGGGCCGGTTGGGCCGAACCGGGAGCGGGGGTCGAGCCGGCAGACGGAGGCGCGGGAGGGGTGGAAGAGCCGACGGGCGGCAGGGTCGCCGTCGGGGCGGCGCCCCCCGTGGGGGACGGCACGGCGCCGGGCGCACCCAGACGGCGCGCGGCCACCCCCTCGAAAACCGAGGCCAGGGCGCCGGGTCGGGTCTGGTGTCCGCCCAACTGAAGCAGGAGCCGCGACAACGGGGTGCCGGCCTGGGAGTCGCTGGCCTGCCCGGGATTGCTGGCCATGTGCGCCAGCCGGTTCAGGTCGGAGCGGGTGACCTGACCGTCCCCGTCCAGGTCCAGGGTCTGAAGGTCGACCCCGGCCAGATCCAGGCCTGGGGGAAGGATCTGCTGGATCTCGGCCATGGACAACGCCGCAGTGCCCAGCGACGAGAAGCCGGTGGCCACCTGACTCAACCAGGACGAGACCGTCGACCACAATCCGCCGCCCCCCGAGGAGGAACGTGGTGCACTGGGGGTGGAGGTGCTCGGGGGCGTCGACGTGGTCGGGGTGGTCGAAGGCGCCGAGGTCGAGGGCTTGGAGGAGACGGGGGGCGTCACCGGAGCGGTGGTCGGGGTGGTGGCGGGCGTCGTAGAAGAGACCGGCTGGACCCCTCCGGTCGGAGAGGTGACCTGGGTCGGAGGCTCCGGTTGAGTGGTGCCTCCATAGTTCTGGGAACCCGTGGGATTGGTGCCCAGCCAGGCCAGCCCCACCGACTCCAGCAGGTAGCGTTCGAGCGCACTGCGCTTCCCGGCGTCCTCCTGGTGGCCTTCGAAGTCCCCCAGACGAGCCCGATCGACCCCGTAGCGGACCGACAGGTCCTCGGCCGACATGGACTGGAGGAACTTCTTGTCGGAAGGCAGGGTCCCGGCCTCGGCGTGGCGGACCAGGGTTGCCAGGTCGGGGTCGAAGGATTCGACTCGCCGGGCCAGGCCGGCGTCCTCCCGGGTCATCTTCTGGAGAGCCCCCATCGAGGCATAGTATTCTTCGGAGTTGCTCAGGGCGTTCTGGGCCCACGCCGTGGCGTCCGACGGGCTGACCCCGGGGTTCGCTTCCCGATAGAGTCCGGCCAGGTCGGACTGGTTCCGGGCCAGGGCTTCGGGAGACGCGGTCTTCATTTTGAAGGCCCGCTCCTTCTCCAGGGCAAAGAACAACTGGTTGTCGCGATCCGCGAAGAGCCCTCCGGTCTGGGTGGTATCCGCCGTCCGATGGGATTCCTCGTGGGCCACCACGTCCGAGAGATAACGCTCGCCGCGGTCTTCAGACAGGAGGTCGGTGGAGAACAGGACGTTGTTGTTCTGGGTGGCGTAGGTGGCGGGAGCCGCCAGGATCTCGTCGAGATTCGACGGCGGGCTTCCGTCCTTGGAAGGCGCGAGGAAACCGTGTTCCTCCAGGGCCCTGCGCTTGTTCTCCGGAGAGGTGTCGGTCAGGACGATCGTCCCCATGGAACGCCGGGCCTGCTCGTCGAGGCCCAGGGACAGGTACTCGTCCAGCACGCCCTGCCGCATCTGCACCCGTTCCTGGGGATCCGAGATGTACTGGTCCTGGATCCGGCGGGCGTAGGAAAGGGCCTCCGTCTGTTTCTCAGGCGGCTGGCTGGCCACGTAGCCTTCATACCACTGACGGTCCTGCGGCGAGAGCCCCTCGTACCACTCAGCCACCTTCTGGTGCTCGGCGACCGGAAGGTCGGCGACCCCGGGCAGGGCTCCGATGGGCGGGTTGGGCTGCGTCGGGGCCGCGGTCCCATCCGTGGAGGCTGCGGATCCCGCCGCCCCGGCGGCGGCGGTGGCCAGGGCCCCGGCGATGGGACTGAAGACCCCGAGCACCTCCCCGATCACGGACTTCAACAAGGGCCCGGAGGTCTTCCCCGCGGAGGTCGTGGAGGTCGCCGGCTCTTCAGGGGCCGACCCTGAAGCGTCCTTGCCGAAGATCTTCCCCAGAAGGCCGCTCAGCGGGCCGGAGGCCTCCTGGGAGGCCGGAGTCGGAGTGGGAGTGGGAGTGGGAGCGGGAGCCTCTCGGGGGGCCAGGCCGAAGACCTTGACCAGCGTCCCCAGCACGCCCTCCGGCTGCGAGGGTTCCTCGGCAGCCGGGGGGGCGGGTGTGGAGGCCGACTTGGGCTCGGACGGGTCCCCTCCCAGCCCCAGGACCCGCCCCAGCGTCCCCAGCACGCCCTCCGGTTGGGGGGCCTCCTCGGGGGCCGGGGGGGCGGGCGTGGAGGCCGGCTTGGGCTCGGCCGGGTCCCCTCCCAGCCCCAGGATCCGCCCCAGCGTCCCCAGCACCCCTTCCGGCTTGGAGGGCTCCCGGGTGGGTTCCTCCTGAGGAGCGTGCTCCGGCCTTGCCTGCGGCGCCGGTTCGGATTCGTCCTGCAGAGCCTCCAGGAGTTCCTGGGTGCTGGAGGTCTCCATGCATGGCAGCGTCTCTTCCGGCTTGCCCGCCTCGGAGGAAGGCCCTGATGGGGCAGCGGAATCCGCCGGGGCGGCCCCGGTCGATCCGGTTGGCGGAGCCGGGTCCTTCACCGGCTGCGCGGGCTTCTCGAGCTCCTGTTGGTCTGCGGGAGGGGCGGGGCGTCCGGTCTCCTCGGCGGCGGGGTCTCGTCCCAGCAGGGTCCGCAGCAGGGCCGCCGTAAAATTGCCGCCCTCCTTCTGTGACGTCTTGGCGGAGGTCGGCTCCTCGCCGGATTCCTCGTCCGGATCCTGCTCCCGGTCCTTGTCCTTGACCTCTTCCTCCTCCAGGTCGGCGCTCTTCTGGAAGCGGTCGGGGTCCAGGCGCCACGGGCGCGAGGAAGAGGTCTCCTGGGCGGCGGAACCGCCCCGCGAGGCCGGAGCCCTGGAGGAGGTCTCGGCGGAGGTGCTGGACCCGGTCGACCCCGGCCTGGCAGACTCCGAAGTCCTGGCCGCGTCGCTCTTCGCGGGCGAATCCGCCGGGCGGGCGGTCCCGGTCGTGCGGGCCACCCGGGCCTCGATGGCGCGACGGGCGCTGGCAACCGGATTGATCGTCTTCTTGCTCTTGTCTTCGCTCACGATTCTGCTCCCCGCATCCATCCATCGATGCCCTGCTGGAGGGTCTCGGTCCATGCCTGGATCACCAGGCAGGACAGGGCTCTCTCTGGTTCGGGCAGATCCCGCTCGACTCCGAACCGAAGCTCGTCCAATTCCGCCTGGGCCTCGGCGAGGTGGGCGCAGCAGGCCTGGTCACCAAGCCTTGCGGAAATCCCCGCCAGACGCCGCAAGACCTCCGTCGCAGGACCGTCCGGCATCTCCTCCTCGCCCGGCTCCCAGGCCAGGAGGTCCTCCACGGATTCCACTTCGGCAGCCCGCACACAGGCGATCAGAAGGGCGCGCAGTTGGCGGACTCCGGCCAGCGGGCTCCAGGCGGGCAGATGGCCCAGGGCCTCCAACATGCACGTCCGGGCATGGGCCGGGAGCAACCGGCCCAGGGGCGTCAGGACCGACAGGGCCCGACACAGATCAGCCAGATCCGGGTCCCGGGCCACCTCGGCCAGTTCTGCCAGCCCCGCAGCGTCCTGCATCTCCAGGACCTCGCGCAAGGCCTCCAGAGGCTGATCGGGATGGGCGTCCAAAGCCTGCTCCAGTTCGGCCATCCGAGCCAGGGGACTCTGGACCCAGGGGACGTCGGGAACGGTGCGCAGCGAGTCCGCGTTGGCCAGCACCGCTTCCCGGACCAGGGGTTCGGGGTCCTGGCGGAGCGCCTCCAGGAAGGGGAGTGCAGCAGGATCCTGGGGATTCAGTGCCTCGGCCAGGGTGCTGCGGACCACGGGCTCGGAGTCGGCCAGAAGAATCCAGGTCGCGGAGAGCGGAATCGAATCCCGGTCGGCCAGGGTCGAAGCCAGGGCCACGCGGACCCGGACGGAGGGATCCCGAGCGGCCTGCTCCAGCAGGCTCTCTTCGCCTCCCTCCAGGTACACGACCGCCGCCGCACGGACCAACTCGCGTGGGTCCTGCGCCAGCGACGTCTTGCCATGGAAGACGATCAGGCCGCGAACCACCGCATCCAGCAGGACGACATCTCCGGACCCGACGGCCTCCTCCAGGCGCTCTTCAAGGAAGCGTTTCAGCTCTTCAGGGGAATCTCCCGGCGCGACCAGATGCAGGGCCCGGACCCCGCGCAGGCGCATCTCCCAGGAGGGAGAGGCCAGCAGGGCAACCAGCTCCTCGCGGGCCTGGCCATCCCATCCGGCCCGGCGGCCCAACGCCGCACAGGCGGCCTGCCAGACGCGGGCCGAAGACTCGCGCAGCAACCTGTGTGCCAGGAGGCGCTCGCTCGGGTCCCATTCGCGCCGGACGGCCTCCAGGCCCTGGGCCTGCTGGTGCAAGGCCTCCAGGGCTTCCACATGTTCGGCCAACCCCACGTGTTCCTGCAAACCTCAGCCCTCCTGCCCCGGCCTGCATCCCACCGGCCCCGTGCGCAGTCCAGCGCGCCGGCCCCGTGGAAAAGCGCCCCTCGGGTCTGCCCCCGATGTCAGGATAGGTTCAAACGACGTGGCCCCAAACCAGAAAAAATGAACACCATGTTACAGACGTCAACTTCTTGTAACCACAATGTTAACCAGCCTGAGTTTCTGACCGGCACGGACCTCTACGGCGAATCCGGGCGGTCCGAGTCCGTCGACCAGGTCAGGACCGTCTCGGGAGGCCGGTCCACCAGCGTCGAGGCTTTGGGGCCCTGAGCAGGAGTCCGCCGGGTGCTGGCCGGCCTGCGGGGACCAGGGCCAGCGGAATCGGTGGACGCAGAACCCGACGGGGCAGACGGAGCCCAATCCAGGGGGTCGCGCAGGTCCGCCTCACGACCTGCTCCCACCGCCTGCGCCAACGCGTGCACGCAGGAAAGAAAGAGCGGAAAGCCGAGGAAACTGGTCAGGGCGAGGCTGGGCAGGTTTCCCGGGACCAGGCTGCTCAAGGCGGCCAGGGCCGAACTTCCCAGCGTCCACAGCGCCACGACCAGCAGGTAGTCCCGCCCGGCGGCAGTCACCCGTTCGGCCAATTCCAGCAGTCGGAAACATGACGCGACCTCCAGGCTCTCGGCAAACCGGGCCAGCGCCATCCAGGCGGCGGCGTTGAAAGCCAGGTAGACCAACAGGCCGACCAGGCCCAACCAGATCTGCCCCCCGGTGTGGTGTCCGCCCAGTCCGGAACCAAAGACCAGGAAGGCCAGAGGCAGGGAGAGGATGAGGTACAGCAACCCGAAGACGACGGCGTAGCAGACCAGGGCGGCCGCGGCCGACAAGCCTCGGAAGAGGATGGAGCCGATCTCGGAGAGTTCCGGCAGGACGCGCTCCTCGCCCCTCTGCACCACGTTTCGATACACCTCGACCCCGAAGCCCAGGATCGCGGCCCAGCCCAGGATCGGAACCAGTCCCACCACCCCCCCCAGGGCCAGCTTGCGAAGCGAATCCGGATCCTGGCGATAGAAGGTGAAGGCGCGCTTGAGATCGATCCCCATGTCCACTCCGTGGCAGAATCCCTGCCAGGGTGATTCTTCGCTGCAGGGGAAGGGATTCCCCCGACCCCTCCAGGGTCACCTCGGGATCACTTGAGCCTCCAGCCCAGGACCACGCCGCCCGCGAAACCGACCAGCGAGGCCGACAACTGCCGAACCATCGCCAGAAGCCAGGCTCCTGCCGTCCGACTCCCGTTCTCCAACCCGGTTCCCACGGCGTCCCAATTGACCACGACGAACCCCGAGGACATCAAGCCATAGAGGATCAGGATGACGATCCCGACCACCAGCAAGGCCAGACGCGTGGCCACCCGCATCGCGTAGCCCACGGCCATGCCCGCCAGGGCCCCGCCTCCCATCATGAAGACCGTGGAAGTCAACGACCAGGTTCCAGGATTTTCTTCCATGGAGACATCCCCTCAAATGGATGAACGATCGGGCCCCGAACCCAGGAACGGAGATCAGGGCGTGACAGGAGCCGGCAGGCGGACTTGACGCCCCTGGATGCGGATCACCGTCGGAGCCGCCATCGAACCTCGCACCTCGACCTCCTGGACCTGACCCGAGGGCAGGAAGTCAGCCCGTCGGACCTGCCGAGCCGATCGTCGTTCAAACATGACCGAGTTCACCGACGAACCCTCGCGATAGATGGGGTCGTTGACCGTGCGGAAGTTCCAGTCGGCCTGATCGGAGTCCAGCACCTCGAGTTCCACGTCCTCCCGATCGGCCTCGACCGTGGAGGGCTCCGTCGCGGGGGTGGGTCGGGCCTTGGGGCTTCCCTGGGCCACAGTCGGACCCGTCAGCCCGAGCACGAGCACAAGCGCCATCGCCGCAAGAGTGCCAAACACGAGAACCCTGGACATGCCACCTCCGCCCTCGAGCCTTGCGCCCGAGCGCCGCGCCCATTCCACCTCGAGCGGGATTCTCCTGGGCGGGTGGGTGGGCCTCCATGGTCGGGCGGGTGGGCCTCTCCTGGCTAGGAGGAGAATCCCATAAGGCGGTAAAAACCCCGTTCCCGCCTGCGGCGAAACATCGAATTGCGCTGTTCTGCAAGCCTGATTGGAGGTTCCATGCACCTCGAGACCGTCCCCACCCCACCCTCCGAATGGAAGACGGACCTTCTGGTCCTGATCCTGGATGCTGGCCCGAGCCCGTTTGATGTTCAGGACCCGCTCCTCCAATCGCGCCTCGAGGAGGTGGCGGCCGCCTACGCCGACGAAACCCTGGAAGGCGAATTCTTCTTCGAGCCCCGCCACCGGGAGGATCTCGGGGCCGTGGTGGTCTACCCCACCGCCTCCGAGAAGGGCTTCAGCCTGTGGGAGAACGCCAAGACCTTTGCCTCCCGAGCCATCCAACTGGCGGTCCGGACGGGGCGCAAGCACGTCACGTTCGCCCTGAACGGCCCTGGAGGCGCGGACCTGGTCTCTCGGATGGCGGAAGGGGCGGTGATGGCGACCTGGTCCTTCCAGCGCTACAAGAAGGAGCCCAAGGACCGTTACGCGGACCTGGTCGTGGAGTTTGCGGTCCAGGATCCGGAATCCGCCTCGAAATCGATGAAGGAGGGCCAGCTCCTGGCCGAGGCCGTCAACTACGCGCGGAATCTCGTCAGCGAGCCGGGTGACGTGGTCACTCCCGAGGCCTTGGCCGACGAGGCACGCCACCTGGCCGAGCAGTTCGGCTACCAGTGCCAGGTCTGGGACGAGGTTCGCCTGGCCGATGAAGGCTTTACCGGCCTGGTCAAGGTCGGCGGCGGGGCGGCCCATCCCCCCCGCCTGATCGAACTGACCTTCACCCCCGAGGAGCCCGGGCCCGACCACCTGGTCCTCCTGGGCAAGGGCGTGACCTTCGACTCTGGCGGAATCAGCATCAAGCCCTCCGAGGACATGCACGAGATGAAGGGCGACATGTCCGGAGCCGCGGCGGTCCTGGGCGCGATGAAGGTCCTGGGACACCTGCGCCCGGAGCTGAAGGTCACCGCCTTGCTGGTGGCTGCCGAGAACGCCCCTGACGCCAACGCTGCCCGCCCCGGAGACATCCTGGTCTACAAGAACGGGATGTCCGTCCACATCGAGAACACCGACGCCGAAGGCCGCCTGATCCTGGCGGACGGCCTGTGTCGGGCCGGCGAGATCGGCGCCACCCACATCGTGGACATCGCCACCTTGACGGGTGCCTGCGCTCGGGCCCTGGGGCCCTCCTTCACGGGACTGATGGGCAACCACCGCGACCTGGTCAACGCCATCACGCGGGCTGGCGGAGCCCAGGGCGAATCCTACTGGAAGCTGCCGCTCCCGGTGGAATACAAGGAACTCCTCAAGACCCCCTTCGCCGACATGAGGAACCTGGGGGGCCCGCTGGCCGGCGCCATGACGGCGGGCTTGTTCCTGCAGGAATTCGTTCCCGAAGGCGCTGCCTGGGTGCACCTGGACATCGCCGGTCCCTTCTGGCGTTCCAAGCCCTGGAAGTACTACGGTGAAGGTCCGACCGGCGTGGGGGTGCGAACCCTGGCGGAGCTGGCACGGAACTGGATGGACTACATGCATCCCTGACCGGGGTGTGACCAGACGCCTCGAGGCAACAGGAAGGCTCCCTCGGTGGGGGCCTTCCTGTTGAATTTCCCTCGACCCCGGCAGGTGCCCCCTCGATTCGGAGAGAAAGCCCGAAAGGTCTTTTCGGATCTCTGTGCGCGGCCCCACTCCAACCGGACCGCGCCCGGCCGCTGCGGACCCCTGGGAAATTCAATACCCGACCTGCGACGGCCGACCCCTTCGAGCGAGGAGCAGGAAATGTTGAAAGCCCTGGACGGATGGTTCCGCAAGGCGGCACCGGGAGCCTGGAAAGCTGCGCTGGCCCTGCTGACGGTGGCGATGAGCCTGCAGGCCCCGGCCCTGGCCAGTGAGGCGGACATCAGGATTCCCAAGGAATTCTACGCCCACGGCTTCGAGGGCCTGGGCGGAATCCAAGGGACCCTCCTGCTCTACGTGGGGATCGGCGTCTGCCTCCTGGGTGTCGGCTTTGCCCTGCTGCAAGCCCGGCAGATCAAGGCCCTGCCCGCCCACCGCAACATGCTGGAGATCTCGGAGTTGATCTTCGCGACGTGCCGGGCCTATCTGCTCCAGCAGGGTAAGTTCCTGATCGGACTGGAGCTTCTGATCGGCGCCTGCATCGTCTACTACTTCGGAGTCCTCTCCCACATGACGGCGCTGCAGGTCGTGGTAATCCTGCTGGCCTCGGTCCTGGGAATCCTGGGTTCCTATGGGGTGGCCTGGTTCGGCATCCGGATCAACACCTACGCCAACTCCCGGACGGCCTTCGCCTCCCTGCAAGGCAAGCCGTTCCCGCTGCACGCCATCCCGCTGAAGTCCGGAATGAGCATCGGCCTGTTGCTGATCTGCGTCGAGCTGATCATGATGCTCTGCATCCTCCTCTTCCTGCCCGAAGACCTGGTGGGCCCCTCCTTCATCGGCTTCGCCATCGGGGAGTCCCTGGGCGCCTCGGCCCTGCGCGTGGCCGGAGGGATCTTCACCAAGATCGCCGACATCGGCGCCGACCTGATGAAGATCATGCTCAACATCAAGGAGGACGATGCCCGGAACCCCGGCGTCATCGCCGACTGCACCGGGGACAACGCCGGCGACTCGGTGGGCCCCACCGCGGACGGTTTCGAGACCTACGGCGTGACGGGCGTGGCCCTGGTGGTCTTCATCACCCTGGCCGTATTCAGCCCCGAGCTGCAGGCAGGGCTGCTGATCTGGATCTTCGTGATGCGGGTCATGATGATCCTGACCTCCCTGGGCTCCTACCTGATCAACCACGCCCTCTCCAAAGCCCGCTTCCAGCACGCCGAGACGATGGACTTCGAGTCGCCCCTCACCTCGCTGGTGTGGATCACCTCGACGGTCTCCATCCTGGCAACCTTCGCAGTCAGCAGCCTGCTGCTGGCGGACCAGACGGGTGGCTTGTGGTGGAAGCTCTCGGTGATCATCTCCTGCGGAACCCTCTCGGCCGCCGTGATCCCCGAGTTCACCAAGATCTTCACCAGCTCCAACTCCCTGCACGTCCGCGAGGTGGTCGACTCCAGCCGACAGGGTGGCGCCTCCCTGAACATCCTCTCGGGTCTGGTCGCGGGCAACTTCTCGGCCTTCTGGATGGGGCTGGCCCTGCTGACGCTGATGACCGTGGCCTACCTGACCAGCACCACGATGCCCGACGGGTTGATGCAGTACCCGGCGGTCTTCGCCTTTGGCCTGGTGGCCTTTGGAATGCTGGGCATGGGACCGGTCACCATCGCGGTGGACTCCTACGGCCCGGTCACCGACAACGCCCAGTCGGTGTATGAGCTCTCCCTGATCGAGGAGGTCCCCGACCTGGAACAGGAGCTTCAGCGGGACTTCGGGTTCGCCCCGGTCCTGGACCGCGCCAAGCACCTCCTGGAGGACAACGACGGCGCCGGCAACACCTTCAAGGCCACGGCCAAGCCGGTCCTGATCGGCACGGCCGTGGTCGGCGCCACGACGATGATCTTCTCGATCATCCTGGCCATCAAGACCTTCCATCCCGAACAGATGGACCAGCTCAGCCTGATCGACCCCAAGATCCTGCTGGGCCTGATGATGGGGGGCGCCGTCATCTACTGGTTCTGCGGAGCCTCCATGCAGGCGGTCACCACCGGTGCCTACCGCGCCGTGGAGTTCATCAAGGCCAACATCAAGCTGGAGGGAACCACCAAGGCCTCGGTCGAGGACTCGACCCGCGTGGTGACCATCTGCACCAAGTATGCCCAGGCCGGGATGATCAACATCTTCATCACGGTCTTCTTCCTGACCCTGGCCTTCGCATTCGTCAACCCCTTCTTCTTCGTGGCCTACCTGATCTCGATCGCGCTCTTCGGCCTGTACCAGGCGGTGTACATGGCCAATGCGGGCGGCGCCTGGGACAACGCCAAGAAGGTGGTGGAGGTCGAACTCAAGGAAAAGGGCACCGACCTGCACGCTGCCACCGTGGTGGGAGACACGGTCGGCGATCCCTACAAGGACACCTCGTCGGTGGCCCTCAACCCCATCATCAAGTTCACGACGCTCTTCGGACTGCTGGCCACCGAGATCGCCCTGCAGATGGCCCAGACGGGCCAAACCAGCTTGAAGAACGGCCTGGCCCTGGCGTTCTTCGTGATCGGACTGGTCTTCGTCTGGCGCTCCTTCTACGCGATGCGGATCCGCTCAGGAGAGCCCTCCGCGCACTCCTGAAGAACCATCCGCCAGGCCGGAGCCCCGTGGAACCAGCCGGGCTGAGGCGCCTGGCAGCCTGTGTGAGTATCCGGACCGAGCATCGTCGAGGGTTTTTTTGTCCCCGCCAGGAGCAAAGAGTTGCGGTTTGCTTGAGGCAAATAAGACTTTTTACGACACAGCGGGGGCGGAAAAGACCCGGCGAGGCGACCGACGCGATATTCACACAGGCTGCTAGCCTCCGATGCCCGCCATGTCGCGCCCAGGCCGGATATAGCCAGGTTCATTGACGTGGTGGGTGCGCTCGCGCGTCAAGACGGCGCATCGAATGGCCTGGACCAGATCCGGGTCTTCGGCTCCTGAACGCATGAGGCCACGCAGGTCCGTCTCCTGCAATGCGAAAAGGCAGGTCCGCAGGTGCCCGTCGGCCGTCAGGCGGATGCGGTTGCAGCGCTCACAGAAGGGGGCCGTCACGCTGGAGATCACGCCGATCTCGCCGGCGCCGGCCAGCGAGAAGCGTGAGGCCGTCTCGGCGGGATTTCGGGGCGGCACCGGGATCAGCTCGAATTCCCCTCGAAGACGAGCCAGGATCTCGGCGGCCGGTACGACCCGCTCCACCCCCCACTCAGCCGCCGCGTCCAGGGGCATGAACTCGATGAAGCGGACGGCCAGGTCGCGCTGACGGGCAAACCGGGCGAAATCGACGACCTCGTGGTCGTTGAGGCCCCGAATCACCACGCAGTTCACCTTGATCCCCTGGAATCCGGCATGCTGAGCCGCCTCCAGGCCTCTCATGAAGAGATCCAGGCCATTCCGCCCGGTCAGGCGCCGGAAGCCCTCCGCCTCGAGCGAGTCGCAGGACAGGTTCAGTCGGTCCAACCCGGCTTCTCGGAGTGTCCGGGCCAGGGGCGCCAGCAGCGACCCGTTGCTGGTCAGGACCAGCTCCTCCAGACCCCGGTCCTTCAACAAGGCCAGTCGCCTCAGCAGGAGGGGCAGATCCCGGCGGACCAGGGGCTCGCCTCCGGTCACCCGGATCTTCCGGATTCCCAGGAGGACAAAAATTCGAGCCAGCCTCTCGATCTCGTCAAACGAGAGGATCTCCTGGCGGGGCAGGCCGGCGACTTCGGAGGGCCGGCAGTACAGGCAACGGAAGTTGCAGCGGTCCGTCACCGAAAGCCGGAGGTCCCCGAGCCTGCGACCGAAGTCATCCTGAAGGGAATCGTCGCTCACGCTCACCATCCTAGGCAATCCGGGAGCTGGCGGCAATCCCCGCAGGTGCCGGAAGCGGAATCCTCCCGGATCTCCTGCCGGACAAAATGACACGGCCCCAGAGCGTTCCGGGGCCGTGCGGGGGTGTCCGTGCCGTTCTCGAAAGGCCGGCGCCTTCAGGTCACTGGATGTTCGAGAAGGTTCCAGCCGGGGATTCGTGGATCAGGCTGGCCCGGGCCTTCATCGGCAGGACCACGTCCAGGTTCCAGGGTGAGCCGTCGCCACCGAGGAAGTGGAACAGCGCCGTCGACCAGGGCGGAACGACCTTCTCGATCCAGGCCGTCGGTTCGGACGACGAGACGAAGCCGGCGGCCGGCAGGAGATGGAAGACCGGAGCCCCATCGGTCTGGAAGGGCCGATAGTGGTTCAAGCCGCCCGGTTCCAGTCGGCTCAGGTCATACTGGGCCGGGGTGCCGGCCAGCGACGAGGCGTGCAGCGCGATGTTGAACCCATGGAAGATGTCCTCAGGTGCCACACCCAGGACTTCGTGGAGGTTCACAAGCCCGATCTGGGAAGAACTGGTCAGCTCGCCCCACTTCGCAACCCCATAGCGGTCGACCAGGTGCAGCCCGAAGAGGTGACCCATCCCGTAGGGATCGGTGTTCTGGGGCTCAATGAAGGGGATCCAGAAGTTGGTGCCGATCGTGGTCAAGCCGGTGGCCCCAGGCACACGCAGACTCTCCCCTCCCAGGAAGAGGTTGATCGCGTCGTAGGAGAGGATGTCCGCCCCGCCGGTGGCCGAACCGTCCAGGGCCTTGTGAACCCCATAGCCGCACAACGTGGCGGTCGTCTCGGCGAAGCCTTCCGCCAGGGTCCGGCGCTCGGAGAGGGTGTAGGCGCTGGTTGTGGGGTCTGCAGCCTGAGGATTGAAGTGCGGGAAGGTCCCTTCCTGGCCGACTTTGGTGTTCAACTGAATCACGTGCATGAACTCGTGGGCCAGGGTGCCATAGAGACTGTAGTTCTCCCTGGGAGTTCCGCCGGGAACACCCAGGAATTCATAGTTCAGGTAGAGGTACTCCCCCGCATTGGAAACAGGGTCGATGTCGGTCCCAAAGATGTCCGCAAAACGGACCAGGCCGTACAGGGTCCCCCCCTCGACGCTCATGGTGCCAACCGAACAGATGACCAGGTTCACCCGCTCATCGCCGTCCCGGCCGCCCACGGGGTTGGTCCGCCACTCGTGGCCGCACATCCCGGTGATCCGGTCATACAGCCCGATGGCACCAGGAGCGGTCGGATCGAAGGGGTTGGCCGAGTCGAAGACCTGGGCCAGTTGCAGGGCGTCCGCCTCGGTGATGATCCCCGGCTCGGCCAGGATGTTGCAGTGGACGGTCTGGGAGTCGTCCAGCATCTTGACGACCTCGATCTTGACCTCGACGTCGTTGGCCAGAGGATGGAAGAGCTCACCGGGAGTGCCCTTGGGCAGCCCGTCCCAGCGCGGCTGAACCTCGCGCGGCCGCAGCGCCTCGGAGCGCTCGCGGACCCGCTCCAGCCCGACCCGATCGTCAAAGGAGCGGATCGAATCGCTCAACCCACACCTTTCGGTGAACGCCCCCTTGGCGTGGGGGTGGTCGTGAGCGCATTCGCCCTGGCGGGCGTTGACGGCATTGATCTGGATGGTATTGCCGGACTGCTCGAACTCATCCCCGCTGACCGGGGTGAAGACCAGGACCGCCTGGTCCCCCGCGTTGTAGGCGGGGAGGTTGAAGCTCACCGGGCGCTGGGGAGGGGGCGTCGGCCCCGGAGGCGGGTCGTAGTGGAAGCTCGAGGCGTCGCCTCCCCCTGAACCACATCCAGCCAACAGGAACCCCGAGAGCACCGCGGCCGTCATCCAACCGAGGAACGTCCTTCGCATCCAACACCTCCAGGCAATTGCCGCCCTGCGGAGCCCCCCCGGACGGACCGGTGCCGGACTCTCGGCGGCGGAGCCTCCCCGCCCAGGCAACCGGGCGCAGGAATCCGGGCACGATCTTCGCAATGCCCCTCGAGATTCCTCGTGGGCGTGTCAGACCGCGTCCAGAGCCCGGCGAAACCCGAGGGCCGGGACTTCCAAAGGCGTCAAACCGGGAGCTCGCGAAGATCCCAGGTGCCGTCCGGATGGCCCGTCAGGATCGCGTGCGCCAGACCGGGAAAGATCCCCGTCTCGACGACGCCCGAGAGCATCTTGATGCGGGCGTGCAGACCCGCTGGCTCGGGAATCCCCGCGAACCGGCAATCGACCACGTAGTTGCCCTGGTCGGTCCGGAAGAATCCGTCCCCCTGCCGACGAATCTCGGGTTCGGCCCCCAGCTCCCGAAGCGCGTGGAGGGTTCGCGACCAGCCGAACGGGACCACCTCGACGGGAAGCCGGAAGCCGTGCCCGAGCTCGGCCACGTGCTTGTCGGGGTCCACCACGATGACGACCCGCTGACTGGCCAGGGCGACCAGCTTCTCGCGCAGGAGGGCTCCGCCACCGCCCTTGATCAGGTTGCCCGCCGGGTCGACCTCATCGGCCCCATCGACGGTCAGATCCACGGACCCGAAGTCGGGGAAACCGGGAACCATGACCAGGCCTCGCCGCCCGGCCTCCCGGCCGATCCCCTCGGAAGTGGCCACGCAGGCGACCTTCAAGCCTTCCTCGCGGACCCGCTCCGCCAGCAGGTCCAGGAACTTGATGGCGGTCGATCCGGTCCCCAGGCCGACGACCATCCCCGATTCCACCATCCCACAGGCGGCGCGGGCCGCCGCCCACTTGGCCTTCTCGCGCTGGTCGGACATCTGCAGACCACCTTTCCGAATCTTGCCAGACCTCAGGAGTCGGCCACCAGTTCCTGGTGCCCTCCTCGACCGGGGCGTCGCCGGCGCCGGCGACGCGGCTTCGAAGAGTCTCGCTCGTCGGCGTCCGGAGCGGCCAGGCCCGGCGAGGGGCGGGATGAGACCTGCCCGGTTCCCCGAAGCTCTTCCAGCCTCTCATCCCACCAGGCCAGTTCGGCCTCTCCGATCCCCGTGGCCTGGACCAGCATGCGATACAGGGCAAAGGCTTCGGGGAAGTAGGAGCGCTCGACCAGCGCCTTGGGAAAGGTCCGCTTCCGCTTGCGCGGCAGCATGCGGCGCTGCGTCAGGAGGATCTGCGCCACGCGCTCTTGATCCTTCCGGGAGATCCCCAGACGGGGCCCGAGCTCCTTCATCACGTTGCGGACCAACGGGTCGGGCGGCTCGGTCCCCAGCAGGCCCGCCTCCAGGCACAGCGGCGCCAGCATGATGGCGAAGAGCAGGGGCCGGGCCTTCGAGGTTCCAGGCAACTCGTCCATGCCGCGCAGCAGGCGATAGTAGAGCTGACCGTCGAGGTCCTCTGCGACCTGACCACGATCGGCCCGCTCGAGGTAGGCGAAGACCTCGGGAACCATCACTTCCAGCAGGCCCGAATCGTCCAGGAGTTCCATGCAGCGACAGGCCGTGCCGCTCTCCAGCAACCGCGCGATCTCCTCCTGGACCCGAGGGGCGGCCGCCCTCTCGATGGCCCAGCGATGAGCCACCATGCCCTCCCAGGTGGCGCGATCCATCTTGAAGCCCAGGCGTGCGCAGAACTTGATGGCCCGGATCATCCGGACGGGATCCTCCTGGAAGCGCAGGTCGGGGTCCCCGATGGTGCGGATGATGCTGCGGTGCAGATCCTCGACCCCCCCCACGTAGTCCAGGATCGAATAGTCGCCGATATCGTAGAACAGACCGTTGACCGTGAAGTCCCGACGCCGCGCGTCCTCCTCCGGGCTGCCGAAGGTGTTGTCCATCCGGATCTGCAGGTCGACGACGCCGTCCTCGTCGGCTTCGGGAAGGCCATCCTCCAGGTCCGGCTCCCGCCGGAAGGTCGAGACCTCGAGGATCTTGTCCCCTCCGAAATGGACGTGGGCCAGGCGGAAGCGCCGACCGATCAGCCGGCAATTGCGGAACAGCTTCTTGATCTGCGAAGGCCGCGCCGAGGTGGCGATATCGAAATCCTTGGGTTCGCGGCCCAGGATCAGGTCGCGGACCCCGCCGCCGACCAGGTAGGCCGTGTGGCCCGCCCGATACAGGCGGTACAGGACCTTCAAAGCATCGGGATCGATGTTCTTGCGAGACACGGGGTGCCGCGTCCGCGGATAGACCTTCGGTTGCATGCCTTTCCTCTTCCCGCCGGGCGGGCCTTGAGAAATGCCGCTCCCCCGAATCTCGGAATCCCCAGCCGGGAAGCCAGGACACCTCACGCAGGAAGGCTCGGGCGCCCGAACCCTCTTGGGTAGGGTGCCCCCTCCCGGCCCTGTCGTCCGGATCCCTGGGGGCAGGTGCCGGGGCATTCTCCGCCTCCCCCCGAAAAACCCTCTCGGGCACCCGGAGGAACGCGGAGGAGCAAGCTCGAAGGCCTTCCGCGAAATCGAATGTGTACAAGGAGGCCCGGGATGAACCTGGTGACCCGGATTCTTTTGGCCCTTGCGATCTTTGCGATTCCGACTGCCGTCGCGGCGGCGGAGTTGTCGACCGGAACCGACGCCCACCGGGACATCAACGGAGCCCAGGTGGACAAGATGCGCGGCGTCAAAGGCGTCCGCTACCACCTGGCCGATGGGGCGATCGTCCTTCTGATGCCCAACGACGAGTGGGCCGTCAACCACACCGGCGAAGGTCTGGAGTTCCTCAGCGACGAACGCCAGGCACGCCTGGGCGTCGAGGCCCATCTGGCCGGTTCCGACTGGTCTCCGGCCAACGCCCTGCAGGCCACCGTGGACAACCTCAAGAAGGCGCACGGCGGAACCTGGACCGCCCCAGAGCACACCAACGTCGCCGGGATTCCAGCCCTGAAGGCTTCGGGAACCGACGTCTTTGGCAACTACTACTTCGAGATCTACGGCGTGGAACGGGCCGGCATCCAGTTCCTGGTCTGGATGCGGACGCCCTACCAGAACCGTTGGAACACCCGACTGAACGCGGACGTCGCCTGGGTGATCAACAACCTGCATCCCTCCACCCGGACCGTGATGCAGAAGCTGGACAAGTAGCTTCCCTGACCGGACGGCCCTGGCGCGCGCGACCAGGGCCCTTTGCTGTACCCAGACCCACCGGAGGTCGGCGAGCTTGTCCCGATCCTGCACATTGAGGCTTCTCGCAGTGCTGGCCCTGCCGGCCCTCCTGGTCATGCTCGCCTCGAACCGGGCGGGAGCCGGACCTCTGTCCGAGGTGATCCTCTTCGCCGCCAGGACGGACCGCTACACCCAGATCCAGATGGTCCGTCCCGACGGCCGGGATCTGGGCCTCCTGGTCCGACTCCGCGGGGATTGTCGCCAACCCGACCTGTGTTCCAGGACCGGCCTGGTCGTCTTCGCGGTGCACGAGCACGGCTCTTGGAACCTCTACCGGGTCGACCTGTCGGGCCGGAACCTCCAGCGCCTGACCAGCTCCCCCTCGGACGACCGACATCCCTCGTGGTCCCCCGACGGAACCCGGATCGTCTTCGAGACCAACCGCTGGGGCTCGGAGGAGTTGGCGGTCATGAAGGCGGACGGGACCGACCTTCGCAGGTTGACCTCGGATCAGACGATCAACCGCTTTCCGACGTGGTCGCCGGACGGAAGCCGGATCGCCTTCGTGGGGTGGAGGCAGGGTTCTTCCGACCTGTACACGACGCCCGCGGAGAATCCGGACCGGGCCACCCGGCTGACCGACAACTTCTACGCAGACGTCACTCCGGCCTGGTCTCCGGACAGCCGGCACCTGGTCTATGGAAGCTGGAACCACCTGCGCGGCTTCCTGGCGGTGATCGGGCCGGAAGGGGTTCCCCGGCGGCTCCTGCAGGGGACCGAGTCCGCCAGCTATCCGGCCTGGTCCCCGGACGGCCGCCAGTTGCTCTTCACCGCCCGGACGGGGAATGGGGCCGCGCTGTACCTGGTCCCCGTTGAAGGCGGATCGCCCACGCTCTTCCCCACGCCCCTCTTCACGGCGGTCTACGACCTGGTCTGGAAGCGCCGACCGCTGCCCTGGTAGGCGACCTCCGGGTCCCGGGAGGCCGCCCCCAGATCCAGCATGGCCTGCCGCAACCTCGACAGGACCTGGTCGACCTGCTGGCGCACCGGCACGCCCGCCTGCAGGCGCCCCAGGTCCAGGGGGGCGCCAAATCGCATGGTCTTGGGTCGTGGGCTCAGCATGCGGGCCCCCAGGGGAAGGAAGCGATCGGTTCCCTGGACCACGGCGGGCACCACCGGACATCCCTCACGCAGGGCCAGGGTGGCCACCCCGGGGAAGAGGGGGCCCAGGCGCCCATCGGGACTGCACCGGCCCTCCGGGAAGATGACCACGGCCTGACCTTCGCGCAGCAGGGCACGACACCGGGCCACGGCTTCCGGGTCCTGCTGGCCGCGACGGACCGGGAAGGCCTGCAGGAAGCGGATGGTGGGGCCCAGGATGGGCAGGTCATGCAACTCCTGGGCGGCCATGTAGTGCAGGGCTCGGGGGCTGGCCCCCAACATGGCCACGGGGTCCGCCAGGCTGATGTGGTTGCAGGCCACCAGCGCCGGCCCATGCCGGGGGATGTGCTCGGTTCCGCAGACCTGATAGCCGCCCACGACGTGATACAGCGCGTAGGCAGCCGTCCGGATCAGGGGATGCAGGCAGGCGTACAGGCTCACGGTCTTTTTGGTGCTCGACGTCGCGAAAGGTCGCCTCAGGGCTGCTCGGCGGCCTCCTGGACCTCATAGCCCAGGCTGAGCAGGCTGCTGGCCAGGGTCCCCGGCTCGGCCAGCATGAGGGCGGCCACCTGCCCGTTCTGGAGCAGGACCACCAGGTCCGACTGGATGGAGGCATACAGAAGGGCCTGGAGGCCCTTCTCGGCGTTCACGAAGGTCCGCCAGGGCGTGCCCAGGGTTGAGCACGGCCCTTTCTCGGAACTGCCGGTCCGCAGGGCCGGCCGGCCCGCCACCCCCAACGCCCAGTGACCGCCCAGATCGAAGGCCGAGAGGTTCACCACCCGACCCTCGCGGGTCCGCACCAGGAGATTTCCGGGGTAGAGCTTCAACTGCTCGTCCACCACCTTGGTGGGTGCCCCCAGCGAGGCGACGACCTCCTCTTCGGACATCTGCAGGCTCAGGCCGTTGAGGTCCAGGGCGGCCTCGGCATCCCAGGTCGGGGGTGCGGCCCAGGCGGCAACACCGAGCAGGAAGAGGCACAAGGTCATCGTGAGGAGGCGTTTCATGGGTGTCATTCTACCACGAATCCGACAGGCATGCGGAGGCGCGGAGCGGAAGGCTCCCGGCGGTCGGCCGCATGCCGCCTGGTCCTACTCCAGGACCGTCAGCCGGACCGAGGCCTCCCCCACCCCCGCTGCCCGCACGACCAGCGTGTGCTCGCCGGGCGTCAACGGCCAGCGGGTCGTGAAGGGGGGCCCGCAGCGGGCCAACGTCCGCCCGTCCAGCCGCCACTCCACCTCCGGGACCCCCTCGGGCACGACGGCCCGCAGGGTGACCTTCTGGTATTCCCGCCGGAGCACGGGATCCAGACGGAAGACCGCCCCCTCTTCCGGGCTGGCGATGGCCAGGCGGATCGGCCCGGCGGAGGCCGATTCCGGATGGTCGCCGGGGCTGCGGTCTCGGGGGGGGGCCACGGGCAGGACCGGACGGGTCGAGCGCGAGTTCGAGCCTGAGGTGGGACCCTCGGGCGGCACAGGCAGGCCAACCTCGGACATCCAGGCCCGATACAGGGGGGGGTGGACCTCATAGACCCGGTCCACCCGCTCCGCATCCGGGGTGGAGGGCCCGGCCCGCCCGCCCGTCCTCCGGTCCAGCGCGACCCGGCGATGCACGCGGCAGGGTGCCGACGGAACCGTCCCCGGCAGGAACCATTCCGACATGGAGCCGGGGCAATCGAGGCCGGGTCTCTGCCCTGACACCGGGCAGACGGCGGCCTGCACCACGCCTGCCGGCGCGACGAACTTCGTTTCTGCGGCGCGGGGCGGCGCCTGGGCCTCCTCCCGCGCACGCAAGGCCAGCATTAGGTCTCGGAACAAGGGCGCTGCGCCGGTCACCCCGGAGGCACCGACCATCGAGCGCCCGTCGAAGTTGCCCACCCAGACGCCGACCACATGGCGCGGGGTGTAGCCCAGGGTCCAGTTGTCGCGGTAGTCCTTCGAGGTCCCGGTCTTGGCGGCGCAGGGGAAGGGCAGGCTCAGGGGGCCGTGGCGCCCGAAGGCCGGAGCCCGGGCCTCGGGGTCGGCCAGGATGTCGCTCAGCACGAAGCAGGCGCCCGGATCCATCACCCGGCGGGAGGGGAGCGTCGGGGTTGGATTCCATGTCCCCCCTTCCGCCGTCGCCAGCACCGGACGGGCCGGAGCGTAGAGCCCGCCTCGAGCCAGGGCCCGGTAGGCCAGCGCCAGGTCCAGCAGGCAGACCTCGCCGTCGCCCAGGGTCAGGCCCGTTCCGTAGTGGCCGGCGGGCCGGTCCAGGCAGGTGAAGCCCAGCTCGTGCAGGCGTCCCAACAGGGCCTGGGGGCCCAGCTCCTGCAGGGTGCGGACGGCTGCCAGGTTGTAGGAGCAGGCCAGGGCCGTGCGCAGGCGGACCGGACCGTGGTGGGTCCAGTCATAGTTGCGCGGGAGGAACCCGTCCCGGGCTCCGTCGGGGTGGAACTCCAGATCGGGAAGCACGCTGGCCGCGGTCCTCCCCCGCTCCAGGGCCAGACCGTACATGAAGGGCTTGAGGGTCGAACCGGGAGAGCGCAGCGCCAGCGCCGCGTTGACCTGCCCGGACACGGGGTCGAAATAGTCCCGCGAGCCCACCATGGCCAGGATCTCCCCCGTGGCCACGTCCAGGACCACCACGGCCCCGTTGCCCACGTTCTGCCCCGCCAGTCGGACCAGGTGGGCCTCCAGCAGGTCCTCGGCCAGGCCCTGCAAGGAGGCATCCAGGCTGGTGCGCACCTGCCGCGAGCCCGCAGCCGGTGGCAGACCGGCCAGGACCAGGTCGCAGAAGTGGGGCGCCGCGAAGCGTTCGTGCAAGGGGGCCGCCAGGAGCGGAACCTCCAGGGCCTCCCGGAGATCCTCCGCGGCCAGGACACCCGCCTCCCCCATCCGCTCCAGGAGGTCCCGCTGCAAGGCGGCCACCTCCTGGGGCCGACTGACCAGGTCCAGGGCCTCGGGAGCCCGGGGCAGCACCGCCAGGGCGGCGGCCTCGGCCGGCGAGAGACGGCTCGCGGATTTCTGGAAGTAGCGCCGGGAGGCGGCCTCGATCCCATAGGCCCCGTTCCCGTAGGGGACGCGGTTGAGGTAGGCCTCCAGGATCTCGGCTTTGGAGAAGCGGACCTCCATCCGCACCGCCTCCCAGGCCTCCAGGATCTTGGTCCCCACCCCCCGGGGACCGGCGGGGCGCAGGTTGCGGACCAGTTGCTGGGTCAGGGTGGACCCCCCGGTCAGGACCCGGCCCGCACGCAGGTTGATCCAGGCCGACCGCAGCAGGGCCAGGGGATCCACGCCCGGATGCAGGTGAAAGCGGCGGTCCTCGGCCAGGATCGTGGCCTGGACGAGCACCGGCGCCACCTGGTCCAGGCCTACCCAGCGGCTGACGCCGTTGCGGCTGGAGGGCACCTCCCGCAGCACCTCGCCGTGCCGATCCAAGAGGATCAGCGAGGCCTCCTGCCGGGGCCGGGCCAGCTCCTCGGGAAGCGGCCAGCCCAACAGGGCCCCCACCAGGAGCAGGAGCAGCGCCAGGACCCGGCCCCGCCTGCGACGGTTCATTGCCCCGGCCGGACCTCGACCACCTGGACCGGCGTGGTCCCGAAGATCTCGGGATGGTACATCTCCTCGGCCCGGGTTGCCGGGAGTCGATACTCCCCGGGCAGCATGGCGCGGACCAGGTATTCGAAGGTGTGCTCGCCGGGCGCCAGGCCGTCGGCAAAGAGCAGAACCCGAGAGTCCTCGATCTCGAAGTGGTTGAAGGTCCCCATCCAGGGCCTGGCGACCCCGGCCTGCGCCAGCACCTGGCGCAACTCGTCGCTCTCGGTCTCGAAGGTGGTCTGGACCACCTCGAATCCGGCCGGGACCGGTTCCTCCACCACCACGTATCGGCGTTCGTGGGGCGTCAGCACCGTCAGGGTCACCCGATAGGTCTGCCCGGCCTGGAAGGGGCCCACATGGACCTTGGCTCCCTGCAGGGACCGCACGGTCCGGAAGACCGTGAAGCCCTCGTCGCGCGCGGGGGGATCCTTCTCGGGGGCGTAGCGCAGCCTCAGGTCGTAGTGCAGCGTCCCCCGGCCCCGGCGCCCGAAGAGAACCTCCAGGGCCTCCCCGACCTTCCCCTGCTCCAGGGGAGTCCGGCTGGAAGCCAGAGGCGTCTTGGAGTTCAGGCGGGCCTGGAGGATCCCTCGACCCGCCACCTGGACGGTGGCCTCCAGGTCGGGGTCCCGGCTCTCGAAGCGCGAACGGTAGGCCAGCAGGGCGCGCAGCGCCGCCGCGTCCTGCTGGGTGGTCCCCCAGTGACCGTCGCGGCGGGCCTCCATCAGCCAGCGGACCATCCGGGGGGCCAGGGGGGCTTCCCCCTGCTCCAGGAAGGCCTCCAGGACCAGGCCGGTGGTCCGGACCGACGAGGCGAAGAGCCAGGGCTGAGGCACCGGATCTTCATACCAGGCCGTCTGGGCCTCCACCCGGGCCAGGTTCTGAAGGTCCCGGCGCAGCTCGCCGACCACGGCCTGGTTGTCCATCCTCCAGGCGGCCCGCAGCAGGTGCACCTTGGCGTCCAGCGAGAGCTGGTCGCGCTCTTTGAAGAGGGCCGAGAGGGTGGCCGGGTCGCGGTAGTCCATCCGCGTCAGGGCCTCCAGGAGGCTGGCCCGGACGGTCAGGATCTCGGCCGGGCTGAGCGGATAGTCGCGATGTTCCTGGTTCAGGGCCTTCTTCATGGCGGCCCGGGCCCGCGTCAGCATGGCCTCCTCGACCCGGAAGCCCCGCTCCCGGGCTTCCAGGAGCGTGCGCACGGCCGAGGCCGTCAGTTCGTCGTGGACGCGGTCTGCGCCCGCCCACAGCGAGAAGCCTCCCGCCTCGACCTGGAAGGAGGCCAGCTCGTCCAGTTCGGCCTGGACCCGGGTCTTCAGGGCCTGCTCGTCCAGGTCCGTCCGAGCCGAGGCCGTCAGCAGGTCGCCGGCCAGAAGCAGGGGGACCAGGCGCGAGAGGCGCTGCTCCAGACAGCCGTAGGGGTAGTCGACCAGCCAGTTGAGCGCCTCCTCGACGCCCGAGAGGACCGAGGAGGAGACGGTGGTCTCCAGGACGGCCGTCCCCGGCAGCACGCCCCCGGGAACCCGCACCCGCTCGGCCTGGGAGTCGGACTCGACGGTCCCGCTGGTGGCCACCGTCTCCAGGCGCTGGGAGAGGTGGACCGGCAACGGCATCTTCAGGGAATCGCGATGTGAACCCAGCGAAGCCTTGAAGCCGATCTCCGAGTCGCCCGGACCGGGGGCCTCGAAGTCGAAGAGCACTTCCCGGCTCTGGCCGGAGTCCAGCCGGACCCGGGCCGACTTGCGCTCGACCAGCGAGACGCCCGCCGCCTCGGCCTCCACCAGGACTTCCCCCGAGCCGCCGGTGTGGTTGAAGACCAGCACGCCGGCCTGGAAGCGGTCCCCTCGGCGCGCGAAGCGGGGGACGGAAGGTTGCAGCAGCAAGGGCTTGCGAACCTCCAGGGCCGCCTTCCCCGACCCGAAGCGCCCGTCCCGAGTCTGGGCCACCGCCATCACCCGGAAGCGCGTCAGGCTGTCCGGGAGCTGGAAGTCGACCTGGGCGCGCCCCAACTCGTCGGTCAGAAGCCGGGGGCTCCAGAACGCGGTCGCCACGAAGTCCTCCCGATAGTCTCCCACCAGGCTCCCGCCGCCTCCACCCTGGTCGGCCCCCTTGGCCCCGTAGGCTCGCTGTCCGATGACGTCCAGACGGGCCTCGGAGGTGCGCACCGACAGAGGCCGTGGGCCGTAGAAGGCCGGGAAGTAGTCGGGCGTCTCGTAGCCGATCAGGCTCAGGACCCCCTCATCCACCACCGCCAGGCACACCTCTCCCGCGGCCGGGCGTCCCTGCGAGTCTCGGAGCTGGACCTGCAGGCGGACCTGCTGGCGCGGTTCCCAGACCTCCCTGGAAGGGGTCACCTGGACTTCCAGCCGCCGCTCGGTGGACTCCACCGGCAGGTTGACGTAGCCGATCTTGAAGGAGGGCTTGCCCAGGTCCAGGCCGTCGGGCCCGAACCCCGCGTCGGGGAGGCGACCCTGCAGCAGGATCACCGAGACGAAGATGTTGGGCACGTGATCCGAGCGGATGGGGACCTCGACGGTGTCCGCGGTGCCTTCCACGTCGACCACGAAACGGTCCAGGACCGTCTCCCTCTCGACGGTCACCAGGGCTCGAGCCTTCTCGTAGGGAGACTTGACCAGGATCCGGGCGGACTGTCCCGGAACGTAGCGCTTCTGGTCCGGGACCAGATCGATCCGATCCTCGTCCTGGCGGGCCCAGGCCACGTAGTCCCCGCCCCAGGCGTAGAGCATGCTCTCGGCCACCGTCTGGCGGCCCTCCGAGTCGCTGGCCAGGGCCCGGACGACATACAGGCCGGCCCGCGGCGGGGTCAAGGTCAGGCGCTCGGCCTTGTCGCCGACCCGGACGGTCTGGCTGGAGACCTCGGTGTCGCGGGCCTGCGAGACCCACTCATAGCGCCCGCCGCTTCCGGCCTTGCGAACCGAGTCCCACTCGCGACGCAGAAGATGCACCTGCACCTGGTTGGCCGGGACGGCCTTCCCCTGCGGATCGACCGCCACGAGGTCGACGGGAACCTGGGCGCCGGCCTGGCGCAGGCTCCCCCCCGTCTTCAGGCCCAGGGCCAGGGAGGCGGGATGGACCATCGCAGAGGTGCGCCCGGAGATCGCCTGGCGACTGGCCGAGGTGACGGTACCCTCCACGACCAGCCGGGCCGGGCCTTCAAACGAGACCCCCTCCAGCGAAACATGGACCTCGCGCTGCCCCTGCTCGTCCAGGGTGCCCTCCTCGCGCAGCAGGATCCGCTCCTGGTCGCGCTGGTCCTCGCCCCAGAGGCGCAAGGTGCCGAACTGGAAACCCTCCCAGGCTTCCGGCTGGAAGGTCGCAGGCTCCAGGCGGGCCGAACAGCGCACGAGGTCTCCCGACATGGGGGCCCCGAAGAGGTAGCGCCCGCGGATCGTGGCGCGCGCCGAGTCCCCCTGCACGAAGGCCGAAGCCTGGGACTCGACCGTCACCTCGAACTGGGCGGGCCGATAGGCCTCGACCCGGAAGGTGGTCTCCACGAGTCCCTCCTGGATGCCCGCGGCCTGACGCATCTTGGGCGGCAGGTTCCACGTCACCCGATAGAAGCCCGAGGGCGCCTTCTGGTCCAGCGTCAAGGTCTGGTCGAAGGATCCGAAGGACGAGACCGACGTGGTGCCGTTGCCGATCTTCTGGTCTCGCGAGTCGTAGACCTCATACTCCAAGGTCTTGATCTCGTCGGGGACGATCCAGCGTCCGGCCCTGGAGCGTCGCAGCGTCCCCTTGAGGTGGACCTGCTCGCCGGCCCGGTACAGGCCCCTCTCGGTGAAGGCCTGGGCCTGGTAGATCCGGGCTGCGGGGTTCCACTCGTGGTCCAGGTCGAAGTCCCAGGGCGAGATCCCGGTCGAGCCCTCGGCGCTCAGGCACGCCAGGTCCTGCCCGTCGCGGACCAGGACGTAATGGGCCGGGAGCCCCCAGTTCTCGCCTTTGTCCAGTTCCAAGGCACCCCAGCCCGGTGCGGCGGCCAGTCCCTTCGAGTCGGTGCGGCCGCTCCAGCGGATCCTGTTCTCGGCGTCGCGGATCTCGACGACAAGGCCGGACCGCGGCTGCGCCGCCGACAGGCTGGTGGCCCAGACCAGGGTGTCCTCGGCCGAGAACTTGCCCGTCAAGCCGAGGTCGGTCACCTGCACCAGCACCCGCTGGTCCCATGCCCACTCCCCTTCACCAGCCTGGACCTGGACGTAGACCAGGCCCGTGCGGCGCCCTCCCAGCGCCCGGGACAGATCCAGGGGGCGATCCACCATCTGGTTCCGCGGGACGACCGGCGTCCAGTCCTCGTCGACCTGGTAGCCTCCCGGCGGGGTGAAGGGACGATCCGACCAGAAGGCCTCCTCGTTCTGGAGCAGGGGAACCAGGTCCTCCGGAGCGATCCGCGCCATGCGGACCCTCAGGCGCTGGAGGTTCCTCAAGCCCACCGGGAGTCGAAGGTCGCCCCGGGCCTCCAGGATCCCCTGTCCCCCCGAGAGGTTCAGGGCCGGCGCGAAATCGGTCGTGGTGAAGGCCTTCGTCCAGGCGGCTCCCAGTGCGTTGCCGAAGTCATCCTTCAGGTCGGCTGCCAGGAGGGCCCGGTAGGCCGTGCGCGCCTTCAATGGCAGGTAGAGGTAGATCTCGGTCCGGGCGTGGTCGTCCTCGGCGTACCATTCGGGAAGACGCACTTCGGGTTCGAAGCGCAGGCTGCCCGCGAGCTGTTTGGGCGAGACAGGGTTGGAGAACCTCAGGACCAGGGCCCCGTCGGGACGCCACCCCGACTCGGTGGAGAGCCCCGAGACGGCGAACTTGTTCAGGGTGCGGAAGCGGACGGTCCGGGTCTTCTCCAGGCCCAGGTCGGCTCCGGAGGCCCCCTTCAGGCCCGCACGGATCTCCAGGGTGTGCTCGGTGCCCACGGCCATCGGGGAGGCCGGTTGGACCACCAGCAGATTCCTGCGGGCCGACTCGGGCGGCGGTTCATCGCCGGTGGAGCGGTCCTGGAAGGTCTTCCATTCCAGGTCGGAGGGAGGGCGGACCTGAATCGCCAGGTCGGTCTTGCTGGCCCGCAGGGTGATCGCCTCCGCGGCCGCGCTGGCCTGGACGGGCTGGTTGAAGGCCAGCAGCAGGGAGGCCTCAGGGCGCACGAACTCGGCCCCGTTGGCCGGAATCGAACGGGCCAGGTCGGGACGGGGCGTGGTGAACGAGAACCGGTACTCCTGCGCCAGGGCCTGTCCCGAGAAGGACTTCAGGCCGGCGGGAACGCCCACCTCGAAGCGCGTGGCCAGGGGCAGCTCGCCTTCCGGTCTGAAGACCAGGGTGGCCGTCCCCCTCCACTCCCAACTTCCGGGGACAGGCGGCTGGAGCGCCACAGCCGGCGGCGCTCCCCTCTCGCCCAGGCCTTCCAGAGGAACCATGGGCTGATTGAAGACGAGGGTGACCGCGGCGCCTTCCGGGAGTTGCTTGAGCTGCCCCTGGGGAGACGCGAAGACGACCTCGACGGGGCGCGCGGCGCCCTGCGGCAGCAGGAAGGCTGGGATCGCCGGGGTCTCTCCCCCACCTCTCCCACATGCGACCGCCAAGAGGAGGACTGCCAGTATGGCCCCCAGGCAAGCCAGGCCACGGCTGGAGAAGTTGCGCATCGGTTCCTCCCAAACTGCCCCCGCAAGGAAAGGTCCCCCGGCCGCCCGGGTCTGGAGGGGTTCCACGCCCCCCGGTTCGGGGCCTGCGTGCCCCCCCAGGCCGGATCGCTCCGGCAGAGGGCGGATTGAAGTCCAGGGGCACCCCTCCGCTCGTCCAACGGGTGCCCGGATACCCGGCGCTGTCCCCTCGCGGCTTGGAGGTTCCCCCCGGGGCGGGCGGGAAATGAGGCGGACCGGGGGGGCGCCACTCCTCGGGGGAAATTCCGGAGGTGTTGGCTGATGACAAAGAAGTCCGAAGGCTCGCAGGCCCCCCGCCCCGCGCAACGGGTGGCCCGTCGCGCAACCCACAAGCCCCAGGTCATGACTGGCCAGGTGGACCCGGGACTGACGGCCTGCTCGGTTCCAGAGGCCGACTCTGCCCCGACCGAGGGCCACCAGGTGGCCGTGGTGATCGAGGACGATCGCACCGGGATGAGCGCGGCGGTCCTGCGCCGGGCCTACAAGGACAACCTGTACTACCTGCAGGGCAAGGACGAGTACACCGCCACGCCCCACGATCGCTACATGGCCCTGGCCTACACCATCCGGGACCGCCTGATCCAGCGCTGGATCAGAACCCGGCAGGCCTACAAGGCCGCGGACCTCAAGCGGGTGAACTACCTGTCGGCTGAATTCCTCATGGGCCGGGCCCTGGCCAGCAACCTGCTGGCCCTGGGGATCACCGAGGAGACCCGCCACGCCCTGGACGACCTGGGCGTCGACCTGAAGGTCCTGCTGGACCACGAACCCGATGCCGGACTCGGCAACGGAGGCCTGGGGCGGCTGGCGGCCTGCTTCTTGGACTCGCTGGCCACCCTGGCCTACCCGGCCATGGGCTACGGCCTGCGCTACGAGTATGGGATCTTCGCCCAGCGCATCGTCCACGGCGAACAGGTCGAACAGCCCGACGAGTGGCTGCGCTACGGCAATCCCTGGGAGGTCCCCCGCCCGGAGCATGTCCAGAGGGTGCAGTTCGGCGGCAGCGTCGAGCCCTGGCAGGACGAGCGGGGGGATGTCCGCTACCGCTGGGCCGACACCGACGACGTCCTGGGTCTGCCCTACGACACCCTGATCCCAGGCTACCGCAACAACACGGTCAACACCTTGAGGCTGTGGAGCGCCCGGGCAGTGCAGGAGTTCGACTTCGAGGAGTTCGACCGGGGCGACTACGCCGACGCGGTGCACCAGAAGACCATCTGGGAGAACATCTCGAAGGTCCTCTACCCCAACGACAACTCGATGCAGGGCAAGGAGCTCCGGTTCAAGCAACAGTATTTCTTCGTCTCCTGCTCGATCAAGGACATCCTGCGGCGCTACCGGCAGGCCCACAAGTCGATGGAGCTGCTGCCGGACCGGGCGGCCATCCAGATGAACGACACCCATCCCA
>Ga0334898_1000742_pt1 | contig 46013 bp, 45 predicted proteins | sample GraSluR3_MG_10_FD_207228 | JGI IMG/M metagenome (GOLD analysis project Ga0334898, IMG submission 207228) | Sludge microbial communities from methane-producing bioreactor in Wageningen University, Netherlands - Granular Sludge_3_08-R3 | ecosystem: Engineered > Bioreactor > Anaerobic >... | reverse complement strand
ATGTTACCTCAAACTTATGAATTATTAGCATCTCATGAAGGTAAAATTGCCTCGATAAGTGGAGCTACACAAATAAGAGCAGGTGTTATCCGTCCAGAGATAATTATACCGGTAGATGAGCAAATAGGTATTTTTGAAGAAGAGAATGAAGAAACATTAATTGACCCCCTAAAAGGCATGAAAGTTAGAGTTATTAGCGAACCATATTATGGTGCTTGGGGAGAAGTGAAAACGGATGGAGCCAAGAGAGTTAGACTTGATAATGGTACCACTCAAGATGTAGTTGAAGTTGTGTTATCAGATGGTAGAACTGTGTTAATTGGTGAAAACAATCTGCTAATATACGAAGTATAGTATAAAAAATTAATAATGCTCTTGAGGTATAATTTATTAATGCCTCGGAGCTTTTTTATTGAGTGAATATGTGAGAAGATATAGAAAGCATAACGAGGGAGAACTATGATAAAGAAAGTGTTTTTGTTATTAGTAATGTTAACTATAATAGGGCAAATTATATATATTGCATGGGAACCAGACTCTTTTGAAGTACTAATTTTAAAGACGATTGCAACTGTATATATGATAAAAATAATGGGAGATATGATTGCTAAGTTTGTATTTAAGCTTCCTAACTATGATTGGGTGTATATTAGAGATTATATTAAGAATAATCTAGGATCAACATCTGCATTATACTTTGCCTTTGCAGTCTTGTGGTATGTGCCAATAGGGCTTGATTTTTACTGGGAAAAGGGCCCTAGTCTATTTATGGATATTTGGGCAGGGGGTTTAATACCAGCAGTTTTCTATTGTATTGTAAATTTATATGATATAATAGGAGAAGAGCCCAATAAAGATAGGCTAAGAAGAAAATTATAGTAAAGCAGTAGGACTTATAGAGATATGTGTTTAGATATGGTTCTTAATATTGCAAAGAATAGATAATTAAATTGTTAATTTGCTTGCAAAAACTAGAATCTAGTGATATAATCCTATTCGCAACTTTACAAAAGGTAGGTGAAAGATGTGAAAAAAGATATACATCCGGAATATAAGAAATGTACAGTTACCTGTGCTTGTGGTAACACATTTGAGACAGGTTCTACAGAAGGTGAATTACGCGTGGAATTGTGCTCAGAATGTCATCCATTTTTCACTGGTAAGCAGAAGCTAGTTGATTCAGGCGGACGCGTTGACAAGTTCAAAAAGCGTTACGGACTAAAGTAAGTTTGACAAAGCAGAGCCTTGTGCTCTGCTTTTCTAGTTTCTTATAAAAACTTATTTTAGTTTTTCTTTTCTCTTAAGTCGTGCTCAGGTATAATAATTATGGACTTAAGAATGAGGGGTATATATATGTTAATGAGTAAGCATGAAGGATGGATTGAAGTTATATGTGGGAGCATGTTTTCTGGTAAAAGTGAAGAGTTGATTAGAAGAATTAAAAGAGCTCGATATGCAAAGCAGAAAGTACAGGTATTTAAACCACAACTAGATAATAGATATAGTAATGATGACGTTGTTTCACATGATGGGTCATCAGAAAAAGCTATTAATATTGAACATCCTGAAGATATATTAAATAACATTGATGAAGATACACAAGTAATTGCTATAGATGAGATTCAGTTTTTTGACAGTAGACTGGTTGAAGTTTGTCAAGAATTAGCCGATCGAGGTTATAGAGTTATAACTGCTGGTCTAGATACAGATTTCAGAGGAGAACCTTTTGGGTGCACACCACAGCTATTAGCAATTGCAGAGTATGTTGAAAAGCTTCATGCAATATGCATGGTGTGTGGAAGCCCTGCAAGTAGAACGCAAAGATTAATTGATGAAAAGCCAGCACCCTATGATGGGCCGCTTGTACTAATAGGTGCAAGAGAGTCTTATGAAGCAAGGTGTAGGCATTGTCATAAAGTACCGCGAGGAGAGTAGATTGGAATGAAACGGGAAAAAATCGGTGGGCAAGCTGTAATTGAAGGTGTAATGATGAGAAGTCCCAATGCATATAGTGTGGCTGTTCGTAAACCCGATGGTTCTGTCTCAATTAAGAAAGAAGTGACTGATAAAAAGAAGAGATCTAATTGGAAAAATTGGCCTATTTTTAGAGGAAGTTTTAATCTTTTTGATAACATGTATCTAGGAGTAAAAACTCTGTTATATGCTTCTAATGAGGCTTATGATGAAGACGAAGAGCTCGATGACAAAGCCTTATACTTGTCAGTTGTATTTGGAATACTAGCTTCTGTTGGACTTTTTATGGTGTTGCCAACAGTTATAACAGGGATAATAAACAGAAATATAGAACATCCAGTGCTATTAAACTTGCTTGAAGGTTTTGTTAGAGTTAGTATTTTCGTGTTATATGTCTATATAATTGGGCACATGAACGAAATAAAAAGAGTGTTTCAGTACCATGGTGCAGAGCACAAAACCATAAACTGCTATGAAAATGATTGCCCTTTAACAGTAGAGGAAGCAAGGAAGTTTACTACAGTTCATATTAGGTGTGGAACAGCCTTTATGCTTTTGGTAATGCTACTAGCAGTGTTGGTTTTCTCTTTCTTTGGATGGCAACCAATATGGCAAAGAATTTTGACAAGAATAATATTTTTACCTTTAATAGCTGGTATAAGTTATGAACTAATTATGGTTGCTGGTAAACATAAAGATAGCAGGTTTTGGCGAGCTTTATTAACCCCTGGTTTGTGGATGCAAAAATTGACCACAAAAGAACCAAGTGATGACCAGCTTGAAATAGCAATTATTGCACTAAAAGCTGTTATAGATAAACAAGAAGAACAAGAAACTGAGACAACACAGGGAGTGAAAGCAAATGCTTGATAAATTAAAAGCTATACAAGAAAGATATGATGAATTAAATAATAAATTATCTGATCCAAAAATTATCAATAACCAAGATAAATTCAGAGAATTTTCTGTCGAACATGCTGGATTAAGTGATACAGTACAGCTAGCCAATATATATGAAGAATTAGTAAACCAAATAGAAGAATCAGAAGCAATGTTGGAAGAAGAATCAAGCGGAGAATTCTATGATTTATTATATGATGAGATAAAAAATTTAAAGGAAAAGCGTGAGAAATTAGAAGAAAAAATTAAACATGCACTCATACCAAAAGACCCTAATGATAACAAAAACGTTGTTGTTGAGATTAGAGCGGGTGCTGGTGGAGAAGAGGCAGCTTTGTTTGCTGCGGAATTATTTAGGATGTATTCGCGTTATGCTGAGAGACAACGTTGGAAAGTTGAAATCATGGATACAAGTGAGACAGGTATTGGTGGTATTAAACAAGTTACGTTTGTAATTGAGGGTAAAGGTGCATATAGTAAATTAAAGTATGAGAGTGGAGTTCATAGAGTACAAAGAGTTCCTGCTACAGAAACCAGTGGAAGAATACATACATCTACTGCTACAGTAGCTGTATTGCCAGAAGCAGAAGAAGTAGATGTTGAAATAGATCAAAATGATATTCGTGTTGATATTTTCTGCTCAAGTGGCCCTGGAGGGCAAAGTGTTAATACAACTTACTCAGCTGTACGTATTACTCATCTACCAACGAATACAGTAGTAGCAATTCAAGATGAAAAATCGCAGCTCAAAAATAGAGAAAAGGCAATGCGAGTATTAAGAAGTAGGCTTCTTGAAGCTGAAATGGCAAAACAAGAAGCTGAGCTTGCAAGTGAACGAAGAAGCCAGGTAGGAACTGGGGATAGGTCTGAAAGGATAAGAACTTATAATTATCCTCAAACTAGGGTTACTGATCATAGAATCAATTTGACTTTACATCAACTGGATAAGATCTTAGATGGTGAGATTGAGCAGCTAATTGAAGGCTTAACAACTGAAGATCAATCAAAGAAACTGGCAAACCTAGAAGGCTAGAACATGAAATTAAGAGAATTATGGAACCAACTTAGTTTGGTTTTAGAAAAAGATCATCAAGAAGGACGGGTTACTGCCCGTCTTTTGTTAATGGCCGTATTAGACTTAGAACACCATCAATTTATTAGAGAGCTCAATATGCAAGTTGATAGAAAGATCTTAAATAAAGTGCTAAGCCAGGCGGAGTCTATTGTAAGGGGAATGCCTCTTCAATATATTTTAGAATATCAAGAGTTTTACGGGTTAGATTTTTTTGTTAATGAGAATGTATTAATCCCTAGACCAGAAACGGAGCTCTTAGTAGAAGAATGCATTAGATTGCTACCAGATCAGTGTAGCAAAAAGGTTTTAGATATAGGAACAGGTAGTGGAGCTATTGCGATAAGCATAGCAAACTCTTTTGAAAACATAGAAATTATCGCAAGTGATATTTCAGAGGATGCATTATCTGTAGCTAAGAAAAATGCAATAAGAAATAGAGTAGATAAAAAAATCAAATTTGTTAAAAGTGATTTACTAAAGGATATAATAGAAGCAAACTTTGATTGCATAGTAAGCAACCCACCATACATAACAAAAAGTGAAATGCTTGAGTTGCCTAAAAATGTGCAAAGAGAACCAATTATTGCTCTGTATGGTGGAGAGGATGGATTGTACTTTTATAGGCAGATTGTAGACAAAGGATATAGCTTATTAAAAGAAGAAGGTTTTTTAGCATTTGAAATTGGTTATAAGCAAGGCGAAATAGTGAGAGAAATGATTATAAATAAAGGATTTACTGAGGCGTATATAATAAAAGATTATTCTAAGAAAGATAGAATTGTAATAGGAAAAAAATAATCTTTTGTTTATTAATATATAATGGTATAATGCATTAAATTAGACGAAGGTAGGTGTTAACAATGCTCAGATTAATCAATATTGCAATGTTACCAATAATTTTAGTTATTGGAATGTTCATGTTAATTGCTATTACTAACAATAGAAAACTGAGCTTGGCTAAAGCGACAAGTTACAATCCTAGTTCAATTAAGGTAGACTATCTACTTGATAAGGAAGAGTATAAGCTTTATAAGAGCCTAAGGAAAGTCATTAATGAGCATAGCTATCAAATACTACCGCATATACCTGTAAGTAAATTATTAAATGGGTTCACTGGAGACCCAAAATTAACTGTAGACTTTTTGATTACGGATTATGATTTTAAGCCTTTGATAGGAATTGCTTTTAGTAGTAGAGAGGAATCAAATTTATTAAACAATGTGTTGGCTGATAAAGGTATTAATATTATTCATATCCAAAATGCTGACATACAAGAAGATGAACTAAAAGAAAAATTTAGAATACTAAGGTAGCTAATCGGAGGGCACAATGATACTAACAAATAGAAGCGAAATATTGAATAATCAATTACATATAGGAGGAGTCGCTCTTTCAACTCTAGCAAAAGAGTTTGGTACTCCTTTATATGTCTATGATCAAGTAGATATAGAATATAGAATAAATAATTATAAGGAAGCATTTTCATCAAAACAGATTAAAACAAACATTGCATACGCTTCAAAGGCAATCTTGACTTCTTATGTAGCAAAGATTATGCAAAAGCACGATTTGTCTATTGATGCTATTTCTATTGGAGATATGTATATTTTAAAGAAAAGCGGATTTGACTTAAGTAAAGTCTATTTACATGGTAATTCTAAATCTAATCAAGAATTATCATATGCTATTGAGAATGGTATTGGTATAATTGTAGTAGACAATCTTGAAGAGGTAGATGCTATAAAAGAGTTAGCCTATAAGTTTAATAAGGGTGTGAGATTTATGGCTAGGATTAATCCAGATATATATGCAAAAACTCACAATCACTTAATAACTGCAGAGAAAAATTCTAAGTTTGGAATTGCCAAGGAAAGCAAAGAGTTAAAAGAAAAGTTGATCACTTTAAAAGATGAGAAACTTATATCATTTCAAGGGTTTCATTGCCATATTGGTTCACAAGTAAATAATACAGAAACATTTTTAATAGAAGTAGAATCAATGTTAGAATTAGCTGAAGAGTTTGAAAATGAGTTGGGAATTAATGTTAACGAACTGAACTTTGGTGGAGGCTATGCAATTAAGCAAAGACAGCATGAAAGTGAGCCTCCTGTAAATGACCTGTTAAGAAGAATTGTAGACTTAGTAGAGACTAGAAAGCATGAATATGGGTTGAGCTTAAAGAAAATTACAATTGAGCCAGGTAGATCTATTATTGGACCAGCAGGTGTTACTCTGTATAAAGTTGAGGCTACAAAAAGAACAGCAGGAGATGTTAACTATGTTATGGTGGATGGAGGCATGGCTGATAATATTCGACCAAGCTTGTATCAAGCAATCTATGAAGCTGCTATAGTTGATAATGCTATATCAAAAAGCAATACTATTACTACTATCGCAGGTAAATGTTGTGAATCAGGAGATATTCTTATTAAAGATATTGAGCTGCCAAATGTTAGAGTAGGGGATTATTTAGCAGTATTTGCCACGGGTGCTTACAACTACTCAATGGCTAGTAATTATAATGGTTTAGTTAAACCAGCAATCGTGTTTGTTAAAGATGGTAAGTATGTCTTAACAACAAAAAGAGAAGAAGTAGAGCAAATACATCAAAATGATTTAGAAACAAATATTATATAGAGGTGATAGAGATGATTTTTAAGGGTTCAGGAGTAGCAATTGTAACGCCATTTAATGAAGATGGGTCTATTGACTATAAGAGTTTTGAAAGCTTAATAGAGTGGCATATAGAGCAAGGGACAGATGCTATTGTAGTGTGTGGTACAACAGGAGAGGCAGTAACTATGGAGGAAGAGGAAAAGAAAGAGTTAATTAAGTTCTCTATAGATAAAATCAATAAAAGAGTTCCTGTTATAGTTGGTGTTGGGGGAAATGATACACTTAAAGTAGTTAGGCTAAGTAAATACGTTCAAAGTGTTGGTGGAGATGCTTTATTAGTTGTAACTCCTTATTATAATAGAGCAACACAAGAAGGGGTAATAGCTCATTTTACTGAAATAGCTAGAAGTACTTCTCTGCCAAACATGCTATATAATGTTCCTGGAAGAACAAGCTGTAACATTCTACCACAAACAGTAGCAAAACTCGCTGAGGTGGATAACATTGTATCGATAAAAGAAGCGAGTGGAGATATCTCTCAAATAGCTGAGATAGCTCGTATAATTCCAAAAGATTTTCATATATATTCAGGAAATGATGATCAAATAGTTCCGGTATTATCTCTTGGAGGTATTGGCGTTGTGTCAGTAGTTGCTAACGTTTTACCAAAAGAAACTTCACAATTAGTGCATTATTACCTTGACGGTAATACAAATAAAGCTTTAGAAATGCAGCTTAGAATTAACGGACTAGTTAACTCACTATTTATTGAGAATAATCCAATGCCTGTAAAAAAAGCTTTGGAGTTGATGCAAAGAATAAAAGGATATTTAAGATTACCTTTAGTAGAAGTCAAACCAGAGAGTACAGAAGTTATTAAGAGAGAACTGCTAAAAATGGGACTTCTCTAGGAGATGGTTAGATGAAAGCAATTATCTATGGTGCCAATGGTGTAATGGGGAAGAAAATTAAAGATATTATTGATAATGATGCTTCTATGAAAGTTATAGCTCAGGTTGACCCTATGGCGGATGATTTCTTATCAAGCCTAAAAGGGCTAAAAATTAATGCAGATGTAGTAATAGATTTTTCTCATCCAGCAAACTTAGACGATATTTTAGAGTTTGTTAAAGAGAATAGAACTGCTGCATTGCTATGTACTACAGGGTATAAAGCAGAAGACATAGAAAAAATAGAATTAGCTTCAAAAACCATTCCAATTTTACAAGCAGGTAACACAAGTGTAGGAATAGCAGTTTTGAAGATTCTATTAGAAAAAGCATCAGAATTGTTATCAGACTGGGACTTTGAAGTTATTGAGGCTCACCACAATAGAAAAATAGATAGTCCAAGTGGAACAGCAGAAGAGATCATAAAGGTACTACAGTTTGATAATCAAGAAAGCTCAATTGTCTTTGGACGAAATCCAAAGTCAGGTAAGCGCGAGACAAATGAGATAGGAGTACACTCCATTAGAGGGGGCTCAATTGTTGGTGATCATACTGTGATTTTTGCTGGTCAAGAAGAAGTTATAGAAATAAAGCACAAAGCAATATCAAGAGATTTGTTTGCAACGGGAGCAATTCGTTTAGCAAAGTTTATAAAAGATAAAGAACCTGGTTTATATAAAGTAGAAGATGCATATAAGTAAGTTTAAGCCTCAGCTGAGATTAGCTGAGGCTTTTGTTCATTATTGAATCTTTGAAAAAGCTTGTTCAAGATCTCTTATTAAATCATCAGTGCTCTCTAGGCCTACAGAAACTCTAATCAAGCCAGCAGGGATGCTAGGATCTTTTCCATCACGAGCTAAGTTCAGAGCTAAGCTTTCAAAACCACCCCAGCTAACTCCAATATTAAAGTAATTTAAACTATCAACAAAAAGATGCGATGCTTCTAGTGAGGCATCTAGTTCAAAGCTTAATAACCCGCTAAACCCTGACAGTTGTTTGCAAGCAAGAGCGTGCCTTGGATGACTTGCTAATCCTGGATAGTTAACTTTCTTAACTTTTTTATGATTATTTAAGTACTCTGCTATTTTCATAGCACTTTCGCTATGCTGCCTTAACCTAACAGGTAGTGTCCTTAGACCTCTTAGAATTAACCAAGCTTCCAGAGGGGCAATCTTAGCTCCAAAAAGGGCATGTTCATCTCTAAGGATGTTTTTAATAGTTTGCCTAGTCGATATAATGACCCCTGCAACAAGGTCTGAATGTCCAGACAAATACTTGCTTGCAGAATGGACAACAATATCTACCCCAAGATCTATAGGTTTTTGATAAATGGGGGTTGCCCAGCTATTATCGATAATAGTCTTAATGCTTTTACTTTTTGCAAAATCAGTTACTTTCTTTATATCAATAATCTCAAAGACTAAACTTGTAGGGCTTTCTAGATAAATCAATTTCGTGGTTTCTTTTGTAGCTTTTATGATTTCTTCTTCATCTGCTTTAACAAATGTTGTTTCAATATTAAATTTCTTTGATAAATAATCAGTTAATAAACTTATTGTGGGACCATAGATTGTTTCAACTGCAACAATATGATCTCCAGTTTTAACACAAGAAAGAATAGCTGATGAAATTGCTCCCATACCAGATGCAAATAGTTTTGCACACTCACCATTTTCCATAAAGGCTATCTTATCTTCAGCTATCTTAGCTGTAGGATTATTACCTCGAGTATATATATAGCTATCTTGTTCATTATTGAATGCTTCTGAGATAGCTTTCATTGAGTCAAACGTGAATAGTGATGTTTGATAAATTGGAGAAACAACTGCCCCGTAATAATTCTTTCTATCTTCAGCATAATGAGACAGCATGGTTTCAATAGACATTTCCTTGTTGTTCATAGCACTGCTCCTTTACATTTTATGTAAAAGTATTCAACAAATATTGCGAAAACCCTCTAAACATTAAAAATATGCTTAAATTAGATACTATTATTATTAAAAAGTTATGTAGTTATATTACATTTTCAATTAAAAATGTTACAATGTTTTATGGAATGGAGGAGTATAGATGCTAAAAGATAAAATTGCGATTGTAACAGGAGCTGCACATGGAATAGGCCAAAGTATTGCACAAGAGTTAATAAAAGCAGGAGCAGTAGTCTTTGCTTGTGACATATTAGATGAAAAATTAGCAAAGAATGAATTTCTAAATAATAGTAGTTCTTGCCATATAAAAAAAGTTGACGTTACATATTCTCCTGCAGTGAATGAGTTAATGGAAGAAATTATTGAAAAATACGGACGAATAGATATTTTAGTAAACAATGCAGGAGGGGTGGCTGGGCAAGTTGCAAAGCCAATAGAAGAGGTTAGTGATAAAGAGTGGAAGCAAATTTTCGCAATAAACCTCGACGGAGCCTTTAACTTTACGAGGGCAGTTTCAAAACACATGAAAATTAGAAGAAGCGGGTCAATAGTGAACATATCTTCTGGCGCAGGTAGGTCATATAGTCTCACAGGAATTCAAGCTTATGCAAGTTCAAAGGCGGGTCTAATAGGTTTTACTAGACAAACTGCTAGAGAGCTTGGAGAATTTAATGTAAGAGTAAATTGTATTGCACCTGGTTTTATTCGATCAAACCCAAATTCAGAAAAACAATGGCATGCCATGGGGGAAGAGGGTCAAAATAGAGTTTTACACTCTATTGCTTTAAGAAGGCTTGGTGAACCAGAGGACATAGCTTATGCAGTAGCTTTTTTTGCATCAGATTATTCAAAATGGATAACAGGCCAAACAATCAGTGTCGATGGTGGACATTGGATGTTAGGTTAGTAGCGAGGAGATAATTTTATGATAGACTATCATATACACAGTCACTTTTCTCCAGATGCTAGCTCTGATATGAAAGAAGTTATAGAAAAAGCTATAAACTCAGGGTTAAAAGAGATTTGCTTTACTGACCATATGGACTATGATTTTGCACCTGCATTCAATAGATCTTTGAGGTTTGAGTTTGACCCAGAGATATATTTGCCTACATTGGAAAAGTACAAAAAAGAATATAAGAGCGATATAAGAATTTTGAGTGGAATAGAGCTTGGTTTACAGCCTCATATGATAAAGGAGTCAAATGATGTAATAAATAGTTATGAATTTGATTTTGTACTTGGGTCTGTTCACAATGTATCTAAGCTAGATCTAACAGGTAAAGAGGTCTTGGACTTTGCAAACGAAGAGTTATGGACCAGATATTTTGAGGAGATGCTTTTTTGTATTGAAAATATAGATCGAATAAATTCAATTGGCCATTTTGATGTGCCAAAAAGATATCATGAGAAGTTTGCAAGATTTGAGATAACCAACTCACATAAAGAAAAAATCATTGAAATATTTAAGTTGATGATTGAAAAGGAAATAGCACTAGAAATAAATACAGCAGGATTTAAGTATGGGTTAAATGATAACAATCCGAGTATAGATTTTATTGACATATATGTAGAGCTTGGAGGACAGCTGTTTACGATTGGGTCTGACTCACATAATGTGAATCAGGTTGGTAAAGGTATAGAAGAGGGGCTAAAAATGCTACAATTGCAAGGTGTACAATATATAAGTACATTTAAAAATCAAGAGTTAATACAAAAAAAGATTGATAAATTTATATAGTTGTTACACATAGTAATGCAGAATGTATGTACGTACGCACAGTTGTTTGTCAACAAGTTATACACAAATTGTGGATAACTTTCTGGAAAAGACGTTAAAAGTGTGGAAAGTTTGGCAAAACTGATAGAAAAATAAGAAAAATAACATTTTCATGAAAGTAACCAGTACCAAAAAAGGTTATAGTTATAAGAAAGTTTAAGAAATTTATAGATTTCTTACATGAATATGTATACAATATGATATACAAATAGTTGTGGATGTTGTGGAAAACGTAAAATCATTAGAAAGTGTTAAAAAGCGAACATTGTTTTTAATATAGCTTTACAGGGAGGATAATTATGATTACAAACAGAGTTCTCATTTTGAGCGATGATCTAGCAGTTACAGATACGCTTAAAATGTACTTAGAAGCGGAAGGATTGCTTGTTGATGCATGCGATAATAAAGAAGATGGGCTTAGAATGCATGAAGAGCATCAGCATGATCTGGTTATTGTGGATATGGCACTTGATGACTGTGACATAATAGAATTTTCAGGAATAGTAAGAGAGGTTCAAGATACAGTCGTTATAATCCTTACACCAGAAGATAAGCAATTGGGAATAGCTTTAGAAGTTGTAAAAAAAGCAAAAGACGAGTTAGAGATAAAAAATATTGATGAACTTCTATTTCTCATTGATGAGCAGTTTAGAAAACATGTAAAATATAAGTGTAATCGAGAAGAAAACGGTGTTTATCATTGTGGAGATCTTAAAGTTGACATGAACGAAAGTAAGATCTACATCAGAGATGAGTTAAGGGATGTAAGTGAACTTACAGTTAAACTTTTAGTTTATTTGGTAAAAAACCAAGAGTCCTATCAATCAAAGAAGGAAATCTATCAAAAAGTGTGGAATAATCCAGTAAGTGAAAATGATAGTACAGTAATGGCGCATATAAGAAATCTTAGGAAGGCTCTTGAAGATGACGATGTAGCAAATCCAAAATATATACATACAAAACGTGGTGTAGGATATATGTTCAAATGTGATTGTTGCGAAATATAAAGGGGAATCAGCATGAGAAAAGTAAGTATCATATTAGTGCTAGTTTTACTAGTAACTATGATTTTTGAAGTGTCAGCACAAGAAAGCATTTCAAATCTATTTAGAGAGGCAATCAAACTGACACTTAATCAACATGAGTCAGGTGGTTTTGAGTCGGACTATGAGGTTGATACTTACAGTTTTACAGCTCCAGAAGCTGGCTATTATGCTTTTAGAGGCAAAGCTGACATGCAAATTAGAGGACATTTATATGATAGCAATTATCAATTTATGTATGGTGGTAATAATTTATCTAGTGGGAATGCATTTTTTGTTGCCGCTTACCTCGAGACTAATCAAACTGTTTACATCAGGGTTGATTCTCTTAGTAGAGAAAGGCAAAACTACACTATTGTTGCAGCAAAAGACTCGATGCCGTTTAATAGGCTAGTACTAAGTAGATCTTCAATAACAGAATATGTTGATCCAGGAACAAGGACAACGATTAGCGTACCAGTTTATTTTTACATAGGAAATACAAGAGTGAGTCATGTAGAGGCGACATATCCGCATATGATGAAAGTATCTGCAAGTGGAAATATAAGAGGCCAAGCAGCTTTTAATTTATTAACAAATAATTTAGAGATTGACGTTTATGACATAAGTGATGCACGAATTACTTTAAGTATTGGCCCAAGCATGAGTACAACAATAAGCATAAAGACACTACATAAATCAGGTGAGCCTAGTGTTCCTACAAAACCAGATCAAGAAGATAAAGATATAGAAAAACCAGACCCAGAACCTGATCCACCAGTATTGCCAGAGGAACCAGAGAGAAAAGCACAAATTCATTCTGGAGATGTTAACCTTAATAATATAGTAGACATGAACGATGTTATTTCTTTATTGGATCCTATTACTTTAAGTAGGTTCACACAAGAACAGTTTAGAATAGCTGATGTAACAAATAACGGAGCAGTCGATGCAAATGATGCACTTATGATATTAAGAAGAGTGTCTGGAGCAAGAAGATAAAGATAGGCAATATTGCCTATCTTATTTATATAACCGAATTGGAGGAAAAAGCATGAAACAAAAACTGTTGAGTATCATATTTGTATTAACTTTAGTAGCAAGTTTGGCTGTCTTTGCAATTGCTGAATCAGATGACTTAGAAACAGAGAATGAAGTAAGTGAAAAGGTTGAAGATAATCAAGAAGGCCTTCTAGTGTTAACATTAGCTGACACAATAGAACTAGCACTTGATAATAACATGGAAAAAAGAGTGACAGAAAAGCAGATGATACTCCAAGACATACAATTAGATATAGCTGGAGGAGCTAATGCAGATCTCAGAAGGTTAGAACGTGATATGAGGAGTTTTGCAGACGACTTATCCTCTAATGTTTTAGCAATTCAAAGGTCTATAGATTTTGTAAAAGAGAAGACCGCAGATGTTGAGATTTTAGATGAGGCTTATGATGAATTAATTGAGGATAGAATAACTAGGCAGTTTTTAGAAGCTATTAATACAGAGCTTAGAAGACAGATAGGCTTAACAACCCCCGCAGGAGCTTTACCTGAAGGATGGGAGGAGTTTATTGGGGACGATGAAGATCAAATACCACAAAGGTTTGTAGATGAGCCAGCTAGAACGCGTCCTCCTAGTGATCTCATTGATGCAATGGAACAGGCAAAAGCTCAAGCTGGTGAGGCATACTTTGAAATAAGACTTGGCACAAATGAGATAATTAAACAAGCAAACAGCATGGCTGCGTCTGTGCTTGGTTTGCAAGCAACTAGAAATTTAGACATAGAAGATGCTGTGAACTTAATTAGAACTAAGACTAATCAAGCAGCAGAGCTGCTGATTCGTTCTGACACTGATGTAACAGAGGGATTCAAACTATTAGCTGAGAGTGCTTTTTATGGTTTGATTCAGGCAGATAAAATGCTGCAAGTGCAAGAAAAAGCATATTTGAGAGCTCAAGATCAGTTTACTAGTGCTAACCACACATATAATCAGGGATTACTATCAAGTGCGGATTTGCAACTTGTTAATTTACAATATAATGGAGCTAAAATGTCATTAAAAAGTGCAGAAATAGATAGAGAAAAGGCTTTAATTGATTTTAATATGGCTATAGGTTTACCTATCGAAACAAAGGTAGATTTGACAGAACCAGAGTATAGAATTATTGATTTTACTCTTGAAGAAGCTATTGATATTGCTTTTGACTATAGACCTGATATGTTTGCAGCAAGACAAGAACTTGAGTTAGCAGAGAAGAACTTAGAGTTTGTAGATAAAAAGCATAAAGAAAACACTGATGCCTATAAAGAATCTCAAGCTTATCAAGATCTTAAAGAGATTGAGTATGAGAATGTATGGTTTAATGCAGTAAGTTCAATTCATAAAGCTTATATGGACTGGCAAAATGCAGAATATGCATATGGACTATCTTTAGAAAATTTAAAAATCATGCAAAATCAAATTGAGATCGCCGAGTTAGCATATGAATTAGGTTTTAGCTCAAATGCTTCAAGTCCGATGTCCAATTTATTGCAAGCACAAGAACAGTTAGTAACTATAGAGCAAGCATTAGCAGCCACCGAGTTTGGGCGGAATCTTGCATTACAGAACTATTTAAAAGAAATTGGTTACGCTCATTATTTGAGATTTGAGGAATAAAACACTAACTGTATAAGCATCGAATATAGAAGTACTTGTGGAAAACTGTGGATAAGTCTGTGCAAAAGACATGTCTTATCCACAGTTAAGATGTTTAAAAAGCGAATATTTGCTTATTGTCAGATAATTTAGGATAATATAAAAATGAGTAAGTTTAGTGAAAATGTTTGGTTTTCAATAAAAAATAGTGCACACAGAGTGAGCAGGAATTCATTTAAAGCGATAAAGTGTTCGGAATTATTAGTTAATTAGTGCTACCAGTAGATATATGAATAGTTAATCTACAGTTCATAAACAGTTTATCAACATCTCCTGTGGAAAAATATATTTATCTAAAACACGAATAATATGTTGACAAGCAGTTTTAACTGTTGTATATTATTAAACAACTTTAAGTAAATAAAGTATGTAGCGTTGATGAGGAAGAGTAATAATTAGCATAACTATAGAGAGCCAGGGTTGGTGGAAGCTGGCGTTCACTGCGATTATGAATACACCTCAGAGCTTTAGCCTGAAATAAGTAGGGTTAACGGTTTTGCCTCCGTTATCAAGGTATGAATAAAGTCTATTCTAAGTAAGACGCCAAAATTTTGGAAAAAGAGTGGTACCGCGGATAATATGTCCGTCTCTTGATTGAGACGGGCTTTTTTTATTTGTAGGACTACGTGAATGCATTTTATTCATTAAGTGTTAAGCGTTTGCTTAAAATCAGGGTGGTACCGCGGAACCTCCGTCTCTGAAGAGATGGAGGTTTTTTATATTTTGAGGGGTGATGAGTTATGGAAGAAGGATATTATTATTGATATTTAACAGGTGAAGCAAAAATTAGCTATTAATAAAAAGGAGAAAATTATGAAAAGACAAAGAATTTCACTAATAGTAATCTTTATTGTTTTAAGTTTAGTTTTAATGGGGTGCAACCAAGAAGTGACAAGTGAAGAAGATAAAGAACTAATTGTGCTTCAAGGAGTAGATGCAACTACTCTTGATCCAGCAATGCACTCAGATACCCCAAGTGGAAATATTGGATATCAAATTTTTGATACAGTTCTTAAAAGAGACATTGATATGAATATTATACAAGGAGTTGCCAAAGAGTGGGAAATGATAGATGAACTAACATGGCAGTTTAGTATTTTTGAAGACATAACCTTTCATAATGGAGTAGCACTTACTACAGAGGATATTAAGTTTTCCATTGAAAGAATTATAAATCCAGATAACCAGAGTCCAAGAATTAGTCACTATACTTTTATTGATCAGATTAATGTTCTAGATGATCATAATTTCATAATTACAACTAGAGAACCAGCACCAATTCTTCTTAGCAGAATGGTAAGTCTTGAGGTCGTTCCAAAAGACTATGTTCTTGAAGTTGGTAATAGTAAATTTGCAAATGAACCAATTGGCAGTGGGCCGTTTATGTTTAATGGTTGGACTAAGGATGAAAAAATTGAACTAATTGCTAATCATAACTACTTCTTAGGAGCTCCAAGTATAGAAAGGGTAATATTCAAGCCTGTGCCAGAAGCAGCAGCCAGGGTTATGGCATTGCAAGCTGGCGAAGCAGATATAATTGCCAATTTACCTCCTCATAGTATTAAAGAAGTAGATGCAGTTGGAGAAGTTGCTGAAGTTGCATCTACTAGAGTAATTTTCTTAGCGTTTACTACCGCTAACAGTGCAGTAAGTGACTTGCGAGTTAGACAAGCGTTAGAGTTAGCTGTTGATAATGAAAGTATTGTTAACAATATTTTTTCAGGAAAAGCAACAGTTTCAAATCAAATAATAAGCGTATTTGATGTTGGATACAATAGCAACATTGACAATAGAGGACAAGACTTGACTAGAGCAAAAGAACTGCTTGAAGAGGCAAATGTTGAGAATCTAGAAATAACACTGAAGTCTCCTTCGGGAAGGTATGCAATGGACAAAGAAGTAGCTGAAGCTGCTGCTGCACAAATTGAAGCATTAGGTGTAAAAGTAAACCTAGTTTTTGAAGATTTCAATAATTTTGTTTCCAAAATAATTAATGGAACAATGGATGCAGATTTATGGTTAATCGGTTGGGGAAGCAATACTTTTGATGCAGGAACAACATTAATGCAATGGCTTCACTCAAACAATAGCACGTCATACTATCGTGTAGATGAACAGACAAATAAAGACGTAGACAGTCTGCTTGAAGAAGCGCTTGTAACAATAGATGATATCACAAGAGCCAAACTATATAACCAAGTAATTGAACAAGTTGTAAATGATTGTGCATTTATAAACTTGTATCAGCAAAATGATTTGTATGGAGTTAGTCAAAAAGTCAACTTTAGAGCTAGAGGAGATGAGATAATAGATATTTATGCAACCTCATGGAAATAAATTAATAAGGAATGCTTGACAAAGGTACTTCAAGCATGATATATTCCTTAGCAATATAAAAAGCTAATGCAATGACGAGAAATAGTAGCCTAAAAGATGAGACTAAAGCGAGCTGGGTTGGTGGAAGCCAGTGTCTAAATTTTTTTGTGAATTCCTCTCCGAGCACGAACCTGAAATAAGTAGGGTGAGCGGTTTTCCTCCGATATAAAGGAATAAGATATTATGTATCTGATAGAGTTGCCAATTTATTTGGTACAAGAGTGGTACCACGGACAATATGCTTCGTCTCTTAATTGAGACGGAGCTTTTTTTGTAAGTACTACATTTATCAGAACATAAGCATTTTATTGAGTTGCCTAACCTTTGTTAGGAAAGAGAGTGGTACCGCGGCTAACCCCGCCTCTCATCAGAGAGGCGGGGTTTTTGTATACGCTTTTAAGTTAGGAGTGATGTGAATGGAACTTCCTTTTTTTAGACAGAATAAATCAACTCAAAAAAAATACGGAGGAAAATTCAATGAAAAAAATTATTGTATTACTTATTCTTTTAACTATTGCTATGGTTGCATGCAGCACAGGAGAAGTAGAGGAGAAGTCTTTAGTTATCTTGCAAGGTGTAGACGCAACAACTTTGGATCCAATTATGCATACGGATACTCCTACAGGAAATATAGAGTATCAAATATTTGACACATTGTTAACAAGAAATTCTAATATGGAAATTGTACCACTTGTTGCAAAAGCTTATCAAAGCGTTAGTGATACAGAGTGGTTAATAACATTAGAAGAAAACATAAGATTTCACAATGGTACAAGTTTAACAGCAAAGGATGTAATTTTTTCAATAGAAAGAATACTTGAAGAGGATAATAACAGCCCTAGAATGGGTTACTATAATTCAATTACAGGGCTTGAAAGACTTTCAGAGTATGAAGTGAAAATCACAACAGATAGTCCAAATCCAGTTTTATTAAGTAGGCTAGCAGAATTAAGAATTGTACCTAAAGAGTATGTTGAAGAAGTAGGAAATTCATATTTTAGTCAAAATCCAATTGGTAGTGGTCCATATAAGCTAATATCGTGGGTAAAAGATGAAGAGATAATACTAGTCAAGAATGAAGACTATTGGCAAGGCGAAGTTGATATTGAAAAAGTTATTTTTAAACCAGTTCCAGAGTCTGCTGCAAGAGTCATGGCATTACAGGCAAATCAAGCAGATATTATTACAAATGTACCACCACATCAAGTAAAAGAGATAGATGAAGTAAATAATATCCAAACTCTTAGTGTGGACAGTACAAGGTTTATTATGTTGGCACAAACCATGAAAAACGATCTAGTAAATGACATAAAAGTTAGAGAAGCTATTAATTTGGCAATCGATGTTGAGTCTATTATTAAGAATATTCTTGGCGGAAATGCTACTTTAAGTACCCAGCCTGTTTGCAATTTTGATGTAGGCTACAGTCCATACATTGAGCCTCATGGGTATGATTATGTAAAAGCAAAAGAACTATTTGAAGAAGCTGGTGTCTTAGGTAAAACAATAACGATGCAGTCCCCAAGCGGCCGCTACTCAATGGATAGAGAAGTTGCAGAAGCAATAAAAGCAAATTTAGAGCAATCGGGGATGAGAGTGGATCTTCAGTTCATAGATTGGGCGAGTTATGTAGGTAGTATTATATCGGGCGAAATAAATGCAGATATATGGCTTATAGGCTGGGCGAGTGCCACCTTTGATGCAGGAACTACGCTCAAGCAATGGTTGCATAGTAGCTTGCCGATGAGTCAATACAGACTAGAGCATTCCAGAAATGAATATATAGACAGTCTTATTGATAAAGGTCTTAGCACGCTTAATGATCTTGAAAGAGAAAAGATTTACCATGAAATAATTGAAGAAATAAGTAATGATATTCCATTTGTAAACTTGTATCAACAGAGAGACATATATGGGAGCAATACTAGAATTAAATGGGAACCAAGGAGTGATGAGGTAATAAAAGTAAAAGAAATTAGCTGGAATGAATAAAAATTCACAAGATGCTTAAAAAAGTCTTGACGCAGGTACCGTGTCATGATATATTGCTTATTAAATTTAAGCAACAATAATTGCGTTGATGGAGAATAGTAATTTTTTTAGAGGTTTTAGAGAGCTACTGGCTGGTGAAAAGTAGTACTGAAAAAGAAACGAACTCACTCTTGAGCACAAGCCTGAAGATTAAGTAGGGTAAGCGGAGTCCCACCGTTAAAGGGGAACAGACTTGAACTGAAAAAGTGCCGATTTTATCGGAATTAGAGTGGTACCGCGGATATAACCCGTCTCTTAATTGAGACGGGATTTTTTATTATAGCGGTAGTGCCATGCTTTTTTATTTGTGTCTGATAAAGGGCTAAAGGAAACTTTAGAACAAGAGTGGTACCACGGAAATCATACTCCGTCTCTTAATTGAGGCGGAGTATTTTATTATGTTAAAGAAAAAAAAGCTTGACGAAGGTAGCTCGTCATGATATAGTGCTTATTAAATTTAAGCAAAATAATTTAAGCAATGATAAGGACAATGAACTTTCTATGAATTTCACAGAGAGCTGGTGGTTGGTGAAAACCAGTATTGAAGTAGATAGTTATATCCCCTTTGAGCTTTGAACCCGAATTAAGTAGGGTAAACGGAATCTTCCCGTTATAGAAGAGCAGATATGGTTGTATCTGACTAAGTGCTAAAGGAAACTTTAGAACAAGAGTGGTACCACGGAATTATACTCCGTCTCTTAACAGAGGCGGAGTTTTTTGTTTAAATTAATAGATTAGCCAAAGGGGGTGATGGTCATGGAAAATGGCCTTGCATTATCTGACTTAATGCAGAAGTCTTTTTTCCAGGGTATTAGAATACTGGAAAATATTAATCATAGTAAAACTCAAAATCAAAAAATAACAGGAGGAATTTTTCATGACCAGAACTCTTTTTAATAAAAAAGTATTATTCGTTTTAGTTTTATCAGTAGCATTAGTTTTTTCAGGGTGCCAAAGTGACTCAAGTACAAGTGTTAATGGGGCCAATGACAAAGTGCTAACAATTTTACAAGGTGTTGATGCAACAACGATGGATCCAAATATGCATTCGGAATCAACAACAGCAAATATTGATAGACAAATTTTTGACTCATTATTAGACCAGGATGAGTCGATGAACATTATCCCATCTCTAGCAATAGATTGGGAAATGTTAGATGAGACAACTTGGAAGTTCAATTTAAGAGACGATGTGTATTTTCACGACGGAGAGCAATTTACTGCACAAGATGTAAAGTATTCTATTGAAAGAATTCAAGACCCAGAGAATAGAAGTTCTCAAGTTGGAAATTTCAGTGCGATTAGTGAGGTAGTTGTGGATAGTGATTTTGAAGTTACTATCAAAACATATGAACCATATCCACTTATGTTAGTAAGATTGGTAGGTTTGAGAGTGGTTCCTATGCATTATGTTGAAGAAGTTGGTAATGAAACTTTTGCTGCAAACCCAGTAGGAACAGGCCCGTATATGTTTGAAAGATGGGTAAGAGATGAATTTGTTTCTTTAGCAGCGAATGATAATTATTGGCAAGGTGAACCAGAAGTTAAGAATGTAATGTTTAAGCCAGTTCCAGAGTCTGCTGCAAGAGTAATGGCATTACAAGCTGGAGAAGCTGATATAATAGTTAATTTGCCTCCACATCAAGTTAGTGAGATTGAAGGTAATGAAAATGTAGATGTTGTCCATACAGATAGCACAAGATTTATTATGCTTGTGTTTACAACAAAGAATGAAAATGTAAATGATCAGAGAGTCAGGAAAGCAATAAATTATGCAATTGATGTTGATTCAATTGTCAACAGTATTTTTTCTGGAAGAGCTACACCAACTGCACAACCAGTAGCTAATTTTGATTTAGGATTTCACAGTGAGCTTGACCCATATGGGTATGATTTAGAAAAAGCACAGGATCTTCTTGATCAAGCTGGTTATTCCAGTGGAATTAGTTTAAGAATGGGGTCTCCGTCAGGTAGATACCCAATGGACAGAGAAGTGGCAGAGGCAATTGCTGCACAACTAAGTAATGCAGGGTTTGATGTTAGTTTATCTTTTGAGGAATGGGGCAGCTATGCAACCAAAACTCTTCAAGGACAACAATCATTTGACTTATGGTTGATAGGCTGGGGAAGTAGTACATTTGATGCAGGTTCTACCCTTGATTTTTGGCTAAATACTAATCTAGTAACGGCATATTATCAAGACAGTGAGTATAACCCTGTTCTTGATTCTTTGTTAAACGAATCTAAGAGAACTATGGATGACCAAGCAAGAGAAGAGCTTTATCATCAAGTGATTGAAATAATACATGAGCAAGCGGCATTTGTGCCTTTATATCAGCAAGTAGACTTATATGGTGTAAGCCAAAGAGTTAGTTTTACTCCTAGAGCTGATGAAATTATAAGAATATTTAATGTTAATTGGAAGTAAATAAGTGGGGTGGAAATCACCCCACATTAAATAAATCGCTAGAGTGGTGACAAAAATGACAATATTAAGAGTAAAAAATCTATCAGTAAATTATAAAGTAGATGCGGGTACAGTAGAGGCTATCAATAAGGTTTCTTTTGATCTTGACAAAGGGCAGACATTGGCTATTGTAGGTGAGTCTGGTTGTGGCAAGAGTACAACCGCTCATGCAATGATGAAGCTCATTTCAAAGCCTGGAGTAATATCAGAAGGCTCAATAGAGCTTGAGGGTGTTGATTTTGTCAAAGCAAGCGAAAAAAAGATGTCGAAAATTAGAGGTAAGGATATTGCTATGATTTTTCAAGAGCCAATGACATCATTAAATCCCGTATATAAAGTAGGGGAGCAAATTGCAGAGGCCATTAGGATTCATAGTAATCTATCCAAAAGAGAAGCTTTAGCAAAGGCAATTAAAGTAATGGATCAAGTTGGAATATCAAACCCAGCTTCTAGATCAAAGCAATACCCTCATCAAATGAGTGGGGGTATGCGTCAAAGAGCAATGATTGCTATGGCTCTATCTTGCAATCCAAAATTGCTTATAGCAGATGAGCCGACTACAGCTCTTGATGTAACAATACAAGCACAAATTTTAAGACTTATTAAGAATCTGCAGAAAGAGCTAAATACAGCCGTTTTGTTTATTACACATGATTTAGGGGTTGTGGCTGAAGTTGCTGATAAAGTAGCAGTTATGTATAGCGGAAAAATTGTTGAAATAGGTTCAGTCATAGATATTTTCTATAATCCTAAACACCCATATACCATAGGGCTAATAAAGTCTGTTCCAGATGTAAAAAGAAGGATGGGTAGACTTGTACAAATTAAGGGGAGTGTTCCAACTCTTAAGAATATGCCAAAAGGATGTAAGTTTGCTCCAAGATGTGAATATGCCACAGAAAGATGTCAAAATGAAGAACCTATTTTACAAAGATTTAATAATCAAGAAGTTGCATGTTTTCACACGGAAAATCTAATAAAGGAGGTCGCAAAATGAAATTACTAGAAGTAAAGGGCTTGAAGAAATATTTTCCTGTAAAAATTGGTTTAAATAAAACAGCATACGTTAAAGCTATAGATGGAGTAGATCTAACAATTAATAAAGGAGAAACTCTCGGCTTAGTGGGAGAGTCAGGAAGTGGAAAATCAACGACTGGTATGTCTGTTTTGCGATTAATTGAACCCACAGAAGGAAGTATATATTTTGAAGGCAAAGATATCTCCAAAATTAGAAATAGAGAAATGCAAAAGTATAGAAAAGATATGCAAATAGTGTTTCAGGACCCATTTGCTTCACTTAATCCTAGATGGAAAATTGGTAAAACAATTGGCGAAGCTTTAGAAATTCACAAAATTGTACCAAGACAACAAGAAGAAGCTAGAATTAATGAGTTGCTAGATATCGTTGGCTTGCCTGCTGAAAGCAAAGATCGTTATCCGCATGAATTTAGTGGAGGGCAAAGGCAGAGAATTGGTATAGCACGGGCTTTAGCCGTAAATCCAAAGTTTATTGTCTGTGATGAGCCAGTTTCAGCACTTGACGTATCAGTACAAGCACAAATCATAAATTTACTGCATGACTTGAAAGAAAAGCTTGGTCTATCGTACCTTTTCATAGCACATGATCTAGGTGTTGTAAGACAAATTTGTGATAAGTTAGCTGTTATGTATTTAGGTAAAATTGTAGAAGTAGCTGATACTGAGGAAATATTTATGAACCCTAAGCATCCTTACACAAAGGCGTTATTATCAGCTGTTCCAGTAGCTGATCCTTTAGCAAAAAGAGAAGAAATTATACTTAGTGGAGAGATGCCAAATCCAATGTCACCCCCAACGGGATGTGCTTTTAGAACAAGGTGCATTATGGCTACAGATAAATGTGTTGAAGATAGGCCAGAGTTAAGAGTAATTGAAAATGATCATCAAGTATCATGCCATTTTGTTAATAGAACAGGAGGAAGAGAGAATGTCCAAGTCTTTGCTGCGCAAACTACGTAATGCAATCATTGTTTTATTAGGAGTCTCCATAGTAGTTTTCATGCTTATGTATTTATCTGGAGACCCAGTGGCATTGCTTCTTCCAATGGATACAGCACCAGAAATCGTAGAGGCTATGCGTGATAATTTAGGGTTTAATGACCCGCTTTATGTGCAGTATTTTAGGTTCTTGTCTGGTGCAGTTAAGGGTGATTTTGGTCTGTCACTCCACCATAATCAACCAGCGATGGAGCTTATACTAGAGCGAATGCCAGCAACTATAGAACTAGCTCTTGCAAGTATTTTCATTGCATTGGCAATTGCGATTCCTCTGGGGATTATTACAGCTGTTTTTTCAAATACAATTATAGATTATATTGGCTCTATAATAGCTCTACTAGGGCAATCAATGCCTGTCTTTTGGCTAGGGTTGATGTTACTTTATTTCATTGGGGTTAAGTTTAGGCTCTTACCTATAACTGGACGAGGGTCATGGCAGCATATTATTTTGCCTGCTATTACGGTTGGAGCTTATACCGCTGCAACCATAGCGCGCATGTTAAGGTCAAGGATGATAGAAATTATGCAGCAAGACTATATAAAAACAGCTAGAGCAAAAGGGGTGAGGCAAAAATGGGTTGTCCTTAAACATGCTTTAAGAAATGCTGTCTTACCAGTTTTAACAATACTAGCAATGCAAATAGGAACTCTTCTAGGTGGAGCAGTAATAACTGAGACAATTTTTGCTTGGCCAGGAGTAGGACGCTTTATGTTACAAGCTATACAAAATAGAGATATTGCAGTTGTACAAGCAGGGGTTTTTGTATTAGCTGTAAGTATTGTATTAATTAATATTTTTACAGATATTTTATATACAGTCTTAGATCCAAGAATAAGGTATGAGTAGGTGTAACTATGAATAAAAAAATGATGAAAATGCTATATAAGAGAAAGACTGCTTTTGTTGGTTCAATAATAATATTGCTGGTTATCATTACAGCTTTGTTTGCACCATTTGTCGCACCTTATGATCCTAACTTATCAGACTTAGATAAACGACTAATGCCGCCTTCATGGGAAGAAGATGGTAGCCAAGAACATTTATTGGGGACAGATCATTTAGGAAGAGATTTGTTAAGTAGAATTATTTATGGCACAAGAATATCACTTCTAGTGGGTATTATAACCGTACTTTTATCTGGAATTTTTGGTACAGTGTTGGGTTTACTTGGCGGTTTTTATAGAGGCTTTATCGATAGCTTCTTGATGAGATTGACTGAGGTGCAGTTAGCTTTTCCGTTTATTTTACTTGCACTTGCTATTATGTCAGTTTTGGGTCCGGGTTTAAGGAATGTAATATTAGTGCTGAGTATAACGGGATGGGTTATGTATAGTAGGCTTGTAAGAGGTGAAGTATTGTTGCTAAGAGAACTTGAATATGTAAAAGCCGCTAAAGCTTTAGGGCAAAAAAATAGAAAGATAATATTTGGACATATACTGCCAAATGTGTTTCCAACCATTGTTGTAGTAGGTACTTTGAGGGTTGCTAACATGATAATTGCAGAGGCCTCTTTAACTTTTTTAGGTTTAGGTGTAGAGTCTAGCATCCCAACTTGGGGAAGTATGTTAGCAGATGGAAGAAACTATATAACCAGCGCATGGTGGGTAGCAACCTTCCCAGGAATTGCAATAATGCTTACTGTATTGGGTATAAACCTAGTTGGAGATTGGTTAAGAGATGTGCTTGACCCGAGACTTAGAACTAGCTAAATGCTTTTTCTTCTGTACAAATACCTTTATCATAGATACAATAATTAAAAGATATTAAGAAGAAGTAAAGGAAGGTGTGTCGATGAAGAAGATAACAGCTATATTGATTGTTTTATTATTAGTACTTACTGCTTGCCCATTAAGTAAGCCAAAAGTGGTTGAACTAAGAGTAACGCCTCAAAATTTAAGATTATATTCAGGAGAGGAAACAAATATTACCTTTAATATACTTTATGATGATGGTGTAGCAGAAGAAGTATCATATGATATGATTTCAATCTCAGATATTGATAATATAGTCCTATCAGAATCTGGGTTAAAAGTTGGTAATGAACTAGAAGCTGACAAGTCTTATCAAGTAAGCTTTTTATATGAAGATATTAGTACAACCATAAATCTAGAGGTAGTTTCTAATCCTTTATTAAATTATACTTTAGATGATAATGGAAATAAAATAGTAGATGATCATGAGAGATTAGACGTTATTGTTAGTAAAGAATATCATCTAATAAAAGAAGCAGTGCCTTCTGAATTAGTGATTCCTGATATAAGGTGGCCAGATGCTAGTCTTGGTCTAGGTTATAATCCAGATAGGGCAGAGAAGATGAATTTAAGACCAGTTGCTGCTAAAGCTTTAGAAGACCTATTTGCAGCAGCAGAACGTGAAGGTCATATGCTTTATGGGGTATCAGGATATCGTTCTTATTCAAATCAGGCTAATGTTTTTGCATACAATGTGCAAAGGTTTGGCTCTGAAACAGAAGCTAATCGAATTAGCGCAAGACCAGGAGAAAGTGAGCATCACACAGCTTTAGTGATGGATATCTCGTCAGAATCTTTGGATCAATATAAACTGCAAACTGTATTTGCTACAACTCCTGAGGGTCAGTGGGTTGCAGAAAACGCAGTGAACTATGGATTTATTATAAGATATCCAAAAGAAAAAGAAGAAATAACAGGATATTCATTTGAGCCGTGGCACTTAAGATATGTAGGCGAAGATTTGGCACGCAAACTTTATGATAGTGGGCTAACTATGGAAGAATATTTTGAAAGATTTTTAGAGGAATAAAAAATAAACCCCATCTGGGGTTTATTTTGTTAAGTGCCAAAAATAGCACTAATTTAGCTAGTGAAATTATAGTCACTGATTACAAGGCTCATACAGATGGTTTAACGAGAGAGAAATAATTCTTAGTAATTATCTACTCTATTCGATTAATCAACCTTTAACATATACCCAGCTCCCCTAATATTTATAATATTTCTTGGTCTTGCTGGATTCTTTTCAATTTTTTTGCGTAAGTTACGAACATGTACCATAACTGTTCGAATATCGCCTATTCCATCTTCGCTCCATACACGCTGATAAATGTCTTCAACACTGAAAACTTTGTTTGGCGATTCTGCAAGAAAGCATAAAAGCTCGAATTCTTTAACTGACAAAGATATTCTTTCATCATCAATTATGACAGTGTGATTATTCTTATCAATTGTCATAGTGGGCAATTCAATATTTGGCTCATCACAATCTTGGATTATAAATGGAGATAAGCTTTCTCTCCGTAGGTTTGCTTTTATTCTTGCTACTAACTCTCTTGGGCTAAATGGCTTTGATATATAATCGTCGCCACCAGCTTCAAGGCCACTAATTTTATCATCTTCCTGCTTCTTGCAGCTTAAGAAAATGATAGGAGCACTGGTTATATCTCTTAAATTAGGGCATAAATCGATTCCATTAATATCAGGAAGTAAAACATCTAAAATTATTAGGTCTGGGTCATACTCCTCTATTAATTTAAGAGCGTCTTCACCGTTATGACAATATTTTACGTCATAGTTTGCATTCTCAAGATAAAGTTTTAATAGTTCGCAAATTTCAATTTCATCATCAACGATCAGTATTTTGTAATTTCGAATGATAATCACCACAATTCTTTAAGTTTATTAGTTATTTGTTTCAATAGTTTCGCTTATCTACTATAATCTTACTATAGAAGTGTATATGATAACAAGGAAAATAAATAGTGATAGGAGAGTTTATAATTGAAATCATATTTTACTATAGAACAAAATAGTGATATAAACAAGATATTGGTTAAGAAGATTTCAAATCTTAATATAGATTGGCATTCTGCTAAAGAAGATTGGATTATTAAGAAAGGAAAATTCCAAGATATTAATATTACAATTTATAGAAAAGGAAAAGTATTACTACAAGGAAAAGATATAGAAAGTTTCCTGGAGTTAATTGGTTACAAAGAGGAAGAAGAAAGTTTTATTATAGGGGCAGATGAAAGCGGAAAAGGAGATTATTTTGGACCACTTGTAACGGCTGCAGTATATATAAAAGATGGCTCGATGCTAAAGGGGTTGGGAATAAAAGATAGCAAGCAAATGCAAGACAAAAAAATAATAGAGGTTGCTAAGCTTATTAAGGAAAAATGTCAAATAGCTGTTAGTATCTTAATGCCAGAGGAGTATAATGAAGTTTATAAGAAAGAGAAAAACCTTAATAAGTTACTTGCAAGTGAGCATGTAAAGAATATTAGCAAATTAATAGATGATGAAACACAGAAAATTTATATTGATAAATTTGCAAATAAAAGCAATATTCCCAATTTGCTTGAGACAAAAGCTGATATAATAGAAGAGACGAAAGCAGAAGACAAGTACTTAGCTGTTGCAGCGGCTTCGATTATCGCAAGGGCTAGTTTTGTACTTACATTAGAGAAAATGAGTAAAAGAATCGGCATTGATCTACCTAAGGGAGCATATAATGTTGAGGATATAGGAATCGAAATTTTGACTAAGTATGGAAAAGAGGGTCTCAAGAAAGTAGCTAAACTTCATTTCAAAACCACAGACAAACTTCTAAGGATTATTTAACAAGAAGGCAGGGGAAACTAGGATATTATGAATTTAAAAACAGATTTTACTATCACAAAAAAATCGATTATTGCTTATACAGTTTTTGTCATTCTATTAATTAGACTGATAATTGTAGATAATGCATTAAGCACTCTTGGCGTAGTAATAAAGAGTATTATTTGGGCACTGGTTTTTATATATTTGATGGCTCCAATTGTACGAAGCCTCACCAAAAAATTCAAGCTTAATCGCAAGGTTAGTGTGCTCTTTAGTTTCTTATTATTATTTGTAATTTTCACACTCCTTATAATAGTAGTTACCCCAGCGATAGTTCACTCAACAGAGTTGTTTATACAAACGGTTCCCAAAATGACTGAGACGATTAATAATTTTATCATAGAACTTGAATTGCAAAACTACAGTATTTCAGTTGAGTTTGTAAGAGAGTTTTTAGATTATTTTAATAGTGCTTTATCACAAATAGCTAGAGGGTTTTTATCATTTTTAGAAAGTGCGATTTTATCAGCAGGTGCTGTTATAAACGGAATATTTGGGTTTATCATTGCATTGTTGGTTACATGGTATGGTTTGACAGAATATCCAGATGTAGAAACAGACTTCTATGAAGCAATTAAAGTCATTTTACCTAACAGAGCAGCGATAGAGACTATAAGAATTTTAAAAATTGTAGATAAGCAAATAAAGAAATTTATAGTAGGCAAAGGCGTTACATGTATTTTTGTAGGAGTTTTATCCTTTGTGGCAATGGTTTTATTTAATAGTTTTACAGATTATAGTATCCCGTTTGTTTCTTTAATTGCATTAATTGTTGGTATTACAAATATGATTCCATATTTAGGACCAATAATTGGGGCGGTCCCCTCGCTTCTATTTGCTTTAATTGGTGGGTTCCCTGAGTTTTTAGCTGTACTTGTGATTATATTCATAATACAACAGTTAGAAAGTATATATTTAACACCCAAAGTGCTAGGTTCAGTAGTTGGTATTTCTCCATTTTGGACGGTTGTATTCTTAACAATGGGAGGAGCTTTGGGAGGCTTGTTCGGTTTGCTTTTATCTGTTCCAATTGGAGCAACTTTACTAATCTTATGGCATGAATATGAATCATATAAGAGAGAGAGAGAACCTCAATTGTTTGATTTAGAAGAAGAGGCAGAATAAATGTATACTCCTCATACTTGGGTAGAAGTTAGTTTTGATAATATGGCTTATAATCTGAACCTATTAAAAGAGAAGCTTAACACCAATACAAGGATTATTGGAGTTGTTAAAGCAGATGCATATGGTTTTGGTGCAGTTGAGGTTTCAAAATTTTTAGTATCATTTGGTATAGATATGTTGGCAGTTTCAGTTTTAACAGAAGGCATAGAGCTAAGAAGGGCAGGAATAAAGGTTCCTATTCTGATTTTTAATTATGTTGGAATAGAAAATTATGACATGTTGTTTGAGTATGACCTAACACCAACTGTATGTTCCCTCCCCTTTGCAAAAGAACTCAACAGGGTGGCCAGTCTTAGTAATAGAGTTAAAAAAATTCATATTAATATTGATACGGGTATGACAAGATTAGGTGTTGCAATAGAAGACCTTTCAAGCTTTTTAAAAGAACTGAAGGTATTAGGAAATCTAGAGATAGAAGGGGTTTATACTCATTTTTCATGTGCGGATATGGATGACGATGAGTATACAAATAATCAGATTGATAAGTTTAAGCAATCTTGTGAGATGATACAACAAGTTGGAATAGAAGGTGTTAGCCTTCACATTGCTAATAGCGCTGCAGTTATGAAAGAGATTGGTTGCAACTACGATTTTGTTAGAATAGGAGCGGCGATGTATGGATTTAATCCTAAAGAAAACATGCTGAGGTGTAAGCTTTCAAAATCATTACGAGGTGCACTATCATTCAAGACTATAGTTGGGCACTTAAAAAGAGTTAAAGCTAATACTGGCGTAAGCTATGGAGCGACTTATGTAACAAATAAGGATACGATAATTGCAACGTTACCTGTAGGATATGCTGATGGTGTTAGAAGACTACTAAGCAATAAAGGACAAGTACTTATTAACGGACAAAGAGCAAACATTATAGGCACAATAGCAATGGATCAAATGATGGTTGATGTTACAGATATCAAAAGTGTTAAAGTAGGCGATGAAGTAGTAATTATTGGCAAGCAAGGTGATGAAGAAATTACACTAGGTGATGTTGCGAAACTATCAGATACAATTAGCTATGAAATAGCTTCATTAATTAGCAGAAGAGTACCAAGATACTATATCAAAAAGGACAAATTATTCGTGGCAAGAGGACATTTAGAGAATCTATAGATTTATTTGTAAATAAAGCTTTTCTTGCTTGACATCAAATTTATATTTTAGGTAGAATAAACGAGGAATTGTAATGATTTATTGGGTCGGCTCGTAGGCTTAGCGAGCCGTTTATTTATATGTATAAGGGGGATTTTGAGGTGTGTAAATATATTTTTGTTACAGGAGGCGTGGTCTCTTCATTAGGTAAGGGGATAGTGGCTGCATCACTAGGTAGATTATTGAAGAGTCGTGGAGTCAAAGTTGATGTTTTAAAGCTAGACCCATATATTAATGTAGATCCAGGAACTATGAGCCCATATCAACACGGGGAAGTCTTTGTTACTGCAGATGGAGCAGAAACAGACTTAGACCTAGGGCACTATGAAAGATTTATCAATATTGAGTTGGCACAAAGAAATAATGTAACGACTGGTAAGATATACAAGTCTGTTATAGACAAAGAAAGACGCGGAGATTACTTAGGAGCAACCATTCAAGTAATACCACATGTAACAAATGAAATTAAAGATGATATTAGAAAAGTAGCTGAAGAAAGTGGAGCTGATGTTATCATCGTTGAAATTGGTGGTACAGTTGGAGACATAGAAGGGCTTCCATTTCTTGAAGCAATTAGACAGATGCAAAGCGAAGAAGGTAAAGAGAATGCCTTATTTATGCACGTCACATTAATTCCTTATTTAGAAAAGGCAGGAGAACTAAAGACAAAGCCTACTCAACATAGTGTAAAAGAGTTAAGGAGTTTAGGAATTCAACCTAGCATTATTATTTGTCGTTCAGAAAGAGAAATTGATGATAGCATAAGAAAAAAAATCTCCCTATTTTGTGATGTTGAACAAGAAGCTGTTATTCAAAATGAAGATGCAGATTCTTTATATGCCGTACCTATGGTACTTGAAAGAGAAAATCTTGATGAGTTAGTAATAAAGAAGTTGAATCTTAAGTGCGAAAGTAGAGACTTAACAGAGTGGCGCAAGATGGTAGATCATATTGCCTCAATTGATGAGGAAATAGAAGTAGCGCTGGTTGGTAAGTATGTTTCACTACATGATGCATATCTAAGTGTAGTAGAAGCTTTAACTCATGCTGGATTTAAAAATGATCTAAATGTCAAGATTAGATGGATTGATTCAGAAGATTTAGAAAAGAATGATCCAGCAAAGATATTGGCTGGGGTAAAAGGAATAGTTGTGCCAGGTGGATTTGGTAAAAGAGGAATAGAAGGAAAGATTATTGCTGCAAATTACGCAAGAGAAAACCAGATTCCTTATTTAGGACTATGTTTAGGTATGCAAATTGCTGTCATAGAATATGCAAGAAATGTTTTGGGATGGAGTGATGCACACTCATCGGAGTTTTCAGATGAGACAAAACATCCAGTGATTGATCTAATGCTTGAACAGAGAAATATCAAAGATTTAGGTGGGACTATGAGGCTTGGAAACTATCCTTGTGAGCTAAAACCTAACACAAAAGTGAGAGAGGCATACAATACGGATAGCTTGCTAGAAAGACATAGGCATAGATATGAGTTTAACAATGAGTTTAGAGAAGAACTAGTCAGTGCGGGACTAGTATTAAGTGGGACATCGCCAGATGATTTATTGGTAGAATGCATAGAGCTTAAAGACCACCCATGGTTTGTTGGGGTTCAGTTCCATCCAGAATTTAAATCTAGACCAAATAAACCGCATCCTTTGTTTGTTGATTTCATAAAAGCATCTAAAGAGGAATAAAATGCACATTAAATAGACTTATCAAAATAATGGTAAGTCTATTTTCTTATTATTGCTAGCAGAGAAGTTATACATTTGATAAAATAAATATAAGTTATTATTTTATAAGATGCTATTTTGAGGAGGGCTTATGATTATACGAAAAGCAAAAGCAGGTGATTTTCAAGAGTTGAGGGACTTGAACAAAGCTTTACTAGCAGAGACTGGAGATTATTTTAGTGACGCAATTTTTCAGCAAGAAGCATTATTTAAGCTACTAATAGGTTCTGAGAATCAACTTATAATTGCTGCTGAGATTGAAAACGTAGTTTGTGGGTATGCTATTGCTGTAATTTCTCATGTTCCTGATAATGACACAATTAGACTAGACCAGATTTACGTAAAACCTGAGTATAGACTTAAAGGAGTAGCTCAAGAGATCATCAACTACCTAGCATCAATAGCACATAAAGAGGAAATTGATGTAATATCTTTAAGAGTGAATAGTAAAAATGAAAGTGCTATTAGTTTTTATAAAAGAAAAGGGTTTGTTATTGAAGAGTTAATTATGAACAAAAGAGTTTAAAGGAGAGTCAATGTGATAGATTTTGCAGGGTATAAAACAAGGATCTATGAAGAAGCTACCCTTTTAGAAAGAGTTACTTATATGCATTTTTTTGAGGAAAAAAATAAGCAACAAGTTCTGAAAGCCCTCAAGGCTTATCAGAATAGTGACGGTGGGTTTGGGCATGGACTTGAAAGGGATGTGACCTGCCCAAGTAGTAATTCAGTTGCAGCAGAATCTGCCTTATTTTATATTGATATGATAGATGATTATTCAGGCTCAATAATACAAGATATAAGTTATTGGGTAAAACACAATATGCAATATGATGGGAAAATGTTACCTCCGTTTGATTTATATCATTACCCATATCAAGAATGGTGGGAAGATGAAGATTTACTAAATAGAAGAGTGTTTTCGATAATAGGAAGCTTGATAAAAGCAAAAGTTATCCAAAAAGATACATATTCAGATAAGCTAAATGAGTATATTTTTGAAAGCAGAGAGAAACTTGACTTATCATATTATAGCTATCCATATTTCCTATATGAGTATGCAGTAAATGGTCAAGCCTCCCCTGTGGTAAGATATTTACTAGCAAACATAGATAAGGTGTTAGAGGGTCATAGAGACCATTATCCACTCTTTAGTAGGTATTGGTACTGGATTATTCCTATCTTACCAAAAAAGGTAATACTGAGAGAGATGGAAAGAATAGAAGAAGAGATATTCAAACCTGTCAAATATATAGATCCATATCCAGATTTGGAAAACTGGGACTTAACTTTCACACTAGATGCAATGATTATTTATTCTAAAATAAGGTAAACTCTATAGTTTGCCTTATTTTTCATATTTATTCTATAATTAGGTGCTATAATAGGCTTAATACAGCAAGGAAGAGGAACAGTATGCGCAAAATACTAATTGCAGATGGCTACAACTTAATATTTAGCGATTATAGTATATTCAATAAAGGAAAAAGAAAGAGAAAAAGAAAAATCAATATCTCTGATGCAAGAGAATCTCTTCTTGAAATTTTATCAAACTATGCAAGCTATAAAGGGATGCAACTAATAGTGATTTTTGATGCATATAGAGTTCCTGATGGAATAGGGAGCATATTCCAATATGATAGATATACTCAGGTATTGTATACTAGCCAAAATGAAACAGCAGATACCCTAATTGAAAGAACTGTTCACGAACTCAGAGATAAATATGAAATACAAGTTGCTACTTCAGATAGAAGCCAACAGGATTATGTTATGAGTCAGGGAGCATCAAGGATGTCCTCACGAGAGTTATGGTTAGATGTTTTGCAAACAGATGAAAAGCTTTACAATGAACATATAAAAAAGCATAGAGTAAATGATCCATTAATGCTGAATATGGAAACTACTACATTGAAACAGCTTGAAGAAATTAGAAAGGGATTGCTTGAAAAATGAGGGAATTGAACTTTATTCCTTTCAAAGAAATAAAAATTAACAATATAATATACTTATATAATGAGGTATATAAAGATTATATATTTACAGCTAATCATGATTTGGACAGTTTTGCTATTTACAAAAAAGAATTGCCTATGAGTGATGAGTTTTCCTATGTAGTGACTTGTATGGGAAAACCAATTGGAATAGCAATAGTAGCAATTAACAATCAGAGAGCTTGGATATCAGCCTTTGGTCTGATTAAGGAGTATAGACATAAGGGATATGGACGAGAGCTTCTTAACCATGTAGTAAAAGAATTAAAAGCTAAGAGGGCTAAAGATATTGGTTTAGAAGTCTTAAATACTAATGTTGGAGCAAAAAAGCTATACTTGAACTATGGGTTTAAAAAAGTTGCGAATATTAATACTTTTAGTGGTAGTTTCATTGCTGGACCACAGTCTTATATTATCAAAGATGTACTTTATCAAGACATTAAGGAAATAGTCAATAATGATCTTGATTATGTTTGGGATAGAAGAGTTGAATCTTTAGTTGCAAATAATAACTCATGGGCAGGTTTATATATCAAAAGAGAGATAAGATGTCTCTTTTGCTATGAAATAGGTCATTGGCTGAGCATAAAGCGAGTAAAATTACTTAGTGGAGACGTTGATGATATTAGAAGATTATATTGCTCAATATCAGCAGATAAGAGATTCCCAAAGAAAACTTTGATGGTGAACTATTTTGATGAAGAAAAAGTAGTTACAGACATAGCAAAAGAATATGGGCTAAAGAACATTTTAACACAAAACTATTTGAAACTTGGATTAAATTAAATTTAGAAACAGAAGGAAAATGACAATGAAAAAACTTTATTTATCCTTAATAACTATAATTATTTTACTATCAGGGTGCAGTAGCACTCTAGTTGATATTGAACAGGTAACCCCTGTAAGAGTTGTAGAACTCCAGGCAGAGGACTATACACAGTATCTAAAATATATCGGAATAATCTCTTCTGATGATTTAATTAAGTACAGTTTTAAGACAGGTGGGACTTTGGCCAGTTTAAACTATAGGGTAGGAGAAAAAGTTCAATCTGGTGATGTCTTGGCCACACTAGATAAAAGAGACACCCAAGTTGCAGTGTCAGTCGCAAAATCACAAATGGATGCAGCGAAGGCTCAATATGATAAAGCCTTAACAGGAGCGACTGCTGAGGAAAAAAGAGCTGCAGAGTTGAATTACAAAAAGGCAAGCGATGCATATGCTTTTGCTCTAGATAATTTGCAAAAATTAGAAGTGTTGTATGAAGCTGGTGCACTTTCAAAGAGTCAGTTAGATAGTACGAAGCTGGAGGTTGATTTGCTTGAAAGTGATTTGGCACAAGCTGAGCAAATGCATAATCAGGCGATGCAAGGTGCTAGACAAGAAGATATCGCATCAGCTATGGCAAACTATGAGCAAGCTAAAACAAATTATGAATATCAACTAAGAGCGCTTTCGGAAACAGAGCTAAGAAGTACCATAGACGGTTATGTTGCAACAATAACATTTGAGCCAGGTGAAATAATTGGGGCAGGATATCCTATTGTCGTTGTCAGAAGTGAAAGTCAGGTTGCTAATTTTGGTATAGCTCAAAGAGATATAAAGACTGTTGATATTGGAATAAGTGCACATGTTGAGGTGCTCGATGAAATAATTGATGGTACATTGGTTTCTATAGATGAAATGCCAGATGAAACAACAGGTACTTATCAAGCTAAAGTTTTGCTGGGTGATGGTAGCTTTAGATTAGGCTTAATCGCAGATGTTAATCTAGTTATTGGAGAAAGCTCGGGCATTTGGGTGCCGCTAGACAGTATTATGTTTTCTGGAGATAGCTATGTTTTAATAGCAGAGTCAGAAAAAGCTGTGAGAAAAAATGTAACGGTGATAGAAACAAGAAACACAAAGGCAATGGTTGAGGGTCTTAGTGAGGGCGACTTACTAATAATTGCTAATTCTAATTTAATCAAGCCTGGTGATAAGATAGAAATTGTTGAGAGTTAGATAGTTATGGACAAAATATTACAAGCAGCCATCAAGTACAGAAAAATAACACTGTTTTTAGTCGTTGTAATAATTATCATTGGTGGATTTAGTTACTATATTATGCCTAGAAATGAAATGCCAGACGTCCCAACACCTGTTTCAATTATAACAGCTATCTATCCAGGTGCAGAACCATCTGATATAGATCGGCATGTTATCACGAAAATTGAAGATGAAATATCTCAATTAGAAGGTTATCATTATTCGTCATCTTTTATATTTGATAGCTTTGCAATAATTCAGTTGAGAATGCAACATGGTGTTGACCTTGATAAATCATGGACTGAGTTAAGAAGAAGAATGTCAGACTTGCAAAATGATTTACCACAGGAAGTGATGCCGATTGAAATAAATACAGATATTATAGATACTGCAGGCATCATACTGTCTTTGACTGGAGAAAACTACTCGTATGAAGAGTTGAATGCTTACGCTGAACAGTTAGCAAGGCAATTAAGTAAGGTGCAAGGAACTACAAGGTTTTCTATAACTGGTAAACAGGATAAACAAGTAGAAGTGAATGTAGATATGAAACTACTTAATCAAACGGGTCTTTCTTTGAGTAATATAGTTGATTTATTGAAAGGACAGAATCTGGAGATTCCTTCTGGGACAATAGGAGATGAAACTGGAAAAATTAATGTAAAAACGGAAGGTTTTTTTGCTGATATTGATGACATAAGAAATTTACCTATAATGATATCAGAAGAAACTGGGGCTGTTCTAAGATTAGCGGATATAGCAGATATCGAATTTAAAGTTGCTGATGACATGTATAGGGTGTTGCATAATGGAAGCAACACTATATTGCTAAGTGGGTTCTTCCAACCTAGGAGCAATGTAGTCCACATAGGTAGAGATATTGATAGTGTGCTTAGTGAATTTGTTAGTAATTTGCCAGCAGGAATAACTATTGATAAAGTAATTGATTTACCATCAGATGTAAAGAAATCAGTAAATGATTTTGCTATAAACCTATTACAAGGAGTTATATTTGTTATCATTGTTGTATTTATAGGCATGGGGCTTAGAAATGCAATAATAGTTTCTACCGCAATACCACTTTCAATATTTGCAACATTTATAGTTATGAACATCTTGTCGATTGAGTTACATTTGATATCAATTGCTTCATTAATTATTGCACTGGGGATGTTAGTTGATAATGCAATCGTTATAAGTGATTCAATTCAGTTAAAAATTGATCAGAATATTGATAAATTAGATGCATGTGTTGAAGGTGTGAAAGAAGTTGCAATTCCAGTACTTACCTCAACATTAACGACAATAGCTGCGTTTTCTCCGTTTATTTTGATGGATTCAATAGCAGGAGAGTTTATGGTTACTCTGCCTCAAATAATTATTATAGCTTTAACAGCCTCATACTTAACAGCTATTTTAGTTACTCCTACAATGGCGTATATTTTCTTTTTACCTGGAGGCGAGGAACGTGATAAGTCTAAAAAACTAAAGGATTATTTTACAGCAATTTTAAATAAAGGAATGAACAATAAGAGGAGAACTGTAACAGTAATATTTGGAATGCTTGCTATAACTGTAATTGTAGTAATGAGTATCTCTCTGCAATTTTTCCCATATGCAGACAAAGATCTTTTGTTTATTGATATCGAAGCAGAGTCAAATATTGATGTGCTTACTACTAAAAAGGTCACAGATCAAATAGAGGATATTTTAATAGAAATGCCAGAAATAGTTCAATATACCACCTCAATAGGAGGCGGATTGCCAAAGTTTTATACAACAGTTTTTAACTTTGCTAGATCAGCTGGCACAGCACAAGTTCTAATGCATATAGACCCTGAGGTTGAAGGGTTTAATAATTATGATGACTTTTCTGCTAGATTGCAACAAAAGATTGATAACATTTTAATTGGAGGCAAAGCTGTTGTTAAAAGGCTTGAACTTGCAGAGTATGTAGGATATCCAATTCAGATAAGAATTACCGGAGAAGAACTAGCAGAGTTAGAGAGAGTTGCAGATGAAATAAAAGAAATACTGTATAGCATAGACGGGACATATAATATAAATGATGACTTTCCATCTAGAATCTATCAATATAAAGTGGTGCCTGATGTAAATAGGGCAACTTTTGTAGGGTTATTAAAATACGATATCCAAAATGAAATAAGTATAGCTCTAAGTGGTAGGGAATCTTCTACTTTGCAATATATGGGAGATGAATATCAAATAAATGTGATATCAAATATAAAAACAGTTGAAGAACTAGAGAACTATGGTGTAAAATCATCATTAACGGAAAATAAAACTATTCTTAAGAATGTTGCAGATATAAGGTTAGAAACGGTTTTGCCTGGATTAAATAAGTTTGACAGAGATTATGCAATAATGATTACAAGTGATTTGATGCCAGGATACCAGCCTAGACAAGTGACTAAAGAGATAAACCAAAGAGTTGCGGATGTTAATTTTAATGGAGTATCGTTAGATTTTGATGGCGAGATGGAAAAAATATTGGAAAACTTTGGTGAAATGGGTGTTCAGGCAGTCTTTGCTTTAGTTTTAGTTTACTTAATACTTTTATTCCAGTTTAAATCGTTTATACAGCCATTTGTGATTTTACTAACAATACCATTATCTGTAATTGGCTCTATCTTTGGATTATATATTCTAAGGCAGCCCCTATCGTTTACAGCTTTAATGGGTATGGTAAGCTTAATGGGTATTGTAGTTAATAATGCAATAGTTTTGATTGATTACATCAATAGAGCAAGAGTTGAAGGTCAATCAATTGATGCTGCATGTCGAGATGCGTCTGGAAAAAGATTTAGACCGATTATTTTAAGTACAACAACGACCTTCATTGGTATGATACCTCTCTTCTTGTCAGGAAGTAGTCTATTTATGCCTATGGCAATCTCTTTAATGTTTGGATTAATGATATCTACAATATTAACTTTAGTAGTTGTTCCGGTATTTTATAGCATATTTGAAAAAGAGTAAGGAGATGAGTCTCATGGGCAAACTTAAAAAGAGTAAGTTCGCTTTATTAAGCTTTTTATTAATAACAGTATTAGTAATAAGTGCTTGTCAAAGCGAAAATAGTGAAGAGCCAGATGTTAAAGATGTTGAGATAATTGGAGGACCATTAAACGAGTTTGATTCTCTTGACATGTATGGGAATGACGTAGATCAGAGTATTTTTAATGATGCTGATGTTAATTTAATCTTTGTGTGGGCTTCAACATGACCCTCATGCATACAGGAGTTACCTGTACTAGCAGAGTTAAAAGAGGAATTGGCTGATGAAAGTTTTGAAATTTTTGGTATATTTGCAGATAATCTAAATAATCTAGCTAATGGAATGACTCAGGTAGAAAACTCTGGGCTAGAAGCGGTTCAACTTTTAGTGAGTGAGTCGATGGTGCCTGCTATTCAAGGAGTACAATATGTACCATACATGTACTTTGTGGACAACCAAGGGTATGAAATCAAGATAGAAAAAGTTGGGCTTAGTAATTTAGAGGAGTTAAAAGAATTGGTAGAACAAGCATTTGAACTAGTAAATAACTAAGAATGAGAGGGGTTTGCATGAAAAAACATATCTCTTACATTATCCTAGCTCTATCATTGGCTTTTATTGTATTAGGCGTATATAGAGAAGAGGTAGTAGAGCTTTTTACTAAAGCTATTTATATTTGTTTGGAGTGTGTAGGAATTGGCTAGAAAAAGGACAATCACTCAATTTTTTGCTACCATTATAAGCAATGCTAATTTAAAAGGATTTGTCGAAGGAAAGATTTACCAAGGGCAAGCAAAGAACTTGTGTGTCCCTGGACTAAACTGCTACTCTTGTCCAGGAGCAATAGGTTCTTGTCCTATTGGTTCCTTACAAGCAGTAGTAAATAATCCAAGATATAAGGTGTCTTATTATGTAATCGGATTGTTAGCATTGTTTGGTGTTTTGTTAGGAAGGTTTATATGTGGGTGGCTATGTCCTTTTGGATGGTTTCAAGACTTATTTAATAAGATTCCCTCTAAAAAATTAGAATGGACTGAAAAGCTGAGAAACTTGAGATTTGTTAAATATTTCATTTTAGCTATATTTGTTATTATAATTCCAACGTTTATTGTAAGCACACCAACATTTTGTAAATACATTTGCCCAGCAGGAACACTTGAAGCAAGCCTTCCTTTACTGGCTACAAACCCTCCCCTAAGGGCGTTAATCGGACTTAACTTTTACTGGAAGCTGTTCTTATTAGTAGCACTTATAGGGTTATCGATTATTATCTATAGACCATTTTGTTACAGTGTATGTCCACTAGGAGCTATATACTCTGTATTTAATAAGGTGTCATTTTACCAACTAAGAGTAGATAAAGAGAAATGTATATCATGTCAAAAATGCTTGAAGGCTTGTAAGTTTAATATATACGCTGCCTATGATACACAAAGTTTTGAGTGTATACGATGTGGAGACTGTGTGCTCATTTGCCCAACAGACGCTTTATCGATGGGTTTAAAGAAAATGAAGAAGGATATGTAAATATAGCATTATATAACAATTATTTTTAACAAGTTTTTAACAAGCGAAAGATGAAAACATACTTTCGCTATGTTATAATAAATACATGGGTAAAGCCCAAATTCTAGGAGGTGTCTTTTTAAATGAAACTAAGAGACTTATATTATTGCGAGATCTGTGGTAATGTAACTGAAGTTTTACATGTAGGCGCAGAAGCACTTGTATGTTGTGGAGAGCCAATGGAGAAAATGGAAGCGAAGTCTGAAGACACTGGTTTAGAGAAGCATGTACCAGTAGTTGAAGAAAACGAAAATGGTATTACAGTAAAAGTAGGAAGTGTAGAACATCCTATGGTTGAGAAGCACTGGATAGCTTTTATTGAAGTATTAACAGAAAAGCAAGTACTAAGAGCTGAATTAAACCCAGGAGAAGCACCAGAAGCACATTTTAATGTAAAGTTAGAAGATGTAATAGAAGTTAGAGAATGGTGCAATCTACACGGACTGTGGAAAGCAAAACTATAATCTTTGGAGGTAAGTAAGGTTGAGTAAATACAAAGGAACAAAGACTGAGAATAACTTATGGGAAGCGTTTGCAGGAGAATCAATGGCTCGTAATAAATACACATATTTTGCTAAAGTAGCAAAAAAAGAAGGATACGAGCAGATGGCTGATATCTTCATGGAAACAGCTGAAAATGAAAGAGAGCATGCAAAGCTTTGGTTTAAAGCTTTAGAAGGCATTGGCGACACAATGGAGAATTTAGCTGCAGCAGCTGCTGGAGAACATGAAGAACATACAGAAATGTATCCACGTATGGCAAGAGAAGCTAGGGAAGAGGGCTTTAAAGAAGTAGCTTTCTTGTTTGAAAAAGTTGCTGAAATTGAAGAAAAGCATGAAGCTAGATACAAGAAGCTTCTACAAAATATCGAAGATGGAATCGTGTTTGAAAGAAGCGAGAAGAAAGTGTGGAAATGCCGTAACTGTGGTTATTTGCATGAAGGAGAAAAAGCATTAGGCGTTTGCCCAGTATGTGATCATTCTCAATCATTCTTTGAAATTAAAGCAGAAAATTATTAATTTATTAAGAAGAGCTTGGCATCAAATTGCCAAGCTCCTTTTATTATCCTAAGATTGTTGCTAAATCTTCTTCAGGTGTTGTTATTAAGTTTATACTATAGTTGTCTACTAAAACAGTAAGTACATTTTCTGAGAAAAAGGCTGGCGCTGTCGGCCCAATGTAGATATCTTTAATACCAAGAGCCAACAATGTTAATAAAATGCACACTGCTTTTTGCTCATACCATGATAAAACTAGTGATAAAGGTAGTTCATTCACACCACAGTCAAAAGCTTCTGCTAAAGCTACAGCAACTTTAATGGCTGAGAAAGCATCATTGCACTGACCCATATCCATGATTCTTGGTAAGCCACCAATCTCTCCTAAATCCAAGTCGTTAAATCTAAACTTACCACAAGCAAGAGTTAATATGATCGAGTCTTTCGGAGATTTTTCTACAAATTCAGTATAGTAGTTACGACCTGGCTTTGCACCATCACAACCACCAACTAAGAAGAAGTGACTTATATCACCAGCTTTTACAGCTTCAACAACTGTATCAGCAGCACTTAAAACAGTGTCATGTGCAAATCCAGTAGTTAACACAGATCCGCCATTAATTCCTGTAAAATCTTTATCTTCGCTAAATCCACCAAGTTCAATAGCTTGGTCAATAAGCTTACTAAAATCTTTGTGTCCATCTGATGACTCATTAATATGTATAAGTCCTGGGAAACCTACAACATCAGTTGTATACACTCTATCTACATAACTATCTCTTGGTTTCTGAATACAATTAGTTGTAAAAAGAATTGGAGCTGGAAGTCCATCAAATTCTTTTTGCTGATTCTGCCAAGCTGTACCATAATTTCCTTTAAGGTTTGAGTATTTGCTTAGTTCTGGGTAGCCATGTGCAGGTAACATTTCTCCGTGAGTATAAACATTAACACCTTTGTCTTGAGTTTGTTCTAAGAGCATTTTCAAATCATGAAGGTCATGTCCACTAATTACTATGAAAGGTCCCTTATCTACATTAGTTGTTACTTTAGTCGGAGCAGGGCTACCATAAGTACTGGTATTTGCCTTATCTAAAAGCTCCATGCATCTTAAGTTTATATGCCCAAAATCATTAAGCAACTGTAACCACTCACTAACTTCGTGACTTTGACCAATTGCCCTCATGCCAGAGAAGAACCAGTCAGTAACTTCTTGATCTTCAAACCCTAAACGGTAAGCGTGCCAAGCATAAGCTGCCATACCTCTCATGCCAAATAGAAGAGTTGATCTTAATGAAACTTCATCTTGATTTCCTTCCCATAGAGTTAAGTCTGTATTTACATTTACATCTAAGTCTTTAGCAGCAGAATTAATTTTATTTACTAAAACTTGAATGCTCTTATCATCAAAGTTTACATTAGTAATAGTAGTAAATAATCCTTGCATCATTAACTTAGCGTCTTCATCTCCATAACCATTGGCACTTGCATTTGCTAGTTTGACAAGAGCAATAGTTAAATCGTCTTGAAGATTAGACGTTGAAGGTTGTTTTCCACAAACACCTACTTTAGTACATGCGTTTCCTCCAACTGTTTGTTCACATTGATAGCAAAACATTGACATATCATTACCTCCTATTAATTAAAAGCCCTTGGACTTAAAGATTTCACAATAAATACTCTAAAAGCCCATTGCTTTGATTAGAAATGATCATTTTGGTTGTTTTTTACTAATTTAAACTATATAATATTTTAGCACAGGTGTACGTAGCCACAGCAACACAGAGCGAGGTGTATATAGATGAGTTACGATATTTTTATAAAATGTTCGCTATTTGAAGGTATTGAAAGCAACGAAATCAGATCTATGACAAAATGTTTGGATCCAAGGATAGAAAATTTCAAGAAGAATGATTTCATCGTTTTAGAAGGAGACAAGCTTACTGGCATAGGTATTGTTTTAGAAGGAGAAATTACAATACTTAAAGAAAGCTATAGTGGGGATGGAATGGTGCTGAGAAAACTTAAAGAGTGTCAGGTGTTTGGAGAAGTAGCTGTTTTTGCAGGAAAACAAAAATGGCCAGCTTCTGTACAAGCAACTAAGAATACGACTATTGCATTCTTAAAAGCCGAAAAGGTAAAAGGAGATTGCCCATATTTGTGTCCAAGACATTCACAATTTATTAAGAACTTATTAAGTTTAATTAGCAGGAGAGCAGCTTTTTTAAACAAAAAAATGGATTATTTAAGTATTAAGAGTATGAGAGGAAAGATTGCAGCATTTTTATGGGACGAATATATAAGCAGAGAGACATTAAGTTTTGAACTAAGGCTTAATAGACAGGAGATGGCAGATTATTTAAATGTATCAAGGCCTTCGATGTCAAGGGAATTAGGTAGGATGAAAGATGAAGGTGTTTTAGATTTTCATAAGTCATCGTTTAAAATTTTAGATGAAACTGCTTTAAGGGCAATGGCGTTAAGCTAAAAAGGAAGGGTCTTCCCTTCCTTAATTTATATGTATTTTAGTTACGTCAGGTTGGTTCATTGAAAATAGAATGTTTTGATAATGCATGAAAAACTTTATAGTATCCCCAATACTATAGTCTAAATCACAATCTTCAATGTCTAGTAGTAAGTGGTCGCTGCTGGCGCCTAAAACATATGTGTGGTTATCCTTAGGGACTAGGTTAGTGCAATCTCCTACGTCAGCGTTACCGATAGCCACGATGGCCCTTTTCCTTATTCCTTTATCAGCAAAGTTTCTTCTCTTTCCAAAACCATCAACATTTAACTCTCCTATAGGTACGGTTGGTTTACTATTAATTTCAATGATTTCTCCCTCAATTGTAATAGCATCATTATAAAGTCCTTCTATAGTAATGCCCCATAATAAAGGGAGCTCAATAGGCGCTATTATAGCAGCTCCTATACGCAGATTATTTATTTTATCAGGTAAAGGTGTTTTTGCAATTAAAGGCAAAGAAGTTGTAGACCCTCCTGAAATAATTTCCAATTTTCTTCCAATAACACTTTCAATGCTTTTAGCAACAAGAGACAATTTTTTAGCATTGCTCAAACTTGGTACTACAGTGCCATAGCATGTTAAATTTATGCCCACCCCATAAAGATGAACATTTTCTAGTTCAAACTCAACATACTTAGCTAAAGCTAACAATTCGTCTTCATTAAGTATGCCTTCTCTCAGATCTCCTACATCATACATAAGTATAATTTTATGAAATACTTTCTTTTTAATACATTTATTATTTAGCTCCTTCAGCACTCTTTTTTCAGAGTGTAAGCTTATACCAGAATAATCAATAACATCATCTAACTCACTAAGCATGGGAGTTCTAATTAGCATAAGGTCTGAAAGAGGTAAAAAAGGTTTGATGTTTTTAAGTTGAGAGATTCTTGATGATGCAATATGTGAATACCCCGCAGTATGCAGTATATTTGCTAATTTAACATCACCAGATAAGCCTTTTATCACTCCAGTTACAGATAAATCTCTCTTTTTGCAAAGGCTTAAGATGATTTTCGCATTTGCTTTAATTTTAGTATAATCTATTGTTAATTTTGGGTAACTCATAATTGACCTCCTTACACGTAAGATTATATACTGTTTAGAATAATAATACACTAGTAAATAAAAAATCTATCTATTTGTTAATCATAAATATAAAGTTATTTTAATATAGTCATATAAGCAGGTAAAATAGTCAAGTCCTAAATATTGTGTAAAATTAGCATAACGTTTTTAATACTATATATGGTCAGGCTTGATGTATGTTCTTGAGGAGTGGGCCCACTCCTCATTTTTATCCATAAGCAAAGCGCCTATCAA